>JAABUO010008072.1_pt1 | contig 11933 bp, 10 predicted proteins | sample 5559291 | NCBI WGS metagenome assembly JAABUO01 (sample SAMN10711878, study PRJNA513372) | rock metagenome | isolation source: Antarctica rocks | place: Antarctica: Victoria Land, Finger Mt sud | reverse complement strand
TGTGAATCTGGATCGTTGTGAATCAAAAAACGAGTGGATGTCAAACGGCCACGACCGTGGAGAGCTTCCGGCACGAAACAGATTGCTTGAGCGACGGTTGATCTAATTCAGTCAGATAGAAATAAATGGTAGAAGCCTCAGAAGCTGATTGTTTCCTAAGGTGGACTGGGTAGTTGACAGCTGTGGCATCTGTCGTTGGATTTGGGATGATTTTGCGGCTCAAACCTTTAGCCCCCTCCAAACGTTGGCCTCCCAGAGTGGCTAGAGCATTTTGGATTAGATACGCAAGTCCCGATGGGACGCCACCAGCGCCCGAAGTGATAAATTGAACATGAGATAAGATGAAACCTCCTGTTATCATTATTGACGAGACCTGAAGCATTTGGTGGATTGAGCTCGTTCTCAATTGAGATCTCGCTGTTCTACGATATCCAGCAGTCGTGTCAGTTTTCTGACAGCTGCAATCTATTTTCTGACATGGAACCATGGGTTTAACAGCCCGAGGGGCCTTATATCGGAGTTTGGCCGGCGTTATGTCGTTTCTTCAAGGGCGAATAGGTGCCGAGGAAATGTATATAATCCCTAGACTTACTCTACTCACTAAGGCCAATTATTGAGCTATCTACTCGAAGTTTTCCAATTGTCTATAGCTTAAGTCCCCTAGTACTCCTTCCACGATGGCTACTATCACAGGAAAGAAGGTTGGCGCTACAGGCTATGGTTTGATGAGTACGCAACCAGTTTCTGTTCGCAGTTGAAGTTGCCTACTAACATCTATCCTTTCAGACCTAACATGGCGCACCAGACCTGTTCCCGATGAACAAGCATTCGCGGCTATGAAGGCTGCTCTCAATAGTGGTTGCAATTTCTGGAATGGTGGAGAATTATACGGCACACCTCAAGCCAATTCGCTCCAATTGCTTAATCGCTATTTTACCAAATACCCAGAAGATGCCGATAAAGTCGTCCTAAGCATCAAAGGGGGTACCATTCCCGGGCAGTTGGTCCAAGATGGCAGCGAAAAGAACATCCGCAGAAGTATCGACGAGTGTCTCAGAGTGCTCGACGGGAAGAAGTTCCTTGATGTCTTCGAAGCTGCGCGAGTCGACCCTAAGGTTCCACTTTCGGAGACCCTTGGAACAATAGCTCAGTATATCAAAGAGGGCAAAATAGGCGGCATCAGTCTCAGCGAAGTGAAGGAGAGTCACATCCGCGAAGCTGTGAAGATCCACCCCATTGCGGCTTGTGAGGTGGAATTGAGTCTGCATACACCAGAAATCCTCATGAACGGCGTAGCGACTGCTTGCGGAGAATTAGACATTCCGATCGTCGCCTACTCGCCTCTTGGCAGGGGTCTTCTTACCTCTCAAATCAGTTCTTTAAATGATATCGCACCCGACGACATCAGACATCGGTATCCTCGTTTCGCGCCGGAAGCATTGTCAAAGAATGCACAAATGGGGCAGGAGCTGCAGAAGCTAGCGAAGCAGAAAGGATGTACTCCCGCGCAAGTCGCACTCGCATGGGTTAGGTCGATGAGTGGAAAACATGGATACGGAGTGATCATTCCCATTCCTGGGTCTACGACCGTGGAACGAGCGGTGGAGAACTCCAAGGAACACACGTTGAGTGAGAGTGACCTGAAGGAGCTCGATAACATTATGCAGAAGCATGAGGTAGTGGGCGATCGTTATCCAAGCCACCATTAGGCTGCCAGATAACCTTTCAACCTCTCCATCTTCTACCTCTCCCAACAGCGCCATTCTCCGCTCTCCTCTCGTTACCGTGGCGTAGGTAGAAAGGATTACGACCATGGAGCCAAATGCTCGTTCATAGATCGAAGACCAGAACTTAGATATGAAAATTCAGCATTGGGTCATTCATCTACTGAAATATATACAAATAGGCTGGAAAAAATCACAGCTAATCCTATATCACACAAAATGCTCTTCATAAAGCTACACCTTTCGTCTCCCGTTATTGGCTATTTTGCATTTGCTTGCACCAATGCAATCATCTTCTGCGCCAGAAGCTCTGCATCTGGCGGGAATCGCGGTGATGTAGTTGTACATTTCATCTTCACGCACAAAGCTAGAATCCTTTCAGTAAGCTTTTTCAGACTACTACACTCACCAGACGACTCACGGGGCAGAGCCAAGGCTGTTGAAATATTGTTTCTCCGGATCATCCAATCGTTTGCTAACAGCCGCCTGTACACTCTCACTCCCCGCGCCATACGTCTTGTAATAATCGCCTAAAAAAGGTCTCGTAGTCCAGAAATCCCTTGCTCCGTCATCCCGGGAAGCGCGGTCGTGGTCGCATCGTGTAGGACGCATTTGCCATCAGGCAGATTCGACTCTGCTAGGGCTAGTACGCCGTGGCATACTGCCGTAACGGTTTTGGTGGAGGGTTTGAGAGTTGAGGGGAAGTAGTGTGCGAGGTGCTGGTGGATCATGGGCGAGTCGATGACTTGGCGTACCCCCTTTTCGTGGCCGCCGGGGAGGAAGACGAGGTCGTATGGGTCGAGTGTGAATTTGGGGTATGTCCATGAGAGGGGCTTTGTTCTGGCAATGCCGTTCTTTATCGCTGTAAAGGCTTTGCAAGCCTCTTGGGTTGGCGCCCTGCAAGCAGCATTGAAAAGGATAGTACAAGCTCTAAAGATGTTGGGGAACATACCAAGATCTTTTGAGTGATGTCTGTGAGCATTCGGTCATCGCAATCTGGGATTTTGCCATTCTCTGTAGCTATATCAACCTTGAATCCGGTGTCTTTGAATGCCCTGTACGGAATAGTAGTTTCTAATAGCGGGTTTCAACGAGCTGAACTAAGATTATTTAGGTGTGACTCGTACCAGTCGGATCGTGACCGTAGTCAGCCACAAGGAAGATAGCGTTAGCCATCGTGATAGATTTGGTGATTTTAGAGATCTGGCAGAACGAGTCAGCCACTGAAGCTTGGGTACACCCCAATCGATCATCGCATTGGTAGACTTTCCAAAGGTGCATGATGTCATAAAAGCACCAGACAAAACTCAAATAGGGGCATATTGGCCAGCGAATTACACAACATTATACAACGATGTCGATATCAGAATCCCGTCATGACTCTTCCTCTTTTGCTTGGGCTTCTCGGCCTAAGAACTTTTCAGAATGCATATGGATCAGTCCACTGTGTAACAAAAGATTTAAAAATGCATAAGTTGAGTAACCATATACAGACATACGATGTCTTACTTTGGCAATAGAGTAAAATGAGGTTTCTACGCATTTTTGCTATGTGAAGATATATTCAGAGTGAGTAATGATTTAGGCCATTTGCTAGAGCCTACATGGCTCACTATTGTACAAAACGATAAACAGAGAAGAGCTTCCTTTTCAAGAGGCTGAATAGATTTACTCTTTAGGGCTTTACGACCCTTGCACAAACCAAATTAGCGCCGTCATGGATTAGGGGACTAAGGGAGTTCACCAGTCAGCCCTACAGGCCTGCTTTGATTATCGTCGCGACACCACCAAAAATCGCGATCTAAACATGGTTTAAGCCATAGAAAAGGATCGACCACCATCGAGAGGTCATGGAGAGGGATATTAATGGATCGGGGGAGGCATCCTTACCACCATCACCACCTCCTCGGCTCTTCGACCGGCTGGCGCAGATATCGGGGTACACCTGGGACCAGTCAATCCAACCTTTTCATTCTGTAAGCTCATTAAAGAGGAAGAGCAAGGCGTAGTGAAAGAAAGGTTAACTGACAGCTGACGTCTAGAGCTATGATAATTGGCATGTCTTCGGTATCCAACATGCGTCACATGAGGACTCGGCGACATCCACGCTGCATGCTGGTGTTGCCCGCACGAACTCGACGCGAAGTTCGACGAAGCTGGCTTCATCGACTTCTAGGCAGCCTCATAGCGATGCCACGAACGACATTTCAGTGGCACAGTCTGAAAATGGAATAAATTTCACGCCTGTCATTGCTCGTGTTTCCACCCATACCCTGCGTCTCGAGCGTGAATACCACCTTTGCAAGTCTTTTATGCAAACTTCGGATCCAAACTGCATTCATACCGTGCGACTCATAGATCTTATCAGGCTGCCGACCCATCAGGGAGACGGAGAAGCTCTGATAGTCTCAATATTTGAATCCCCGGGGCGAAATTACTTGAGAGATCTTTTGGATTTCGGATCTTATTGGTTTCCTCCAGATCATGACAGCTTCGAAAACCATGAGACCATTGAGAATGATAACCCGGATTCAAAGAAACAAATTGCCCTGTCGACGTTTCTCGACTTCGCCATCGGTGCGAGCGAATGCTTGGAGCTGTTACACCATGGTCTGAGGGTTGTACATGGAGGGCTTCGCCATGATGCTTTCCATTTCAACCAAACAACAGGCGCTGTCAAACTTATAAATTTTGGATCCGGACCAAGATCCTTTGAGAACGGCTTGACAAGTACCGGATGGCTTACGCTATCTCGAGAGTTCGGGATCAAGAAGAAGCTTCAGTTTATTGCTCCCGAGCAAACCGGCCGCATGCCTGCAGAACCAGACAGTCGAACGGACATATATAGCCTTGGTCTACTTTTCTGGACCTTGCTCACACAAGAGACCGCATTTGACGGAGAAAATCCAATCGACATTATACAGGCTGTCCTCGGCCGAAGAATTACTCCTGTTTCATCAAAACGCATGGATATGCCCGAAGTAATCTCAGATATAGTACAAAAAATGACGCAGAAACAGATTGATGAAAGGTATCACTCAACGAGTGGGTTAAAACACGATCTCGTTGAATTACAGAGAATACTCGGCGACGGCGACGGTGAGGCCTTAATAAACTTCAAAATTGGCTTGAAGGATGTTTCATCTTTTTTTGTACTCCCAACAAACATCTTTGGCAGGGTCGAAGAGCGCAGTAAAATAATAAAGGTTATCGAGAAAGTTGCCAGGAGGCAGCAAAGGGCCATGAATCGAAGTGTATCCAGCATGTATAGCACCTCGAGCTCCACGAGATCCGAGCGCCACGACCTTCTCGAGAACGGGACACAGTCAAGTAGAACAAGCTCACAGGCTACCAAAGACCCTGCGAAAAGTCCTGTATTGAAACTAGCGAACTTTTCCGATTCTTCAAACGGTCACACCCGCTCTATGCATTCCGACTTTCAAGAAAAGCTCGGCCCACTGAAACTTGCCAGAACGGCACTGGAGACGAACGAAAGTAAAGATTCAGTAAATAGCGCAATGACTACCGACAGCCACGTCAGCGGTATTTCGATCAGTTGTTCAGATAGGCAGCAGAACAGCTCTATGAGCGTACCGCGACGGCAACGTAGCCAAAGGTCAGGGCGGAAGAATCGATGTGAAGTCATTACTATCTATGGTTCCGCAGGTCTAGGCAAGTCGAGCTTAGTTCAAAACACTCAAGGGGATATACGAAGGTTGGGTTACTTCGCTTCCGCCAAATTCGAACCTGCTAGAAAGGCGCCATTCGACCCTCTACTCCGCGCCTTGGGCTCCTTGTTTCGCCAAATATTTTCGGAAAGCGATGTCAATAACGACTACCACAACATAGTACGCAGCAATATCCGTGGTTACTGGCCGTCACTTTGCGCTATGCTCGATTTGCCTAAGAATCTTATATCTACGGATGCGCAATATATGGCTAAGCCAGCTCCAAACCTATCACAACAGGGCTTTAACAAATCACTAAAAAATGACATGACGGACTCTGGCAGTGTACACAGTGGATTGAGCAACGGTATTACCTCTGGAACTCTCCTGACATCCGATTTTCTTCGCGTAGGTGCCAATACGAGGTTCCTAAAGTTCATGAACATCTTTCTTGAGGTAATGCGTATTGTGTCAACTAATAAGCTGATATGTCTTTGTTTTGATGATCTGCAATTTGCGGATGAAGAGAGCCTTGACCTGATATCAAATATCATTACTAGAAAGCTAGGAATCGTACTTATGGTAAGCTAGTGTTTATATCACCAGTTCCTTCCGTTTGCTCACGTATAGACAGATTACATGCAGGGAAAAGGAGCTGTTGCCCAGCAATTTCCAGACAGTGATAGACAATGGAAATACAAATGTCACAACAATCCAGCTTTACCCATTAACTGAACAGGACGTTGTTAATTACGTTGGCGTTACGTTGTACAGGCGGCAGGACTATGTACTTCCTCTAGCAATCGTATGCTTAGAAAAGACAAATGGGTACGAGATATAGATCCGACCCCTCGCTTCCCTTACCAAAATTGATTTCATAGCTGACGGCGGCAGGAATCCGTTTTACTTACGGCAAATGCTAGCTGTATGCCATCGCAAGGGATGTCTTTGGTATTCTTGGAAAGGTTCAGTCTGGGAATATGACCTGGACAGGGTGTTCTCCGAGTTCGAGTCAGAGTCGTACGGACAGCAGCTTAATAGCAATTTCATTACAAGGCGGCTCCAAGACTTACCCGCCACATCTCGGTCTATTCTCGCATGGGCTTCATTACTAGGCAACTCCTTCTCTTTCGTTCTAGTTCAGAGATTACTCAGCGGTGAATTCGACTACCCCGAGGATAATCGCGACCTCAACAAGCCAAATTGCTCCCCAAGCGCAGAGATATTCTCGCCTCAGCCTGTAGAACACGTTGTCGAAGGTCTTCAAGCTGCGCTGCAAGCGTATATCCTTGTGCCTGGTAGTGATGATGATCAATTCTGGTATGTGGTACCTTGTCCACGACAAAACGGTTTCGTTATCAAACTGACAAGTTAAGCTTCTCACACGACCGATACATACAAGCTTCGGCGTCTCTCACAGAGTGTCACAATGTGGTAAAGATGCACTTTATCATAGTTCAGACCATGATGAAATATTCTAACCTTGACGATCGTTCCTTGTACGCCAGGGCTCGGCATGTATGCCAAGCTGCTGAGATTATAAAAGCCCGGATTCTCGATCGTCACCGTTTTCGGGAACTGCTCTTACAAGCAGCGCAGAATGCGATTGAGTCAGGGGCTCGCCCTACAGCCTTAGAATATTACGAAACAGCCCTGACGCTCCTACAAGACGAGCCGTGGGAGGAGGGAGCGGATGTTTACTACGAAGAGACATTGAATCTTTATGCAAGAGCTGCAGAGTTACACTGGTATCAAAGCCAATACCCAAAGGCCCACAGCTTGCTTGCATCGATCTTTGAAGGTGCTCGTACAGCATCGGACAAGGCTCCTGCCTGGATTATCCTTTCCAGATTGTACGCTCATCAGGGCAATACGACTGCAGCTTTTAATGCGTATGTAAATTCCTTCCTTGCTTGTCAGTTGGCTAATTATTCTTTAGTCTCAAAACAAGCCTGAGGGAGCTAGATCTAGACTTCGACGCAAAGCCATCTTGGGAAATTTGCGACAAGGAGTACTTCAATCTGCGCCGTCGACTGCAAGCTGCAGACATCAACGAAATCGTACAGAAACCACTCAATGAGGAGTCAAGTGTCATGTCAATGGGGGTTGTTATGATTGAGGCGCTTAGTGCGGCTTTCTGGAGCAATGGGTTATTGGTACAGCCGACCCTCTGCCACATCAATTACGATTTTGTCTAAATTTTGATTAGTTCTTTCAAGTTGCCATGAGAATGGTGGATATGAATTTAACAAGCTCAGGGACCTTCTACCAAAGCGGAATTGGATTCGCATACCTCACTATGGTCGCAACGAGCAGATATGGAGACATGGCTTTCGGGCTCAGGACATACAAGGCGGCGCAGGAACTCTTAAGGCGGTTTAATGACCCTTATACATTAGGTCGAGGTCTAACGCTCTTATCCCTATTTGTCGGACACTTGTTCACTCCAATACGCGACAGTCTCGAGATGCAGGAGGAAGCCGTGGAGTATTGCCTTGTCTCTGGTGACAAGCATACCTTCCTTTTCTCGGTCGCTGGTCTCGCACTTTCTCGGCTTTACCTTGGGGTTGACATGGCGGAGTTGGAGAGCTACTGCTCTATTGGCCCAGAAGACTTCGGTGATTGGAGCCGCGATCTTCGAGGGGGTGTTCTATTAACGGCTGTGCGGTACGTCTTCATGATTACCTTCCCAATTGTACACGGCTGTGCTCTTCAAATCGGTTATACTCGTCTACCAAAAATTGGCATGCCTTCGGGGTCAATAATATTCTTGAATGCTGACTTTGCTTCATGTCATAGTCAAGTCGCACGAGCTTTGCAGGGAAAGACCTGCACCACATCTACAGACACCGTGATGTCAGATGAAGGCCATAATACTACAGCTTACATGAAGTACATGCATTCTAACGCCTCTAATGTTGAAAAGTAAGCTGTCATAGAGAGCATCGCCCAATGAGGACATGTGCTAACACGTCCAGGCCGCGAGATTTATACAACAGCTTGCATATCATACCATTATATCTCTTCGGACATTACGATAAAGCAATTGAAATCGGAAACCAGGTCACTTCAACTATTAGCGAATTATGGAGCTTTCGCAATAGTCGTCTCACGTTGTTCTACTTATCGCTATCCGTACTAGCCAAAGTCAAGGAAGATCCTTCTGGCCCTGAGCGCAATATTTCACTCGGAAAAGTTCGGGAGTACAAAGACAAGATATTAATGTGGCAGGCTGAATGTAATGTGAACTACTTAATGTGGTCACATCTTATCACTGCAGAAACCTCTGAATTGATGGGAGATTACCACAATGCTATACAGTCATATGAAGCTGCGGTAGATCACACCCAATTACACGACTTTATGCTTGAGCAGGCAGTGGCTTTTGAACTACAGGGTGAGTTCTTCGTCCGTCGAGGCGCCAGAAGGGCCGCAAGGGCCGCAATAATGGACGCTATTGCGACTTATTCGACGATTAGTGCCTCTGGAAAGGTCGATCAGCTAACAGCAAAGCACGAACGGGTATTGAAGAGTGCGCCAACGGTACGGACTGCTGATGTAGGAATACAAACGGCAGACACCATTGGTGACATTGAGAATAAAACGAGCGCCAAGAAACTAGGAATCTGGGCAAAGAAACTGCTGGGGATCGGACGAAAGCATGGATCGGCCCGGGAATCGATACTGTGCCTGGTCTTCGAAGTAAAGACTCAGACGATGTGTCGGGCTTGGGGCTTGACGTACTCGATCTTCGAAGTATATTGGAGTTCAATCAAGCAATTTCTTCCGAGTTACAGATCGATAGGCTGTTAGCTAAGATGACTCAGATCATCCTGGAATCTGCTGGTGCTCAAGCCGATTTTGCTGGCGTTGTCATCGAGGGAGAAGGCGGTTGGGAAATGGCGGCAAGCGGGACGCCAGATGGTATCAACGCAGACGCCATTCCCCTCTCGCACATCCAGGACGAGACCCAGAAACAAGTCCTTCTATACACGATGCGGTTTAAGGAAGCAGTCTTCGTACACAATGTGTTGAACGATGATAGATTCTGTAATACGCCATCCGTCAAGTCTGTTATTTCCCTCCCAATCATTCAAGGACAGGATCTTCTCGGGGTGCTATATCTGGAAGGTCAACCGAACTCTTGCACTGACCGTAATCTTGGAGTGCTCCAATTATTCTGTAATCAAGTCGGTATCTCCATCGCCAATGCTCTTCTGTTCAGGCGCGTTAGGCAAGTCTCAGCTTCCAACACTAGCATGATTGAATCGCAGAAGCGCGCTCTTGCAAAGGCTCGTGAAGCGGAGATGAAGGCTAAGCTCGCGGAAGCCGAAGCCATGAGAAATGTCAGGCTCAAAGAGGAAGCTGCGAAGGCCAAATCAATGTTCCTGGCCAATGTCTCGCATGAGCTCCGGACACCTCTCAATGGCGTCATTGGAATGTCGGAGCTGCTCAAGGCGACGTCCTTGAACGACGAGCAAGAGGGATATGCAGACTCCATTCGCGTCTGTGCAGACACGCTTTTGGCTGTGATCAACGATATCTTGGACTTTTCGAAGTTAGAGGCAGGGAAAATGAAGCTGTTTAGTGTACCTCTCAATCTGAAGGATACCATCTCGGAAGTCGTTCGGGCTCTCGCCTATACTAACCTGGAACGTGGGTTGCGGACCATTGAGGACCTAGACTTGGATCCCCATCTGCTGGTGATGGGCGACCCTGTGAGACTGCATCAGATCTTCATGAACCTGCTCAGCAACAGCTATAAGTTTACAGCTAAAGGGTCTGTGACGGTAAAGTCAAGGACGGAATACGAAGATGATGAGGTGATCCGCGTCACTTGTTCTGTTGCAGATACAGGTATAGGCATCACCCAAGAACAGGTGTCCAGGCTGTTTAAACCCTTTGCTCAGGCGGACAGCAGTACGCAGAGATCTTACGGTGGCAGCGGACTCGGTCTCTCGATTTGTAAAGCCCTCGTCAATGTTCTCAATGGCAAGGTATGGCTTGAAAGTCAAATAGGTGTCGGCACGACCGTCTCGTTCAGTCTCACGTTCCCCAAGGCGCAAAAGTCTGCAACAGTCGCCAATGCCGAGGTCGCGACCAGAGAACCAGATCCAATGGCTACCTGGTCGTCTGACACGGACGGATTAACCCCGCGATCTTCAACAGCGTCATATATCAATGTTTCGCAGATCCCTCGAGAAAAACTTCGGATTTGTATAGCTGAAGATAACCCAATCAACCAGAAGATCGCCGTCTCGTTCGTCACCAAGCTTGGCTTCAAGTCTGCGGCGTATAACGATGGTCTGCAGGCGGTCGAAGCCCTGCGCCGGAAATCGTTGGAAGGGGAGCCTTTTCATCTCGTCCTCATGGATGTTCAGATGCCTGTTCTAGACGGATATGATGCGACACGACTGGTACGCAAAGACGATGATCCCGCTGTTAGCAGCGTTATTATCATCGCCATGACAGCCTCGGCTATTCGTGGCGATCGCGAGAAATGCTTGCAGGCCGGCATGAACGATTACCTTGCTAAACCCGTACGAGCGGCAGTGTTGAAAAACATGCTTGAAAATTACCTCAGCCAACCGCCGAAACCGATTCCGAGTCTACAAGAGACAGTCAATAATCTTGCCAAGAACGTCATTGAGGAGGTGCAGCAAGACAGCCAGACTGATTCGGAGAGCGTGACGCGTCCAACGTTCTCGAAGAGGATGAGCAGCCGCAACGATATCCCTTTCACAGGCGAGGATCCTCAAGAGCGCTCCGCACCGGATGGGCCAGTTTCAGAGTTGCGGGCTCGGTCTGCAAATCACGCTGACTCGGACATGCCTGATAGACCAGCCTTACAAGGGATTGGAGAGATGGATAGCGGGGAGACTGTGCGACAACTCAGTTCTTCGGCTGTTTCGTCCCCACCCTACGAGGACGACAGCGACTGAGGGCGCTTGTAACTACCGACCTAATCATGTGTCAAATTTCCCAATCTTGTATAGCCTGTGGATTTTCTTTTATCGTCACGGTATCCTTTGTTTCTTCTCTTCTTTCTTGCTAAGTATTAGCGTCGGTGTTTACTGCATTCTTCAGGAAGGTGTTTTGGATACGAGGGTTCTGCTTGATCATCGTGAAGGAAATGGTTATAAGAAGCATCCGCTATATCGACCAACGAGATGTCCTAGTCATCTCGTTCGAGTTCGTTTTCATTTCCTGTAGATAGGAGGTTGGACAAGTTTTGATGGCGTTCGATTCTAAGCTGTATAGTTTTGGATAAGATTGGGCATAAACAGGGGATGGGTAGGTTGGGGGTATTCTAATGATCAAGGAACTACATACATATTTTAGAAGTTGGATAAAAGGTTGCGAGTATATATAAAAATACTACTATTAGTTTTTATGTTGTTTTCACCTGATCAATGACGATTCATCGCGTCCCCTTTTCCACCTCCCTTTCCATCTCCTTTCCCAGCCTCTCCTCCCCCACCAAAAAAACCCAAATCCCCTCCCATACTACACACCCCTAAAAACAACCCCAGTCCCTCAT
>JAABUO010008071.1_pt1 | contig 11933 bp, 11 predicted proteins | sample 5559291 | NCBI WGS metagenome assembly JAABUO01 (sample SAMN10711878, study PRJNA513372) | rock metagenome | isolation source: Antarctica rocks | place: Antarctica: Victoria Land, Finger Mt sud | reverse complement strand
CCACAACAACTCTTGTGTACCAGGTCACATGTATTCCAGCCAATGAGATATCGAGCTAAACGAGCTGCCAAACGAGAACACGATATGTGATTGGCTGAGCACAAAGCAGCAGCAAGCCACACACTTCTCTGATTGGCCACTTCATCAAACCGATGATTCGTCTCTATGCCTGTCATGCTCCCGTTGACCCCAGCTGCTGGACCTGTCCCCAGTCCGCTCTGGAGTCGGAGCGGAACCAAGCTTCAAATATCTCGTCCTTGCTGCACCCCTCCATTTCCACTTCCTTGCACTCCGTCTGCGCCTCCAAGATGACTTCCTTGCTAGCTTCAGCCAGTCCCCTCGTTGTTGCCATCCAGCAAGCGACCAACTGAGCTCATCGACAGATCACATCCATCAGTCACAACATTGTCACGCACGAAGATCTTAGTCTCCCATCTCCTCACCAGGTCAGGGTTACAGACCCTTCAGGCTGTTTGTATGCATCTCTTTTGGGTCTGTGGACTGCTGCATGAATGAAGTTGATGTCATGACACGACCTATAGACTACCTCACACTTTCTGCTCTCTCCGGACCATCGGCGTCCACTCCAGTAGTATCAAAGCAAGCAAGCGATGCCAGCAGCGTTAAAGCTTTTAAGGTGCAAAGTACACTCTGTCGATGCATCACACCTACCCAAGCTTGACACCCCTTCAACACGCCGAACGTGACTCGAATGCCGGCAGTTCCCCATTAGGAGGCCTGTGACAGAAGGAAGATGCGAAGGAAGATGCGAAAGATGCAAAGGAGCTGCAGGAAGTAGATTGAGAAGCGCATTGACGGCAGGCCAGGACTGCATCAGAGTGCGACCATTCTTTCCGAGCATCTGATGACTGGAGAGGGGAGCCTGAACGTGGCGTTTCGGCGGCCTCTGAGAACATATGCCATACAGCCTGACCTGCTGCAGACCCATCAATCCCTCAGAGGCTTGTTTCTTACTACCTGCATCTTCAAGCGTACACTAGCATTGCTCAGCCGCTCGTCTCTGCAGGTGCGCCACCACTGCGCCAACAGGTGTCAAAATCTCATCAAAAGAAGTCGGTCGGGGCAGTTTTAATCTGCGAGCTGCTATCGTAGGGAAGCCATCCGCGGCATTGCCTCAACACCATGCTCATTGCAAGCATATGACCCTGGCCACCGGGCCTGCAACGTGGAAGCATCGCACTGGCTGAAGTCTCTGTGACGTTGTGCAGACGGTGGTCAACCTGTCGCATATACGTTGCATTTCGATCGCAGCCAGTCATCCACCATCACCAACGCAGTCCGAAACTCAAACAGGAAACCATCCCCATCGCATACTCGGTAGCAGGCTCATTGTTGGCGCGTTGATGTTTCCCACACTACAGCGCCTTGTTTTCTCTCGTCAACCAATCAGTGGGCTGGCTGTGGAATTATCGTGTATTTATCTATCACTACATTACTACTTGTTATGATTACGAATATTCACGCGATCAAAAGAGATTGGTAAGTATACTCTGTCTGAGAAGCTCGGAGAGAGGGCTTATTCAGTCAATGAACAGCATTACTCCAATTTTGTGAGTGAAAGCACTTTTGCAGAGATTGTGGCAGCCGGGCTACACCATGTCCGCATACCGTAACCCTACCGGGCTATAGTTCCAGATGATATTACCTCTTCTACCGTATACACGTTTTGTAGGTATCTTTTGCGATCTTCTGAGTGGGCGAGGAAATATGGCCTGCGTTTGATGCTGGACATACACTTCTACCGGACATGGGGCATTGAGAAAGTGGTCGTATCAAAAGGGGTTCGAAGCTGGTATCTTGCCTCGTCGTTCTTACTGTGCAGCTTCACATGCACTCAACCTCTGCCAGATTATGCCGCAATATGTCATCCGGAAACGTACCTAATCTGACGTTTACTGTAAGGAAATGATAATTAGGAAGAGAATTGAATATCCAGACCGAGTTGAGTGACTAGCGCAGAGCGATTGCCAAGGTCAATATTGCCACCTAGGCTGACGAGGAGTGCGTTGTTGATTCGTCCCTCCCACAGCAATCCGATCTTCTTCTTTGCCAGACGAGCCTTGACAACCCCTGCGACCTTGGGCGCTGTTGGTCCTGACCAGGCACTTCGCCACAACTCACACGCTATCGCGAGATCTGACTCATAAGAAAACATATTGAAATCGTATCTCGTCGAAAAAGCTTGGTTCCCGCCTCCTTGTACGGAGTAACTCGCGCAGATATGACCCAACAGTGGGTTCCATTGCATGGTCATCGTGACTGGAGTGCCACTCTGCGACGAGTACCGCAGGCCGGTGGAGATGCCACCGACCTTGCTGGCAAGCGTGTAGTACGCCTCTGCGCCTGCAGACAGACGATCATCGGAAGTAATCTGTCCAAAGTTGTAGAGCCCCCGAAGACCAATGAGCGATTCATTGGTGGAATACAAATACTCCATTGCCCACTTCCCATGATTTTGGTGAATCTGTGCAGTGAGGGTCCCGCGATCCGTGGACTTGGGCTCGCTCAATGCACGTATGAGGAGAAGGTTTGACGGTGACAGACGACGAATGAGCAGCGCCTCAAGCCGTGACTTTGGAGGAAACATCTTGCCATACATCAATGTGTCTTTCTTGTCCGCTCTCTTCCCTCCATGCCAGACCTCCCATTCTCTCTGATCCGGAGGGCCATCATGCAATCCTCTTTGCCCGCCAATCACATGCTTAAGATCCACATTTGCGGAGCTGCGGACTCCTAGCAATGGCTTCGACGAGTAGAGGTAAGCTATGCTCCCATCCAGTGGCCCTAGCAGCGATATGCGATACGAGGACGCGTAGTTTAGGGAGGCAAGAGACGACACATTCAAGTGGACTCCCTGCGGCGTGTCAAAGTGCAGCAAATGCTTGCTTGCATTGTTCAGGCTGCTGTAGGCATTCTCCTCATCCCAGCCAATGGAGGCGTAGAAGCTCTTGCAGATGGCCTCGAAAGGCTCCAGCATGAAATTCTAGACCGACATGACGCAAGGTAAATAGATGATGTAAACAATATGCCAACGCAACCATGAGCCGGCATTCGCGTCAAGCATCTGCCATCCAGCTCGTCGAGGACTGCCCGCACTGTGGCGGCGACCTTCACCTGGCAAACCGACAGGCGCAGGCCAAGATCGAGGATCTGGAGCACCAGCTGCACATCCTCTCGACCAAGGCGGCGCAGGCAGCAGATCGGTCGGCAGATCTAGAGGACGAGCTGGCTCAGCTGGCTGCCGTTCGACAAACGGCTCTACGCGCATCTAGCAACTCCAACAGCCCCTCGAGATCAGCATCCACGAAGCTCTCTAGTCTCCTTGGCCGGAGAAACGTCACGCCGGATAGGAAGAGCGCTGTTCTTGGTGCTGCGGACAGCTCTACAGGACCCATGGACACCGCCGGCGAACTGGAAATGGAACGGGAAAGGCGGGAATTAGCGGAGCGGAAGCTGGCTGAAGCGAATGGCGAGCTGGAAGAGCTGTCGCAAACACTCTTTGAAGAGGCGAACAGCATTGTCGCCTCTGAGCGACGGCAACGAGCGCGCGTAGAGGAGAAGCTCCAGAGCTTTCAAGCCCGCAATGCAGGCACACACGAGCGGCTCTCCAAAATCGAAGACGCGATCAGTCGGAGGAATCGCGTTGCTCAACTGCTTGGGGAATAACGCCTTCTATACATCCAAATATCTATAAAGGACCAGAGGTTATGACTTCGTCACGTCGTTCTTTCCGCCCTGCGTTGCTCGCCACGAGGAAGCCAGAAAAGACAAAAGTCGCTCCTAGCCAGTACCAGCCGCTTGCAAACTGCTGCCGGATGACCATGTTTGCCAGCATAGCTAGAGGGATTGTCAGGGATAAGCCAACCGTCACCGTCAAAGGCGTCGTTAGGAGCATGGCAATCACCCATATATAGTCGGAAATAAATGTTACTGTTGCGTTGGCAAGCATCTCCCACACCACAGCTGCGGATGGCGGGAGCTCCAAGCGTTCCACTCCTGTGTAGTGAAGAAGGAGAATGAAGGGCCAGAGCGCTAGGAAGTTGAATAAGCCCACAAACCCAAAAAAGAGCGGAAGGGACAGGTGAGAGTCGTCGTCGCCCATGCGGACTTTAAGTAGGGTTGTGTACATTCCGTAGAATGCAGCCGAACCAAGAGCCAGTGCGTCTCCCAGTAGCCTTAGCATGGGATCGTGCTCGTCGTCCGTTGGCGAGGCGTCTTCCCACGACACAAGGCATATGCCACCAAGACAGATCACCAGTGCGACAAATTTTGTCCATGTAACCTTTTCGATCCCAAAGTAGGAGCCAAAGAGAAGCGTAAAGAAGCCGGCACATGACTGCAGTATGGTGGAGCTAGGCACGTTTGTGTAGCCAAGGCTGGCGTTGGCTGTCCAGTTGGCCATGAACCATTGAACACAGAACTCTGCACTCAGCCATGCAGTCTCCTTCGTGGTCATCATTGCCTTTGCCTGAACCTCGTGCTGTCCAATTAGTGGCTCTCCGTCCTCTTCCATGGGCGGCGATGAAGGAGGAAGCTTCGTCGGCCCTAGGATGTGAATCACCCTGCCACAGAATCTGGCTGCCAGTGCGTAGCCACTTCCAAGGATCCTGCTGGCTGGGATGAGGTAGAAGGAGAAGACTGCCGTGTTGAAGTAGGTGAGAAGGTAGGGCTTTGCATACACCGTGCTCTCCTCCCTGCCCGGCGAGCCTTGAAAGATCTGATTGACGAGGAAGGAGGACGTCACCCAGAACACCACAATCAGCATGAGGATGAGGATGCCCAGTGCGAATCCTCTCCGCCCGCTCGGTCGCCCATTCACCATGCGCGGAGGATTCTCGTTGACCAGATGGGATGGGATGGGAGGGTCCTCTCTACTTCAGATTACTATACTTGTTACAGAACCCATTCATTTCGCCAGTGCTAAAACACCACTCGTATCCTGGCCTGTTGCCGTCTCCCCGTATCAGCAGGCACAGCCCGACTTCTCGGAGTCGAGATGGATGTTGATGGGGTCGGAGTAGTCGGCCGAGTACTCCTCGTTCTCCTCCTGAGCAAGCGCGTTCTTTGCAATCACCTCGAACGCCTGCTCCACGTTGATGGCCTCCTTGGCCGATGTCTCAAAGTACGGGATGCCCCCCTTGCTCTGGCAGAAGGCCATCGCCCTCTTCTGAGTGATCATCCGTTTGCCCTCCTCCACGTCAATCTTGTTTCCCAAGATCACAAAGGGAAAGTTCTCTGGGTCTCGGGGGGACGCCTGGATGAGGAACTCGTCCCGCCACGAGTCCAGCGTATCAAAGGACTTGGCGTTGTTGACATCGTACACAAGCACGCAGCAGTCCGCCCCTCGATAAAAGGCGACGCCAAGGCTTTGGAAACGCTCTTGGCCAGCCGTGTCCCATAACTGCATCGTGACCAGCCTGTCGTCGACCATCACCTCCTTTGTAAGGAAGTCGGCACCGATGGTAGCCTTGTACTGGTTGCTGAACTTCTTGTTGACATACTGCTGCATAAGGGAAGTCTTTCCCACCCCGCTGTCTCCAAGGATGATGACTTTGAGGAGAATCTTCTTCCGGGAGGCCATTGTTGCTGCTCCTCCTGTTGGTGTGTGTAGGATTAACGATTGGCCGAATGCAGCAGGTTTAGACGAGGAGGTGAATGGAAGAGGACGCGGATGGGGGCGGAGGAGAGTGGCAGCAGGAGTATATGCGGGGGCTGCAGGAGAGAGATGCAAGAGAGAAGAAGGACGAGGCAATCTACCGAGACTGTACGTGCTTGATGGGCCCTCCATAGTTTAGCTCACCTGCAGTCTTTGCTCTTGCGCAAAAGTACGTCCGTGCCCAGCGCGGCGGAGGCGGTGGCGGAGGAGATGCTGGGGGACAGACGAATGAAGCTACAGCCACGAAGCAGACCTTTGCAAATGATGCAAAGCTACATGCAGCGCAGGAGGAGCTCTCCATGCTTCGTATCTCTGCTGCCAACGATCGAGCTGCAGTCGACCACATGAAGGCAGAGTGTCGACTGGCAGAGACGAGACTTGCTACACGCACGGAAGAGACGCAGGAGAACAAGAAATCCCTGCAAGCCGTTCACGACGAGCTTCTTGCCACTCAGCTGGAATTGAATGTCGCAGACGATACAATAGCCTCCTTGAAGAAGGAAAACCAGCAACTCATCGATCGATGGATGGCGCGTGTAGGGGTGGAAGTAGAAAGACTGAACCAAAGCAACGAGTCCAGAAGACTGTCTTCCAAAGAAAGTTGACACTATCTACACTTTTAAAGAGTCTTTGTACTCCTGTAATAATCGGCTGGTCTTTGTCGAAATGTAATAGTGCCCATACGCATCCGTCCAAGATACACTATTGGAGAAGTACTCGTATTGATGTACACTGAACAAGTTCTGGGGTGATTCAACGTTGAGTGGGCCGATGACATGATCGAGCGGAGTGAATGTTTTCAGGGAAATGATCTTGCACCCCTCTTTTAGGTCCAGAAAGAGATCCAACAACCTGGAATTAAGTACCGGGCTGAAGGCGTAGTTGTTGACAAGGACAGCGTCAGCACGCTTTAGCGCAGATGCAATTTCTGGAGATTCTAGAAAGCTGTTTTGGAGGAGATGCATCTCGCCGAGACGAATGCCCCATGCTCGCATCCGCTCTTTCATTTCCGTTTTCTGCTTTGACGCCAAAGTTGCGGCGCGTTGCATGATCTCACACCCCCAGCTTTCACACCCAAATTCCAACGCAGCCTGAGCGACCACATTGCCGCAACCACTACCAAGATCTACAAAGACGCTACTGCTTTGTAGTCCGACCTGCCGCAGTACTTTGGTCACGAATGGTGCCAACAGTTCTCCATAAACGGTATCTGAAAAAGCTTGATATTGTCGAAGTGAATCGACATCGGGGGCGACAGCCCGTGCGTACACCTGGCCTAGAAGAAAGTGAACAAGCCAGCTATCGATATTTTGCCTCTTTCTTATGTTACTTTGAATCTCTTTGCTGGCCCTTGCATCGTCTATCGTAGAATTATACTGCTTCAGATGCACAAGGAAAGCGTCTTTGTTTTCTCTCCGCAACTCTCTTTTCATCTGATGTATCAACGAGCTACGATCTTCCTCAGGCAAAGCATCCAGGTTTAGGAATTTCATGGCGTTATCCATCATGTCAACAAGTTCTTCCACCGGAGAAAATTCATCGTCCTTTAATGGCTTCACAAATATATATTCTTCTGAGGCCTTCACCGGAAAGTGTAGGTAGACTGAAAGCCCTTCGGCTTCTTCTTTGCTTTCATTCGTAAAGTAGGGGGAATAGTCTACCGAGTATTTCCCTTTAGTAATGTCGCTCGCCGAAATGATAGTGAGCGGCTCCTGGTTGAACGCAGCAAGATCGATAATTTCCCTCTTTTCCACATCAGGTGTAGTCGATGCAACCGCCATGGTCTCTACATCGTCGTCATCATCTAGCAATGCCCGTAGACTAGTTACTTGTGGTGTTGCCCGTTTCCGAGGTAGTCTTTGCGGCTCATCCTCGGCATCAAGCTTCCTTCGCTTCACCAATGGAATAGGATGTCTCTGACTGGTTGGACGGCGAGGAGACGAGTTGGGGAAGCTACTCTGTTCAATGGCCCGTTTCACAACCTTCACTTTAACGTCATTAGTCTTATTCGTCTTTTGAAACTGCTGGAAAAATGACATGACGTACTCGGGCTGTTCTCCTCTTCTTTTGCGTTCGTCTATTGGACAATATTCCTTTGAATCACAAAGTACCAAAAGCAGAAGGAATGGTTAGCTGAACCCATAGTTAGTCAGCCTCCCAAGGCCTGCTTGGGGCTTCATATCGGTCGGGACAAAAAGTGGGAATCGGGTGTTTCGCTCACTGGGCAAGCACGTGTTTTTAGTATAACGTGATATATCATATTAACTCACGCTCAATTTATGATCCCATAGTGTAGTGGTTATCACGGCGGATTTTGATGACGTGAAATCTTCCGCAGACGCTCGTTCGATTCTGGCTGGGATCGTATTCTCTTTCCTCTTTTGTTTTATTGAAGTTGCCGATCAAGAACATGCGAACTCATAATTCTTTTTACTTCGTAATTTGACTAAGGGAGTCTAAAGCGAGTGGACGTAAAATCAATGTTAAACCTACTTCTAAACCATACACACTCCTATGCATTACGGAAACCTCAAGCCATCCCTCATGATGGCCTAATTATCACTCTGGGAGTTGAGAATCCGTAAGATGTTGAGAAAGAGGTTGATGATATCCAGGTAGAGACTGATACTAGCTGCAACCTCTTCTTCATAGTGGTAGTGCTTTATTATCATCTGCGTATCGACAATAATATAGCCTGAGAATATGATGGTTGCAATGATGGAGTAGGCGAGTTCCATTCCAGAAGACGCAGGGAAGAACATTGCCACGAAACCGAAGCCAATCAACAGCCATAGCCCGCCGAAAAGGTATGGGGCAAAGCCGGTGAAATCATACTTTGTCTGAAAAGAAAACAGTGTCAGTCCAGCAAAGATCACTGCGGTGATGAGAAGTGCTTCCAATACGATTTTCTGCTCATAAAATGAGGTTATAACACCGACAGTGTACGCCTCAAAGAGTGTGAAACAAGTGACAAAAGCGATGTTCAATGGGTACTGACGACTCTTCCAGAATGAAAGGCCAAGGAAGACAAGTGATCCAATAAGCGACACCCAAATCATCCATGTATTTGACTGTATCCAATTTCGGACAGGGGTAGCAAACATAAAGACTGCGGAGACGACGGAAGTGAGCATGAGTTGCCCAAAGAGGATTGTATAGACTTTGCGAATAAAAGCATGGCGCAAGCCGATGGAGCAGTCTGCGACATTCTCTCCAAATTTCCTGTAGTCGTCTTCATTTTCGTACGTCTCCCCGCCCGCAGCGGCCTGCCCATAGCCAGGTGGCGCTTCAGGCATAGAGCCCTGGCCCTGTTCGTCGTCGCTGGTCGGTATTGTTGCGTATTTCTGCGGCATTCTTGGGAAGGGATGTGTGCGGTGATGTGTGATGTGATGAAATGACGAGTGAGCGGGCGGTGTCGGGCATAATAAGCGACGCACCCGAAATCCCCGGTGCGTACATGCCAGATGAGGACGGCAATGCGAATGAGAATTACGAGGAAGTCTTAAAGGCAGAGTCTTCATTGGAAGAGGTAGTAAAGGTCCTGTACCCACTCTCGCTCGACAAAAGGCTTCATGTCCATTCCATATTTGCTACTCGGCTGATACAATTGCTCCTGAGCAGGACTATCCCAAATTATTGGGACCTACTTTCCGACCCTGACCGTGAGTATCTCTTATGTTGCCTACGGAATGTGCCAGGTCTTTCTATACTTGTCGGGAAGCTTCGTGCATCGCTTGATGACCCAATCGCTCTCCTTCTGGCAGACATACTCACTACAACAGTGATGCGATGTACCACGAGTTGGGTCGTCGAAAACATCAAAGGCGACGAGGAGTTGTGGAAAGAATATGCCAGTCTCGTCTATGGAGGAAGGGTCCTATCTGCCTTGGCAGAAGCCGATGTCAAGCTTTCCAGAAGGTCTCGACTTGGTGATGTACACGAATACATTAGATGGCTTTCAAGTGGTCTACTTGATGCAGCATCAAATAACGTGGAAAGTAGACATCTAGCGATGCTTATTGAAAAAGCAAAGTCGATTGGATACTATGACGAGCTAGTTTCCGTCGTATTTGTTCCACAGCGAATCCAAGATGTGTCTTACATTATACCCAGCTTGGCATCATCGGTACGACGAACTACTTTAGAGAAATGCGCTCGGAATATGGAAGGAACCCACTCTCCTTGCGCAGATAAGCATATTTATGTCGGTGGTGTAGCGTGGTACTTCAATCAGCTTTGCCGAGGAAGAAAGGACGTTGAAGTAATTATAGAGGCGGCATGCTCAATGGACGAGTCTGTTCAGCGAGCCATCGCCACGGTTGCCTTGCTTCATAACAATATGACACAAGATTATTTAGAAAAGTTCATTGCTACTTGGTCAGATCCACTGTACATCAGACATGCTCCAATCACTGAGCAAGAATCACTCACTAGAATGCTTGTGATTCTCCTCTCATTGGCGGAAAAGGACAAGGTGAAAGGGATCTTTCGATCCCAGCTCTTTCTCACAGGGGTGTCTGAACGACTATCGGCTTCTTCGAATAGATGCAAAGAACTTGGAGTTATTGTTGCCGAAATGATGTCTTCCATCGTAGATGATGTCACAAAAGCGTTGAAATTTCAACAGAAGATCTCAGATTCGGCATATTGGTCGTCTTTATACGCACATGTGGATAGAATTGGTGAGCTGATGGATTTACAAATGCCAGTGGAACCTTCATCGCAAACCATCTCTGCGCCAGCGTTTGAGGTTGTCAAGCAAGACGCCGCAGACAAAGTGGACTCGCCTATACGAATGAGCCAGACCCTTGCTTCTGTCGAACTCAGTGATTCGGACGACCCTGATTCAGATGATGACCCCACGATTCCGAAATCAAAGCGGCCTTCAAGGCCTGTCTACATTCGAGATCTTATTCGGCTTTTGCAAACTGATGATTCGGCTGATTCAATCGAAATTGGACTGCAGCATGCTGCGCCCCTTATCTTCCGAAAAGCTCAATATGGCACCGAGCTTACATCGCATTCTCAAGAGCTATGCTTCGCTCTTCTAAATCTCCATGACAACTTTGACAGTCCAAATTTTGAGAGCCTGCGTGGAAGCGCAGTCGCAGCTCTCTTCGCTGTTGATTCGTCCACAATAGGACCGCTGCTATGTAACCAAATATTCACAAATAAATACGGCCTCCAACAGCGCTCTGCAATGATGTCTTCTATAATTCAAGGTACCAATCACATTCTGCAAGGTAGCGTGACAGAAGAGAAAACATTCCCGTCCAAAAGACTGCCTTCAAGGTTACACAATCAATATATGGAGATCGAGTCCAGCCAGTCGTCCGTGCGGAAAATTTCGGTTCACTCTGATAGTCACAAATCGATAAAGAAGAGCGAGTCATTAATGCACCAATTAAAAGCTTCGAGAAAGACGATGAGAGAGCGGGAGGTCAGCATCAACCCGTTAGCGGGCTTGATTGCAAAGAATGTCTTCTTTCCACTTTTGGGGAATCTTTGGAAAGTAAATTCTGATTGCGGTTGGAAATCTATTGATACACATCTACTTGCCCAAATCATACAAGCATTTGCTGTACTCTTGTCCCTTTCTGGGCCTTCCATGGCATACCGATACGATGTGTCATCAGAAGCCATTTCCCTCATTCTAGCAATAAAGTCTTCACAACAAGACCCGGTATTGGTCGAGTCTCTTCTAATGCTGCTTCTAACAGTTATCGAAACGACCAAAGAAGAAACACTCATCGAAAACCAAAGTTCCGATTTATTGGATATACAGACGTGGGTCGAATCTGTGTATCGCACAAGCCGACATCCCGACGTTCAGTCCTTGGTTGCGTCCATTCTCATTAAAATCGGTGAAATAATGCAAAATTTTCAAAGAAGATTTCTGGCAGGTACTGTAGATATATGATAGCTCATAGAAGGTGATTCCTCGTCGACGCTTAATACCTTGCTACTTTGCTCCTGCTCTAGGTTTTGGTGGTAAAATATCTGCTGTAGCCAAGAGTCTATGTACTGTGTCGCTAGGTTGTGCACCAACACTTAGCCAATACTTTATCCGTAGTGGATCTAATTGGACATCCTTCTCAAGTTTCCCTGTTTCTGGTGAAGTTTGGGGTATGGGGTTATAGCTTCCCACCACCTCAATGGGTTTCTTGTCCCGGGCAGTCCGAGCATTGGCGACCACCATTTTGTAGAATGGGGCATTTTTCCTTCCAAATCGCGCTAATCTGATTCTCACGACCAT
>JAABUO010008070.1_pt1 | contig 11933 bp, 10 predicted proteins | sample 5559291 | NCBI WGS metagenome assembly JAABUO01 (sample SAMN10711878, study PRJNA513372) | rock metagenome | isolation source: Antarctica rocks | place: Antarctica: Victoria Land, Finger Mt sud | reverse complement strand
CGCCGCCTGGAACTGGCTTACCGAAACGCCAGATCGCATCCGCTCCGTAGCAGCCGCGCCGTGGACTAAAACAGTCAAAGCATAGGGCCGTTGGTATAAGCCCGCTTCTGTCATCTCAATATTTTGTGAGTGGCATCAACGCAAACGGAGATGCCATCGGAACGAACGCGGTTGGGCGGCACTCCGTTGTCTTCGCCCTGTTCAACGGCGCGTTCGCGTCAATTGCAACGCCCTTCGCAGTGGCCGCACTAGACTCCGTCGTCCCAACTGGCTTGAACGACCGGCGCCAGGTTACCGGGTACTATGGAACCGGCAGCTACGGCAGCGGTGGGGCAGGCGATGTCAAAAGCTTCATCTCATCGGGCAGCAGTTATACCGTGGTGGACGTGCCCGGAACCGTCTCGACGGACGCGTTGGCCATCAACAACCTGGGGCAAGTTGTCGGGACCTATACGACGGTTTCGGGCGTTTTTGGCCAGTTCACCTATGGCCAGCTTCAAGGCTTCCTCTACGATGTAGGCGGCATCACGACCATCGATGTGCCCGGCGCGATGTCCACGGTGCTGAACGGGATCAATGATGCCGGCGAGGTGTCCGGCACCTACTCGGATACGGCAGGCGTCCGGCATGGCTTCACTGAGGCAGGGGAAGTTTTCAGCGACGTGACCGGCCCGGACGGCACCGCGTTTCTGGGCAGCAATGTTAACAACCAGGGACAGCTCATCGGCACCTTTGGCGGTAGCGGACTGAGCTATCTAGCGACGCCGCTTGCTGTCACCGCTGTGCCCGAGCCTGCGTCGTTGGCGCTGCTTGCCAGCCTTGCCGCGTTCGGCGCAGCGGTCCGGCGGCGGGGCGGCCTGAAGGACCTACCGATTTCTCGCGGAGGTTGCCTATGAAGCCTGTCCTGTTGGCGATCGCGTTGCTCGCCGCCGGCCCGGCGCTGGAAGCGACCTAGACGTTCACGCCATTGCCGGGCAGTTTCACGGCGATGGCGCCCAACAACCTCGGCCGGGTGGACGGACAGGTGCCCACCAAGCAGTCCGGCGCCGGGCGGGCCGATTTGTCCCGTCCTGCTCCGGTATGACCGCGCCACGGTAATGCCTATAGGCCCGCTCCTGCCTTCGTTAACCCTGCTCCTGGCCTCTGCACGCCCATGCGGTCCACCGCGTTACGGTCTTGTCGCCCGGTCAGAACTGCCCACTCATCCTTGGCCGGGACGGGCCAGGCGCCAAGCCTGCACGTTGCGCATCCACCCCGCGCTTGCTGAACCACCCTCGCCAGGGCGTGGTTCAGAATCGGCCATTTTTGGGTCACATGGGCGCGCGGAGACCGCCGGCCTGTGAGGGCCGGTTTCGATTGGAAGGGTGTCCTGTGCGGGAGGCGGTTGGCCTTCCCGTGGTCCAGCCCGCTGGGGCTGAAGCGGTCCAAGGCCCAACAGGGTCAGCCAGTGCGGATGGCCGTGGCCGGTCATCAACTCGCGCGGGCTCTTGCCCTGGCGCTCGGCGTGCCGGCTGCGCAGGAAGCGGCGGTGGTTGAGGAAGAACCGCAGCAGGTCCAGGTACGCTCCGCCGAGATGGCGGCGCAGGGTGAAGTAGGTGCGCAGCCGCGAGTTGAGGTTCTCCACCAGCGAGCTGCTGCGCGGCGTGTCCGCCACGGCATGGCTTACGGCGTCGAACAGGACGTGGAACTTGCCTCCGGTCTGCGCGCGTAACCGGTTCCATCCCTGCCAATACGCGGGCGAGGTGCTGGGCAAGCGGTGCAGCACGCAGGCTTCCCGCACCAGGGGGGCGGGAACGGCGTGGGCTTGCGCGATCGCGGCCAGCTTGTCGTCGAGCACGCCGGCAAAGGCGAGCAGGTGGTCGCGCTGGTTCTGCAGCGCGACGCGGACCGGACGGATGCGCCGTGGGTCCTCGGGCTCGCGGGCCGCGAGTTCCTCGACGATGAAGTCGAACAGCTCCCGCCGCGTCGCCAGGACTGGTCCGGCCAGGGCCAAAACGTCATGGCGCAGCCACTGGGTGAGCGTTCGGACATCGCGGGCGAGGCATGACGCCCGAGCCTGCGTATGACGGGCCAGCTCTAGCTGGACGACAAGCTCGCCGTCTGGACCCCGCTGGCCGGCGCGGTCGGTCTTGGACTGCAGCACCTTGCGCCGTGACGTGGCGCCCGTGGCAAGGTGCTGCAGCCTGTTGGCGAGGTCCTCGCACCGGCTCTGGATGTGAAACACATCGCCGTGGCACGGCGTATCGCCCCAAGCGGCCCTCTGCCCGGCGCGCAAGCCCTGCCCGGCATCGGCGATCGTGTAGTCGGGCCGCAGTCCCTGCGCGGCGGCGTCGAGCAGGTGCACGCCCCAAGTTTCGGCGTCGCGACGGTGCTTTGCAGTGAGGAGGTAGCAGTAGGTCGATGCCGCATCGACGCCGGCCAGCACGGGCGTGGCGCCCTGGAAAATCTCGTCGTGCAAACCCACCCGAATGCCTGACAGATCCTGGTTGCGGTTGATCGCGCTCGCCTGCCGTGTGGCTGCCTGGAGCACGTCGTGGACGCAGCCCAGGCTGATCGGCACGCCCAGCAGATCGCGCAGGAACTCGACGACGCCGCGATACGAGCTGCGGCAGATCAGCGTCAGCCCGACGATTGCCTGGCGCAGCCAGGCCTCGGTCACCGTCAGCTCGAACAGCACCTCGCTGTCCGGCAGGGGAGGCGAGAAGGCGTCGTCAAGCACAGCGCGAGCTTTGTGCGTTTGCTGGTAGACGAACTTGCGGCTCACCCCGTGCCGGGCTGCCAGGTCGCTGACCGTCTCCGAACAAGCCAGCGCCTGAATGGCCAGGTCCTTGCGGTCACTCCCGGGTAGCCTCGCTGCTGCGCCAACACCTCGGTCCATACTCGCAGCACCGCTGAAAACGTGAGCGTGCCATCATCCGTTTTACCAGCGCCACCCAGCTTCACCGTGTGACCTGGCTTTGAACCACGCCCAGAAAAGCATAGCTTCGCTGTCAGGCTCTCGGCGGAGGGGACGACGCTTGCCAGGGCCGTTGAATACGGCCTGCCCATCGCCCCAGGCATCGGCGCGGTTTTGGCCTGGTGCCTCAACTGGAATCCTTCCTTGATGAGGTGCAGGCTATCACAAACGCGGCCAGCGGGACGCTTCTGACCATGCCCTCAGTTTTGCTTGGGAACTCAGGCAACGCCCGATGAATTGACAGGGGCTTCCATGACCTGCACGGGAGGTGTTCCCTGCCGCAGCCGTTGCCGGATCACCCGGACCAGGAACATCGGCACCTCCAGCACGTAGCGGCGGAACAGCCGGCGCGGTTCCAGTGCCAGGCGATAGGCCCACTCCAGGTGCCGGTGCCGGATAAAGAGGGGGGCACGCGTCACCTCGCCAGCGGCGAAGTCCAGCAACGCGCCGACGCCGAACGCCAGCCCACCCCCCAGCCCGGCCATGTTGTCGGAGATCCAGCGCTCCTGCCGGGCGCTGCCCATCCCGACCAGGATCAGGCTGGCCCGGACGGCGGCGATGCTGGCGAGGACTGCATCGGTGTCGGCAATTCCGGAGTAGCCATCTACCCAGCCGACGACTTCGTGCCGGGCCCCGAAGCGCTGCTGCAGGGCGCGTGCGGCGCGGTCCACGACGCCGGGCCGGGCGCCAATGAGGAAGATGCGGTGGCTGCGGACCGTGTGCTCCAGGTAGGCCGGCACGAAGTCGGTCCCATTCAGGTTGCAAGGGAAGGTCTCGCCGTAAAGGATGCGCGCTGCGATGTCGGCTCCGATCCCGTCGTTGAGGACGATGAAGTCAGCCAGGGTGGCACGCAGGCCGGTGTCCGATGCGGCGAAGTTGAGCAGGTTGGTGTTGGCGAACGCAACGCAGGTCGGGGTGCTCTCGATGACCCTGGCATCGAGCGCATCTATGGCCTTCTGTTGACTCCATGCCTGAACGTTCACGCCTAGGATGTCCCACACGCCGCATCTCCAATTGTCAGGCCAGCATTGCCGTCAGGCCAGCATTGCGGTGAGCCGCGCGCCCTTGCAGCGCAGCCCCGCCATGTCCCCGGACGCCCTCTCCGCAGGTCAGGATGCAGCCGGTGGTCCACGCCAAAAGCAGCGCGGCGTCAAGTTCCGCTCGTTGTTACTGGAATACTGCCCGCTTTAGCCAAGCCGTGTCTGCTTTGATTGTGTCAAGTTTTGCCAAGGCATGGTCCAGGCGGCGTAGTTCAAAAACTGCCATTTCCAGGTAGCACCGGAAATCGATAGAGCTCTACTAGTAAGGGAATTTCTCGTTTTGGGTGTTACCCTGATTTGAATCGCGCCGGGTCGTCGTAGTCGAACAGGTCGGGGCTGTAGGAGACGCGCATGGGCCTGCCGTCCACGACCTGGTGGATTTCGACCCGGGGCCGGAACAGAAAGCCGCGCGGGAAGAAGGCCACCTGGAATGGCGAGCCCTGGCCGCGCCACAGCGCACGCTCCTGCTTGAAGCGGATGCCCTGGTATTGGTCATAAGTCATGGATCCAGCCACGCCGGGCAGGCTGGCGTCGGGCTCCTGGTAGGGCTGCTTCGCCAAGTCGCGGGCGATTCGACGCACGGCGGAGGCTGTGAACGGCTCTTCCGTCGCGGCCGTCAGCACAATGCCAGCAACCAGCACCGCGCCTCCTTGCAGGGCACGGCGCCGTGTCGTCGTGATCAGGACCTCTCGCCGGGGTATCACCGATGGGTATGCCGTGAGGATAGAGGCCGCAACCGGCAACCATTCCACGCAACAACGCCACGTATTGCGCTTCGCTTATACGCCCTACGAGACTTACCGCGAGAATGGTCAGAGCAGATAGCAGTTGGCATTAGAGGCTATCCCGGCAGGCTGCGGGCTGGTCCTGCGGTCTCTTGCGCGCCGCCTCAGTCCACCTGCCGGCCATTGCCGCGGATGTTGCCGCACGTCAGGAAGCCGCGGCTGTTGCCGATGTCCCCCCGGCCGCAGCGGTTGACGTCAATCGAACTTTCCATGCGGCGTCCCCTGCCGTCCAGGCATACCGCCGACAAGGTGGACCCGTTCTGTCGAATGTCGCTGCAGCTTTGCTGGTAGCTGCCGCCGTGTCCGCCGCCGCCCTGGCCAGGGCGGCCGCCTTGTTCATCCTGCCTGCGCCGGTCCTGCCCGTAGCGGTCCTGCTGGTCGTTGTAGCCGCGCGGGGGCTGCCGATACTGGTCCTGCCCGTCCCGCGGCTCGTCATAGCCGGGCGGGGGCTGCCGGTATTGATCCTGCCCGTTTCCGTCCGGGCGATACTGGACCTGCAGCGCAGGCCGGGATTGCGGGAGCACCGCTGCGGCTGCCGACGCAAGGGATCCGCTCATGACCAGCAGCACTGATGCCAGCGCGTGCCGGAAAACGGCGCCTTTGGATTGGTGGAACAGCTCTGATCGAGACAGGCGCATTGGAACGTTCCTCCACTTCGATTTACCTGATACCAGCGCCGTGCGGCCGAGCCGGATGTCGTGATCTCGTAACGGAACACGGAGCGAAGTGTTCCCGGCATACAGGGCTTAGCTCGATGTCACATGCAACAAGGCGGCGACGGCCTTCTCGAAGGTCTCCCCAGCCTTCCAGCCGTTCCGCTCGGCAATCGAGTAGAATTGGCCATCGCCGTGTGCGCGCTCAACCGCATGTCGGAACTCGGACGGGCGTGGTTCAAAGCTGGGTCACACGTGAAGCTGGGTTGGCGCTGGCAGGATGGATGATGGCACCCTCATGCTTTCAGTGGTGGTGCGAGTATGGACCGTGATGATGGCGCAGCAGCGAGGTTGTCCGAGAGCGAGCGCAAGAACTTGGCCATTCAGGCGTTGGCCGGTTCGGAGACGGTCAGCGACCCGTCGTGGACGCAGCCCACGCTGATCGGCACGCCCAGCAGGTCGCGCAGGAATTCGACGACGCCGCGATACGAGCTGCGGCAGATCAGCGTCAGCGCGACGATCACCTGGCGCAGCCAGGCCTTGGTCAACGTCAGCTCGAACAGCACCTCGTCGTCCGGTGTGGCCGAAACGAAGGCGTCGTCCAACGCAGCACGAGCTTTGTGCGTCTGCTGGTAGATGAACTTGCGGCTCACCTCTTGCCGGGCCGCCAGGTCGCTGACCGTCTCCGATCGCGCCAGCGCCTGAATGGCCATGTCCTTACGGTCACTCCCGGGCAGCCTCGCCGCCGCGCCAACACATCGATCCATCTCGCACCGCACCTGAAAACGTCAGGGTGCCGTCACCCGACCCGGCAATGTCAACTCGGCTCAAGCTGTAACCTGTATTTGAACCACGCCGAAAATAGCCACGCTCCCAACATCTAGCCACCAAACCACGTCCCTGTATCGACGCCCTCCTCCCTTTCCCCAACTTATTGCAGGACGATCTCGACACGACGGTTCTGTGGCTCGCGTACGCCCGCCGACGTGGGTACGAGCGGACGTGTGTCGCCAAAGCCCTGGATGTTGATGGCGGCCTGCGGCACATCGCGGCGAACCAGTTCAGCTGCCACGGCGCGCGCGCGACGCAGCGACAGGCCCTGGTTGTAAGCAGGCGTGCCGCTGCGGTCCGCATTGCCCTGCACCGCAATACGGGTGGTCTGCACCCGGGTGGAAGCTGTAGCAGCCTCGGCGATGATCTGCCGTGCGCGGTCGGTTAGATCGGCGCGGTCCCAGTCGAAAAACACTAGGTAGGTCCGAGAGGGCGCAGCCATGGTGGGAGGTGCCACTGGAACCGGGAACGGCAGCGGCGGGTGATTGAACGCGTAGCGGACGGCAACCGCCACTATGCTGTGGTTGAAGTCGTCGCCTTCCCGCAGGCGCGAGCGTGTTGCGACGCCCGGCGCGAAAAGCTGCCCCTTGTAGTCACGGTTTGCGGCAATGCCGGTGAAGCGATACTCAAGCGTGAGGGCCAGGCCGGGGACCGCTTCGATCGGAAGCGCGACGCCGACGATGCCCTGATAGGCGAAGTTACCATCCGTGCCGGTGTTGCGGATCAGGACCTGGCCCGGGCTGGACAAGCTGACGTTCTGGTTGTGCGACACTAAGTAGCCGGCTCCGGCGCCGACGTACGGCGTTATGCCGAGCGGCAGCGAGCCGAGGCCGACCAGGTTGGGGTCGATGTCGAAGATGGCGTTGACGAACCCGCCCCATTTCTCCTCGGCGCCCTGCACGGACTGGAAGCTGCTGCCGAACAGGGAGCCTGAGTTCCGCCCTCCGACACCTGACAAGCTGTTGCGGAAGTAGTCGCCCTCGACCTCCACGCGCAGGCCATTGCCCAACCCATAGCCGACGCTGGCCAGGAGACGGTATCCGGGGTCGAACTGCAACCGTGTCCCACCCAGGCCGGGGTTAGGTCCGCCACTGGTGGCGGACCGCAGCGTTTCGTCCTGTAGGAAGTTCACGCCAGCACCAACTCCGACATATATGCCACTGATCGGCTGCGCCTGGGCTGCAAGAGGGGAAGCTACCAGGGTCGCCATAAGCAGATTGGTGCGCAGCGTCATATTGAGGTTCCTCAGCAGTCGTTCGGCCGATACGGAGACCGCAATCGTGCGGTCACTACACCTGCAAGCCCTAACCCACTTGCGCCCTGGCATGTCCGGGCGTGCATTTACTGTTTGTTGTTGCCAGCAAAGCACATAGGAAACAGCCAAGCTCGGATGTGCTGTTCGGGTAGCCGTCAACGCCGACGCGCCGCAAAACAACGTGGATAGGAGCAACGACGCCAGCAACAGCAGGGGCGATGAAGAGGTGGACACGCTCAACCCCGGACAGCTGGACAAGAACCTGAGGCCCGCCAACGCCCAGTCCGCGCCAGGTCCGGTGCCAGCCCAAACCGCCGTGCTGGCCACGCTGAGATAGCTTGCCAGCCGCAGCGGCCGCGGCCGGCCGTAACGGAACCTTAAAAGGTGTCGGCACCCTCATCATGTTCGGCCCGATCTCCTGGCTCGGTCAGGCTGCCAACTGACACTGAAAGGGCGGTATAGGAGCCGATAGCCTAACCCGGCTTTGTCACACGCAGGAGACACCGATGAAGCACCCTGCGATCTCCTCCGTGCTGTGCCTTCTGCTGCAAGGCTGCACCAGCACTTATGCCACGCACCCCCGGGTGCCGCCAGCCTTTGCCGAGCTGGTCCCAGCGCCGCCACGGTCGGAAGGCACGCTGATCTGGAAGCCCGGGCACTTCGACTGGGACGGCGCCGACTACGTCAAGGTGCCCGGTCGTTGGGTGGATCGCGCCGGCCACGGCACGCTGTGGCAGGACGGCTATTGGAAGCAGTCCGATGGGCCTTCAGTCTGGGTGCCGGGCCACTGGATCTGATCGCGCCCTGGCCGCCGCGGAGTGCGGTTGCTGCTCCGGCGCGGTCCGCAGCACCGAGACGACACCTGCACCGGCCCGGCTCGCTGGTCCGATGCCGGGCACGCTGCCGACTCAGGTGGGGCAACCGGGACTTGCAAGGGCAGCAGCGGCGACTCGGTCTGCCGCTGCTTCTGCAACGGGATGATGATGGGCTGCGCTGCAACAGGGGTGGCGAGCAGAACTAGTCCCAGTGCGGCGATGCTGTGTTTCAAGCTTGCCTCTGTACGTTGCTGAAGGCACCTGGGCCGAGGGGATCGGCGAACCACGCGGGGACAGGCGCAACCCCCAGAGAAGATGTCGTCAGGCAGACGCCATTGCCGGGCATCACTGGCCGGGGCGGAACGTCCGCAAGCCATTCGCGTCCATCCCGAAGGTCCCGATGTATGACGGGCCTCCCGCTACAGGTTCAGGCGGCTCAGGCTTGAACAACCGGGACTCGAGCAGTGCAGGCCGTAATGCGGCATGCCGCGGCTGCCGGATCAACGGCGGTGGAACAGGGGGGTCGCCACCCTCCTCGGGGACGCGGGCATGCAGGCTCACCGGCCGAGCCGCAGGGTGCGGCATTGAGGCCATATCCCGCCGCGACACCTCCTGCTGCCCATCCTTGACGGACGCATCCTCCGGCTGGGATGCCGATCTGCGCCTCGGACGCGGCGGTGTCGGAAGGATCGTGCCTGCATCATCGACCGCCGGGGCCGCTGCCTGGGCCAGTGAGGCTGGCTGGCCCGCGATGGTGGCCGCAGCCGAGGCAACTATTGCCGGAGGTGCCAAAGTGGCTGACATGCCGTGTGCAACCGACTGCTGCATCGTCGAACCAGCTGCCGCGTGTTCCTCCGGCGGTCCAGCCGGCAATGCCGCGCCGGGCGCAGAAGCCGTGCGGTCCGGGCTGGCGGACCGGACTGCCATCGTGCCCGCCACCGGGGAGGTTGGCAGAGCCGGCGCGTCCCGGGGCGCAGGTTGCGGCGCAATTGGCCCAGCCATCTCTGCCTTGTCCAATTCACTGGACGCGGCAGGACTTGCTGGGGAGCGAGCCGGGCTCAAGGGCGCACTCAATGCGGAATGTGCAGCCTGATCGGAATGTGCGGCTTGGGCGACATCCAAGGTCGGGGCAGGGTTCGCGGCCGGAGGAACTGGCATGGGCAATGCCTCCTCCGCTACGGTTCGCTCCGCTGGCTTTGCAGCTCCGGAGACAAACTGAGCCGCAGGGGCAGCCTGGGTGACGGGGCGCGTCACATCGCCGGCAACAGTGCTGTCCGCCGACGCCGGCGATCCCGGTTGCACGGTGGGCCACTCATGGCGGCTGATCCCCACGCCAAGGGCGAGGGAGGTTGCCATGCCCGATGCGATGGCCAGTCCAATCATGGGCCTACCCGCTGAAGGCCGGACTTTGGCAGCTGCGGGGGCTACCTGAGCAGAATACGGCGCAGCGCCGCCAGCCCCTGGCCGTACAGGCACAGTAGCGGCCGAGACGTCCGGATGCGGCGCCACTAGAACGGCCGCTCCAGGCTCTGGCGCCTCGACGGCGATCACCGGACGCGAGGCGAGGCGCGCATGGAGGAAACCTGCCTCGTCCCAGCTCAGCACTTGCATTAGGCTAGGTTCTCCCGCCAGAACCAGCCGTAGGCTTGCCCCAGCCCGGCAGGCAAACTCGATATAACGAAGGGTCTTGCGATGCAGGTCCTGCGCGCCGCTAACCAGCAGCACGATATGGGTGCACGCCGCGTCTGGAGCAGTCATCATCCGGAAGCCGCGCTCAAGCACGGCGTCGTCCTGCGCAGCAAGGCCGGGCTGGCCGGCCACCTGGGCCATCAGCCCCGACAAGCCGAGGCCGCCCGGTCCCCCCGCGTCGGCCCGCAGCACCCGGTGGCGCTGCCCGGCCAGATGCTGCGCCGCCTCGTCCAGCAGGGTGCGCCCCTCATCGCCTTCGACGAGCAGGACAGCGTCGCCTCCGGCCAGGACCTGGTCCAGCAGCAGACGAAGCGCCCTGGGCCGGCTTGCCGGCAAGATGATGCTAATCGTGTCCACAAGGCTCCTAGAACGGACAAACCCGGCTGGATTGTGGCCGGTTTGTATCGCGAACGCGGATGGGACTTGATGGTTCGCACCCTGCTTGCGAGGGGACGCTCAGGAACAGGGCTATCTTGCTCGGCTCTTTGAACAACGCTGGTCAACTGGTTCCAACCATGTCCAGCACGGCATTGGACACCAGGGTGAACATTTCAGACACCAACCAACCACAACGGGCGTGGTCCAAAACGGGCGGTTTATGGGTTACACCGAAAGTGGCCAGAGCCGCGCCAACCGAAGGACTCCACGTTTCGCGTGTAACCCGGATCTGAACCACGCAACATCCAGCAGGTCCGAAAGGTTGACCAGGTCGGATACAGGCATGATGACGGAGGCTCCTCGTCCGAGCAGGCCACCTGCTCCCGCTTTTGCTCGCCCACCAGATGCTCGCAGCCCAACCGCCCGGTCCTGGCCTCACCACCCCGGAACCCAATAAGAGCCACCCAAGAAAGCCGGCTTCTGAACCACACCCGACAGCCAGGGGCTACGCATGAGATTTGTCTCGCCTGCCACGCCCTGACGTATGATGACGCGCCCTCGCGATTGCGGGGGAGCGGAGCGTGTCGATCGAGAAGCTGGGACAGTATCTTGTTGGGGTCGAGGACCCGCGCTGCTCCGGCAAAGTCGAGCACCGCCTGGTTGAGGTGCTGGTGATCGCGGTGTGCGCGGTCATCGCCTGCGCCGAGAGCTGGGATGACATCGCGCTGTATGGCCGCAGCAAGCTGGCTTGGCTCAGGACGTTCTTGGATTTGCCGAACGGCACCCCCTCGCACGACACCTTCCGACGCGTGTTCATGCTGATCGACCCCGATGCGTTCGAGGCTGGGTTCTCGGCCTGGGTCGGCTCGCTCGCGGACAGGTTCGAGCGCGAGGTGGTTGCCATTGACGGCAAGACCATCCGGCGCTCGTTCGACCATGGGCGTGACCAGTCGCCGCTGCACGTGGTGAGCGCGTGGGCGAGCGGGCAGGGCCTGGTGCTGGGCCAGCGCTGCGTGGACGGCAAGTCGAACGAGATCACCGCGGTGCCTGAGCTGCTGGACCAGCTTGCGTTGCACAACAGCATCGTGACGCTGGACGCCATGGGGTGCCAGACCGCGATTGCCGAGAAGATCCTGGCGCGCGGGGGCGACTACCTTTTGACGCTCAAGGGCAACCACCCCCTGGCGCACGCGGCCGTGGTCGAGCACTTCGACCAGCGATGCTTCCGCCGTGGCGCATCCCACCGTGCCGATTGCGATGCGTTCGACGGCACGCACGGCCGGCTGGTCCGGCGCCGGGTGTTCGCCAGCACCGAGGCTGCGGCGCTCGAAGCCCTGAGCGGCTGGCCGGGCTTGCGCACCGTGCTGGCGGTTGAGAGCATCCGCAGCGTCAACAGCGCGCCCACCAAGGTCGAAAGCGAAATCCGCTACTTTCTGTCGAGCTGTTCCGACAGTCCGGCCGTCCTGGGCCAGGCTGTCCGCTCGCATTGGGCGATTGAGAACACCCTGCATTGGGTGCTGGATGTGACATT
>JAABUO010008069.1_pt1 | contig 11933 bp, 10 predicted proteins | sample 5559291 | NCBI WGS metagenome assembly JAABUO01 (sample SAMN10711878, study PRJNA513372) | rock metagenome | isolation source: Antarctica rocks | place: Antarctica: Victoria Land, Finger Mt sud | reverse complement strand
GATGCATCAAGGCAAGCAAGAGTAGCAGCTTTGTACTTGGCCATGCGCATAGCAGTCACACTCACGAAGCCTGGACAGACTGTCTGATTTTGAGCAGTGTCATGACTGCCAAGATGAATTGACACTGCTCAAGATCAGGCTGTCCATACAGACGAGTGAGTGTGATTGCTATGCGCATGGCCAAGTACAAAGCGGCTACTCTTGCTTGCCTTGATGCATCATCTTGGGCACTGTTTCTTGCGCTGCCAGCATCTAGGTCCTTCACCTACATGAGCCAAAAAACGCTCTGCAGTCACAATCACTGTGGAGCATGGCTCACTCAAAACATGGGAAAAAAGAGGAGGAATAATAATGCATTATTAATATTGATATTATTATTAATAATCATAACAACATTGATAATGAACATATCAACAGTAATATTAATAATAATCATGAAAACATATAAATTAAGGCTTTCCAGCTCATGATGAGCCAGGATGATGAGCTAGGACAAGGAAGAAGATTACAAAATAAAGAGGACACTGACTTACCACAAAGTCTGCCGGGTTTTGAGTCAGGTCAGGTGGCGCTGTGGCACATGCTTTGGCTGCATCAACTAGCACGTACCAATTATCACCCTCTGAGCGGCCAGAATCCCTGTCATGCAGCCTCACAGCTTCTTCTTTGCTGTGCTGACCATGGTTTTGCAGTTCCTCTTCTTCTGCTGCTGTCTGAAGCTGCTGATCAGACTGATGCTCTTCTTCAGTCTGCTGCTGCTGCTGCTGATCAGGGTGATGCTCTTCTTCTGCAGGTTGCTGCTGCTGCTGACCAAACTGTTGCTCTTCTGTTGCCTGCTGCTGATCAGACTGTTGCTCTTCCTTTGCCTGCTGCTTACCAGACTGCTGCTGGTTTTTATTGGATCTGTGCAAACCTGGCCGCTGACTGCATTGCTGCTCTGAACCTTTGGAGCAGGCACAAGGAGTGACTGCCAGACCGCTGATTTGAATCTGTCTGACCACAGCAGGGTCATAGCGTGCGCCACTGAAGTTTGATTCCAGCGGGAAGGCGAAGAGGCAAGGGGCTGCTGCAGCATCGCTCCTGCTGTCACGTGATGCAGCGCCAGCCACTGCAGAAGAAGAGGAGGTAGAAGAAGAGGAAGAAGAGGGCGCCTGCTGACGAAGCTTGAGACTGTTGATTGAGTCCTGAGTAGCTGGCTGAGTAGCTGGTTGAGGAGGGTGTGTTGGCTGATGGTACATGGGCTGCCCAATTGCAGCAAACTTTGTCCTTGAACCTGCAATACACAGGACAATTTTATGACACTTTATGCATTCAATGACGCTTGATGCATGCTCAGGCTGGGATATGAGGCCAAGGTATGGGTCCGCGCAACAGCAGCAATCAGGCTGTGCTTGACAGTGCTGTGAGGCATGAGGCTCAGTGGGGTGGCTCAACGGGCAGTACCTCTGTGACTCCATGTCAGTGTGATGTGCAGGACATATGTAGGTATACTGACGGGGCAAAAGCAAAACAAACTGCAACCCACCTCATGCTCACACATATTAGCTATACTTTGTGCAGTGCGTCCGCAAAACACAACGCATTGGTGGTACTTCTCAACATGACTGACACAATTTAATTGTAAGTAATTACCAAATACACTATACAGACTATCAACTTCTCAATACTGAATAAACTTCTTCGGCAGAAAAGCATTGTGTTTTCATGTTTGTGGCATGCTATCTGATGCCAGTGTCAACAACAACAGTAGCACAGTCCCTGAAGGGGCCCAAGAGCTGGCTGCTGGTGTAACCTTTCACCAGGTATGGCTTTTGGCACAGCATGCACAGCATGACACAACATGACGTGGCAAAGCATGCAACAAACAGTTGCCAAGTGAGGCACAGCATGGCACAATAAGGTGTGGCACAGCATGCACAAACAGATGCCCAGTGAGGCACAGGAACCAAGCAGGTCACCTTTGCCAGAGCTCATTTCAACACAGGTTGCTGTTGCGCCCTGGTCTAAAGCCAGTTCTCGAATGCCCAGCACACTGTTGTGGTTGTCTTGGGTGTACACAAACTGTGAGCCTTCTTGCCAGGGAAATGCCTCTGCAAGTAGCTTCAATGCCCCTGCAGCATTGCAAAAGATTGTGAGCCTTCTTGCCAAGGGAATGCCTCTGCAAGCAATTTCAATACCCTGCAACAGTGTAAAAATTGTGAGCCTTCTTGCCAAGGGAATGCCGCTGCAACTAACTTCGATGCCTCTGCAACAGTGTGAAAATTGTGAGCCTTCTTGCCATAGGAGTACCTCTGTGACTTTCATTGCCCCAGCAACTTTGCAAAACACCATGAGCCTTCTTGCCAAAGGAATGCCTGCACAACCAACTTCATTGCCTCTGCAAGATCATGATAGGCTTACTCCACGCACCATCTAAAGGCTGTATGTTTCCGCGTCGTTGTGTGCTTGATGAGATTGCAAACCTTGCAGCTTTGCAGCATTATGAATCGGGGGCCACATTGCAGCTTGGAAATCCACAGTGGATTACAACTCACACCGTGATCCAATTCATTCAGGGCTGAAAATCCTGATCAATGATGATGGTGATGATCAGTGTATGATCAGCTGAGTGCACAGCACCTGTTGCTCCTGATGTAAACATGCACTCATACTCTCCGAGAGGTGCATTGCACATCTGCAAGGTCAGCTGACGCGCTTCTGCCACAGCTTGGGCAGAGCCCTCGTTGCCTGACCAGCCATGCTGACTGTGCGGGTTCCCAAAAAGGTGGCTTGCCAAATCCTGCACAACAGGATCAAGTGATCATGCACATTGTGTGCCACTCTAGATCCATGACAACCAATTTGAGCAATGCACATTGAGTCAAGTAGGCTTGTTGGGCAATCAGCATTGGAGCAGCTGTTGTCACGTCTACTGATGTGGGTATGCATATATATACACATATATGTGTATATATATGCATGGTCTGCATGATGTCCCCAGTGCCTGACCAGCCATCATGACCGTGCAAATTGCCAAGTGAGTGGTCAGGTGAATGGTCAAATTTTGCATAGATGGCCACTGGTGATGTGGGATCTGCTGATGCGTCTCACACAGTGCTGTCATGCTTAAAGCTCAAGCTTGCTTCCCTGGTGAGCCATGCTGCACATGCAGGCGGTTCAAGGAATCCAGAGACTGTACAGGATTTCAGAGAGGTAGTCGTGTCACATCCTGCACAATGTGGGACTCATCAAGAACAGCGCGTGTACGATCTGTTGCCGCAATCGAAGAAACAGAAAAGCAACACGCCGAGGAGTCTGCATTGCTTGTGATGGCAGGAGCATATGCTGTATGGTATACACTTGACTCAGGAGCTAAAAGCCTATTCTCAACATTGCCACCAGCTAGTGAGTCATAATACCTGCTGATGCCACTGGCATATGCATTGCCGTAAAGCTGGCATCAGCAGTAATATGCTTGCTTGTGAATGTACAGAATAGACTCTTGCAAAGCAGTTCCACCTGTTGAAAACCATCGATCTGGCTTTTTGAGTACAGAGTTGCTCCAGCATGGTCTGCATACACCTTGGATTTCAGATGGGGGAACTCGGTCTTCAAAATGTGGTCAAACTTGCCCTTGTAACCATAGCCAGGTCCAGGAGCAGCTTGGCCAGGATCAACAGTGCTGTTGAAAAAGCCTGCACACAGTGCAACTATGGTTTCATGTCAAGTTCCGTGTAAAAACCGCATTACGATAATCAGATGGCCGAAAGACGTGCCGAAGCTTCAGCGCATAGCAACGACGTGTTGGTAGCTAAGCATGCGTGTGCAGGAACTGCAGGCTCGAAGAGCCTCCGCACCTGCCCAATGCTGTTGACAATCAGACTTCAGCCGAGACCCAAAACACGCCGCATGTGCATATAAAACAGTAAGATACCGCCACAGAAGTTGCAGACCCGCCAGCAGTGCTGTCTGGTGAGAGATGCTAAAGCTGACCTTCTGCCGCTGCTCGTTCATGGTTTTAAACTAGCGCGATAGTCAGCATGCAATACTTCTGTCCCAGCTGGATCCTTGCAGGACCCGTGCAGCGTCAGAATTATTTTGTTCTTTGACGTGACGCATGAAAAGAGACCAAATCAAGTGACACATGTTAGTCATGCTCTATGACTCATGTTATATCACGGAAAATGCTTTGTACAAGTGGTCTGGTCTTGCACATTATCTTTTGCCGTGCAGAAGTCGCACCCCAGAGTGTAGGTTGCGAGAAAAGGTACAAACACATGGCCAGGTCCAGGAAAACTGCTGTACAAAGGCATATTGCTAGGTTGCAAGCTGCAAGCACCAGCACAACGTCAGCATGTGCGAACAACGCTGACCTTCCTCAGGTGACAGTTGGACTTTGCGATCTGTTGTGGCCTGCAGCTTTGGAGTCATGTACGACAAACGTCTGAGCTTGACCATGCAGGCGACACTGATTACTGTGCAAGAAGCTGGCCTGCTTGTCTTGGTGCTCAACCATCTGGAAAGCCGTGAGGATATTCTCAGTTGCTCTGCAGTCAGCAAGTGCTGGCACTCTGCATGTCAGCACATACAGCCTGCTGGTCTTACACTTCCAGGGCGTAGTTCATGCCTAGATGAAGATGGAGTGAGGAGTGTTCTACGCTGGATACAAAACAAACAAAAGCAGGGAGCTTTGCAGGTAAAGGTTGCAGACTTGAGAAAGCAGTACTCGACAGGTGCTCTTGCTACCTTCATAGCAATGCCTGGTTTGTGCTTTGTTACAAAGTGTGACTAAGCTCTCATCAGAGATACAGATGGGTGTCACTGACATGGCCTTGATTAGCCCTTATCTTCCTTTCTTTGTACAAGCTATAGTCATGGCCTCAGGGTCCTGGCCACTCCAAAGCTGCCACCTGGACGGACCATTCCAATCAGAAATGGTCTTAAGTCTGCTTCCACAGACACTGCGACGCTTGGTCCTCAAGCCAGATCCTGCTGAAATCAGTTCAGTGAATGTCCCCTACAATGGACGTCGCTGATATGCCTTTGCAGGTATCTGTGTTGCATAGATGCGCGTGCTTTTACACGTTGCTGCAATCACGAAGGACCACGGTTCTGGCAAGTCTCATAGCATAACTACTCCACAAACTTGAGTGGATATAGATGAGTCAGTGCAATGCTTGCTAGTGCTGGCTTGACTGTTGTTCTATCTTCTGCGTGTACCAGTGACATCTAAAAGGATTGCTTTTGAGGCGCCTGTAGCAGCCTGGACAGCAGCAATGGGTTTGGCTTCTGTGACATTGCTGTCATCAGGCTCTGCCAGCTGGGCAACATCTGGTCCTAAAGCAGTGTCAGCATCAGGAAGTGCCTTTCGAGCAGCAGCTGCAACCTTCTGACTTGGGGCTGGAGCTTTCTGAACAGCAACTGCTGCCTTCTGACCTGGGGCCGGAGCCTTCTCAGCAGCAGATGGTCCCTTGGGCTCTGCCTTCTGACCAGATGCACTGTCACCTGGGGCATCTGCCGCAGCAGACTCTGCTTGACTGCCAGCTGCAGCTTTAGCCACCACAGCCCCTGCAGCAGCTTGTGTATCACTTGCAGCAGCAGTTGCCTCTGTTTGGGTGGCGACTGGGAGGCTGACTGCTGCCAGCTGGTCGACCACCGCTGTGTGTGGAGTTGATGCAGTTGCCCCAGCCACAGCTACTGCAGCCCCTGGTGCAGCAGCAGCAGACCCTCTGGCAGCAGAATCAGCTGCTGCTGATGCTGAGAGGATGCTGCAGGCATCACTGCATTTGCTGACAGCTGCTGAGAAAGGGCAGGTGCAGGCTGCGAGGGTGCTTCTGCTCATTGGTGCTGACCCTGAAGCCAGAGATGAATTTGTAAGCTATAGCAGCTGCATTTGCATCTCTGGCATTGATACCGCATACATTGCTTGTGAAAAGTTGATTTTGATTGACACTTTTGGTTGCAGCAAATGCCATGTCCATTTGTCATGACTCACGTAGTAGAACACTGCAGTGCATACTTTTGTCGCAACCATATTCGCAACGGTCTGCTCCTTGGCAAAAGCAATTGTGATGCCATGGAAATCTGCAATTGCGTGCCTGTTGCAGGGATGGACTGCTCTGCATCTGGCTGCAGCAGCAGGTCATGTAGCTGTTGTTGAAACCCTTCTGCTCAACGGTGCTGACCTTGAAGCCAGAGGTCAGGATGTAAGTTGTGGCAGCTTGTACAAAACATTTGAAACCTTGTAATATATACCCATTGTACCCTTTCGAGACCAAAAACAGTCTCCATAGTTTTGTGTCTTGAATGCTCAGCGTCTGCTCAAGGACATTGGTGATTAGGATATGGCAGCAAACATGACTCAAAATGTTGCACCGGTACAGGACTGGATACCCCTGCATTGGGCAGTGCAGACTATCAAAGTCGACTGTGTCAAGTGCTTGTTGGCCCATGGTGCAGATACACATGCACGGACGCTCCAGGTAAGATCCCCATGCTTGCATAATTCATGACTCAAGTCTGCAACATGGCCTAGTAATTCAGCTGTTGCCATTGACAACACAACCGTCTATGCTTTGCGAATATGCACGGCTTGGTCATGGCCACCATACATATGCATCATGCTTTAATCGAGCTCTATGCACAACATCAGTAAGCTAGCATACTGATGTGAAGCCTCAATCTTGAGCTGGGAGTTTTGCATGTATGCTGTCTTTACACAGGCCAATACCATCCGATAGCATGCTTACTTGCAAGCTGTTCAAGTGCTCAACATGGGCAGCAAGTCGGGTACGATGTTGGCAGGGCCAAAATCCGTTGCACATAGTGCCTCGTTTCGCTGATGAAGACAACGGAAAGGCAATTGTGGCCCTTCTGGACTCTCACGGCGCAGATCTCAAGGCCCAAGACAGTCAAGTGAGTCCCGGCAACTGCACTTCCGTTCATCAACAGTGATGCAAACATGTTGCATCATCACAAGGCTTGAGCTTGCAGCATTCCAACGTGCAGTCTGATCTCTTAAGGACATCCTGCAATGTTAGGGTTGTGGCTTAGCAGAAGGCTTGGAACACTTCTTTTGGATGCCATGTGGTCATGATTGCATATCTGCATATCTGCAACACCACACCGACACATCAGCAAGACATATAATAACTAGCGTGACAGAGTCACTGATTCAGCTACTTTCGCTGCTGTCAGGCTGTGCTGCTTCAAAATGCAAAGACCGATGCTCAAGGGCAACGGGTTAAATTGATCTCAGAATCTCAAAGCAGGATTTTGTGCCAACAGGGTCAGACGATGTGATGAAGGCTGCACTGCAAGGCCGGCCAGACTTTGTCAAGCTCCTGGTATCTCTAGGAGCAGACGCCACACTCAAGGTAAATCAGCTCGTGGCTCAACCTTTGTAACTAATGGGTGTGGCACCAATTGTAGAGGTCATTGCAATTGCATGCTGCCACCGGCTCTTCTTGGTCACTGGAAGTTGTGAAATGTGTCTGACTTGTAAGGAGCAAAGGTTAAGTGCAATCTCCACATGTTGTGGTGCAGGGCTGGACAGCACGGGATTATGCCAAGAAGCATTTGAGCTGTCTTGAGGCACTGTCTAATACTTGAGGCAAGCAGAGACGCGCACACGAGAGTTGATCCGCAGTGGTGTCATGTGTGTCATTGACGTTTTGGTCTGTTCATGTCATGCTGGTGGATGCTGTCATCTGGTAGCTCGCACCACATCAACATTTCCAAGAGAACATGCAGCGGCTTGTACCAACTGTTGTAGTGAGACGCACTCCATGTGTCACGCTTGTACAGTACATGTGATGCATTTCTAGAAATCAGCTACAGCTACAAAGCAACACGACTGAGCAATCCTTCGTACTATGTCACCACAACACTGTATAAAACAGTGCTCCAACAATTCATGTACAGGAATGTTCTATACCCACAGAGTCGCCCAGACTGAATTCAAATCTGCTGAAAATGGCATCAGCCATGTTAGCAAAGCATCACAAAACTTTGAAATTGGATTGTACAACCAGTGATGGCTGCACTACCTGAAAAGCAGGTCATTAGTTGAGCACGTCACTGTTAATATATTGATAGCTACACATCAGCTACAAGGACACACCAGGCCACCAATGTGGGTCTTGTGGGCAAATGCCGTGGATGAATAGCGAGAGGTTGCTTTCCGCAATGCTTGACAATGCTGGCTTGTTTGTTGTTCTATCTTCTAGCATCAACATACTGAAAGCTGAAGGGCTTGTGCCAGTGACATCTGAAAAGATTGCTTTTGAGGCGACTGTAGCAGCCTCGACAGCAGCAATGGGCTTTGCCTCTGTGACATCGATATTGTCAGGCTCTGCCAGCTGGGCAACATCTGATCCTACGGCAGTGTCAGCATCAGAAAGTGCCTTTTGATCAGCAGTTGCAGCCTTCTGAATAGCAGGTGCTGCCTTCTGACTTGGGATTGGAGCCTTTGGAGCAGCAGATGGTCCATTCTGGGCAGTGGGCTCTGCCTTCTGACCAGATGCACTGTGACCTGGGGCATCTGCTGCAGCAGTCTCTGCTTGACTGCCAGCTGCAGCCTTGGCAACCACAGCCCCTGCATCAGCTTGTGTATCACTTGCAGCAGCAGTTGCTTCTATTTGGGTGGCGACTGGGAGGGTGGCTACTGCCGTCAGGTCAACCACCACTGTGTGTGGAGTTGGTGCAATTGCCCCACCCACAGCTACTGCTGCCCCTGGTGCAGCAGCAGCACACCCTCTAGCAGCAGAATCAGCTGCTGCTGGTGCTGAGTTGATAGCTGGCAGGCTACTGGTGGCACCGCCCAGTGGGATGGCTGCAGCCTTACCTAAAGATGATTGAATGAAACCAGCAGTACCAGCAAGAGCCAGAGCTGGCGCAGCTGAGGGACTGCATTGATCACTGAGTGGAGGCTGTGAGGTTGTCACAGCGGGAGGAGGGGCTGCAACGGCAGCAGGTGGCTGTGCCACTGTATTGGAAGCAGCCCCTGTAGCATGGGCAGCAGCTGCAGCAGCAGTTGAAGAGGCAGCTGACGGAGCAGCTGAAGGAGCAGCTGATGGAGCAGCTGAAGGGGCAGTCAAAGCAAAAAGTGGCGTCTGCTGCGAGCCTGCAGCCACAGAAGGTTCTGCCACAGTAGCAGCAGCAGCAGCTTCTGCGACAATATTCAAAGCCTCTTTCCTTCTAGCAGTAGCCGTGGTTGCTGCTGAGGCATCTTCCCTAGCAGCACATTCATGACTGACTGTTTTGTCAATGAAGGCAGCAGCAGCAGCAGCTGAGCCTGCTGTGGTGACAGCTGGCATCTTGATGCCACAACGGCGAGGAGTGCATGAGTCATCTGGAATACACAGCGTGATGAGACCCACTCCTCGAGACAGAGGCACATGCTTCCTGCCCGATCTGGCATGTGCTTGTGCCCAGCTGGTGTGTGGCTGTGCAGCTGAGACATGTCGTTGGACAGGCTGACTGTGAGCACATTGTTGTGCACTGAACTCATGTGGCTGAGCACTACAGTGATGGTTTGCTTCTGGCTGTGCGCTGAGTTGATGCTGCTTGGCATCTGTCTGTGAGTGTACAGTCAGCTGATGCATGCTGGTGGGTGCTTGTGACTGCAAACGTGGCAGAAAGGGGGTTTGAGTGCTTGACTGGAGGCTTGAATGCAAGCGGGATTGCGGGTATGGGGGAGGATGTGACTTGAGCAGTGACTGCAGGTCCAAGTGAAAGTGTGACTTGGGCTTTTGTTGGAGCTGTGGGGGCGACTGTGATTGGGGATTTGCATTGAGACATGCTTGGGGATTTTGTGGGGACTGTGGATGGAGCAAAGATGGGGGTTGCAGCATGGGGTATGTTTGGGGCTGTGCTGGGAGCTGCGATTGGGGATGTGTTAATGAGTTGGTTGGGGCCTGTGATTGGGGATTGGGTGGGGCAGGAGATTGGGGATGCGCAGAGGGCTGAGATGAGGGTTGCATTTGGGGCTGTGACAAGAGTGGCAATTGAAGCTGTGATGCTGGGACAGCGCCGCTATGCTGCTTGGGTGCAGGCACAGCAAACAATGAAGATCTCTTTCTCTTGCGCCCTGCAGAAGCATAATTTGCTCAATGTGTCTTGTATAGTCTGCAAGCAATTGTGCATTGGGCCACGCTGGCGAACAGTGAACACAATCTGTCAGCCTGCTTACAGATAAGCATCAGCTCATGCCAAGCACAAACATGTCTTTGACAACAAGTGGTGCTGTTCTGTCAGTGAACCTACATTGCCGCTCACAAGAAGGTTTGACAAAGCAACAGGCTGAAGCCCAATTACCATCCCTACATGCTCAACTGTGATGTTCATAAGCATGCACAACCCCAAGATGCTTGCAGAACAATCACAACTAGGCCAGCACCCCCACCTGCAATTCCAACTGGGTTGTTTTGCTTGCTGGCCGGTGCTATGTTGGGGCTTGACAACAGACTGGCGCTGACAGCCAGCCCGTGTTCAATTGTCACTGCAACGGCAATCAAACTTCAGGATTTGTAGTGTTACAGACTAAACAAACTGCAAGCAGGAGCAATCATTGAACTCGGAAGTGGCATGCATCTTAAAGCAACAGTGAAGCTCTCACCAGACTTAGCAGCTTCTATACTGAATGCAAGACTAGCAGCTGCTGTGGTAGCTTCTTTGCTGAATGCAAGGCATGCTGGACCAACAGCTTCTGTACCACTGTAGTAGCTGCCATAGCTGTTGTGGGGAGTGCTAGAGGATGAGACAGCTGAGCTGACAGCTTCTGCCATCCTCACTTCCCTGCTGGGTGCTTCAGCAGACGCTGAGACAGCTTCTGCAGCAGTAGCTTCTATTGCAGCTTTCTTGTTTTGCTGACTGCATACTGCAGCAGGTTCAGAGTTGATACCTCCAGCTGCTGCACCTGCTGTTGTAGCTTCTTTGCTGGATGCTGGAGGAGACTGTGAGCAATTGCCTGCAGTGATAGCTTCGGGAATGGCTGTTGCAGCTTCCTTGCTGGGTGCTGCAGAGAAGCCTGAGCTGTTCTCTTCAGTGATAGCTTCTACGCAGTCTGATGCTCCTTCCTTGATGATTGCTGCAGAAGAACCTGAGCCATTGCCTATTGTGTGAGGCTGTGGTTGGGCTGATTGTAGCAGCTTCTCTGACAGCTCTGAAAGCTGACTGGCTGTAGTGGAACCTCCTGGAGCTGTGTTGGAAGATTCTGTCAATCTGGTAGCAGGGAGCTCCACACCTGCGCCCACAGTGACAGGCATGGCAGAAGCAGGTTCTGCCACTGCTGCAGCAGTAGGTCCTGCCAGGTTGGCAGCAGTAGGTTCTGTCAGGTCGGCAGCCGTAGCTTCTGCCACAGCTGCAGCAGTAGGCTCTGCCAGATCGGCAGCAGGAACGAGTTCAGGAAGTCTTGCAACAACAGCAGTGAGTGTGTCTGCTGCTGTTGAGGCATTTGAAGGTTCTGCCACATTGATGGCAGATGGTGCTGCCACTATAGCAGCAGCAGCTTTTGCCGCGGCGGCACCCAGAACTGCACCAAGAGGTTTGCCCACAATGACAGCAGCAAGTGATGGAGCCTTTGCATCATGAGGAGCTTCTGCCAGACTGGCAGCATGTGGCTTTGCCTCTACAGCATCAACAAGGAGTTTTGCTACAATGAGAGTTGTGACAGGTTCTGGCAAGGCAGCAAGAGCAGGTTCTGCCAAGGCAGCAGCAGCAGCAGGTTCTGCCAAGGCAGCAGCAGCAGGTTCTGCCAAGGCAGCAGCAGCAGGTTCTGCCAAGGTAGCAGCAGCAGGTTCTGCCAAGGTAGCAGCAGGCGGTTCTGCCACGGTGGTGAAGGGGTGGAGGATCCCAGGCCACCAGTGGGGATCAGACCCCAAATTGCCGTCTGAGAGTCCAGCTGCTGAAGGGCTTGGCATGACTGTACATGCTAGGGGGGCATTGCTGGGTGG
>JAABUO010008068.1_pt1 | contig 11934 bp, 17 predicted proteins | sample 5559291 | NCBI WGS metagenome assembly JAABUO01 (sample SAMN10711878, study PRJNA513372) | rock metagenome | isolation source: Antarctica rocks | place: Antarctica: Victoria Land, Finger Mt sud | reverse complement strand
TCTGCAGCCGTCTCACCTCCTGCACAGCCACCTGTGCAACACAAACAGTCATGTACGCTCATACCAAATTCCTTGGATACACTTGTGCTTTCAAGCAAGGCAGGATGTCTGATGAGTCATAACTGGCTCCACACCCCAGACTATAAGGTACTATACAAGATGCAATGAATTGCTTGGATCGGAGTTGCTTTGCAGGTGCAGTCATCAAACCTGGCCGTCGCAGTCTCAAAGAGTTGTTTGATTTGACAATTAGACCATTTGGGTTCTGCATTTCTCAGAACATTTGGTTTGCAATGTATTAGGGTGTTTGCCACTGCCAAAGCAGAAGATGGATTTGCTTGCTTTGCTGAACATGGTAAAAGGCATTGTGGTGTCCACAGAGCCATAGGCAACTCTGTTATGAGTCTTGTGGACATTGGGGGCAACTCCCGCCTAAGAAATGATCACATCCTTGCATAAACTGTCTAAATTGGCATCATTCTTGAAAGCCAGAAAGACGCCAATTTGGACAATTTATGCAATTATGTAATCTTTCTGAGGAGAGAGTTGCCTCCAACATGCATAAGCATCACAACAACTTCTATTCTTTGCTGACATGCTGTGTAACTGTCACTCAAGGCTGCTGCCTGTCATTGGTGTGCATATGTGGGTAATGACAAGAGTCTTGCAGACTCTGTACCGAGAGCTAAGGCTCAAGCCTCAAAATTAGCATTGCAGACATTGGAAACACTGTGCATGTATTTGCAGACGCATAAGCAGCCGCATACGCATAGAATCAGGAGTATACTAGAGACGGCACAATGCGTTACCACAGCTATATGCTGAGCCACAAACGCAGCAATGAGCAAGTCAAGTCTTGTAACACATATGTGCACAAGCGCAGCCTTTTGGCAAAGCTCCCCAGCTTTGTTCTCGTCTATTAGGACACTGGCAGCACTCTGGGAAGCAGGCTTACAGCAGGGGTGATTGAAACACATGTTCTCTGCAACTCAGGCTCACCTCAATGGCTTGCTTCCAGTCCTTGGGCTCAGAGGTGACAGTGAGCGTGGACACAGTACACCCCTCCCTAGCGCTGTCACTGTGGTCCATCTCAATACTGATGAATGGAGGACAGGCAGTGGTGCTGTAGCGGCTGTTGATCCTGAACTGCAGGATGCTGAGCATGAGCCTGGCCATGAAGCCGGCACGCATGCCAGCGATTGTGTCCTGAGGCTGGACTGGCAGCTTGCAGAAGAGTGACAGCATGAAGTGCTGGAGCAGGTGGTGGCGGAAGACGCTGACCCCGGGAGTCTGCTCCCCGGGCTGCAGGGGGCCGCACCCAAACCTGTGCTGCACTGGTGGCCTCACCTGTTGATGACACACCAACATGGTCAGTTTGGGTATGGCAGTGCGCTTGAAATGAAAGCTTTGGGTGCACTGCTGACATCTTCTGTGATACGCGCAGCGAGTGTGGTAATCCAAACAAGATATTGTAAGGACTGCAGCCAACTGTGTGCATTACTGGTGGGCTTGTCTATTACATAGGCAACAGCAACAACAGTCATGCAGGCAGGGAGTACAGTCAGGAGGAGGCTTTGTTGTAGCTGGGTTTGCTGTCGTGATGGCGTCACCTGTGGCGCACAAAACTGCAACGCCACAACTAAGCAGAGCAGTGAGATCAGTGTGAACAATGAACTTATGAGTTCAGACGCAGTAGATTGTTATGCACTGCTGGCTGCAGCTGCCAGACAGGCAGCAAGAGACTAGCAATGCAGCAATCAGAACGAGCTGGAGTGTCGTAATCATCAAGCCATGGCTTGGTGCAAGTGCCTCAACACGCATGTCACCACAGACAAGTGGCTGTGTGCCTGACTGTTGGGACAGAGGCCACAAAGTGTGACAGAGTGAACAAGTTGTGTGCTGCAGGTAGGCAGCGAGACTGACCAGCTGCCTTTGCTTGAGAGGGCCGGGCACACCATTGCCAGGAAGACGGCCAGGAGGGATCCTGCCAAACGTCTCACGTATCAGCTTCTCTGCAGCATCCATACCTCCTCCAAGCGCACCATCAAAGTCACCCACTAGGTAGAGAGTTGCATTGCCTGGGAAGTACCACCGCTTCCAGAAGTCGTGCAGCACCTGCCTTGACACACTCTCTACCTGTGGCCAGAAGCATCAATCAATTTTGATCAATCAACTTACATTTCCTGTGTTTAGAATTCATCAGGGAAGTCAACAGACAACAAATGGGAAATCAACAAACACTAAACACTAAATGTTCAAGGTGTTCGACAATAAAGCACCAGAGAATAGCACTCATGTGTAAGCCCCATGTGCCTGAGGCTTACAGAGGTGATGAGTTGCAAGTTGTAGCAGAGATACACACACGCACATGGTCAGGCATGTAGCTTGTCTTGGATCAAGGTCAAAGAAACTTCAGAAAGAAAGATCAAAGCCAGCATTGCAATCACAAGCGCAGTGATCAGAAATCAAAGCCCACCTGATCCATTTTGCCGATGGGGAATCTGAACCCCAGAGCGTTCTCCTCATGCAGGTACTGAAGCAGTTGACAGTCCACGCGATACTCAATGGTGTTCATCATTTGAGCCTCTGCCATGACTGCTCGCCTCTCCTTCTCTATACGAGTGGACAGGAACTCAGCTTCAAATGCGACCTCAGCCAATACATCCAGAACCTGTTGCAGATACAACACAGACAACGTGAGCATGGAACTGCTGGTTAGCTGAGGCAGCCACAGACAAGGTGAGCATGGAACTGCTGGTTGGCTGAGGCAAGCCACAGACAGGCCAATCAGCACCAAGTCTGATCAGGACTGAAGCTGACTCCAACATTTCTGAATGACTGAGGCTTCTCTCGGGTAGCAAGGAATGGTGTGAGAAGCATATGCACAGGTGAACATGAAGCAGATAGCGTGATACAATAGCTGCAGAAGATACGTTCAACAGCAATGTGGAACACCACATGGTGAGAGCCTACAGATAACTGGGCAGGTGTGACATTGGGGAACCATCAGTATCCAGCTTCATGCGGTGCCACAACCATGCATTGCAGCTGCAGTGTGCATATACCTGAGGAAGCATCAATGTGTCAGTAGTACCATTGATGAGCGGCGCGTGCACATGGAAAACAGTGTGATGGAAGTCTGTATACGCATTAGAGCGTGCGCCGGTGCCTAGCAGACTTTCCCTCTTCTTGCTTCCTAAGAATGTGATATGCTCAACCATGTGAGCTATGCCCTGCTCGTTTGGCTGCTCGTCTACACTGCCTGCATCGGATGCATCTATTTATTTCTTGTCCGGATCCTGCCTGATGTGCCAACTGCCATTTGCTGACAGACGTTTTGTATATGTGAGCCCTGAGCACAGGCTGCCTGTATGCCTGCAATGATGCCAATACTGCAATGCATGACTTGTGCTGCTTCAAATCAAGGATCATGTGAAAAATATGGGACAACCAACTTTGCACAAAATGGACCATCGTTTCTGCCTGTGATATGACCCTTCTTGCAAGCATGCCTGCATGCATGCTTACCTGCATGCATCTCGAGATGGGCCTCAAACCGCTGCGGTGGAACCTTGTTTGGCAGCATGACATATCTGAGACCATTTTCTAGCTGACCCAAACGCAAGTTGTCTGCTTGCTTCAGGTTTTCACCCAACAGCTCTTGCATGGGTGCGCTGGCCTGTCCAACCTGCAATGTACAACGTAATGTCTGCTTGCACTCTAAAGATGGCTTGATGGAATCTGGACCTGCGGCTGCCGTCATTACACCAGCAGAGCACACACAGTGCACAGACTGCATACCATGGTGACAGCAACAATTGTCTTTGAGCCATGCCGTCTGGAGGCAACTGATAGGAATCTTTGCCCCACAAGATCGCCAAATATGGAAGAAGACTTGTTGGACACGTTGCTCCTGCAAGTTCACTTATAGTGATCTGTCACCACAGGTATGTTCAGAACAACTTGACCATGCAATCAATACAAACAAACAAAAACATAAGGAACTATGCACTGTCAAGCAAACAGCAGCAGTCTCAGCACCGGGGTAAGCATTTGCTGCATACCCGCGACAGCTTGGTCGTGCTGTGGACCTGAAACAAGCTTGCGACGGCCTGGGCTTGGCCCTGCTTGACCCAGAGGGTCTTATGTGCCGACGTGCGACATTTTGGCGAGCTACATGACTTGTGACGAGACGCCTAGCTGGCGACCTTGAAGTGAAACAACCTGTATGACCTGCAGTCGGCGCGAGATGCTTGCTAACGCCGGACATGATTCCGGTGTTTGACATCAAGGCTTATCGCATTACACTCAGCAAAGAGTGCCCCGATCTGCTGGCTTTCTGGCCTGTCACACTCAAGACCCGGCCTTAGCGGACTGCTGACCTTGACCTGTCTGACCCACAGTGAGTAACACAGGCACGGGACAAAACGCTCCCGGAACAATCTAGCGGATTCAAGGTCAGCATTGATAGCGCAAGCAAGCTCACAGCGGACTGTTTGCGATATAGCACACGCCCACAACTCATTGCGGCTGCACCTGTTGCTAGCCTGCACGGCTACACTCCAGCACCCGGGGTGAAAACACGTTGTTACTTGGATCTGATCATTTGTGCGGCAAAGCTTGCGTGCAACGACATCCCCGAACTTTGCATTGGTCAGTACGACAAGCATGATAGTGAGGCCCTGTTGTTCAACGGTGTCGTCACACCAGGGCAGATTCGATAACAAGTCGTCACAGGTCGGCATGAGTTGCACACCACCATAGAATATGCTTCTCGATAGTTTGTTTGACGGGCAGCCCTGATTTTGAAGCAGGCACGTTTGAGGCCAAAAGCAAGCCGCTTGACTGTCGTCTTTGCAGCTCGTGACGGTACAGTTGCTGTTCACCCTGAGCTCCCTGCTGCTCACTGCAACCATGAGTCAGTTGGCACTCAAAAGAGGTAACCCACAGTGCAGGTCCAAAGGTGGACAAGGGCTTGGGGGCATACTAGAGTGGACTGGCAGTCTTGTACCCCAGGGTCTGCTTGTGAAGGGTATATTTCGTCTTGTATCAGCTGCTAATATTGCTCTTGCTTGCCTACGCTCTTGGTTTGCGGCCACAGCTCAGACTTTTGCAGGTGCTAAAAATGGTTGGAAACTTGCCTGGAAGACCATGATGAAGGAATTGGCCCCTCAAACAGCTGATGGCAGCTACAGCAGGCCGTCTTATGACTTTCAAGCCAGAATAGGAGATGCAAGATTCCCCGTGAGTCAAGCCTCCCGATGGTTGTATTTTTGCTTGTTTTCTGCCTTGGTTGATCTGCAGCGCCCTTATGCTGACCGCATCGTAACCTCAGCAAGACAGTCTGCAACAGCATAACAATTCTTGACCACGCCATCTGCCTGGCCTGATCTTGCCTCAATGTCCATTGGCCACAAGCTGAGTTCAAGGCAGCACTGCTATACAGGTTGAGTCTGGTCGGTACCACATCTATGTTGGCAACGCCTGCCCATGGTGTCATCGAGTTGTACTGGCACTCATTGTCAGAGGCTTGACTGAGCATATCAGCGTCACGTGGGCAGCAGATGATCCAGAAAGGGCATCAAGGGGAGGCTGGGTGTTCAACAGCCCTGAGCCTGTCTTTGGCAAGAATGATCTGAGGTCAGCTGCATGTGTCACCACCTCTAGTGACAATGTATGTTCTCTCCATGTGCTGAGCGAGCGTGTCTCACTGTTCTGTCTCTAACAACACATGGTTGGGACTACATCATTTGAACCCATATTCCTTACAAAACCCATGTGCCTGAAGCGTCTTCTTGATAGGTTGGATGCAAAAGCTGAGCTATTTGTCAATGAGCTGTACCATTTTGATGTAAGTGCACCAGCGCAGCTTGTCTCCATTCGTATAGTCTTGTCAGTTTCTACATACTGGTTTGCCTCCTGTGTCTGACTCTCGGGCTGTCTGCAGTTGCAACTATTGTTTCCAGGGAAACTGTGTGAGTGGGCCTGTTCCTATGGGTGCAACATGGCTTGCAGCCTGAATGCAGGGAGGTGTATGATGCAGCTCAGACTCGCTATAAAGGCAGATGCACTGCGCCACTGCTTATTGACAAGAAGCAGCAGAAGCTGGTCAGCAACGAGAGCTCAGACATCATGCGCATGCTGAACAGTGTCTCCCTGCCAGGCTGCAATGACATAGACCTTTACCCATCACATCTACAATCTGAAATCAATGAAGTCAATGATCTGGTGTATGACAAGGTGTGTGCTGCCCTGCCCCCTTTCCCCTTTCCCCTCTCACCCCCACCCCCACCCCCCTTTCTGCCCATGCTTCATCCAAATTGTGCATCATTGCTGCTGCTGCTGCTGCTGCTGCTGCTGCTGCTACAAACCTCCTGCAACAACCTTGAGGTGTGCCTGATAATGCACATGTCCTGCATAGATCACACTTGTGTGTCTTATCAACAAGCTTGATTCTTGTCCACCTTTTTCTGATGTGTGATTCACGGTTGTGCCCTTAGTGCTCTCTGCCAATGCCTTGCTGTCCTGTTGCAATGCACTTTTTCTCTGTTGGGCTGCTATGCCCAGCAGCTCAAGACAAAGGCTTCACAGTCAATAGAAAGCTGTATACTTGACATTGGCCGCTGTGCTTGCTTGCAACATGCAAGTCAGCAAACCAACAGTCGTTTTGATGCTGCAGATCAACAATGGTGTATATAAGTCCGGGTTTAGCACCAGTCAGGAAGCATACGACCGATCTCAGAGGGAGCTGTACTCTGCGCTAGCTGCTGTGGAGCAGCGCTTGAGCCAACATCGCTTCCTAGTCGGAGACAAGTAAGCCGCTGTCATTGTGCCTGCATGCATGTTATATGCAGCCATCCATGGCACACTGTACTGGCTTTGTTCAACCCATCCTAGATTTCAACATGAGCACTCTCCACTCCAGATATGAAACTGCCATCATCGGTGCTCATGTTGAATCTGGCAGGGTGCTAGCAAATGACAAGCAGAACACGCAAGCACATTCTCTTCAGATGTTCCTGTGGTGGCTGTTGAAATCTGATTGATTACAGTCATTGTGCTTCAGAGCGTAACCGCAAGGCAGCTCTGTTTTGTATGACACGACCAATGCAGTAGCAATGAGTAGCCAGCCTGGCACTGGTTGAACACAAACACGCATCTGCCTGCATGTAAAAGACAGCCCCCATGCAGGGGCTTTGCTTAGTGATCTCCTGTGCTGATGGTGCTCAGGTTGACAGAGGCTGACCTGCGGCTGTACCCCACCATCATCAGATATGACTCTGCCTATGCCATCCTGTTCAAGTGCAGCAAACACAGGGTGTCAGACTACCCCAATCTCAAAGCCTGGCTGAGAGACATGTACCAGCTGAAGGTGCCATCCTCAGGCCTGCAGGTGGGAAATGCAGAAACAGTCTGGTCAGCTTATTGAGCACTGGGTCCTGTATGCTGTGCATCGTTACTGATCAATTAGGTAGCAGTGACTCAGAGTTACATAATGGCAGGTTCATGCAAAGCTATGCAGCACAGTGTAATGTTGTAACCTGGGTGGATGTTGCTGCTGCGGCTGCTGAGCTGACAGCGTATTTACTATGCTGTCATGTGCAGGTGAAGGACAGTGTCGATGTGGCAGATGCCTGCCGCAGCTATTTCCAACAGCTGTTTCCGTTGAATCCTGGAGGCATTGTTCCGGCAGGTCCAACATTAGATGATCTAAAGCTGTCTGAGGCACATGGCCGGGGATCCTCTGAAATGGGTGCAGTGTTTCATGAACACAAAGCGCCCTCAGCAACCCCTGCTATGGCTGTGTGAATCAGCACAGCTTTGTGTGCATGCACATTGATGATCGGTTCAAATTGGACAAGCACATGCCTTTTGTCAGATTCTTTGTTGCATTGCCTGTTATGCGTGTAAAGGACTACAGAGCATAGATAGATGCACAGCAGCAGGTCCATCTCCCTGTTACGATACACCCACATACGCTGGAGGTACCTCAGCACTGTGTACACATATATATGGGGCATGCAACCAATGGGCTACCATGCACCAGCCATGTGCATCAGCAGCATAGTTTAGAAAAGTGCAGCCAGTCGAATGAGGCCTAGCATTCGAGCCAACCCAGATTTGCCTGCCTTGAATACTGCTCATGTTGTCTGAAGACCCGGCGTATATGTACAAAAGATGCATCCTAGGAGCTGATTGCTCTCCAATGCCTGCAGACCGCTTCTGTTCAAAGGAAGCGATGTATCTTCTTGCAGCTGTATGTGAGACAACAGTCTACATCAAATGTCGTGTGTAGACATACCTATGCCAAGTTGCGAGCGTAGACTCCGACATCATTCGCAAGTGCTGCATGTGTGGTCTGCAACCAATGACATAATGATTTTGGAGGGCTGATTAATGATCATGTTTTTGGCTGTGCTCATATGAGTGCATGCATGCCCCGAATGCAGTAAGAGTGGCCAGTGTTGTGAGAGGGGAGGTGCTGCCCATGACAGAGCGGGGTAGATCCTGATGTTGATCTTTATGCCTGTGGCAAGTCGATGATGGGGGATGGGCGGGTGGGCAAGCACTCAACACAGGCATACCTGAAACTCATTAGGTATAACTCTCATCAGCTGTGTTGCAGTGAAAGGTATGGCATATATTGTAAGTTGCACAAGTCCTGAAGGATCCCTACCTCCACTGAAGACCCCCAGCCCATAGGCAAGGTGGGCCAGGTGTGTCGTTCCAACCAGGATAGGATTGTCAGCATGAAAGAGTGTGCCACAGTACAAGTATGCTCTACCATCTCCACTGGCATCAACACCTGCTTGTATTTGCAGCGCTTGCACAAGACTAGGCGCATGTTGTGAATCAGTGACGTTGCAGGGGGCCCCCCACGGCCATCAAATATGACAGTGCATTTTCTGAGCTTGTCTGCAGGGACTTTAGCTGCGTTGAAGTTACTGTTGGCTGTAGCTCCTGGCTACTGATCACTGCAGCTAAAGACAATGTTGCTTGCTAAGTGAGTTGGCGGCACTACCCGCTGATTGCAAATCCTGCCTGTCAGTGCAGGGCTTTGCTGATGACCTTCAGCTCTAGATCTAGAGCAATGTGCACAACAAACATTGCCAGCTTGGCAATGCACTGCCTCCCCCATTGAGCCGCTGTCTGCCCCAGGGTCTTGTTTTCTTGTCACTACAGTCACTGTGTTGATGCAGTCCTAGCATATTTCTTTCATTAAGTCTTGCGGTTCCAGCTATTGAACATCTGAGCAGAAATTAAGGTACCAGGTTGGTCTTTGGTTACTCCTTCAGATAATGCAGATGGAAAACAGCAAAGGCTCAAATTCTCGAGGTGAGCAGTCAAAATGGCACTCCTTCAAAGTGATCTGATCACGCAATTCGGATCTTGCGGCCACTATGCAGCAGGTTATGAGTGAACAATTTTTGGCAACCCTTTCAATTGACTACACTAAGACTTGACATGGCTCTCACACTGACTAAGTAATTTGTGGTGATACTAGTCGTGGCAGTACTGGCATTCAAAAGCAGGACAAGAAACTCAACGCAGCTTGAAATTGTATACATATAGCATGATCTATCAGTATCTTAAGTTTTGAGGAACAAGGCAATCACTCTATTCTAAGGATGATGTTTGTCACGACCCCATTGACGTCAGCACTTTGACTTTTAATTTGATTTAGTGTGCAGCTGTCAGATTATGCGCAAGTCCACACACACCTTATCTGCCCTGGTACACAACAGGCTCACTTTCACCACACCTTTGCACAAAGCATCACCAGACATCACCTTCACAAATGACCTAAGAAGGCCACACTTCCCTTGATGACGTAGATGAAACCATTCAGCAAAGCCCCATAATATGGACTCAAAGCTTGTAATTGCAGCTTGCAAATACAGAAACTTGGTCAGAAATTGCGGGTTTGAATTGTATTTCAGCACACCCAAATACTTGAATGAACCAAGTGCAAAAGGTGCAGCGCCTTGATAGTAAATTACTGTGGTCACAATGACATTAGGAAGTGATTGTAAAATCGGCATGACAAGTCCACGCAAGCTTCTATATCCATGTACATCAATGGGTCCAAACGAGATATGCAAAAACTCAAGGGAACACAGTACGTCTAGCACAAGCAGCATAATAACAACAAGAGGGATACAGAACAACATCACGCCAATCTGCAGCGGGGGAATGCAAGCGGCCGTCGCCCATATATCTGCTCACATGAAAAGTCACTACTGTTGCCCTCACAACGTAATGACCCAGAATGATAGCAACTACAACCTTTCCATACCAGTTTTGCAAGCCCCACACAGTTTGTGCAACCTCTATGTCTGAAATCAAATCGTACAAAGTAGAGAGCTAAGCCAAGCAAAGGTACAAGCCTCCAACAGAACTGTAAAAACCTCAGGATAGGTTCCGGAAAAGCTAGCAGCTGCGCAAGTAGTGCAGCAACTCCTTTTACTCATCAAGCGCCATATGACATAGCCTGCTATCAAAGTCAGCAGTAGTGCACCAAATACACTCCAGGTAGCAACCACTGGAATGACCCTTGATGGCCTGTGGCATGGGGGAGCAGGCAACCAGTGTTCCACTCCCCTGGTGGGTGCATATGGCCCTTGGAGTCCAAAATCATTACCGCCCCACTCCTGAAGCTCATCGTAGTAGTTTAGATAAGCCGAAGTAAGATTGATGCTTGTTGGTGCATTGTTTGGCAGCAGTGGCAGCACCTCCTCATAAGCTGCTGTCACATCAAGACCTGGCGAGCTCAGCGGCTGTATGCCAAGGTAGGTATGGGAAGGATTACCATCTATGGCCGTGAACACATAGCCAACGGTCTTTGACAAGGATGAGCACATGTCCTGCCACCAAGCAGTGTTGTTTATGGAATGGAACCAGAGATAGGCTCCAGAGAAAGTAACATTGTGCATCTGGCTGTGAAACTCTGTGGACGTGACATCTGCAAGCTGCAGCCAGGAGGTGGGGATAGTGCCATTGATGGAGGTGTTGTCCACAATCAGGACCTGCAGAGAGCTCCAGAATCGTGGAAACCATTCTGGGAAAGATCCACTGATATTCACAGATGTCAACCCAATTGCAGAGATGGTCGTGGCGTTGCTGCTCCACAGGTCAGCAATGTTGCCGCTGAGAGTGCTGAAGGACAAGCCTAGAACTGCCAGCTGGCTGTTGTTGAAGCTGGGAATAGGCCCTGTCAAGGTGGTGTTGGCATAGCTGAGGTATGTGAGGGAGGGGAAGGCATTGGCACTGACCCATGCCGCAGGAATGGAGCCATTTAGAGCGGCTACTGCCAGATTGAGGACAACGATTTGCGAGAAGCTGCCAGGCAAGCTCCAGGTGGTAGGCAGGGTGCCAGTCAGGTTGGTGCTGCCCGCAAGCTGCAGGATGCGTAGCTTGGGGAAGCAGCCCCATTGCTCTGGCAGTGTGCCAATCAGGTTGTAGCCGAAGAGGCTGAGGTTCTCAAGATTGGAAAAGGAGGACGCTGGCCCCCAGGAGATGGGCAGATGACTGGTGAAGCCGCCGAGATTGAAACCCCTAGGGTATGTTGTGATACCTGCAGGCATAGAGCAGCTAAGCAGTAACTCTTGTAGCAGCTTGCCACGTTTGTTGTCTCAGCAACATGTTGGGTTTCCTAATCCTGTATAATGTTGGGCGTAATATCCTTGTACTGCACGACATGCTTGCAGCAACAGCAAGCTACTTGAGCTGACAGGTCAAGAAAAATTGTGCAGGTAGGTCCACTCTGACAACCTCAAACATGAAACCAGTTGCAAGCTCAACAATTCTCACTGCTCCATCGATTGTAGGGAAATGGCTTTCTGTACAGCAGCTGTGCGTTACCTATGTTGTTATACATCACCAAACTTCTGAGGCTGGCAAAACTGCCATTTTGACCCCAGGACTCTGGCAAGG
>JAABUO010008067.1_pt1 | contig 11934 bp, 13 predicted proteins | sample 5559291 | NCBI WGS metagenome assembly JAABUO01 (sample SAMN10711878, study PRJNA513372) | rock metagenome | isolation source: Antarctica rocks | place: Antarctica: Victoria Land, Finger Mt sud | reverse complement strand
CTTGTACTGCCATCTGCTTCCAATCCTGTAGTGGCTGTAGGGTTTTGGGGGGTCCTGGCAATGTCAGGGGTTGCCACAGCTTCTCGGGCTAATTTCACGGAATTGGCAATACCCTCGAATGTTGTGGGACCTGCAACTTAAGCCACATGCTTGTTAGTTACTCGACAAGCAGCGGTATGAGCATGCCAGAATAGGCAGTGACCAACTGTCATCAGCATGCACCAAAGACATAGATGTTACTTACTGCATTAAAAACAATTGACTTTCTGTCATGCCAGGAGTTTTTGAAAGTAGTTGCATATGGTAGTTAAACCCCAATGCAAATTGCAAGCATCAAAAGCTCCTTCTGGGTTTGTGGGATTGCAGGTGCAAGGTAGTTTTGATGCCGGCAAACAGGATCTTGCCTGTTGGACCACCTGCCTGGCCTGTGCAACCAGGCTCGCCCCCCTCCAACATCGCATCCAGCAAGCTCATGCCTGCACACATATACAAATCCAAGTTCTGCAAGGTACTTCACAGTCTGGGGTCTGGAGGCAGATTTGCCTCATTGGGCATCCTGGCTTGAAAGTACAGGTGAATGCGGTACGGATACACTGCCCAAAGACCAGAGCTTCAGTACTTTTACCTACCTAGCTTGGGCTGGCACAGGCTGAACAAATCAGCCACACAACCAAGTGCCAGACGTACAAGCAATGGCAGCAACACACACTTTACGTTGGTAGCCTCTGACAGCACTGGACTGGAATCAAGCAGGCCAGATGACATTCATAGTGATAGCACCCAAATCTAACCAGAGGCTTGATCACTGCAAATATGTCCATGCCAAGTGCAGTGACAGCCAGCCATGAGCGCAAGGCATACCAGCACGCTACCAACATGTTGTCCAGTTCCTTTCGTTCTGCATTGTATCAGCTAAGTGACACGATTTGATCATGCTAGCAGGTCTAAGCACACATCAGCAGCTTTCTTGACATGCTGGCTGTTGTACAGATAGCTTTTTTCAATCCTGAAACATCTATTTCAGAAATGCCCAGTCTACAGTGGAAATCTAAACTCAGAAACGCCTGGGGACAGTAGAAATGCGTTCCTACATCGGGGAGATGTTTTAGGTCTCAATACATGATCAATACAATGGCGTCGAAGAGTCTGCATTCCAACCTGATGCACTGGACGCCGGCTGAGCAGGCTGTGCTGTGGATGACTGAAACTTTGGGGGGGGCAGCACCCCTGCTGGGGCTATGCTATGAGCCTGGTTAAGCTCCCTGGCCAGAGCTACACCACCCGGGGAACCCCCCCTGGCGCTGCGCTTGGCATCCTGGGCCACCCGCTGTAGCAGGGACAGGGGCTTGCTTGGCGCCAAACCAGCCCCTGCAGTCACCAGCAAATGCCATCGCTGCACCAGCTTTCCAATGTCTGAGACCAATGTTTGAGACCAAATTTGCTTAGTCAGCATTTGTTGAGTCACTCTTTTGATTGTTCCTTCATTCTCTCACCCATGTCATCCATTCACTGGCAAAGTCCTTTGTTTCAATTCTTTGTGTGTTCTGCTGTCAGGTGTTGATTTCATTGCGCAAGATCACATTTACCAATTGAACTGTCGTCAATTTGACTGTGTGCATTCCTGATGACAATGAAGTTGGAACCTGACAAATGTGACCTTCGGGCATGGACATGAACAAGTTACAGCAGAAAGAGCCCGTTCTGTGGATGCATATTTTGCTTGACATGCACAAAATTTCATGCATGTACTATGCACAGCATCCACGCGCCAAAGACAGGATCAATACTGCTTGGTCTCATCATACTTCATCTGCTTTTTGAAAGCCGGTGGCAGCCGTCCCAGACACGGCCACAAATCTACAGCAGATTCCTCTTTGTGTCACGGATCTTTGCATGCTGGTGGGAAGCACACTGTACGCTTGATGGACGCAGCATGCAGGGACTGCAGGTGTTTGCCTTCTGTGCAATTGAGATGCAATGCTTCAGGTGTGTATGCATGTATCAAAGAATGATCACCTGGAGGGCGTTGCCTAGGTGGCAGATCCACAGCCCCAAATCTAGTGAGCAGGTTGGCCTGGGTGCCCCCCTGGGTCCCTGCCTGGGTGTCAAACGGCATCTGACTGAAGCCTGCATCGCTGTCACCTTCTGCTAGAGCTGGTGGGTGGAAGTCTCTCTCATCCAGTAGACGCCCTAAGCAGCACAAAAACATGTGACTCTCCTTGTTACATAGCAAGCCAAGTTTGAGCCAACATTATCATGCTCATGACAAGGCTAGTAGCATGTCAGCGTGCAATAGGGCAGAGGTCACAAGACAAGAATTAGGACGCAGACATTGCTGTCATCCTGAAAGGTAGCTCATGGCAAGATTACAGTACAAAAGAGGAATGCAAGAGTTTGCACAACAATGGACATATAAACAGATGTAGTGAGCACATTAATGAATGGGAGGCATGGCTGGTACATGCCTGCGTGGGCGCTCTCAATGAGCCAGTCAGCAGTGACCGGGATGACCCCCCGGGCTGCGCACCCTGCAAACTTGGGACCAGCTGCAGCCCTGATCAGCAGGTGGCTGTTCTTCTTGCTCAAGGAGGTGCTGTAGCGGCCGCCCATGATGGACACCAGCTGCTCAACGCTGGCTTTCACTTCATCAGGATATGATGACACTGTCACCCTGCATGCAGAGCAGTATGAAGTGCTAAGCTACAAACTGCTATTTGTTCAGAAATCCTTTGCTTGTTTGTTTGTTCACTTGTTCACGCATTTATTCATTCTCGTGCATACCACGATTCATATTTTCCCTCTTTCACTCACTCGCTCACTCACTCACTCACTCACTCATCTGTTCATTCACTCAATCATACATTCGTTCATGCACTCACTGGTCCATTCAGTTGGTCAAGACACCCTTGTAATCACTCTCACCAACGACCGAAGGGTAGGCCTGCGCACTCATGCAATGCACGAGCCACAAAGCAATGTTGTCTGCAGAACTTGTCGCCCTGCAAGTCTGAAGGGTAAGCATGTGAGCTTGGCCAGTTGGCACGGCAGGAAAAACATCGCAAGTGGCAAGTGCATTAGGGTACATCCAAGCATTGCAGGCTTCACCTGATGTTTGTCATGCCAGGCAGAGGCAACGAGTATGGGAAGGGGCGGCATGCTACGCTGCCACGAGGCTGATAAGGAATGATGCTGCCACTCTGGATGACCCATTCAAGCCACAGCATAGACACACGCTGCTTCTCAGGCACTGCATACGTTTGCCAATTCATGTGTTCAGCATGTTACTTATGGACAGTCAAGCATGTGGTACAGCATTCTCAATGTGCAGTGTCTGTCTAGAGCACATGCCAGACAAGCAGTCACATCAGTGACATAAAATGAGGGACAGCATGACAGGACTGGGACGCTGGAACACAAAAGTTGAAGAGATGGGTTTGGGTGAATGCATGAGGATCATTTGTGTTGTCAGACTGGACTATGCTGAAGTATATGACATGGCGTTTGTGACTTGCTGCTGCTATACCTGGAAACTTTTCACAAGATCTTGTTGCATTCACAACAGTCAGGAGAAGCAGCAGCTGCAGCAGCTGTACCGGCTCAGAAAGCAGGAGTCACAGAAGCACAACAGCACGCAATCATGGGAACACCAACCTGAAGTGAAGTCACCCCAAGATTGCAACTGGACAACCTTTTGTTTGGTGAGGGAACAAGGGCAGAGAGCCAGGATGTTGCTTTTGTCCACTCCTTGCAGCAAGTGCAGAGTCTGGCTGGTAAACCGCCGCCCACCATGGCGCCGAACCAAAGCTTGAGCCCTCTGTGCCTCGGCCTTGTCACTCAACTCAAGGCCTGCCAAGGTGAACCTGCAGTGATGGCAATGGTTTGTAGGTCTCACATGATGCAACACGGATGAGTCAGGTGGCAGATACAAGGCCTGACTTGTGAATTGCCATGTGCTGTGCTGCCATACTCTCACGCTCTGACCCTCAGCCACATGCTCAGCTCAACACTTGCCAGTGTAAACCCCTGCAACAATGGTGCATGTACAAGACTCAGGCAAGGTCAAACCTACAGCCAAATCTAGTGTGGGAGGCCACTTACCATGATGGTGCATTTTAGGCTTGAGGTCTGCACTCTTCAGCCTTGACCCAAACAACAAGTATGAATGTGCAATGATACTGCAAACAGGCTTTGCTCATCATCTGCCTGCCTATTCACAGTGATTCAACCTGTGTCTGAGTGCATGCAGCATAGACTGGGTGTGTTTGTACTGCGCATTGAATATAATAAGGTGATTTAGCAATGAGTGCTGCGAGAGCAGGATTTGCAGCATTTCACTGTGGTGGCTGTGGGTTCATAACACCAATCTGAGACTTACAACTTACTGGCCTGGCAGGCACCCACTGTTGCAAGGGCTGTCTATCTTTCTGCCTTGCAGCTGACAGTCACAGAGAATCACTGCAGCATGCACAAGACTGAAGACGTGTATGTACACTTCAGGCTAAACAGCATGCAGACCTGCAAGTATCTAGTGCAACCCTGCTTCTCAAAAGCTCACAGTCAATGTGTGACCTGATTTTGCTTACCAGAAGCCCTTGAGAGCCTGATGCTTGGGAGCTTGGCTGGCCCCAGCTGCCTGTGTCTCCCCACCCTCCTCACCACCGCTCAGTAGCCCATGTCCAGCAGTGCCACCACCGTTTCGACCCCCCTGGCCACCCTCAGAGATGCCTGGCTTGCCCTGTGGCCGATCCTGCTTGCCAGGAGAAGAGCGAGGCTGAGGTGCAGTCAGGTTGGCCAAGGGCACTAGGTAGCCATTTGAGGCTGCTAGGAGGGAGCGCTGCTGGCCACATGACCGCAGCCAGTCAGCTTGCACCACCTTGACCTCTGAGCGATGCTGCTGGACGTAATCCTTCATAGCTTGCACTTCTGCTTCTGTCAGATCAGACCCTACCTGCACCACTGACAAGTATGCTGTCATACACACCACCAACCTTTGTTGACTCATGAAGTGTGCATGTGCTCACTCTGTCCCTACAGCGTGTAGCTTTCGGTAACAAAGCTGAATGCATGCACGATGGCAGCAGCGATGTACACAACAGTAACAGCAGTACAGGAAACTAGCCTTACAGACTCGATGCTTACCACAATGTGTGTGAGGCCAGGTGACAGATCCGTATGTCTGAGTGCACAACCCTCCCTTGCAATTCGAACCAGCTGCAGCTGTTCCTCGGGGGTGCAGCAGCAAAGGTGTAGTCTAACTCCACTCAGGAACAGGCAGTCCTGGTCATCCTGCCGGTCTTTAGCTATACTGCTACTGAGTGGCACTGCGCGTGAAACACCTGATTTGGTGGTTTGCTGCACCTCACCATTGGCCTTCTGCGTCCTGCATTCAAGTGCATGCAAGTGAGCAATTTTGCACTTTCAGTGCTTGCTCATTGCCGTGAAGTGCAACCTTGCATGCTGCCAAAGAGAACACCAAGCTCCGGGAAGTTATCCAGAGGCATACCAGACACGCAAGATTCACCCTAGTCAACAACACGTGAATACACCACATGCACAGACACAAGTCAGCACAACTCAGCAGTATCCTGCGGCCTCAAGACGCGCATGCAACACTATCCAGACGCAGCATTGTATGCTTGACAGGCATTGTGCTTCATGCTTTCATGCACATGTCAGATTGTCAAATGAATTCCAGTTGAGCACAAGGCAGCCTGCTGTGGTTCACAGTTGCTCACCATGTGCTTGGCCTTTCAGCTGAGGTCTCAGCAGGACCCTGCTTCTGCTGCCTGTGCTGTTGCTGGTCCAACTGCTGTACACCAGCTGGTTTCACTGCAGCCGGCAGTTGCTGCTGCTGCTGCTGTGGCACAGAACAGGCTGCGACTGCAGCAGCAGGCTGCGGTGCAGTTGCAACAGGTGCAGCTTGACGTTGCTCTGAAGCCTGAGCATCATCTGGCAGCACAGGCATATGAACCCGAGTGGGTTGCACCTCTCGGGCCAGCACAGGAGCTGGCCCTGGTGCTACTCTGCAACATGTGCATTCATGTCTCAGCTCTAACCACATGATGACCCAGCTCAGACTACTGGGTACAGCGTACTGGAGGCACTTCAGCGTGAGCAAGCAGTTCTGAAGTAGTGGAGATGATTGGTTTGGCCACAGGCATTCTCATGTTCAGTGACAAACTGCCGCCATGTCCTTGTCACTCATGAGCTTTGGCATGTCATTCCTTATGGAGGCTATTAGGCAAAAAGCATGCTCTAACATACGGCAAAGTGCACAGTGGTGGCAAAGGCTGACCGGGATGTGGGGGCATCTACCATCCTTGAAGGCTCCAGATCATATAATGCAGGATCTTTGCAGTGATTCGCAGCAACTGAAGCTTCCAGCCATTTGTCTGAAACAATGTCTTTGCCCCAGGTCCTGCCGACTCTGTAAGAAAGTACATGCAGTTTGTTCAACGCATCTTTGCAGACTGTACGCTACGCAAGAATGATGGAGGTAAGTTGACTACCGTACTTGTATTTCTGTCCACTAGGCAGCTCACACACCAGCACATCGCAAGTTGCCTTGTTTAGCTCGGCATTATATCGTCCGCCAAACTGGTTGATAACCCTGCCCATCTGAGCCTTTTTCTTGACATAGCCACTTATGCAAATTTCCAGGCCGGCAAAAGGTGCAAGACGATGCTCCGTGAATGGCACCTGAGACACATGAAACTGAGATGCACTGCTTGGTGACAATGGCTGCTGGCAGCCGGGTCTTTCCTGCTTGTTGAGCTGCTTTTACCTTGCTTTTGGTGCGCTCGCAGGCCTTCAGCCAGTCGGCAGTATGCGTGGGTATGTCAGGCTGTGCGGCAACTGTTGCCTGTGCCAGACAATTAGTCTTGAGCATGACAGTTGCCAACAGCTTCACTTCTAGCTCAACATGCCTTACTAGGTATGAGGCAGCGGGCCCAGATACCTTGTACTTTGAGGAGTTCACTGATGGTGCGACCAGGACATCAGGCTGTGGACTAATGGAACAGTCAAGAGTGCAGTTGCCGCCCAGATCAACAACCAGTTGCTGTAGCTCCTGCCTGGTCTGATCAGAGAAGCCGGTCAACAGCACATTCACTCCGCGAAGACAAGCGGCAGCCTTGCCGCGCGTCATATCCTGCTCCGTACCCTCGCCGATTTCAGTCCTCTGCCACCACGCTGAGTTTTTGTAAGTACTCTAATCTTATGGAAGCAGTTGCATGCTTGCGGTGACGGCAGTGCGCAGACTTCAAAGCATGGTCATCTACATAAGCTCGGCTTACTTTCAGAGCTTGACATCCACACTCGCATTTACGATCTGGTCGTTACCATAGTGCGTTCAGCCAAAGTTGTGGATGTTCAGATCAGTCAGTCAGGGATTCAGCTAGCCCATTTGACTAAAAATTGCAGTCTTTCATCAGAAAACGATACAGACACATCATCTTTAGGCAACTTTTAGGCGACTTTTAGGCAACTTTTAGGACACTGTTACTGTGCATGGGAAGTACATAAATATGCAATAAATAAGAGTCTCTTAGCATGTAACTAGTTATCTGCAGATACCACTGTTATGATCAAAGTGTTGACATGGAAGTCGTGCTTCACAGATGTATATAAACAAGTGAAACTCTGCAGAAGATCTGCAGTACACATACATACCATATCACAGTATGGCTACATCATATCACAGTATGGCTCATTTGTGATTTCTAATAATTCGTGCAGCTGCTGTGACTCTGTCGGTGTTCCCCTGACACATGTTTGGGTCTTGTTGTCGCGGTAGTACTGCAGAAGCGAGCCTCGAAAGTAAGGCTGGTAGCCTTTGGTTTTGAGACTCTGGAAATCTCGAACCTTATGATTCGTTAGTCTTCTTCCTCAGAGGGATAACAGGGCCACAGGATCACACAACGCTTCTCTCTCTCTTATAATCGCTACATGTTTTACACCGTCTGTTCCTGCTGTTTTGTTTGTGTCTTCGACTAGCATAACGCCATTTGTTGTGCATCACTGAAGGCGCAGTCAACCTGACAAGTTGACGCTATTGTGTCTGCTTACGATGTCTAAGACGTGGCCTATGCGATATTTACTCGCAAGGCTTAAACTTGGGTTCGACGAGACCCTGGCTCAGATGCAGACGACCACAGCTACTCTGCCTGTAGCATTTCAGAAGGGTTTGGAAGCTTACAGAAAGGAGTTGACCCAAGTCATATACCAGGCAGGAAGTTCCATGGCTCCAGTTCTGAACGCAAAGGCGTTGACAGATCCCGACGCCAAAGAGAAATTGCTCCTTCGAGTCTTTCCACGGCCCTCTTTCAACAGTCTTTACACAGGGGATATAGTTGCGCTGCAGTCACCTCTGAGTGCTCAGCAGCAAGTCCTTGTTAGGCGCTTGGCAGCAGTTGAGGGAGAGGAGATGATTTCAGATGATCCTGACCTGGAGTCTTGGTCATTGCCCGAAAACCATTGCTGGGTTCTTTCTGAGACTGCCACTTTCAAACCCAACGCACCCAATGATATTGACAGCCGGACTTTTGGGCCATTGCCTGTAGAAAACATTATTGGACGAGTGATTTATCAGGCCACATCTGTCACAGAGCACGGACCAACCAGCAATACACCTGAAGCAATGGTTGATGATGCTGCTGTCTTAGATGCAGAACTAGATGTAGAGAGCTTTTGCAATCACACAAGCTCCAAAGACAGTCAAACTTCTTGATTCCAATTGTAGTGTACACTAGGGTCAATTGTACATTATGTCTGTGCATCAAGATTGTGTTATGTGCATCAATTTTAGAGAAGTCAGACAAAGCAATTTCACAGACTAGATATGATTTTTACAGCGTCGTATACACTGTCTGCTTGATTGTATTGACTCTGCAAAGTGTCCTGCCTTGCAATTTTTCTGTGCTCAATCAGGCATGACTGCATCCTTATGATTGAAAACAGCAAGGAGTACTGTACAGTTGTCTTTGCATCTGCGCTCACGCACAGCCTGCAGTCCACAGCAAGTGTTACTTGCAAAGCCATTGTGGGCTGGCAATATCATTTGCCCTGTGCACAACATGACTATATAACACTGGTTCACGAGCATAGCTCAGAAGTGGTTCAAGCATAACAGATTACGCGCATGCCTGTATCTCTGACAGGCAGCTTGATAGTAGCCAAGTGTCATCGAAGCGTCATCGACAATTGGGGACTGCTGACATGCCTGTCAGAGGCACAAGCATTTGCAAAGCATGACTGCATCATGAGTAATGTGTGCACGTATCTCTACACCAGGAACAGTTCATGCAAAATAAATCATGCGCATGCGTGCATCCCTGACAGTCAGCTGATAGTAGCCAAGTGTCATTGAAGCGACATTGCCTGTCAGAGACACAGGTATGTGCATAATGTTGCAATGTGCTGGCAGCAACACTGCTCCTTACCATATACACAAGCCGGTCACAGACTGACTTCAGTGGTCTGCCTGTCTGGCACAAGTCAGCCACAACCTTGACCGCGTCCTGGGGACCAAAGCAGGACCAGAAGCCATCGCAGGCACACAGCAAGAATCTGTCCTGAGGAGTGATATTGAAGACCTGAATGTCAGGTGCAGCTGACATGCCAAGCCTCTTGTAGTGTATGTCCCCAAATGACCTGGACACCTCAATCTTGCCTGTCAGAGCAACACACAGCTTGGTCCGTGTTCCTGATCTGTTGCATGCTACTTTGAACATGATGCCCTTTGCATGTGTGTGCAGCAAGGTGCAGCCAGCCCTATGTGTATGCGCAAGAACACAACACCACCACCTGCCTGATACTGGCGTTGTATAAGCCCACCAGATTCCACAAACACGTGTAGTTGATATCCCTGGCATTGCCACAAGATACGTACATTTCTGATTGAAATTGCTGTTGCAAAATGTCTCTTGTGCATGCATGGTCTACCACACCACTCTGTGCAAAACCAAATGCTCCTTTCCTGAGTTACAAATGATGGACTAGTGACCTCCGTGACTTCACAGTTGCATGCAGTGTGATTTCAGCCAAGATCTCACCTGGGAAGTCATATTGGGGGTACTTGGACTTGAGGCCCCTGTCAAAGGCACAAGGCCCAGTCTCGGGCTTGCCCCCTCCAGGAGGATCTGAAACACTGCGCCTTGCATCACAGGTGTCTGACCCTAGAGTCTCCCTGATCAGCTCCTCTGTGTTGATGTTGGTCACTGGCATATCAGCCAATACAATGGATGCAGTGTCCAAACACCTGCACATCAAATCATGGGCTGTGAGGGCCACTCGTGCACAGCCAGCAACTAGCGCCAGCCAACTTTGTAATGCTCACGGCAGCTGAAGCATGCCAGACCATGCATGTGAAATACAGAAAACCGCCTTGTAAACATCTAAACATCTAAAGCTGCATTCAGCAGCCACTCACAACATCTCACAGGCAGGTAGCCGTCAACAAGCAGCGACAGGCAAGGTGTCAAATTCTAGCAGCTCTGACTGATGATGGTAAGCGCTGGTTGGGTTGCAGCTGCAGGCATGGTGTAGATGCAGCAATTAGACTGTCAGCATAATGTAGAGCCTGAAGAGACAGGCGTGGGACACCAGGGGCAGTAGGAATGTGTGTGCACCTGCTAAGGGGACTGACAATGGCACGTGTAGGCAGATTGCCAGTGATGGTCTTGTATGTGGAGTTGCTGCCGAGCATGGCATGTAAATTCTCGGCCTGTGCCTGCCCAGCATCTGTCAGCTCTGCAACAACACAAGATTCTCTGACAACCAAGAGCTGTCTGTTTTATAGAGAACAATGCTGAAACATGCTGGCGTTGATGCGTTACATGGCACAGATTGTTTGGCCACAGAAAGGATGGTGCACAGGGCATTTGTCTGAAGCAGTAAGACCCCACAAGGCACACATGCTTTGACAGAGCTCACCAGCATCAAATATCTGGTAGTCAGTGCCATTGCCTGTGGTAAAACCACATTTGGAAACAACACCATACCACAGGTCAGGACCAAGGACCTCTTCAAGATAGTTTGACCATGCCTGGCCATGGCGGATCAGGAACAGCAGCTTGGTTTCTGCAGACAGAGGAACCTGACTTTACGACTATGCAATTCGGCCACGGGCAGTCCTTGCCCGAAAGACCTGATATAGGTTCCAATGCTACGATCTCACCAGCATTTAGTTTGGATGTGACCTGATCCCAGGGAACCAGTGCCCCAAAATTTTTGTGCTGTCCAGGCTCCGGGAGAGCTCTAGAAGCTCGCTCCTACTCCAAGCAGCCATTTGTGTCAGTCACATAGATGTTCGGGCACTCGCTCTCCTTGTGCTACAGCGCAAGCCTTGCCTGGATGAAGTACCCGTCAACAGGTGAAGTGAAGCTGGTCTTTCTGTGGCGGTCAATGTCACCATCATCTTCCGGCGTCACTGCAGTAGAAAGTTTATCGCCCTGCCGCAGAGCACTTTGCGCGGCAGCCACCAAGTTGTCGACAGGCTTGGAATCCCCGCGTGAGCTTGCTGCCGGCACGCTCAGAACACTGCCACTGGCTGCCAATAGCAATGTGACAACCAGTACAGCTGGTACTGCTTCACTGTTTACGACGAAGCTGCGCTGCAACATTTCGTCGTGTCGATACGCGCGCAGCAAGCATAAAAGCATCTGCAGAGCTATTTGAAAGTCTTACGAGTAGGATTACTGAATTACGGCGTCAAGGGTGAGTTTACTAAACGTTTTGCATTCCCTACGCAGTCGGACAGTACTGCATGCACATGCACGAATGCACTAGACAAGTGCCTCAAGCGTCGCGAGAGTTCAACATATCGAAGGCCGCGATACGCACTTCGTCGCCTACAATCGGAATGGTCGCGCCTTCGACTGCAACCAACGCGTCGAGCTCCGATCGGTCCGACCACAAGGGCGAGAAATTTGTTGC
>JAABUO010008066.1_pt1 | contig 11935 bp, 13 predicted proteins | sample 5559291 | NCBI WGS metagenome assembly JAABUO01 (sample SAMN10711878, study PRJNA513372) | rock metagenome | isolation source: Antarctica rocks | place: Antarctica: Victoria Land, Finger Mt sud | reverse complement strand
CCTTTGTACAGGGTCCTGTGTTGTTCAGATGGCAATGCACCTTGTCCTGCCTGTGTGTCCTGCCTGCTTCTTCTCGGCATCAGGATTCAGGACTCAGAACTCATCATACAGGGTCCTGTGTTGTTCAGATGGCAATGCACCTTGTCCTGCCTGTGTGTCCTGCCTGCTTCTTCTCGGCATTAGGATTAAGGAATCAGAACTCATCATGCGCCATCATGTGCCAGGATGTCTGATGAGTCACAACTGGCTCCACACCCCAGACTGTAAGGTATCAAATGAAAATGTAATGTGGCGCATGCAGGGCATCAGCAGCACTGACATACGGTCAGAGGTGCGCAACTGCGCAGTACGCACCCTGTTTGCTGTGGTGGTGAGTCAGGGCAACAGGATGTCATCTGAGCTGTGGGACGAATGCCTGTGGGAGATCCTGTTTCCCTTGTTGCGCTCAGTGCATCACATGTCTGTCACCTCTTCAAGGGAAGAGGTATGCCGGCACCTGCTCTCAAGGGAAGAAGTGTCCTGACAATTCACATAGCACCAAATCGTCTGCATTGCGCTTTCCGCTTGCTGCGCTCAGTGCACCACATGTCTGCCACCTCTTCACGGGAAGAAGAATGCTGACATGCACCGCTGGGTCATCTGCATTGGCCAAGTTGTGTCTGCATGGGGCAATGTTGTATGTCCTGCTGATACAATTTGAAACAGCGCTCAGAGCAACTCTCAAACCTGTGTACTTCAAATCAGCTCACATGCCACCACACAGTGTATTCAGCACATGACGATACAGAATCCGGGCAAATGCGTCAAAGCTATGGGACCAGTTGCAACATCACACCAGTTGCAACATCACATGCAGTGTGATGTGTCTGCAGACAAAAGGGGAGGTGCTAGGGCGGTTGAGGGGCGTGAGTGTGAAGATGCTGATGCACCACAGCCGCAACAGTGAGCAGAAGCAGTGGGATGAGACCCTGGTGCTGGCCCTCAGTGGCATGGGCCGCCTGCTCAGAGCCCACCTGCCCCTTCTGGTCCCCATGCAAGCCTTCCCCCAGGTGCTGCTTCCATTTCATCCAGTCTTTTTTCGCAGGATTTATAGATGAAGCAACTAGATGAAGTACTTTTTTGTGTGAGATTTCTTCTAAGCTCTACATGGCTGACTCTTACATACCTTCTACATGGCTTCTTCGTGGCTTTTACTACAACAAAAAGGGCAGGAGATTGCATCTTATTGGACATAAGATTTGAATATGCTGGCTATTGTATGGCTTCCATATGGCTTCTACATGGCTTCTACATGGCGGACTCTGTCCGCCAGGGCTGCAAAGCCTCAAGAGCATGTTTGTCAAAACTTGTAAACACCTGAGTCAACAGTTGGATTTGGATCACCACTTGGCAGTCAAAATTGTTGCTGTATGACATGGAAAACTGCCATACAAATCTCAATACGCTTCAGCACCAACAAGGTCTTGCTTGTGTTATGTTTGTACATTGTGTGTGCCCATTTGCTGAAGGCTTTGGACCAAGCAAATGTGTATATGTCATGTCAAAAGACAACACAAGCAAGGTAATGCATGCCCTACTGCCTAGAAGCCCAAAAACAAAGTGTTATGTACAATATGATCCTCATCAAAATAAATGTTATGATAACAATACTAATGATAACGACAGTAATGATAGCAATTTCCCAAAAGAAATTGTCATCAGTACTGTCATTATCATCATTGCTATTGTTGACATAACATTTACATGAAACAAACCTGCAAGAAAGACCTTCTTGTTGGCTGTTGCCATTTGCTGGTTGACAATCTTGTAAACACCATCAGCTGCGGTTGTTTACTCTTAATTGCTGTCTCCCTGAAGCTTGGTTACAGCATTAGCTGCTGTGCAGCCAGCTCTTGCTCATACACCGCATTGCTGTGTTGATACTGTTCTGCCCTATCTGTAGCAAAACGAGTTGATGCAGCACTGGACATGCCTGTTTGGAATTAGGAAATGGCCAGGAGGATCATTGACACCACAATTCTTTAGCGTGACATATATGTTACTGTTGTAACTGCTGTCCCTGTCATGGTGACATATGTGTTACTGTTGTTACTGCTGTCACTGTCATGGTGGTTTTGGGCAATTGTGCAGGGGTGGGAGGAAGCAATCTCTCACTCAAAACCTATCTTCCCATACGGTCACGTATGTGTTACGGTCATTACTGTCATGGTGACATAGGGCGTTTATGCAGAGGTGGGAGGAACTGCTCTCTCACCCAAAATCTGTCTTCCCATACGGTAACATGTGTATTGCTGTTGTGACTGTCATGGTGACATAGGGCGATTGTGCAGGGGTGGGAGGAGCTGATGCTGGTGGTGGAGAGCAGCATGGCTGGAGGCCGCAAGGAGGTGGCCTTGGCTGCCATTGCTGTCATCACCACTGTCATGCAAGCCCACGGCACCACCAAGGCAGTCTCACGCAGGTATCGCCACCCTCACTATCCTTCACATTTGTCTTGCAGTCTCACGCAGGTATTGCCACCCTCACGTAGGTATTGCCACCCTCACTATCCTTCACATGTGTCTTGCAAGCCCATGACACTACCAAGGCAGTCTCACGCAGGTATTGCCACCCTCACCATCCTTCACATATGTCTTGCAAGATCACGGCACCACCAAGGCAGTCTTACGCAGGTATCGCCACCCTCACTATCCTTCACACATGTCTTGCAAGCCCATGACACCGGACTTGAGGTGATCTGAATCAAAACAACAATTTGAGGGGCAGCATGTCATAGCCTATCACCAAACAGCTGAGAGTCGCCTACTCTTGCTCAGCAATGATATGTGGACCAAACTCGAACCCCATAGATTCAGGGTATATTCGTTGTTCAGAGTGTAAACCCTGAATATAGTCAAACACCACTTTGCAAGCAACACCGCAGAGCAGAGCATTGAGTAAACCAGAATATGAAATATGAGTTGAGTCAGTGTGTGACCCAGTGGGCTGGCTTGATACAGTATGTGGAAGAGGGCTATGAGGGCAATGGATGTTGGGGTTGAGGCAGCCGCCTCCCCCCAATGCATGGTCCCCCTGCAGGCCCGCCTGGAGCTGGTCAACGCCATTGGCCAACTCAATGTGAGGAAACACAACTCCTTTGCACTGCTGTCTTGCAAGTCACACTGTCTGTCACACTGTCTGTCACACTGTCTGTCACACCGTCTGTCACACTGTCTGTCACACCGTCTGTCACACTGTCTGTCACACTGTCTGTCACACTGTCTGTTACACTGTCTGTCACACGGTCTGTGTGACTGCTGATGATCATCTTGGTACAAGTGACAGCTCATGCAAGTGACACAGCATTGTGCCTTTTGTGGGCTGCAGTAAATACGCCGTCCTGAAAACTTTGCTTGTTCGGCATTCCATTCAGTAATGCAAGGTGGTTTTTGACATAGTCATATGTTGACAGCTGCACGATGGTACACCGTGTCCTGTGGGCAAGCGAACGCTGTGCATAGGGTCAAGCGGGAGCCTTGGCTATCATGTCTCCCTCCAGGCATGCTTTTTGTGATGCCTGGAGGGTACATGTGAGCAACAGTTACTGTGAATTGCGCAGTCACTCCATACATGTCTGGGCAATGAAACGCTGTGCATAGTTTTAGGTGTCAGCCTTGGCCGTCGTTTCTGTCTCCAAGCATGCCTTGTGTGTGCAGAGTGCAATGCATGAGGTGTTTGAGGAGGATGACATGAGGCAGCTCTTCAGGTGGCTCACCAAGTTCCTGAACAACCCTTACAGTGAAGACGACCAGCTTGTACCAGCAGGTGGGCATGCATAGTTCAACAGCCTGACATTGTACGCTTAGCGCATGGTAGCTGTATTGTTGCACAATACACTTTATCACACTTGTATCACACTGTAATTGGAAACAGCAGCTTTATCACACATGCAGAGGCTGTGCAAACCAACACATACTGGCACAGACACTCTGATGTTCTTGCGTTGGTAAGCATCATCATGCACTGCACGCTGACTGTACACACCTGTTCAGCTCCGGGCTACCGCCTCAGGAGGCTCCCGTTATGATCGCTGAAAAGCCTAAACTTTTCCTTTTTTTCTTACACACCTGTTCCTAGGGGAAGACGCAAGGTTTAGTGAATGAATGAATGAATGAATGCATGAATGCAGGTACTTTGCCGCCCGTGCAGAAAGCTGCCTTTGCTCTCTTCCCCTCTCTGGTGCCTCTGCAGCCCCCCGAGCTGTGGCCAGAGCTGCTGGACAGCCTCATCCAGCTGCTGAAGCCACACCTGCTGGAAGGCCAGCAGCACCAGCAGCTACAGCAGCAGCTGCAGCAGCAGCTTCAGCAGCAGCAGCGGCAGGGCTCCTTCAACGCAAGGGGCCCTGCTGCTCCCAGCAGCAACAACAACAGCCTGCACAGGCCAGCCCTGTCCTCTCTGTCCATGGAGCGAGCACTGGAGATCCTGCTGCTGCTGTACAAGTAAGGCGCACACTTGATGCTGTTCAGGCTGTTCCTTGCAGGCCACAGCAGCACGAGCATGATGTATGTTCATTGGTGTTTGCTGCATGGTGGCATTTGACAACACACTGACCCAAGATACTCGCAGGATTCTCAGGAAAGCTTTGGTCGCAGGTCTGATCGCTTGCGTGGCCATTGCTTGCACGATAGACGTGGCATTGATGTCACACTTTGCCGCAGGACTTATTGGGTACATAGCTTTTGTAGATATCTGCATCTCAAGTCATGCAATAGAGAGTAGAACATTGTGACATTGCAAAGAAAACAGTTGTCTTTGGTCAACACATGCCTGGACACATGGCTGCAGGGAGTCGGCGCCTTGGCAAGCACGAGCAAGCATGTTCTGTCCTCTGGTCAGGATCCTGGGCAAGTGCATGGCCACGCGCTACACAGCCTATGGCGAAGGCCTCTGGCGGGCAGCAGCAGCAGTCTTCAACTCCATAGTCAACTGTGGCTTGCCAGCCGTCAACATGGCGTACACAGACCACGAGCAAGAGCCTCCAAAAGCTGCTTGGCAGTGCCTGGCTGAAGTGTTTGAGTGGTTTCTGCTGGGCACAAGAGTTGTCGCTCTGGACTCTGTTGCCACTGCTGAGCTGCTAGAAGCAGCAGCAGCAGATGAGACTGGTACCAGTGCTTTGGAGGGTGCTGAGGCAGCAGCCCCTACAACAGAAGCAGCGGCTGCAGCAGCAGTCACATCTGATGCTGCAGTCTCAGCAGATGAAGCATCACAGGCTTCAGCAGATGCTGCAGCCTCAGACCGACAGACGTCTGATCATACGCCCATAAAAGCACCTGTTACAGCAGAGTCGCAGTCACAACCAGCTGCTCCGTCCATGCGCCCTAGCTCCGAAGCCACTCGCACGGACCTTACTTCTGCTTCACCGCCCCAGCCTGCAGCTTCCACCAGCAAACCCCCCAGTAGTAACCCCAGCCGCCGCAGCAGCAGAAACCCTAGCAGAGACCCTAGCTTCACTGGAGCTCTAGGGGACACTGAACAGAGCAACAGTGATGCTGAGCTGGAAGCCAGTGTTGTGGACACACTCACGGATGGCGTGCTGACGTCATGTTCACATGTGCCTGAAGACGTAAGACGGCGCCTCATTGGCGTGCTTGATCAGGCCATCACCAGGCCAAAAGACCGGCACATACCCAACTCAGCTGCAGGCAAGCAATAACTTCAAGCCAACTTGCACTGCATGCCTGCAAACATTGCTGATGCCATGCAGACTTGCCGGGACTATCTTCCTGATTTGGTTTGCATTTGCCTTCTGAGCAGATGCAAGTATCAGTGTAGGTGTCAGAATGGTAAAGTCAGCAGTAGCAGGGCTGAGTACTTCCCAATGATGACAGCTGCGTGTGTGTTGATAAGGCCCCTGACTATATTGCAATAATTGCTGGCTATATTGCTGTTTACTGACTATATTGCGATAATTTTTGACTATATTGCTGTTTACTATGCACCATGGAATGTGTTCAACACGGCAGGAGCTCTGAATATGCAGTGAACATGCAGGTATACGCTTCTCACATACATGCTTGCGAAAGCTGTATGTGCTGTCCAGCAGAGGGCTGCAGGACCAGGGGCCAGACACCTGTTTGCTGGAGGTGATGCCCCTGAGCTCTTGGCCAACCTGTGCTGCATCATATCTAGTTGCTGCATCTGCTGATGTGTCAAGTCTTTGCCTGCTCTTCTAGGCAATCAAACTCTTGTTTGCTAGAGATGATGCCTCTTTGCTCTTGGTCAATCTGTGCTGCTGCCTTGGGAGGCTTGCGCTGTTACTGCCAAAAAGGCGTAAACCTTTCTGTCCTTTTCTTTGCTCTCAGCCAGTCTGTGCTGCATGATAAGCAATCGCTGCATCCGCTGATGTGCCACGCTTTGCCTGCACCCCTGGACAGCCAATTCTACAACTTACAAGGATTCTTCTACAAGGAAGCTTTACAGATCCTTGCAGGAGCAGGGCAGCGGAACCCAAAATCTGGCAGACATACATTATAGTTTGTCTCCAAACATACAAACATTTGTATATTGGTATCATAACACCAGTATTATAGATCTCTATCTCAGTATTCATTAAAATGACAACAGTTTGGACATCTTGCAGGTAGCGCAGCTGACATACCCTGTCTTGCTAGCGCGGTACAGCACCATTCTGGCCGCATACAGTCAGCATATTCAGCGCAGCACAGAAGGCAAGGACAGGCTGCAGCTGGACGAGACTCTGTGTGTCTTGGAAGTGTGCTCCGCCATGAAAATAGCTCCTGCAGTTGCTGATGCAGCTGCACAGTCTAGCAGTCAACAGCAGGTAAGGCCCATGTATTGTCTGTGACATTGAATGGTGTTACTCAAACTGACACCATGTGCAGAAATGACTGAAAGGGACATGCTTGTTGTTAGTGCTAATGCTGGGCTCTGGCAGAGTTCCAGTTTTTGGTTTGGTTGGGCACCTTAAAATAGACTGTGTGCAGGTGTTGCAGCTTTGTCGGCAGCTGTCAGGCAAGGACCGTGAAAGGTCACATCTGCTGTGTTTGTATGGCACGCTGTGCAGCTGCATCAACAGCAAAGAGCACAGAGTGAGGGAGCTGGTGCAGGATGTCCTGCAGCTTGCCGGCGTTGAGCTAGGACTTGTTGCAGAGCCAACTGTCGACAGTCAAGTAGCTAGTTGAAGCCCAACATTCCTGACGCCGTGTCCAAAAAGCACTTCATAAACATCAACAGCTAGCATAATTAGGGCATCTTCCTCTGCTTTCTATGTGTGCAATGTTATTGTCTTGACCATTGACAACAGTCGCCATGACAGTCCATCAAGTGACATTAAGTATATCATTTTATGCGAAGCTATATTCTCCTGCATTACATGTGAGCCGGAATCTCATACAGGCAGCTATTCAGGATTTTCTACCTGTCAGGAGAAAACACATCTAATGATGGACTGAACTTGCACGAGATTGATGCTGATGGCCAGTCTGCTTAGGTGAGCCAGTCACGGTCTACACGACATCACGGAAAACGTGTTTCAAAAGCCTGGCTACATTCGGTTTCGAATTCACGTACATCTGCTTGTGTTGCAAAGAATCCAACTGCTGTCAACACTGCGATATCATACACAGCACTTTCCAAAACTGCTCAGGCTTTGCCATGATGTTCTGATGAGTAAACGAAACAAGCAGGCTGCAATCACGGCGTATTGACCAATAGCATATGAGCAACATTGCATTGCAGCAACAAATTCTCAGCTTGTGATTAGCGCAACAGCTGGTGCCAGAGCAAATACTGCGACAAACAAAACGTGCAGCAGCATGTCTGTGCCAAATGCCTTGGAAGTGCTTCCTCTCTTCTACTGGCTTGCAAGATTCTCCTGGTCATGCTGAGACTCACTAGCATCTTTCAGATCAAATCTCACGCGGCGTTTGGGCCTAACAGCTGAATTGTCACATAGCAGCCTGTGGCTAAGGGGAACACTTCCTGCAAATCAAGACGATGTTGTGGTGGTGCCAAAGGCAGGGCAGGCGTTTAGCTTGGATTCAAGGTGTGAGCGAGCACAGCATGCTGGATGCCCAAACACAAGCGCAATTACATGTTGCAAATAGCCCAGGCACCACACGTTACATTGCAAGAGAGAGTTGCACATATCAGAAGGCTCAGGCAGCAGGGTCAAATACCTGGGTGCAAGTCCCCAGTTGCAGCCTGTTGTACTTCACAAGTTGCCAACGCCGAGGTTTCCTGACTGTCAGACATCTTCTCTGGCTCCTCTGAACCAGATGGGAGCCTGCCACCAGAAGTGTCATGTTGCAACAAGAACAGACTCTCATGCCATTGCATGTCGAATATCATACAGAAGGGACTTGTCACTAGCTTATTCAGCTTTGATGTTGTACAAAGGGACAGACACAGCTGTCATGGAGGCTCTGGCAGGCAATACTGCACTTACAGCCTGGGTCTTTGCCTGTCCATGTACATGTATTGCGTCTAATATTCACGAATAAACAATCTGCAGAAGAGGATGTAGACATACAGCCGTTGCAAAAACAAATTGAAGACTTTTCCCAGACTGCGAGATGATGTGAAGCTCTGTTGAGGTTGGTAACCGCAAAGTCAGAATTGCGACTTTTATCAGCAGGCATGATTGCCCGATAGCAGGATCAGAGGCAATCACATCTGGAAATCAGTCATACAGACACTTTGCCATGTGATGCTAATGCAGACCTGTTGATGCTGTCCTTCAGAGCAGAAGCTGCTGCCCATCGCTGAGCAGGGGGACCCAGGAACTGCCCTTTGCCCTGCCCTTCCAGGACCTGCCCATCTGCCATAAACATGCCTGAATCCTGGTCATGCATGTCAGGAGCTGCTTGGAAGTGCCCTGCGCTGGGCCCAGTGCCCTGGCCCTCAAGGGTGGAAGGGTTCCATGCCTTGAGGGTGACCCCAGGCTGGGTGAGAGCCAGCAGGTAGCTGTCATTGCGAGCCAATGACCCACCAGGTGACTGCATGATGCATGCGCTAACAGTGAAGCATGGAAAGCAACAAGGTGTAGGCACGGTGAGTATACATGAAGCATGCAGCATGCAACCCAAATCATGGAAAAAACACTAACAAGCTCACTGTTAACAAGACAGGTATGATGAGATTTGCTGCAAAGCATGGGAATCAGAGGCTCCTCCATTTGCCAGAATGTCATGCAGATGGTCTCCTCCAGTCCAAGTCAAGCTCACATATCTGACAGCTGCCTCCTTGACAGAGAAGACTTCACATATCATGTCCACAGCAGGGAGCAAGAAAAGAAAAGAAAAGACTAGACTACACCTTTCGGCGTCAACTTAATGAGAAGCCAGGTGCTATACCGGGCTGCCCAGGCAGCAACATTCAAGTGAACACGCCACACTGTGACATGACTGATGTATTGACAATGTATTGACATCACATTGACATTGTGTCGGCATCATATGCAAAGATGGCACAATGACTAAGCTCACCAGAGCATTCTCAAGCAAGATGGGTCCAGGAGACTGCAGATTGTAGATGTCAGCCATTTGACCACCCTCCTCGTTGACCCTCAACCTGCCTACCCTGCTCTTCATCACCCTGCCTGGCCCCGCCTGCTCAGCCTGAAGGCTTCTGATGCTGCCTGATCGGCTGCTTGACCCATGTGGTGGCTGACTCACAGCATCTGACTCATCCTCCAGTTCCAGCGGCAGTTGACTGGTGTCTCCACCTGGCTCGCTGACTGAGGTCCCTGACTGTTGACTTATGGCATCTGAATTGATGCTGGCTGCCTGTGACTGACCATTCTCAGCCTGCAAGCTTTGGCCAGACGCACCTTGGACTGATGCAGAAGCCTGGTCACCTCCTACAGCGCTCTGTGCTTCACATCCTGTGGCCGTTGCTGCTGATGCTGCTGCTGGTGCTTGAGATGCCACCCGCAATGAGCTAGTATGCACAGAATCCTGGCTCAAAGATGCAGTCAAGCTCTTCCTGGTGGCATCATGAGTAAGATCTGACTCAAGGCCTGCAGTCGTTGTTGATTGAGCCTGCTGGGGGCGACTCCCCGGGTCATCTGTCTGTGAGACTGATGCGGGACTTGCACCGGTGGGCAATCCGGAGATGGCTGATCTGAAGTCAAAGGTGGATCTGCTTGACTGCAGAGCAGGCTTGGTTGCAGCAGGGCTGCTCAGCTGGCCCTCACTGTCACTGGCTGAGGCAGGTGCGTATCTCTGCTGTAGTGCCTGTAAAGCAGCGGTTGCTCTGACCAATGACTCTTGACCTGTCAGGGGAGGCGCTGTGCTGCTGGATGCTGGACCCAACTTCCTGCTAGCATTACTGCTGCTGGCACCAGTAACAACTGCTGCTTCAGATGCTGGGATCTGGGTATGGGACGAGCTTGCGACAGCTGCTGGATGCCCTAGGCTAGGAAGGTCATTGGCCCTGGGGCTGCTTGGGATAGCTGCTAGATGCCCTAAACTAGCAAGGGCGCTGGCCCTGGGGCCGCTTGAAACAGCCTGATCAGGAGCAGAGGATGATGCTGTGGATGTGTGGCGGCGATGCTTGCTGGCAAGTCTGGCCGTGGGGTTGGATGCTGGCAGAGGGTGGGGTGAGGGCCCTTCAGCTGGGGGGTTAGCTGCTGAGTCATTGGAGGGGCTGTCTGAAGGTGACAGAGCAGCGGCTGCTGCAGCAGCAGCAGCTGCAGTTGCTTGAGACTGGAGCCAGGCAGCGCCCTGCAAGGCACGCCAGCTGTTCTGCTTTAGGATGTGCTTGGAAATCTCACAGTAGCGATGCCTATTACATGTTGTGAATGCCAGTAGTCCAGTGCCAAGACACTTGTCTGCGCTCAATGCAGAAAGGACTTGCACGCGTTATTTGCTGCAGGCAATATTACTCAAGACAATGGAGCACTCTCAGCCAACATGGTCCAGCACATCATTATCTTTACCCTTGTACATCAAAATGACCAATCATACTGTCAAAGTCAAGTGCATACTGTTGACCAGTCGCCAGGCATCCTCTCCCGCCGAGGCGGCGTCCGCAGCTGCTGCCTGGCAATGCCCTCCAAGCCACCTACGCCCCTGGGGCTTGCATACACAGACGGACTGTGGTCCCTGGGACCGCTACAGCTATGAGGGTTGTGGTCCTTGGGATTGGCAAGGTGCTGTGGAACTGTGTCTCTGGAGATGGGTTCTGCGCTGCTGCCAGGCTTGAGCCTGTCAGATACACCTTCTGGGCTCTCATTGGCAGCATCCTGCCTAGGCTGAGCAATCTGGCCAGGCCCAACAGGAATTTGAGGGCCTGCCTGGCTGCAGATGGAAAGACAACCCAGTGAGCGTCCACCCATGTGAGGAAGCAAACACAACAGGTGGTACGGTTCACTTTGCAGGTGCAACAGCAGCAGGTGCAAAACAGCAGGCTTGCCAATAACACTGCTAATAGTAAGCAGTCCAAGATGCTCAAGATGACAATGCATAGTTCTTCTGAATGAGGAAAATAAAGCTGACCGTGGTTCTTCTACAGGGCAGTGATGATAGACTCACATGTGAGAAGGGAGCTCTACAGTGTGCTGCTCCTGCTGTGCTGATTTGCCCTCGTCTGCTTGATAGACATGCTCGCTAGTGTCGTGGTCCTTGCAATAAGACAGGCTACGAGGTCTATCTGCTGGCTTCACAATAAGGCGGTGTTTTCCAAGCCAGGTTGCGATCGTTTGGTAACAGTACTGCACAAGCCTGCTGTGAAAGAAGTGTGCTGCAGCTCTCCTTGCTGCTTGCCAAACGGGACCAAAGGCTGATGCTGGCAGGTGTCTGAAACGCTCCCACACCAAAGGCAGCAAGGTTTGATACAGCAGCTTGATGCGTGCCTTGACTAGCTGAAGAATGCGTGCGGGTCCATACTTAACGACCCAAAGCAACAATGCCGTTCTTTTGTCAGCGTCGCAGTG
>JAABUO010008065.1_pt1 | contig 11935 bp, 9 predicted proteins | sample 5559291 | NCBI WGS metagenome assembly JAABUO01 (sample SAMN10711878, study PRJNA513372) | rock metagenome | isolation source: Antarctica rocks | place: Antarctica: Victoria Land, Finger Mt sud | reverse complement strand
CATGTCATCCCCGTGCTGCTGCTGCTGACCGCCGGCACGCTGATCGTCGGCTTCGCCCGCCCGACGCTGCTCACCCGTGCCGTCGACCGGCAACGCGGCACTGTGCTGGTCGCCCTGGACGTGTCCGAGTCGATGGTCGCCACCGACGTTGCCCCCACCCGGATCGAGGCCGCCAAGCAAGCCGCCGCCGAGTTCATCACCGGCCTTGGCCCTGGGGTGCAGGTAGGGCTGGTCACCTTCGACCGCAACGCCGCCGAGCAAGTCGCCCCCACCCAGGACCGCAACGCTGTCCGGACCGGCCTTCGCCAAGCCCAGCTCGGGCCGGGCACCGCAATCGGCGAGGCCGTGTTCCTGTGCCTGCAAGCAGCCCAGGGGGCCAGCACACCCGGCGCGGCTTCGGCCGCCCGGGTGGTGCTGCTCAGCGACGGCGCCAACAACGCCGGCCGCACCCCCGAGCAGGCAGCAGCAGCCGCCCGGGCCGCGCACGTACCGGTGTCGACAATCGCCTACGGCACGCCCGCCGGCACCGTCACCATCGGCGGGCAGAGCATTGCCGTGCCAGCTGACTACACCGCGTTGCGTGCCCTCGCCCAGGACAGCGGCGGCCATCCCTACACCGCACAGAACCTTGTGCAGCTACGCCATGCGTTCGCCGACCTGACCCCGACCGCCACCACCAGCACCCGCCGCACCGAAATCACCGCCTGGCTCGCTGGGCTCGCCCTGGCGCTGGTCCTGCTGGCAGTCGCCGCCCAACTGGCCTGGACCCCCGCCTTGCCCTAGCAACCACTGGCGCGGTAATGGCGCAAAACCCGCTCCAGTGCCACTCACAGGGGGCGTGCAGGATTCGCGCAGCATGGCGTCAGATCCAGGGTCGATGCTGACGTAATCAAGGCAAGGAGATGCTGTGTCGACACCGCCGCCCGTTCCCTCCGGTCAGCCAAACCCCGGGTTGCCTGACCCCGCCTGGGGTGACCCGCATACCCGCACGTTCCCGGCCGCTGGCGGCGAGGCGCCCCCGTTTCAGGCCAACGGTGCTGGCCCGGGCGGGCCTGCGCCCCGGGCCCGGGGGGGTGCTGCCCGCATCGTCGCGCTGGTAGCCGCCGGCGCGCTGCTGGGCGGGACCGGCGGCGTCCTGGCCGGATCGGCGCTGCACAGCAGCGGTGGGGGCGGCACGAGCGTGACGTTGGGCGGGTCGGGTGGCGCGGTCACATCCCCCTCGCAGATCGCCGGGACCGGCCGGTCAGCAGCGGCGGTGGCAGCAGCTGTGCTGCCTTCGGTGGTCGTGCTCGACGTATCTGCCGCCGGGCAGGGCGACACCGGCTCTGGTGTCGTGCTCAGCGCCGAGGGCTATGTGCTGACCAACAACCACGTCGTCGCCGCCGCAGCCGCCGGCGGGAGCGTTCGCGCCACGTTCAACGACGGCACGTCAGCGGCGGCCCGGATCATCGGCACCGACGCCGCCTCCGACCTCGCCGTAGTCAAGGTCGACAAGACCGGGCTGCACGCGGCCACACTCGGCCGCTCCGCCACGCTGCGGGTCGGTGACCCGGTACTTGCCATCGGCAGCCCGCTGGGGCTGTCAGGCACTGTCACCTCCGGCATCGTCTCGGCGCTGGACCGGCCGGTAACAACCAGTGACACCAGCGGCGGGTCGGGGGGTCCTGGCTCGACCCGCTCTGCCAACCCCACCGTTCTTGACGCGATCCAGACCGACGCCGCGGTCAACCCCGGCAACTCCGGAGGACCGCTGGTGGACATGGCCGGACAGGTCATCGGCATCAACTCCGCGATCGCCTCCCTGGGCTCGAGCGCGACGGGCAGCGCCCAGTCAGGAAACATCGGCGTCGGGTTCGCCATCCCGGTCGACCAAGCCAAGGTGATCGCCAGCCAGCTGATCAAGACCGGGCACGCCAGCCACGCAGTGCTCGGCGTGTCAGTCGCTGACGTGACCGCCGCAGACGGCTCGGGACAGGCGCTGCTGCGAGCGGTCAGCGCCGGCGGACCGGCGGCCAAGGCCGGGCTGGCAGCCAGCGACATCGTCACCGCGGTGGGAGCCACGCCCATCACCACGACAGAGTCGCTGATCGCCACTGTTCGAACCCACCAGCCCGGCGAGAAGGTCCAGCTCAGCTACCGCCGGGGCGGCGCGGTCCATACCGTCACCGTCACCCTCGCCGACGCGTCCACCACCGGATAGGGACGCCAGTGCCTGCGAGCAACATCGACCGGCGACGAACCCGGCGCAGCCCGGTGCCTGACGAGAAGGCACCGGCAACTGGCCCTCCCACTACCGGCGGACCAGTCGACGTCGACGACCGGCAGCAAGCGGCAGCCGTCGAGCTGCTCGTCGTCGGTCGGCCGGCGGCCCTGCGATCCCTGCCGCAGCAACTGCCGGCCAGCTGGCGGGTGCGCTGGGCGTCTTCTGACGAGCAGGCTGGCGAGGTCGACATTGTGCTGCTCGCCGACGCCGACGGCGGTTGCGTGACCGACCTGCTTCGGCGTCACCCTGAGCTGGTTGTCCTCGCTGCGGTCGCCCGCGACGCCCCGGCACGGACAGTCGTCGACGTGCTCACAGCAGGCGCCACGGCCTGCGTGCGGATCAGCGAGCAGCCCGACGCTGCCGCCGTCGTCGCCGCACACCTGCGTCTGTGCAGCCGCTACCGCCCGAGCGGACGAGCCGGCAACCGGCAAGGGTGATGGGCCTCCGTCCGTGGGTAGCCGGAGCCGCGCGTAGAGAAGAACCTTCGCGGTACTGCTACCCCAGCCCTGCCACCTAGGGCTCCTGGGAGGCGTCGGGATGCCGCTGAAGCGCTTCCCGCCTGACCACCCCAGTTTCCGTTCGCTCTCAGAGCACACCGCGTCGCCGCAGGGCGTGTGCCGCGAGCAACCCCAGCGGAACAGGGGCCCAGAAGGTGACGAGCCGGAACAGCAGCACTGCCGCTACAGCGTGGGAGGTGGTGTCGTGGGCGAGCAGCAGGACGGCGACCAACGCGCCTTCGGTGGTGCCGATACCAGCTGGCGAGGGAACCGAGGACGCGGCCGCGGAGCTGACCAGGAACAGCAGCAGCAGCGTAGTCGCGCTTGCCTGTGTGCGCCCTCCTGCAACAGCGGAAAGGCTGACCAGGAACGCGACTCCCAAGATGGCTGTCGTCGCTCCCGAGCAGAGCATCAGCATCCCGAGCGCCGCGGGGCGGCGGCGCAGCGCCAGTGCCGCCGCAGCCGCCTGGCGCGCTGACGACATCAAACGGCGGCTGGGAGCGGGCGCGCCGCCTTGCCGGTACCGCCGCCACCCGCCGCCGAGCAGGCCGACCACCAGGACGAGCCCGAGCAGTCGCAGCAGCTGTGTCGCCGACAAACCGTGCGCAGCGTGGGCGATCCGTCGTCCCAACAGATTGGTCGCCGACCCGCTGCCGGCTCCGCCCTGGTCGACCAGCCAGACCCCAACGGTCACCAGCAGGTCAGCAAGAGCCCCGAGCACCCCCAGGGCGGCAAGGGCTCCTACGGCGTCGGGCGAGCGGACCCCGCGGCGGACCAGGTAGCGGACGTTGACAGCGGCTGCACCCAACCCCAAAGGGGTGAGGCGATTCGCGGCGGCAGCGGCGAGTTGAACCAGCCCGGTCTGTCCCAGCCGGCCCTTCAAGCCGCCGGCGGCGCGCACCGCCAAGGCCGCCGCGAGGTAATGCGCCCCGGCAAGGGCGACGAGCACCGGAAGCCAGGCGGGACGCAGCGAGCCGGTGATGGCGGCCAGATGAGCGCCGGCCACCACGGCAGTCAGTGAGCCGACCAGGTCAGCAAGATCGAGTTCGTCAGCGACCGGCTCGCCGAACAGGGCAGCCAGAAGGCATACCAGCGCCGCGGCGAGGAGAGAACGCCGCGGCCGCATCGCACGCCAGCGGCGCCGAGGGCCACCGGCAGACTCCTGCTCCAGGTGCCCCGGCGTACCGGCCCTTGGCCCAGTCCGCACGCGAATAGCCACCATCGCTAACAGGCCGCAGCCGTCGACGCCAACGCGTCAAGGTCGCCTCGCAGCGAGTAGCTGCCGGCTGCGGGAATGCTCAGCACAGTGCCCGTCCCATCCGCCGAGGCCGCGACGCAGCCCACGTACCGTCCACCCAGACCTCTCAGCGACAGCAGCCGGCTGTACGGGAGGCGCACCGTCGACAACCCGGCGCTGCGGGCGTGCAGTTCGATGGCCGTGTCTGACATCGCCGTCACCGACGCCACACCGTCAGCCATCGGCGCCGGAGCCGCCACCTCAAAGAGCCGCCAGTGCTCCCCGTGCCAGACCTGACGCAGGAAGGGCACACCCGCTGCGACGAGCCGGCCCTCGGTCCTCGCCCCGTAGTCCAGCGACACGTCGGGCAGCGCCACCCACCCAACGGCGTGCTGACTCAGCCAGGACCGGTAGTCGGTTGCCGACAGTGCCGGCTCGTAGAACAGCCGGTTGGCGGCGAAGTCGTCGCCTCGTAGCCACCCACGAGCCAGCGGGATCCTGGCCGGCAAGTAGGCGTCGGCACCATGGCTGCTGGGGTCAACGACCTCCAGGCGCCGTGTTGCCCTACCCGCTGCCGGCAGGTGGCCCAGCAGCGGCTGGTAGTACCCCGCGGATACCGAAGGGTCGCTGCTGGGTCGAAGGTCGGTCGCGAGGTTGACGGCCGGCCAGACCGCCAGCCCGACCACGGCCGCGATGACCTGGCGAGTCGGCCAGCGGACTGTGGCCAGCAGCACCGGCCCGGCAGCCAGCATCGGCACCCGCCCCGCGGTGCTGCCAACCTCGGACGGCACGACGAAGGCGATCAGCGCGATGGCCGCACTGATGAGGGCAGCGGCCCGCACCGCTGGTGGAGCAGGAACGGCAGCCAGCAGCGCGCAGGTGAGCAACGTCGGAATCAGGACGACAGCCCCGAAGGGCATCACCGACGGCTGGCCGAACAGCAGCGCGCTGCCCGCGACGGGAAGGGCGGCCGCGGCGCCCACCAGCAGGGCCCGGAGCCAGGCGCGGCGGTCGGTGACGGCCAGGGCGGCCACGGCGACGACGACGAAAAGGGCTGCGAGCGGGCTCGCCGGACCGGACACGGCAGCAGCGGCGGCCGCCGGCACCAGCCGGCCGCGGCGCAGCAGGGCAAGGGCGGCGAGCGCTGCCACCATCCCCACAGCGAAGGTGACCCGCCCGGAAAACATGTCCGCCCCCGCAGCCAGCGCCGACGCCGCCGAACCCGCAACCGGACGCCGGCAACCCCGCAACAAGTCCCCGGCCAACACGGCGATCGCCAGGCACGCCAGGATGGCGACGGCTATGACGCCGACGTGCTGCATCACCGGCCCGGACAGCCAGCTGTAGCCGACGACGTTGGTCCCGCCGTACCAGCCCGCCCACCAGATCGTGACCCCACGTGCGGAGGCATCGGCACGGGCGATCTGAGCCGACAGGTCCGGCCCGTAGGGACGGACAACACCCTCCAGCAGGCACAACAACGCGGCCACCGCCGCCCCAACCGCGGGCCCGGCAAAACGCTGCAAGGACACGCTCAAAGCAGCGGCGACCTGTCGTGCGTCGCGGATCGCCCTGGACGGCTGGCGACGGTCAAGCATCCGAATCATCATGACGGCTCTAGTTGTGAGGCGCCTGGCAGTCGCCTCCCGGAGCAGTGCGCCGGTCGATCGGACGACACCTGCGCTCTTAGCCCTTAAGCCCGCCCCGGCGGCGCCGGCGGACGAAGGCGCCGAACATGGCCACCGGCAGTCGTCCGAGGAAGTTGGCCAACCGCGGGAACACTGAGCGCCGCAGGCATCTGCCCAGCTGGTACCCAGACGATCCGCTCCGCCTAATCCGAGTGCATCAGCGAGCGGGCTGCGTGCCGAGCACCCAGTCCAGTGCCTGGCGAAGCGCCGGTCGCCAGACCCGGTAGGTGTGCGCTCCGGGACGGATGGTGAGCCGTACCGGGATGGCTTTGGCGGTGAGCACCGCACGCAAGCGGATCAGCCCAGGCAGCACCTGATGGTCGGAGCTGCCGCTGTCGAGCCAGATCCGGATCGCTGCCCCGGCCGGCAGGCTAGGGGCATACGAGCCGGGGCTGTTGGCCGCCTCAGCAGCCCGGCCCGCAGGACCGTTGCCGAACAGGGCCGCCGCGCCTCCGCTGTGGGTCGGCCGGTCCAGGCCGGACAGGTCGACGATGGCACCGAACAGGCTCAGGTGCCGCAGGCCCAGGTTCAGGGCGCAGTAGCCGCCGGCCGACATGCCTGCCACCACCCGTCCAGCGGCGGATGGCTTGGTGCGCAGCGATGCGTCGACGGCGGGCAGCACATCGCGCAGGAAGTGGGTCTCGACCTTGAGCCTGAGGCTGTCGACGCATTCACTGTCATCGAGCCAGTGGTGGCTCATACGGGGCATCACAATCAGCGTGGGATGCCCAGTCGCGGCGAGGTGGGCCCCGGTCTGTTCCGCGCCGCCGGCGCGAAGCCAGTCCGCCGGCATTCCCGGCGAGCCGTGCAGCAGATAGACGACTGGGAAGCGGCGCTGCGGTTCGGTGAAGTACTGCGGCGGCAGGTAGACCAGCGCAGTCGACCCCCCAAAGCCGCTGCCCTGGTCTGGCACCGGCAAGCGCAGCACACCACCGTGGGGGGGCTGTCGCGCAGCTGCGGCGTAGCCCGCAGGCTGCAGGTCGCGGCGGGCCACAGCAGTCCAGCTGTCATCACCAGTCACCACCGAGGCAACGTCGGCGACGTGCGGCAGGTAGGAGAAATAGCTGTTGACGCCGTCGGCGGCGAGCACCACGGTCAGCAGCGCCGCTGCCAGCAGGCTCAGCCCACGACGGCGGCGCCTCCGGCTCTGCCCCTGACGTCGGTGCCACGCACCGGCCCACCACAGCAACCCCGTCACCGCGGCTAGCCCAGCAAGAAACCCCCAGCCGGTGACGTCGAGCTGCCCCACAGCAAACCGTGTCTCTCCTCGGGTGCGGCGTCGTGATCAGGCAGGTGCGTCGCCGCCGGCCCAGTCCTGCAACCCGCAACAGCCAGGCCCCAGCGTCTCACGTCATTGAGGCCGCATGCCGTCACCGGGCGCTGGGCAGCGTAGAACCCACTCGGCCATCTGTTCAGGAGCGGACCGATGACAGGGACCTGCGGTTGACGACGCTGCCGAAATGGCTTACCACCCGCAGGTCGGCCTCCTGAGGGTGAACACACAGCCAACTGCAGCAGGCTGACAGGGTGCGTCCCACCACCACCGCCCGCCGGCTACTAGCACTCGTCGTGCTGCTCGCCAGCGGGGTTGGTCTCAGCGCCAGCGCACAGCCCGCACACGCACCACGCCCCACCGTCGTCCCCCTGCACGCTCAACTGTCCCCCAGCTTGGCAGGCCCGATGGTGAACCTGGTCGCCGTGGGGGACTCGGTGCCCGCCGGTAGCGGCTGCGGCTGCACACCCTTCCCGGACCGCTACGCCGGCAGCCTCGCCGCCACAACAGGGCGGAAGGTGGCGGTGAGCAACGACGGCATGCCAGGGCTGACCAGCCCGGGTCTGCTCACCAGGCTGCAGGACGGTCAAGGCGTCGCCGCGGACGTCGCCGCAGCGGACATCCTCACCATCACCATCGGCGCCAACGACTTCGACTACGCCCAGGCAGACCCCTCCTGCCCAGGAGGGGCAGTCGCCTGCTTTGACAGTCAGCTCGCCGAGTTGTCCCACGACCTGAACTCGATTTTGGCTCGGGTCGCCGTCCTGCGACACCACTCCCCCACGACCGTGCTGCTGACGGGGTACTGGGACATCTGGGAAGACGGCCAGGTCGCAGCCTTCACCGGGCCGCCCTATGTGGCGATCGGCGACGAACTGACCCGGCAGGTCAACCAGCGACTTCAGCAGTCAGCCAACGCAGGCGGGGCGATCTACGTCGACCTGAGCGCACCGTTCCGTGGCAGGTCAGGTAAAGACGACGACACCGGGCTGCTAGCCGGCGACGGGGACCACCCCAACGCCGCTGGACACCAGACCATCGCCCAGGCACTGCTCGCCGCCACCCCCACACAGCGGTCGCAGCAGCCCCGCGCCGTCACCACCTCGCCGGCACGCGGTAGCCAGCCAAGCCCGGCAGCGCGCTCAGCCGGAAGGTCCAGCGCTGGCGTGCTCGACCCGTTGGTCGCAGCTTTGCGCAACCAACCCGGCTGACGACCACTCATCAGTGACCATCGGTAGCCGCTCCGCCTAGCGGATACCTGGGGTCAACGCGCAGATAGGCGGGTGCGGTGGTCCTGGTCGGCGGCGTCGAGCAGTTCGGGGGTAACGGCCGCTTGTGTGCTGGGCAGGTTCAGCGATGTGGCGTGTCGGTCGGCGACGGCGAGCAGCCGGCGAAGCATCCCGGCGACAGCGTCTTTGGTCATCGGCGGGTCCGCCAAAGTTGCTAGTTGCTCCAGCGAGACGTGCGGGTGCGCCAGGCGCAGCCGCCCCGCGGCGAGCAGATGCTCAGGCGCCTCGCCCGCCAGCAGCACCATGGCGGCCTGCACCCGTGCTACCGCCGCGGCGGCAGCACGCGCGATGCGGCGCCCGTTCGCGTCATCAAAGCTCGCTACCTGACTTACCGCGATGGGTGCCTGCCGGCGCAGCTGCCGCTCCCGTCAGCCGCGGGCACAGCCATGTGCGCCCAGCTCCGTGAGCAGTCTCGCGATCGCTTCGGCGTCGCGAACCACAACCCGGTCGGCGCCGCGCGCCTGCCCAGTCTTAGCTGGCACACCCAGCCGCCGGGCGGCGCCGACCAGCCCCAGTGCCGCCTCAGGTCCGGGACAGACCACCGCCAGCACCGACGAGCCGCGAGTCTCGGTGAGCACACCGGAGGCTAGGAACGCTCCGCGCCAGGCAGCGGCAGCGTCGCAGCCGTTGCCGGTGACGATCATCGGCGCGAGTCCCCGGACCGGCCGGCCGGCTCGGTCGATCAGACCGGTGGCGCGGGCCAGCAGCTCGCCGTTGCGTTGCACCCGCACTACATACCGCCGGCCGCCAGCGGCAGCTGAGCTGGCCAGGACCGCGACGCTGGTGGGATAGCCGTAGAGCCCGCCGATGTCGCGGCGCAGCCGGCGAGCCAGCAGACCGCTGTCGAGTTCGGCTTCGACCTCTACCCGCCCGGCGGACAGGTCCACGGCCCCGGTGAAATGCAGCACGGCCGACAGCTCCGCCCGCCGGCAGCACATCCTGCCGGCCGGCAAGCGGCTCAGCTCGTCTTTGACCGCGGCGGCGGTCATGGCAGTCATCGACAGCAAACTCCTCGTAACGTCAGCCAGACACTACGGAGCACGCCCGCAGCTCCGGCACGGCTGCCGGGAGATGACGCAGGCGGTGACGATCGACCTGGTCGCCCGGCGGGGGGTCGCAACTGCCGTCGAATGCGGACGGTCTTGACGTGAGCGCGCTGTCAGTGCCGGTGTCACCCGCTCGGATGGGGCCGTGCTGGGCAGAAAAGCGCCGATGCGCTGCTCAGCTAAGGACGAGGACGCCGTGGTCCGCAGGCTGGCAGCCCACGGGTCTTGACGGTGCCCAGGGGTCCGCCGTCTTGAAGGGCGATCGCTGATCGACCGGAACGGCCAACTGCTGGGGTACTGCCGGATCAGCGACGACCACGCCGGACGGCAGGAGCTGCTGCATCTGCTGGCCGATCACGGCGACGTCACCGCCTGGCCCCGTTCACTGCAAGGTGCTTTGTCGGCGCCGGGATCTGGCTCTGACACCGGCCTCTACCAGCCCGCGGCCTGCGGGAGCAGTTCACGGCAAAGCACGCCGCCAGCATCGGCCGCAGCGGGCGGACGGTCAGCCGGCGGGCGGGTCCTCGAGCGGCAGGGGTAGTCGGATGATGAAGGCTGCGCCGGTTTTGCCGTCGATGCGGTCGGTGGCGACGATCTGGCCGCCGTGTGCCTGCACGATCTGTTGGGCGATGGCCAGACCCAGGCCGGTACCCCCGGCAGCGTTCTGGCTGCGGGAGCGAGCCTGGTCGAGCCGGACGAATCGCTCGAAGATTCTTTCCCGGTCCGCTGGCGGGATCCCTGGACCGTCGTCGCTGACTGCTATCACTGCTTGGTCGCGGTCACGATTCAGGCTGAAAGCGACTGTGCGTTGCGCGTGGGCCACGGCGTTGTCACCGAGGTTGCGGAGCATTCGGGCAAGGTCTCGGGCCGACCCGGTGGTTCTTGCTGCGCCGAGAGCGACCAGTTCGATGGCTGGCCCGCCGGCGGCGCGGAGTCGGCTGATCTCGCCCAGGACTAGCTCGTCGAGGTCGACAGGCTCACCCGAGGTGGCGGGTTCGACGCGTTCGTCTGCGCGGGCCAAGAACAGCAGGTCATCGATGAGGACACCCATCCGCCGGGCTTGGCGCTGAACGTGGCGCAGCACGTCGCCGTTCGAGTCTTCGTGGTCGCAGTTCAGTGCGACGTCGACTTGGGCTTGTAGGGCGGCGAGCGGGCTGCGCAGCTCATGGGAGGCGTCGCCGATGAACTGCCGTTGCCGCAGCGCGGCGTCCTGCAGCCGGGTGAGCATCTGATTCATGGTCACGGCGAGGCGGGCGATCTCATCGCGTGCCGCCGGGACTGGCACCCGTTCCCCGAGGCCTTTGGCGCCGATCGCAGCCGCGCTTCGCCGGATCCGTTCCACTGGCCGCAGGGCGTGGCCGACAGCCCGCCAGGTCGCCGCGGCGACGACGACGACCAGCAACGGCAGACCGGCGGCGAGCAGGGTCCCAACCCGGGTCACACTGGCGTCGACCTGGCCCAGGGAGCTGGCGACGTAGACCCAGCCGGGACCGCTTGGCAGATCGACCGGTTCGGCGATCAGACGAAACGACTGTCCCCGGTCGGCGATCGGCAGACCGGCGACAGTGACAGCCGTCGTGGTGCGGCGGGTTGGGGCGGTTGCCAGCACCGCCGGGTTTCCGGTGACGTTGCCACTTGCGGAGACCACCGTCCCGGCTTGGTCGACGACTTGCACCACCGCACTTTCATCACCTGTGGTGGCAACGGTCGCCGGCAATCGCCCGCTGCCGGCCAGGGCTGCGACGTTGCGGGCCTGGGTGTAGCCGGCGACGTCCAGGCCGCTAACCAGCGACCGGTGCACCAGTACGACCAGGAGCAGGCCACCGGCTACCAGCGCACTCGCTACAACGGCGGTCGCCAGAGCGGTGGCGCTGGCTCGCACCCCCAGCGGCGCCCCGGGCACCCGGCGTGATCCCCCGGTTTTGGTGTCACTGCCGGGACCAGCGCCGGCCCGGCCGGTCGCTGGCTGCTCAGGTGTCGGCCGCTGCAGCTTGGCTCCCCCGCTCTACCGGTGGCGACGCGCCCGGTGTGGCTGCCAACTGCGCACCTGCTGGGCCTGCCGCGTCCACCAGCCGGTAGCCCACCCCGCGGACAGTTTCGATGCTGGCGAGCCCGAACGGCTGGTCAAGCTTGCGGCGCAGGTAGCCGATGTAGACCTCGACGACGTTGGAGTCGACGTCAAGCTGGGCGTCCCAAACGTGCTCGGCGATCTGGCTGCGGCTCACGACCTGCCCCTTACGGCGCACCAGATACTCGGCAAGTGAGAACTCCCGAGCCGTCAACCTGACCTCAGCCTGCCCGCGCCAGACGCGGCGGGACGCCGGGTCAACCGACAAGTCGCCGACGGCCAGCACCGGGGACCGGTCGCCCGGCCCCCGGCGCAGCAAAGCCCGCAGCCGGGCCAGCAGCACGACGAAGGAAAAGGGCTTGGTGAGATAGTCATCGGCGCCCAGGTCCAGACCGTCGGCCTCGTCGTGCTCGCCGTCCTTGGCCGTCAGCATCAGGACCGGGACACCGAACCCGCCGCGACGCAGTCGACGGCACACCTCGTAACCCGACAGACCCGGCAGCATCACGTCAAGGACGACCACATCGAAAGCGAACTCGGTCGCCTGCCACAACCCCTCAGGGCCGTTGGCGGC
>JAABUO010008064.1_pt1 | contig 11936 bp, 7 predicted proteins | sample 5559291 | NCBI WGS metagenome assembly JAABUO01 (sample SAMN10711878, study PRJNA513372) | rock metagenome | isolation source: Antarctica rocks | place: Antarctica: Victoria Land, Finger Mt sud | reverse complement strand
ATACGCTTGGAGAGATGAAGAGAAGAGTAAGACTCGAAAAGGGAAGTGTCTAAGGGACTGCTGGGGCGAGAATCTGGGAGCGGAGTATTAACCGACGGTATTTGCGAGCGCGTGGAACTTGTCGGAGGGTTTGAAGATGATTTGGATGGATTGGAGGGGGCATTGGATAGGGTTGAGGAAGCAGTAGAGCTGTCTTGCCGCCGTGTATTACGTACTCCAGAGACGGTATTGCTTCTGTGAACAAGACCGCCTGCTCGCTTGCTGATGGCTTTTAGGACTTCATCTCTGGAATAACCTCCGTGCCCTCCAAGGGATTCCAAATTGACTGTTGGTTTACCAGCAGCAGTGTGTCTTATAGCAGTTTCCTTGAAAGCATCAAGCTCTTGTTGCGGGATGCCAAAACCGGTACTCCTCTGCTTCCCAACTCTGTTTGCCTTCTCTTTCTGGTCCTTATCCTGCTGTCGCATCTCCGCAATTCTCTCGCTGAAGGATTTGGGCTGGTCTGCGTGATCTGGACCGACACTGGAACTCTGAGTGAATGAAGCTTCACGAGTATGTATCTTATCTTGAAAAGGGTCATCGTTTGTCGAATTCGATGCATTTGGTGGCCTACAAAGTGAGACGTTTCTCCCCTTGAGACCCTTATCAATGCCTAAAAGCACCCTTCCGGGTGATCTGGCTTCTTCAGGAACTACGCGCTTCCGCTGTGGAGACACGGGTATCTGAACACCCCCCGAAGATTTGGGTCTGGCAAATTCCCTAATCGGTGAAGCCTTTCCTCTTATTCCAAGGGCAGTATTAGCTCTCCTAGTAGTATGTGTATCCTCCAAAGGCGCATTCTCAATGTCTGAACTGGCTGCTGCTTTTGCTTTCTTTTGCTGCAGCTTCCTGAGTTTGAGCTGCGCCTGGAGAGTTTCCAGACGCAATTGTAGCATTTCCTCATCCTCATCGTCATCGTATTTTATAGCACTTTCACGTAAATTAGGCTTAGCGGCCGATTTCTTGAGGGGAGAAGGCGATGGAGACGTTCGGTCTTGGTATTGTCGCACTCGATGCCGCCCACTTGGAGAGCTGAGAAGGGCTTCATGGGGAGAACGCGGAGGCCATCTCGGGGCAGTGGCTTCTACAGTTTAGTTCACGAGCTCTTAAGCCTTGGACTTCCCTGAGACGTACCTGCGGACATCGTCGCGGTCAATGTTATTATTGGAAATAGGGCTCAAGAATGTGTTGTTGACATTCACGCTAGTTCGAGCCACTCTAAGACTTGAGCAATGTTTTCTAGCGAAAGAGGACTCTCATTTCAGCATCAGCGAGTCTTCGACATCGAGATTCTCCAAGAAGAAGCTTGAGAACGAAGCTACATGAAGTCAAACTGGAATGGCCGGGATTGAGTGCGCGTTAAGCGCGTAGAGACGCAACGACCATTTGGCCGAGCTCACAAAAATAAACGAGACCTCAGCACAGAAGACCCCAATCGTGAAGGCTAGTACCATTTGCGTTCTCTACCGTTCATTTTTTCTACTCTGTGATACCATATTGAAGGCATTTTCAAACGTTGTACTCGTTGTAAGAGTTGGAATCCCGACCGTCACCACCTCCTCGAAGGCATTTTCTAGTAGAAGTGCCGGCTTCGTCGAGTAAGTTATATTAAATCTCAGCCGTGTCTTGCCTTACAGCTATCTAGCTATATTCATATGGTTACCAAGCGAAAGAGAAATTCGCAAAAAGTCCCACGCAGCACTCATCATCCGTCGCAATCGTCCATCGATGTTCCAATCAAGTCGAAAAAGATAAAGGAAGAACAAGGTTGGAGATGTTGGTTGTGCAATCAAAAGGCTCATGAGGCAAGAAAGCCCTTAGAAATATGCCATGTCTTTCCACAAGCAACAACGAGACGATATAAGGTTAGTTATATACTCTATCTATTCAACTATAGCTTATAACACTATAGTTCTTAAGACATCATCGAGAGGCCCGTACGCACCTTCGAACTGTTCACGACAAAAGAAATCTAATAGCTCTCTGTATGCTATGTCACTTTGCCTTCGATAACGAAGAATGGGGTTTCGTTCCGGAAGAGATGTCAACTTGGTCACAAGCCATAAAGGCAAACCCTGAAAAGATCCAAGAGTATAACGTTCAAGAAGATATCCCTTTTTGACGATTACTTCTCCAGCCGGATCCAGACTCAATAGCTTTTCGAGATGAGCAATATCGATCCGCGTTTACCACCACACCTATAAAGACATGGAAAGGGGAACCCGGGATTGCGATTTTACGGAATAGTTTTATCCTTACTGATTCACCAGAAGGCGTCGTAGTCACGAAAGCTTTTGAACTTTTTGGAGAGTTATTCGAGTTATGGCGTGACTACAAAGGGCTATGTCCTTTAAAAAATTGTCAATTGTGTAAGTATGGGAACGAAAAGGACGAAGAGGATGACGATGAGGATCAGGATGAGGATGGGGATGATAATGGGAGTTGGGACAGTGATAACGATAGGGATGGCGATAAGGATGACGATGAGGATGGCGATGAGGACGGGGGTAGCCGGAAGAGTAGAAAAACTGGACGCCAGCGGCCGGACTTGTCTCTTACAACCCCTCCGGCAAATCAGTCGATGCGAGACCTGATACGCAGCGTAAAAGAGAAAGACAAATACTGGAGGGAATCTGCTCCATACGATGAGCATGTGCCCTTTAGCCACCGAAAGGGGTATACTTACGCTGAGACCACTGCGAACCAGCAGATGGCGAGCTGGCAAGCTTATCGTAAATAAGATAGGGGCCTTCTATGTAGATATATTAGGGTGAAAAGGGGCCCCCGAATTAAAAGCCGTCCTAGCGTTGCTTTGTGCCTAGTCTATCTACAGCACTAGACAGTACGTTTCCACTAAAGGTTGGCCCGAGGGTCACGACCTATCAAGGCTGCATACATCATTAGCTGGCGCTTTTACGGGTCAAATGATCGGTAGAAGAGTTCTACTGACACCATAGATCCGTGTCCTGGCTCACTCACAACCACAGCCGCCACTTCTTCTAGCTTTTCCTTTGTCATCTCAGGGAACTTGACTGCATAGTACTTGTCTTCCCAAGCTTTCTTGACATGGTGCACTTTTTCTTTTGGTACCAAATGCACAGTACACCCACCCCATCCAGCGCCTGTCAGCCGACTTCCGTGCGCTCCTGCTTCCCTTGCAATCTTACATAGCTCGTCCAGCTCAGGGCAACTACAGTTGTATACATCGCGGCAAGAGTCCTGAGTTTCATTCATGAGAGCACCTAGCCGTGGAAGAAGGTCTGCAGACGGGGCCGATTGCAGAAGCTCCTTGAACGCTATTACCCTTAGGGCCTCTGTAAAGACGTGCTGGGCACGTTTGTGGAGTTGAAAATACGTCGTCCTGACTGGGAATCTGGTCATATAGGTCTCTTCGAGTTTCGGCACTGATATGGAGAGAGCGGATGCAATATCTTGACGTGTGTAGCCTTCGATTTTGCTGAGCAGTTTCGTTAGTAGAGAAAGCATGGTTTCGAGTTGTTCCTTTGGTGATATCCCTGGATCGACTAGTGGCTTCTTGCCATTGTAATAAGCGTTCTGAAAGCCTCGAAGACTTCGTCCAAGAGGCCCATGATCATCTTCGAGCTTCAGACCTAACGCTGCCGCCATAACTTCGGCTGCCAGAGTACATTCGACGACACGGAGGTTGTAGCATTCTGGACCAGTGACATGCTTATCAGCAGCAACAAAGCTCTGAGCGATCATAAAAGTAATTGGAGGATCAGTCTTTGGGAAAGCTATGGCCTCAGCATGAAGCTTTGGCGAAAATGATACGCTAACAGCATCACCCTGAATGGAGAAAACGGACGCTGATTGGTCCATCCCTCCCGAGTTGACACCAACAGAACGTTCTGAAACAATCGCCTGTTCTACCAATTCACTTTTGATGACATGTTCTTGTCCATTTACTCGAAGAACAGCAAGAGCACTGGCACATACGAAAGCAGCACTGCTTGATAAACCACCGCCAGCGGGAACTATGCCATCAACCAGGATTTGCATACCGCAAGGAGGGAAACTGGGCTCTTTTTTCCGGAGCAACTCCATAGCACCTTTGAAACCGGCCTTGAAGTAATTGGTCCACTCATGAGTTGACGCATCTATTTCCACTTCCCCAGAACTCGGCAATGGAAAGCTGATGGACTTGAATTTAGACGGATTCACGTTGGCCATGTCAACTTTCGCTGCAGATAATTTCCGCACGGCAATGATAACATCTGCGGCAATTGCCATTGGCAAAACCTCATATAGTGAGTAATCGATATGCTCGCCAATGAGATTGACTCTGCCAGGACTGCGCGCAACGAATTGCGGAGAGCTGCCGTACAGTTCAGAGAATCGGCGGGTCAGGATTTCCCATCTTTCTTTTTGAGATTGAAGATCCCCTGGTGTATAGAGGACATCAAGATCTCGTACAACGGGAACAGGTTCGTGCATAGTACCACCAGCCATCCCGAAACTGAGAAGGCAAGGTCAGTTTGTGATGGAAGGTCGAGAACACTTAAATACAGAAGAATGATCTTGTAAAGGGTCGAGGGTAATATCAAGACGTAGGAACTAGGTTTGTGCAACCTGTCAAGATGTACCTATCCACAAGGTCTAACCACAATGTCGGGACCTGCAGAAACACGCAGTAGATACTTTAGATTGATCTCCAAGTACACAGTAGTCAGTTTGACACCCAACGACTTTACCAAAGTTCAATCATGCAGTTTAAAGGAAGAAAGTCCAACTTTCAAAGAGATTCCATGATCGAGGAAAAATACAACTTTGACGTTACGATAGCCTAGAAAGATTTCTGGGTGACGATTTGTCGTGTGGGGTAGTAGGCTGGGTAAGGTACATAGGGCAAGGTAAGGTAGTTAATGCCCCCGCAATCCACTAAAGCACTAACCCTAGACTACTGTAGTGGCTGTTATAGCCGATATCGGAGAATTCGCTAAGAATCCAGTGGCAGAGAGTCGGATTTCCCTCGATTTTCTTTATACAAGCCCTGACTCATATTTTCCAAACAATTGGACATCATGTTGCGAACACAGCCAGCACGAAGTTCAATATGCGCCCTCAAACGGTGCCAGCAAAATTCTCTTTCACAATGCCCTCACTTTTCTTCAAGCACCCGAGCAGCTGCCATTTCGCCTCATCGCAATCCTGGCCAAATCTTGCCCTCAAAACAACAAAATGAAATTGTTAGAAGGGGGCAAAGTACTGCTGCTCAGCCCGCTCCGTATGTCATTCTACGTCGCTGGGAAAACTCAAACCATGATTTATTACATGTACTGACTCCAAATCCAGTCAAACAAGAGCTGTACCGAGCCCAGCGTTCAATCAAGACACAAGAAGGAATGCCGTACATCCTTTACAAAATGTACAACGGCCAGAAATGGACGAGTCGTGAGTAGATGCGCATATGTAGGAATAAAAAACATTGGGTTGACGGTATTACCACTTTAGTTTTGTGGGCCTTAGTGGCGGTGAGATTTTCCACGAGATGATGTTACGACAAGGGGTCAAGCATGTTTGTACGTGTTCAAAGAATACTCAAAAACTTTCTAAATCTTATATCTGAGCAGTCGGCTACCCTGGTGGTGCCATTCTACCTGTTTTCGACGCCATCTATAATTCCAAACACTTCGATTTTATTCTTCCAAAACATGAACAAGGAGCAGGCCATATGGCAGAGGGATACGCTCGAGCTTCAGGCAAGCCGGGAGTCGTGCTCGTAACATCTGGACCAGGTGCTACGAATGTCGTTACACCGATGCAAGACGCTCTTTCGGATGGTACCCCGCTCGTTGTTTTCTGTGGCCAGGTTCCCACAAGTGCCATTGGTACGGATGCGTTCCAGGAGGCGGATGTCGTAGGCATTTCAAGGGCATGTACGAAATGGAACGTCATGGTCAAAAGTGTTGCAGAGCTGCCAAAACGGATAAAAGAGGCTTTTGAGATTGCCCAGAGTGGACGACCGGGACCCGTATTGGTAGATTTGCCAAAAGATGTAACGGCTGCTATCCTTAGAAATCCTATTCCCATGGCCAGTACTCTTCCAACTCACACCAGCGCAGCTACACTCGCAGCCCGAGACCACAGTAGAAAACAACTCGACGGTGCAATCAGGCGCGTTGCCAATTTGATCAACATTGCAAAAAAACCCGTCATTTACGCTGGTCAAGGTCTAATCGCGCTACCAGAAGGCCCTCAACTTCTCAGAGAATTAGTAGAAAAGGCCAGAATACCTGTCACAACCACTCTCCAAGGCCTCGGCGGTTTCGATGAGCTTGATGAGAAGTCCCTCCACATGCTCGGCATGCACGGTTCTGCGTACGCCAATATGGCTATACAAGAAGCTGACTTGATCATCGCCCTCGGCGCCCGCTTCGACGACCGCGTCACTGGTAACATCGCCAAATTCGCCCCACAAGCCCGAGCCGCCGCCGCCGAAAAACGTGGCGGAATCGTCCATTTCGAAATCATGCCCAAGAACATCAACAAAGTTGTCCAAGCCACCGAAGCCGTCGAAGGCGACGTCGCCACCAACCTCGCCCTCCTCCTTCCCCACATCGAGCAAAAAGCCACCCGCAAAGAATGGTTCTCCCAGATCGTCGATTGGAAACAACGCTTTCCCCTCGGCTTGTACGAACGCGAAACCGAGGACGGCCTCATCAAACCTCAGACGGTTATCGAGAAACTCAGCATCATGACCCAAGACATGAAAGACCACACCATCATTACCACCGGCGTCGGCCAGCACCAAATGTGGGCCGCCCAGCACTTCCGTTGGCGCTATCCCCGCACCATGATCACTTCCGGTGGCCTGGGCACAATGGGCTATGGCCTCCCTGCCGCTATCGGCGCCAAGGTCGCGCGTCCTGATGCTCTTGTTGTTGATATTGATGGGGACGCTTCTTTTAATATGACACTTACCGAACTCAGTACCGCGGCTCAGTTCAATATCGGCGTGAAAATCATCATTCTAAACAACGAAGAACAAGGAATGGTTACCCAATGGCAATCCCTCTTCTACGAAGACCGCTTCGCACATACGCACCAGAAAAACCCTGATTTCATAAAACTAGCCGATGCCATGGGCGTTCAGGGCCGCAGATGCATAGCACCCAACGACGTCGAGAATAGCTTAAAATGGCTCATCGAGACTGACGGTCCGGCGCTTCTGGAGGTCGTGACGGATAAGAAGGTGCCAGTGTTACCGATGGTGCCAGCTGGAAAGGCACTGCATGAGTTTTTGGTTTATGATGAAGGTACGTTCTCCGCCCTTCAAACTTAAGAACAAATCATGGATCGAAATCGGAGCTGACTCCGAAATCCAGCCAAGGAGAAAGAAAGGAGAAAGGTAATGAAGAAACGGTCTGGTCACTGATCCCCTCCGAAAGTCTCTTGACTCGCCTTTTCATTCCCTCATCTCACGTATTTCCCGGAGGTTTCCTCAACATGCATTTCCCACACACGGCGTCCGGTTCAGCTCCATCAAGGCGCAAAAAGTGTTTTCACGATTAAAAGTTCTAAAGGGCTCTTCTCAAGTGCGCCGTTTCTAGGGAAGTGATCTCGCTTTCTAATGAGGGGTCTGGGCTTGCGCGAGGGAGGCGAAGTGCGCGATCTTTGCTTTGGTTTTGGAGTGGCAGGTTGTGAATATGGGCGATAGTGAATGGGTGTATATAGGAAGTGGTACTTTATACATATCGGAGAAACTGAGAGAACCTTTTCTTGCTTGTGGATGACCGAGGTGCCGCCTCACTTCTTTCCATGCCTGGTGAGAGCTTCCAAACTGATGGACGGAGACGAGATTGGCAGGTGAGATGTCTGCCCTGAGACCTTTGATCCTTCCAGCAGCTAGAATTGCAGAAAAACCGTTCTTCCCTTGTAATCAGATGGAAGGCGCTAGACTGATACTAAGCCTCAACACCCATCTACCATCACCCCCATCCTACCCCATTCCCCACCTCCACTGTTCCCATCCACAGCATCTGCACAACCCAGCCTCAAAAAACCTCCCTACAATTCCTCTCCGTTCTCATGCTTTGAAAAAGCTCCCTTAAGAACTTTTACAATAGTCTTTGACTGTGGCTGGGGAGTTTTTGGGTTGTTTATCTCGTGGATTGGATTAAGGATGTCTTGAAGAAGTTAAGAAAAGGCGAGGGAAGTTGGGGGATTTGAGTGCAGGTTGTTGCGGGTCTGTTTCATAGGGTGAACGAGCTGAGGTAGGATACTAGCGTAGGATGTTCGTCTGCGGCGATTAGGAGGTCGTCGATGGACGTTTGGGGGTGATTGTTTTGCGAGGGGAGAGTGTGATGGATGAGCTGATGGTCTCAGGGTTGGATATGGCAGTTCCAAATTGCCACCATCTTTGACCCTTGGCGGGTTTTGAAGTAAGCACTTCGACAGGAGCCATTCCGAAAGTTTCGGGTTTGGACTTGATGATGCAGTCGAGTGTTTTCTCGGCGAATGCTTCTGCGAGGGGAGAGATGTGGTGGATGATATGAGCCAATGGGTCTGGTTGGTTGGATATGGCCGCTTTAAATTGCCACTGTCTTTGTCCTTTGGCGAGTTTTGATATAAGCCTACCAATTCTAGCGGATCGCGTCGTTCGCGCATCGGCTTTGTAGCTCGCGCTGTCAGGTGGTGTCAGCGATAGAGACTGAGGGTTAGCTGGCACAAAATTCTTGCTCGCTAATATCCAGGTTGAGCTGATATAGCTTTTCACTACGGCGTAGGTTGTTGAGGCTTTGTAATGGTGATCTGCTCGACGCAAAGCAGCGAAAAAATACCATTTGTGAAATTTTCGACGCCGAAACCATGCTCGTGTCTCGATGTCCTCGGTTCTGTTACGTTCTCATCTCCACGGTCCCCGCATTTGGTCTAAATTACCCGACAAATCTCAATAGATTCTCGTCAGACCCCGTCTCGTACTTGAACTCCTCCAGACCCGCCATCAGTGTAACCGACCCCCGCCCCGCCCATAGACTCTTACGATTATATTCTGGCCACTATGCCTGCGGACAATGAACAACATATTTTTGGGCTGGCTGGAATGCCTCATATCGACGTTGCACTGCCTCGGAGCTTTGTATCGCGTAAGCATACGTTGCCTTGTCCTAAATGAGATGCATGGCGTGCGTCCGCTGATACTTCCAACAATTACTCGTAGCGGGTGTAAGATGCAAGCTATTAGTCCAAATGAAATCGCCGCATCTAACAGAGTCGGCTTCTTGGTTCTCAATCTGGGCGTCTGCGGCAGTTTTGAATGAAATGTGTATGCGACATGGCAGGAGGGGCATCGCAAATGCCGGTAAGTCATTCCTCCGAATTTTTAGGTTGTTTACCTAGTCTTCCAAATATCCAAGGACTGAGAAATTTTTATCAAGGCCATAATCAAAATATAGTGATCTCGGTGAGAGCAGAATAAGTATACCAGAGTAATGGAGCCGTGAATGTTCGTTCCTTCACTTGAGCTCAACACCTAGCCGAGCGATGGACTTTCATAGAATGGTCTATAATTCCCTTAGAGAGATTTGTTCTCGTTGATGCTCGATTCATCGACCTGAGTTCCCAATTTTCATGCAGCTCTTTCTTCCTCTTTGCCGAGAACGTGAACTCAATCCCTGCATTCAGATCGCCAAATCCTCTACTCGAACCAGGCCGCTCGCCATTCCCGCCGCCATCCAACCCCCACATTGCAAGTTTGGATTCCAACAGGCCTGTGTCACGGCAGTCTCCCTCTCATACACAGTCACGAAAGACCCCTCTGATGCCTTCTTTGTCGACAAGGTCACGTTCGACGTCTCAACCTTATATCCTTCCGTAATCCTACTGATTCCCCCTGAGCTCCTATTCCACTCGTGCTGAAAGATTGTTTGTTGGTACTGGTGCTCTCTCCTCGCCAGCACTCTACGCATTGGGTTGACGGCCACAAGGCTTCCGTCAGCACAGGCAGCCAAAATGGTTGGATGAAAACGGCCTACAGAGAGTACGAGATTCAAAGCAGGGCAATGGGCGAAGGTGAGACTTGAGAAGAAGCGGCGAAGCGGATAGGCGCGGAGCTGGTCGTTTTCCTCCGAAGATATGATACAAAACAGCGGATCGGAGTAGGCGAGCGTTGTGGGGGCAATGCGGGAGCGGTTGGAGAGGACAGAGTCCATCTTGGGGGAACGGATGTCGGTGAGACGTAGATAGCCATCTACGGCGGAGGTAGCGAGTAGGTGCGGGAATGAGGGATAGGCGGAGGTAAGGGCCAGTACGTAGGTTTGGTGGAGGGGCATGTGGAACCAGGGGTCCGGTGACGAGGGATGTAGACCGGAGATATCATAGATGGAGACGTAGCCAGTCGCACAGCCAACGGCAATATCGATGGCTGAGAGCCAGGTTAGACATGTACATAGTGTTTTGGGTGGTCGAGCTGCGAAAGAGGCTTCGTTATACTTCACTATTATATATTTTAATTCAGTAGGGCTTTACTCTTAAATACATACTTTACGTACCGTAGCTGGTTGTTCCAGAGCTGTCCTGAGCCATCTGAACATCCAAAACCCTGAGATTACCATCGCCCCAAATACCGGCGAGTAAACCGATTGACGTTTTGCCACGCGACTCTTCGTCTCTTAATCTCCGAGGCATGGGGCACCACTTCAGATGTTTGACAGGACCCCATTCAGTGCAAATTACCAATCGTAGCTGAGGCTTTACAGTCGAATCAAGCGAACTTACTTGACCAGGCTGAATAGAAGAAGAAAAGGACCAAATCTGAATGCATGACGGGGAAGGCGGAGATGGCGTAAATGCCGGAGATTCCTTATAAAGTTCTTTGGTCTTATAATTTCTTGGTTCAGATGTGGCAATAGCAAGATATTGGGTGTCTCCGCCATGGTTTGCCGCCCAGTCCAGACATCGTACACCTGTACCAACATTCAATATCCAACCCGCTCTTTGTCCTTTAAAACTTTTCTGCTCAGATTTAGCACCTTCAACATCATAAGTGGTTGCAGCTTTCCAAGTTTCACCAAGCTCAAGAGTCTCCAATTGTGACAGATGAAACATTCTTTGCTTGCCGTAAGGGCCCAAAAGAACACTGTGACTTTGTTTCATAGGTTTATGCACATACTTATCACCTTCAGAACCACTTATAGGTCGTAGCTTTTGCTTATTAGAGAACAAATCCCTACCTCTCTCATAATACCAATCCCAACCTACAGTAGCTTCCATCTCCCGCTTATCCTCAGTATGAGAGAAAAAGTAGCGCATTCCCGTCAAACCATCTTCAGTAGTCCTTCTGGGTAAAGAAACCTCCCCAGACCATTGATCTTTAGATCGTACAATGTGCACTATATCCTCATCGCCTGTGCCAAAGATGGTCTTCAGATAATTTTCTTTGGCTTCGGAGTTTTTCACTTCAGGCATCCCCCTTGAGTGCAGGCTTGAATCTCGCGTTTTTCTTTTCCATCTTAAGTGAGCGTAGCTACGTCTAGAAATTCCTTGCATAGCGTCTGCGTCATCATCTTCATCAATTGGAGTAGCAACTCTGGACCGGTCGGACACATCGTCAGCTACAAAGTCATCTTCGTCATTGACCTCAATCTCTTCAGCTGCAGCTGCTTGCTCGGCCGAGAAGTCTGCGTCGTCTGAGTTGTTGTCAGCCTGCTGGGATGGTTCCACATCTTTCTCCGAGCCTGAACTGAGGATTTCTAGCCCTTCAAATGGATCAATCGAATATTTCTTGTTCGGCACACGACGCCTCCCAGACTTTCTAGCAGGTGTTGAACCAGCCATGGCAACATAATCCAAGCTGCAGTGAAGGCTCTTGTTTTTGTTATTGAAACAGCCATAGGATGTAATAAAAGCCTCAAAATCAAACCATATACCCAGTGAAA
>JAABUO010008063.1_pt1 | contig 11937 bp, 8 predicted proteins | sample 5559291 | NCBI WGS metagenome assembly JAABUO01 (sample SAMN10711878, study PRJNA513372) | rock metagenome | isolation source: Antarctica rocks | place: Antarctica: Victoria Land, Finger Mt sud | reverse complement strand
GTACATAGGCATCACCGATCAGTCGATACTTTCCATCTTCGCCAGGGCGTATGATGTATGGCGTCTGACCACCCATGAAGATACATATGACGTCGTCTGGCTGTGCGAGCTTTGGGCCAAGACCGAGGAAGCCTTTTCTTGAGCTGAAAGCTCTCCTGTCATCGGCGTGCATGGCAGAGGCATACTTGATGATTTGTAATTTCCACTGCGTTTTTTCCGGGTCTTCTTCGACTGTTTCGTGATAAATTTGTGCCAAGAATTCAATCTCAGGCTCTTCAAGAGTTTGCAACCTTGTTACGTTCAAGCTAACGCCGGCATATGGTGTCATGTATAGCGCTTCCGAAAGATCCTTGGGGTCTTCATATCTATGATTATTTGGAAGCAAGTCTTGAGTCTCTTTGATCCAATCTTTCAATGCGTTCGCCATCCGATCATAATCGTTCCTACCATCTCGCTGATCCAACTCAGAACCCACTTTATATATCACATCAACCAACACTCCTTGTAAGGGGAGAACTTCGCTGACTGCAGTAGCAGGAAATTGTTCGACGGTAAATATTTCGTTGCCTGAACTTCCTGATGCATTGAAGAGCATTTCTCTATGATGATGCAGCGGAATTATAATTCTGCTGGTCCAGTCAGGAACCCAGCTTGGTAGGTCAATTCTGCGTGATAAACCGGTTGTTTGGCATAGACTCAGGATATCAGGGCCATGATCCGGAAAAAGAGCTTTTGCGGTAAGAGAAAAGACTTCCGAACAGGGTTTTGAATAATCAACCAAGATTTTTGTCTGCTCCCTCTCACATAGCAGCCCGGCGAACCCGAATAACCTGTCTCTTGGGTCCGTACATTGTAACTCGTCTAGGTTACTTTCTGAGGTTCGCTTTAGCGACAAGCCCTCACCTTCTGACCGGCGGAAACTACGCTCCGTTATTATCATGGGAAGAGCATGACGCACGATATTGGTGGCGGCAATGCTGCGATCAAAGTTTCCTGTGTCCCATTCCGCCATACTCAAGTCTACCATCAAGTTGAGGATTGCACTAAATTTGAGCCAAGGAGCAGTATGAAACCCGCAAGCCATAATTGCGTTCTTTGCAAGTAGCAACTCTTGGAGAACCCATAGCCGTCTCCACCATGCACGATTAAGTAGATCTGTCATGAGTGTGATCCACGAAAAACGGTCAAGCTGTCGAAACAAATCCAAGTTTTGAGCGTTCAGTTTGTTGATAAGTGCAGGGTCGCCTAAATTCGACGTCTGACGCTGCAACTCGTTCAATAACATCGCATGGTCTCCAAGCTCTTCGATGAGCTTCATCGCCGATTTACTGTGTTCACGTTCTGGCCCCAGCCAAATGACAACCGATTTAGCTTTCTTATAGATCGATTCCATCATCTGCACCTGACTGCTTTTCTCGGCGTCATTTTTCTGATTGATGCACACAGCATCAACCCAAAGAGCATCAGTCTCAGTCGACTGCACATGTCTTAAAGCCGACTCAAGGTTCTCCGTGGCATGGAAAATCAGATCGTCAACTAGGATCGGAACCGTTTTGTTGGGATCGCCCCAGGCGTAAGAGAGAGCAGAATAATCGGGATTGTCATCAAGTGATGCATGCTGGATTGTGCATCTGACCTGTGCATCCGCAGTGCCAGCCTTCTCTGTTTTTTTGGGCTCCGGAAGTCTTGGGCTTAAAACTTTGAGGACGCGGATTTCGCGCTTCGATTGGTCGAGAGCTCTGTATTCGAGGCGGGTTTTTGTGCAGGAATTTGTATTTGCAAGAACCGAGGACGACATTTCTATGCGATCGTTGAGTAATTATGCGATCGTGTAGCATAACAGATCAAGGTGGATGCGCGAGATATTGGGCTCGACGAAACCAGAATACCGTAGAAAGCTTCCAATAGGAGAGACAGAAACCTTCTCAATTGAACCCAACGGAACTCTACTGGTTCCACTTTTGTTGATCTCGCCAACACCTCTCCAGAATTACACGCACGTAGATAGAAAACACTCTTCACTTCAGGGACGTAGAACCTATATCAGCTTAAACAGCTATCTCAAAAACCAGTCAGGACCAAACCCACAGATAAACGACAGTTTACGAACAGCTGGCAGCGAGCCTACTTGTTGCTACTGAGGAAAGGTGTACAGCCTTGCACCATGTACCGCCCTCAAAGGCCTTGAGACCTTAACGGCACAGCCACAAGCCACTTTCCAAAACGCCATGTATGCAAACCGGTGCATCAACCTTCCTCAAATATTAGAAGAGTCTATAGTATTTCGGGTCAGTGCGGTTAAAATCCTGTCGTCTTTTCAATTCTCGCTAAAAGACTGTCAAGCTGCCAGAAGAATCTATCGTCTTGTCAAAAGATCTAGGTAAAGATGCATGCAAGCGGGGCAAGAGGTACCATGTCTATTCCCGAATCCGGACTAGCGTCACCCAGTTGCTTGAATTGCCTTTGTCAGCTTGTCTTGTATGATATACTCAGAAAAGGTTTAACAAATTGTTCGAAATCATATAAACATCAACGCATCTACAATAGGCATAGTCCCCAAGTTCTCCTGGTATAATCCCCGTCTCATGTCATGCAAAAGAGCTCCGAACCCCTCATTCTCCCTTCCAAACCCCGAAAAAAGCATCTCAAACCCCACTCCTGTAAACCTGCCCTCCACCCGCCCTCATCTGCACCGTCTCCCTTCTCTGCAACACCACCAGCGCGCGATTCAGTGCTTGCTCGCTATACCCCCTGCCCTCCACAAACTCCCTCCTCAGCGTCGCCAAACTCGTACTCCATCCAATCGGCAGCCTTCGCCTCAACTCCTCTTCCACTTTACCGACTTCCTCCATCAACTCCCTGCTGCCCTGGCCTTCACCCTGCGTGACGGCATCCATGGTTGAAGCGAGGAAAAGCCGGATGGCCTCGTCGACGTGGGCTTCGGTGGCGATGGGCGAGAGGGAGATTTTGGCGAGGGATTCGGATATGCGGATGATGGCTTCGAGCTGGCGGACGGTGATGGGGATGGAGGAGCGGGCGTTGGCAGAGAGTTCAGCGCTGTGGACTTGGCGGCGGATGGAGACGAAGTGGGAGGAGAGTTTTTCGGCGGCTTCGGGGGAGAGGCGGGGGGCGCAGCGCCTGTTTGTTTTGGTTAGATGGTTTCCTCACGTCGGATACATGAAAATGGCAGAGAGGGGGCTTACGATTTGCAGTAGCTGATATACCTCTTCATTCTCTCGACGGAGATCTCGGCTTCGGGTTGGTCTTCGATGCCGCGGCCGCCCATTTGAATGCCCATGACGTGGCGCGCTATGCGTTCGTCGCGGCCTTTTTCGTGCTCATCGCGGACGATGAAGATCATGTCGAATCGGGAGAGGATAGTCGTTTGGAAATCGATGTTTTCTCCAGGTGTCTTGAGATCGTCGTATCGGCCGAAAATAGGGTTGGCAGCTGCGAGTACTGATGTTCTTGCGTTTAGGATAGTTGTGATACCGGCTTTGGCTATTGATATTGTTTGCTGTTCCATGGCTTCGTGAATGGCTACTCTGTCTTCGTCTCGCATTTTGTCGAACTCGTCGATACAGACAACACCTCCGTCTGCGAGTACCATAGCACCCCCTTCGAGATAGAATTCCCTAGTATTTGTATCTCGTTGTACGGATGCCGTCAGACCAGCTGCCGAAGAACCTTTTCCAGACGTGTAGATAGCAATAGGTGCAACTTTTTCTACGAACTTGAGTAATTGGGACTTCGCCGTACCCGGATCACCTAGTAAAAGCACGTTGATGTCCCCTCTAAGTTTCATTCCATCTGGTAGTATCTTCTTTGATCCCCCAAGTAGCAAACAAGCAATCGCCTTCTTAATGTCGGCGTTGCCATAGATTGAAGGGGCAATGCACCTAGCAAATGTATCGTACAAGTCAGGCCTCCTGCTCATCTCCAGGAATTCCTGTTCCTCCTGTTCTGAGAAAATGGCATTACCCTTTGCCGTATGGTCGACATCGCTATTGATACCTACAGCGCGGAGATACGGGGTCCTTATAGCGACTGCTAAGTTTCCGGAACCCTTGGACTCTTTGGTCTGGTGTATCGAGAACACACCCATCAGGGTACATCTGGAGCCCGGCACAACACGATTGGTCAAATATCGGTCTGCCGAAATCTTGATATGCCTCGGCAATTCTCCTACAGGCACTTGATCCGGCGCCTCTTGTAGCTTTAAAATTTGCTGGTCGATGAATTGGCATTTCTCATGCACCACAAAATATGGGTCGAGCGGGCATTTGTCGGCTGGATCACCTTCAGTCCTCTTTCTTGAGCATACTCGAGGGAGAGTAACTCCGGCTATACCACCTGAAACGGGCAGGGTTTCTGATTGTTGGCAATTTCGACATTGGATGTACAGCGCAGTGGCTTTAGACGATAGAGTTGAAGCACCGATGATGATTCCCGGGATGCGTACGAGGTGAGAAATATTTGTGGAGTCAAGATCTCGAATGGAGATTTGGGAGACGGAGGAGCGTAGGAGGAGCTGATGCTCGGGAATGTGGATGTCATTTGGTTTTTGTGAAGGGTATACTATGCGTTTTGTGCATTCCTTGAGAGCTGCCTCGAACTGCGCCCTATTAGCAAGCCATCCGAGTATTATCTTTCAACCGCTGTATACCAAAGGAATTATCTCAGCCGGCTCGGTCGTGAGTTTATGCGCCAACTCTTCGTTGTAGGATATGATATGCGCTATGTCAACGTCACAGTAGTATTGCTTGACAAGGACATTTTCGTGAATCTGGTCTCTGCAACCACGACAGGTTAGATGATGCTGCTATAAAGAGTGAAGCTTCAGCCTACCGATAGATGAAAGCATTGTCGAGGCGGAATTCCAGGATGAATTCGCGCAGCAAAGCTTGTACCTGACTTCTAGAGTTTTGGCTGGCATCTGGATCTGGAGGTAGCACGCTTAGGGAGTACACTGATTGTCGGTCCATACCTAGAGTTTGTGCGAAAAATCGAGGTAGGTGGAAGAGTGATCAATGCAACTGCAGTCGGCGGCTGAATGAGGGACCATGAAAACGCGTGAGAACGCGTCTGAGATCTGACTTAGAAGGGTTCACCTAGCACTCGGCTAAACCTAGCAGTCGTCAGGCTATAGGGCTGAAAATTCACATTTCATTTTTTTGCTTCAAACGATGAACTACGTAGCTAATATGACCTCTTTGAAGCCCTTCTGATACGCATGCCTCGCTCTGATTAATTAGTTATAGATATCACGTTATTTCGCTTTTACTTTTGCTTTTGCTTTTGCTTCTGCTTTAGCTGTCTGACTCGTAGCTTAACTATTAGCTGCTTCGTCTTCTTTTGTTTAGAGCTTGCTGTCATTAATGCTACGATAGCTCGTTTTTTAATGAGAAAAGACTTCGAAGCGAAGAGCTCAGAATCTAAACGTAATAAATAATTAATCTTCTTATTTCATATCTTTATTTATTAAGCTAAAGCTACGACAGCTCGTTTTTAAGAGATAAAAGAAGATTTTAAAGTGAAAAGCTCAGAATTTAAACGTAATAAAAAATTAATCTCTTTATATCATATTTTTATTTATTAATTCTCTTTTCTTTATTAATAATCTTTTAATTCATAACTTTTATAATATTATAATTACTCTTTATTCGATTAATCTTTTATTTCTTTCTTTTATTTAGCTTAAGAAGTTTTAAATTAATAACATTCTGAATAATAAATTTCGTTATTACTCGTATTATTATTTTATTCATCTTTTAAAGAATTTAACTAGTAATCATTTCTTTTATTGCTTATTTAATAAGTTACTGTATTTAAGAAATATTTACAGATATTAAAATGATTTTTAAATTTTCGTTAAAATTAATGTATGTAACTGTAACTTCGAGAGACGTAATTAAACGTATAATAATGTTATATTACTGTGATTGCTTTAATATCTTAACAGAATAAAAGTATTAAAGTACTAGTACTGAGCGAAATGATAAAAGTTCTGTAACTGCTTATATCTTTATAATATTCAGTAATGTAATTGCTTCATGTTAAGTTTATTAATATAGCTTTAAAAAATTCGTTTTATTAATTAAATAGCTACTTTTAAATCGAGTAACTCGCTGAACATAAGACTTGTACGCAGTAACTAATAAAGTAAAGACTTTAACATTAAGTAATTAAAGTAAATAAGTAATGTAAGTCGAAAGATACAGTAAAACGATTTTTTAATTAATGTAATAATTAATTAATAGCATTTAATATTCGTCTTTTTAACAGATTTTAGTTTTTAAATTAAAGCATTTCTGAATTTAAACTAGGCTTAATTCGTTATCGATTTAATCGTTCTCGCTTAAAATAATATAATCTTCTTTAAATACTTCGTATTAAATCTTTTACTGTAATTTTTCTTTAAAGATAATTTATAATTTTAAAACTCTTTCATTCATAAATATATATTTAATTAATGAGACTCACTTTTAATTATTACATTAAGTCATATGAGTTTTCTTTTCGTACTTAAAAATCATGACTCGAAGCTTAATAATAATTCTTTACATGAATCTCTTTTCGTTTATATTATAAATATTCTTTATCTTTATTTCATGCTCTTCTTTTAAGCTCTGAAAGAGATTAAATTAGTCAGTTAAAATATCGTAATTTTAAGTCATAGCACGTTCTTTATTAAACGAAGAAATATATACTGTTTTAATTTAAGAATAACGTTTTAGAAACTTCTAAGATTAATTAACTTTAACTGACTTATCGTTTCTTTTTTTTACTAATAATTCTTTAGTTATTAAACGTACTTGCTTTATACGAGAAAATTAGCCTTAAGTCTGAAGACGTAAAATTTAGTTACGTATAGCTGCTTCTTCTTCGAGACTAAGTCTTTAAAAATGCTAATTGCGTGCAGAAATAATCGTTCGATCGTTAATTCGATTTATAAGAATATTTTTAAATATTTCATATTAACGAGCGAGTTTTGCTTTAAAAAGATTTTCGTTAACTGCAGAAGCCTCGTTTTAACGAATGTAAGCAAGCGTTATGCGCTTTTTCTGTGAAAGTTCGATATCTTCAGAAGATTTAAAAGATATACTAGTAAAGAAAGTGAAGGGGAAAGCTGTCATCGTTTTGCTGAATTGTTAAAGAATTATATTAATAGAATATGAAATGTGAGTTTTCAGCCCTATAGGGCTATCCGCCCGGAACTTGTGGTTTTCCTACTCCGGAGGTCTGGCTCTAGGGAACTCTCAGGGACGAGAGGCGGTAAACAGTCAAACCATCATAAATTACGAACTATAGCAGTATGAATAAAAGTTTTTGTCTAAGAGTTGTAGTACTTAGTGATAGCTAAAACTTTGTATGCAAGATCTTAGCATTAAAATGTACGATTATGAAGTTAGAGTAAAATGAACGACTGCTAGGTTTAAACGACTGCTAAATGAACCCTTCTATTATTTTTAGCCTCTGAAATGTGAAATCGATCTAACAATTTTTATTTATTTATTTATTCATTAAGTGCATGCAATTTAAGATTATGACAACTATATAATAAATACAATTTTTAAATCGATTTAAAACATGTTAAAACAAAATCTTACTCTCTTTTCTTTTGTTAAAAACACGTATTACGTCTGTTTATCTGTAAATTAATCTTGTAAAGATCGTAGTAGTAATGAAAATAAATATAATAATAAACTTTATGTTTAATCATTTTGTAATGTGATAAAATGTTAAAAAGTTTTACTTTTTAATCATTTTCTTGCTTAATTTCTTCTCATTCTTTCGTATTCTTAACTTCTTTCTCTGTTAGTTTTAATATTCACTTTCTCGTTTTAATCTTAATAGATTTAAAATATTTAATTAATAAATTTAATTCTTTTTCTAATAGTACTAAACGATAATTTTTAAAATTATTCGAAATGACTATTTAGACTGCTATTAAGATGAACCTGTTAAATGAACCTGTTTACGTTTTATATAATTCTGAAGAAACACAGCATGCGAAACTCTAAATTAATTATCTTATGCTTAACTGAAGCTGTCAGTAAATTTTTAAAAATGTAAGTTCGTCTTACTGCTTAAATTTTATTATTCATTAAAAGAATAGAATTTAAAACAAAGTAAGACTAAGAATAAAAGAAGTTCGACATTAAAATTTATATAAAGAGTTTTATTTACAGCATCGCTGCGTTAATTTAAAATTAACTTTTAATTAAATCATTATTTATTCTAAAGATTAATATTCGAGTCACCCCCCTTCTTGCCGGATGATGTTATTCATCTTAAACAGAATTCTCCGTACTCGCTCTTGGTTTCCTCCCCCCCCCCCCCCCCCGCAAGACCGGCAAAGGGACCTTTTAGCTCTCGGGGGAAATCGAATATAGCTCTTCTACATGCAATTGTTGGAAAATGTGGCACGCTTTGGCTGGGCTGAGTCAAGCCTGCTTGTACTCGTTACTGCGGCGTAGCTGGGAAGTGTGTTGCGTTGGCTCTGGCGTGAACGGATGTTTACAGACACTGTGTGACTGATAAATTGGACTGGTGGGAGGGGGAGCATGGTAAGGAGGGACTTCAGCTTGAAGATTCTCACTTGAAGTACAACAGAGTATTTAGTGCAGTTGGTGTATTGATATAAAGCTTAGAAAAGCAGAACTATCTAGGAGAATCTCTCTGTAATGACCGTAATTCCAACTACTTCTGAGGATGCCCAGGAGGTTTCAGTACCCAGAAGAGAAAAGACGTAAGCTGCGAAGGAGAGATGGTAGCGGAGGTTGAAGAGCTGGTAGTAGCAAGTTTTTCGCCATGGGAAACTGCCTGTTTGGAACTTTGGATATATCTACCGATGGAAAAGAAAGCCCAATGTTTTGTTGTGCTGCAGAAATCATGCACACCACCACCACCTACACACCATCCCATCCTTTGGCCCCACAGCCCACCCTAAGACAGCAACGGTTCGCACTCCCCGAAATTCCCTGTGTTACCCGGCCCCACGTGCGCAATGACGTTGCAGAACAGCTTCCCCGGGTTCGAATAGATGGCGCGGATGGGTCCTGGGTCGTCCTTGGGCTTGGAGTCGAAGTCGTACTGCTTGCCGCTCTTCAGCGCCGGCATCTCCAGCAGGTTCTTGTTCTTGCAGCGCACGTCCATGGGGAGGTTCTGGGCGTTGGTGAAGGCGTGCGGGTAGGAGCTTTTGCCGTCGACGAGGGGCGCGGTTTTGAGATTTGCTTTGATGTCGGCGAGTTTGACGGTGCCGCCGTTTTTGCATTTGTAGGCCTGGGAGAGGGGTGGTAGGTTAGTTGGGTGGAAGGGAGATTGAAAAGGGGAGGGAGGAGGGGGGGACCTACGTAGACGGTTTTTTCGGGAGCGGCTACTGGGGATGCCAGGGCAGGGAGGGCTAGGAGAGCAAGGTAAAGGAGGTTTTTAATGACGAGCATGGTGGCTGAGCGATGGAACAGTGGGTACGTATGGATGTAAAGTAATGAATTGGAAGATGAAGACAGATACGTCCAGCGTATGATATGCAGAATAATGTGAGACGCTTTAGAAGGTCGAGTAGAGCTGATTGATGAAAGAGAAATCGAGAGAGCAGACAGTCCCTTCTTATACACATGGTCCTGGCAGCACAGCATCCGTAGAAAGCAGGACACCGCCCACAAGTTTCGCCAAAAATCACCCACAAGAAACAAAACTGTTGGCTATCCAGCTGCTCCTCGTGTCTCATCCGGAAAGATGAAACTTTAGTACTATACTTGATCCTAAATTCCTGATAACCAACATGAGGACGCCATTTCGCGCCGTCAGCATGGAAATCCATGAAACGAATATCCTTTAGTAATAATCGATCAGAGGAGGGAGGACCTTTAGACAGCGCTGGTTTATTGGTTGTGCGGTTTCGGTTTCGGTTCCGAATGGGGTTGCGTGTTGTGGAGCGTTTTTCTGCTTTCTTTCCGACCATGGTCTCTTGTTCATGACATGATTTCTCGTCATGGCTTTGGTCATACCATATGAACCAGTACGTGTGGACCCACGGTGGTATCATCGCCTCATACAGTTACTCTGTTAACTTCTTGGGTTAGAGACTGTCTGGAATATTCTGCTACGAAAGTTGGGTACTAACAGTTAATTCCCCAACAACCACAGTACATTCCACATGCTCTGTCCAGCAGAGCAAGAAATTTTGATGCTGACTTCTGCAGGGTATAGACTTGTGACGATCCCTCCTGATGTTTCCAGTTTCCAGCAAAAATTCCCGACGAAAGGTTGCGGCAGGATCGCGGCGGGATTGCGGCTGATCAGGCTGTGTCCTTATTCTCCGACCGCTGACTTATTGCTGACCACCCTCCTTTTGTGTCAACGTCATAAACATCATTACCAGCGCTCCTTGAAGTAATCTTAACTAGAGTAGTCCTTTACTGACCCTCACACCTCATCAACTTGAGACGATTCCGGCAAACAAAGATACATCAGCCGACACATCTATGCTGCGCCACCCAAAAGTTGTTTGAGACTTCGTCTTGGGTCAAGCTGACTTTCTCCTTTTCAGGTTCTGTGAAAGTTTTCTTAATAACCCTTTAGCCTTTTAATCTTCAATTCAACAAATCTGCTGCAATTCGCTTCTTTACTTGCAAAGCCTCGATATTCTATGACCATGTCTTCAGTCAAGCTCAGCATCGAAGACGATGACCCCTGGGAAGTCTCCCAAGACATCTTCAATTTGCTTTGTGACTTCATTCAACCTTCCACTTCACTGTCTTCTACAACGGCAGCCAGTAACCTCAACGCACTGTATCCCGACAACAGAGTACAGGGGGATGAAAAAAAGGAAAGCCCAGCAAGCTTCCTTCTCGAAATGTGGGACGTCGTCATCAAAGTCGCAGTTCAGCTGGACTCAGGTAGCCCAGAACTAGAAAGACTGACACTACTGATCAAAACCATACGTGATGTAAAGCCGGAGCAGACGCTTCATGTCTGGGACAGCCCGGTCATCTTATGGAAAGATCTACCCCTATTGCGACCGGTAATGACAGAAAGACTCAACAGTCAGACCACCGCCCTTTGACAAATGTGGCGTTGCTAATCAATCAAACAGAAATCCCAACCAACGCTCTCTTCAGCGACCACGAAGCATGGGCAAAAGACCGCCAGCAAATCCAAAGCTTCCACGCCTTCGCCGCCCAATTAACTAGAGATGGATTTGACTGCATTGCCCACGCCTGCGCATCCCTGTCCATCGCTCTGGAATACCCCACCATCTCCAAGTCCTCCACATCAGGAACGATCGATTCCCCATCTCGACGTCCTTCGGGTCCTGCTCTCAAGGCCGTCGTGACCATGGCGGAATTCTGGATTTCGCAATGCGGTGAAGGGGTTCATGAGCGCTGCAAACACGATGGTACCAGTGGGAGCGTGAGAGGGCCTTTGTGGCAGGGGAAGGAGGGGTTTTCAGCGGATCGATATCGGTTTTGGCAGCGGCGATTTGGGGAGATTGCTGAAGATGAGGGTGTCGATGATGCCACACGGGAGTTGGCTGGACGGGCTGAAGTCGGCATGAGGAGGTTGGAGATTGTGGTGACATAATTCTTCGATTACGAGGTAGACTGCGAGTTTTCCAAAATGTATTTCAACGAGTAAGCAGTACCGACATTGCAACCTTGCCTTCATCAATCTACGTCGACCCTGCTGAAACGAAGAGTGAGATTGTCAATGATCAACGACGTGACGACTGGACCAAAAGACAATCACTAGGCTAACATATCGCTACTCTTCCCCATGGACGAGGTTTGCTACAAAGCATGCATGCCACTTGGAAAACTCACTTTTTATGGCGCTTTCAATCCCCACATACGCCTCACCTGCCACAAACCTCATCTCCAACAAAATCAATGCTATCTCCCTCGTCCCTCCCATCTCTCCAAGCCTCCACGC
>JAABUO010008062.1_pt1 | contig 11938 bp, 24 predicted proteins | sample 5559291 | NCBI WGS metagenome assembly JAABUO01 (sample SAMN10711878, study PRJNA513372) | rock metagenome | isolation source: Antarctica rocks | place: Antarctica: Victoria Land, Finger Mt sud | reverse complement strand
CGTCCTCAGCGGGCGAGTCCGATGGGGCGGGCGAGGCAGAGGCGCACAGGCGACCAGAGGAGCCAGACCCGCCGCTGGCCGCGGGCGACCCGGAGTGGGCGCTGCACGAGCCTGCGGCGGAGGTGGATGTGAAGGACACCCAGTCGCCTGACCGCTGGGTCAAGCGCCACCGGCAGCTCATACGGCTCACCGGCCGGTGCGCTCCAAAGTTGCCCTTTCTGCGCCGGATGGGGTCTGCGCGCACGTGTGGCTGCGGGTCCCCACTCGCGGGCGCGTGTCACCGGGCGGCCGTCTTGCGACGGGGGCGGCGCGTGCGGGGCCGCGCAAGCGCAGCAGGACCATAACCTGGCGCTGTATAGTATCTGCTTGCAAGTATGGCATGTCTTTGGCCGCTAGCGTTAGTCTGCCTCGTGCTCTACTGTTGATATGATGCGTGTGCAGAGCAGTGGCTTGCTCTGTAGGAGCGGGCGTCTGATTGGGCCAGGCAGGCGTTGTGGCGCCAGCAGGCTCGGTATATGCATGCGGCATAGCTGCGTCTGTGACATTTGTCCTCTTGAAGAGCAAACGGTGTTTTGCCTTGTCCAAAGAAGTTGCATTCGTCTAAGTCAGGCACAAGCATGCGCGCTTGACGCGGCGCACCATGGCGCCCAGGCACCCGCTGAACGCGGAGCCGCCGCTGCCGGTGCTGATGTCCAAGGGCTTCATCACGCCGACGGCGCTGCACTACGTGCGCAACCACGGCGCGGTGCCGCAGCTGGACTGGGACGCGCACCGCGTTAGCGTTGGCGGCATGGTCGACCGCCCAGCCAGCTTCAGCATCCCGGAGCTGCTTGCGCTGCTGCCGAGCTACACGATCCCCATCACGCTCGTCTGCGCGGGTGCGGCTATGCACAGGACATTGTTTTCTTTGATATGCTCTGGCTGGCAAGTGCAGTGTTTTACTTGCAGTGACACTGTCCCTGCTTTTGCTGCGTAAAGAAATAACGCTGCGTAGAGACTACCCTCCAACGTGCTACACGCGTGCAGCAGTGAAACTTAAGTCGGCTGCAGCAGTGAAATGGAGTTGGGGCAATGGGGGCATGCAGCAGGGTGCAGAGGCTTTGGCAGGGGCCGCGGCGGGCGGTGCCCTGCGGGCTGCCTATGTTTGCGACCTGAGGCGCAAGGGGCCTGCTGCGCGGCAGGCAACCGGCGTAAAGAGCAGAACGTGGTGCGCAAGAGCGTTGGCTTCAACTGGGGCCCGGCCGCGGTATCCACGTCGTACTGGACCGGCGTGCGCCTGTGCGACCTGCTCTCGCACTCAGGCGTGCAGAAGCCGGGCGTGGGCGCGCGCTACGTGTGCTTCCGCGGCGTGCGCAAGGAGCTGCCGCAGGCGCGCGCCTGCTGAAAAACATGGCAGGGCTAGGGTTAGGGGCGTGGGCGTATGCTACATGTGCTTCCGCGGCGTGCGCCTGCTGGAGCTGCCGCAAGCGCGCGCCTGCTGAAGGGGTATGCTAGGGTTACGATTAGGGGTATGTGTGCTTCCGCGGCGTGCGCAAGGAGCTACTGCGAGCGCGTGCCCGTTGCGGCCGAGCGTTGAGGTTGTGCCCATGCGTTGTTTGCGCTTGCTCGCGCATGTGGGGATGGATGAGATTCTGTTCAGGCGTGTGTGTCAGCATACAACGCGGTGCCTGCTGTGGCACACTACTCGTGCGTTTCCGCTCATGTGCCCATGCAGTGCGGCAACGCGCGCGCAGGGCAGCGACGGCTCGTATGGCACGTCGCTGGCGCTGGGCACGGCGCTGGACCCAGGCTGCGACGTGATGCTGGCGTACAAGCAGAACGGCCGCCGCTTGGCGCCGGACCATGTGCGCACCGCTTCGCCTGCCTTCTGATGGGCTCCATTCTGCTCGAGTGCAGACGCTGCATGAGCAGGTGCCGTGCGCCTGTGTGCACGTCCTGTTTGCGCAGAGCAGTTGCTTGCACTGTGCCAGAGATGTGAGTGTGTGGCGTTGGACCATGCGTGCAGGGTTACCCCATCCGCATCATCATCCCTGGCCACATTGGTGAGCGCCCACCGCCATGGATTTCAACTAAACGTTTTGATTGGAATTTTTGGAGCAGAGAGGCGCATGCAGTTTTGCAGGACGGCAAGGTTGACGGTGCAAAGTGCTCTTCATCGTGAGGGGTTGTCGCCACATATCATGGTGCTGCAGATATGCGGTCGGCGGGCGGCGAGGCGAAGCAGCAGGCAAGCTGTGTCCGCCGAGGCAAAGCATGCCGGCGGGCGCGAAGCGGCTCGTAAGCGAAACGCTGGTAACACCGGACAGCTGGTAACCCTCGCAACCCTGCCGCCAGGCGGGCGCATGGTCAAGTGGCTGGAGGAGATCACGGTCACGCCGGCCGAGAGCGACAACTTTTACCACTTCCACGACAACCGCGTGCTGCCGCCTGGCATCGACCAAGAGCGCGCCAAGGCGGAGGGTGCGCCGCGCGTGCGGGCGCCCACGCGCCGCAGCAGCCGGTCAAGTCGGTAAAAGTCGCTCAGCATGCAGTGCGGCTTCTGGCCGGACTGTTTCGCTGCCTGTCCCCTCTGTAGACTGCATGTAGTGCGGCTTCTGGCCGGACTCTTTTGCAGCCCTCCCCTCTGTAGACATATAGGTGGTAATGCCTGTGATGGGGATGGCTGGTGCGGCAGCTTTGTTGGTGCGAACATATGCTCCTGAGGGGACAAGAGTGCACAGGCCTGATGAGGGTGTGCCGCCTGCAGGGTGGTGGTTTAAGCCGGAGTACATTATCAACGAGCTCAACATCAACGCGGTCATCACGAGCCCCTCGCACGACGAGGTGCGCTCGCACCATGCGCCCTGCCGCCCTGGCACATTCGCTTGGACCATGCAACAGGCCCTGTGTTGCGGGTTGCACACACGGCAGGACTGGCTGGCCTGTGCGGCTTGGGCCCCAGCCGTGCGCAGCACCGATGAGCACGCGCGTTGACGCGGCGCGCTGCCCGGCAGGTGGTGCCACTGCGGCCGCAGCCGTACATCGTGCGCGGCTATGCCTACACGGGTGCGCGCGTGCACAGAAAGCGCCCCAGCATGTAAATGCGGCTGGCCTGGATGCTGTGACCCTCTCGTCTGCTTGCAGCATACGTGGTGGTGTGGGCTGGAAGGGCGCGGCAGCCGCGTTGATGTGCCGACAGGCGGCCCGCGCGCCCAAGGCCTTTGAAAGCACTGGGACGAGCAGCAGGAGGGACGCGCGCCGGTGCCAGGCGCCCGGCTCTACCCGCCAAGATGCCGCCGGCCTGCCTACTTGCCCAGACCCCGCGCGGCGCCGCGCAGGCGGCGGGCGGCGCGTGATCCGCTGCGAGGTGAGCCTGGACGGCGAGACGTGGCGGCGCGCGGAGATCGAGCGCCATGAGACGCCCACGCCGGCGAACAAGACCTGGTGCTGGGTGTTCTGGAGCATCCCGGTGACCGCGGTGGAGCTGCTGCGCGCGCCGCAGCTGCGCGTGCGCGCGGTGGACTCCAGTCAGAACATGATGCCCGAGAAGTGCGCTTGGAGCCCCCCGCGCGGCATACATATTAGCACAGTTGCTTAGCATAAGTACTGGGGCTGAGATGCCACTTCTTGCAGTGAAGTTTCTGGCATGAAGGCCAAGTTTCTGGCATGAAGGCCAGCAAGATTTGGGACGGCCAGGCTATTGACTCGAGCTCACGGGTAAGGCATGTTGTGTGTTGGCCAATATCGGCCACGCTATGCCAATGCAGACCTGCAGGTGAGGTGCAACCTGATTCCGATGGCCAGGCTGCGCCCTGGTTATGCCCTGGCGCCCGCGAGCGGCGGCGAGACTTTTGAGGCGGACGCTGGCCTGGCGACAGCGCCCGCTGACGCGCGGCGCGCGCGCCGGGCGCGCAGGCTGACCTGGAACCTGATGGGATGAGACGGATGCTGGACAGCATTGCTGATTTGCCATGCTGGCGACAGTGCCCGCTTGACGCGCGGCGCGCGCGCTGGGCGCGCAGGCTGACCTGGAACCTGATAGGATGAGACGGATGCTGGACAGCATTGCTGATTTGCCATGCTGGCGACAGCGCCCGCTGACGCGCGGCGCGCGCGCTGGGCGCGCAGGCTGATCTGGAACCTGACGGGATGAGACGCATGCTGGACAGCATTGCTGATTTGCAATGCTGGCGACAGCGCCGCTGACCCGCGGCGCGCGCGCTGGGCGCGCAGGCTGACCTGGAACCTGATGGGCATGATGAACAACCCGCACTACCGCGTCAAGGTGCACGCGGCGACCTGGCAGGACGGCATGCTGGCCATGCGCTTCGAGCACCCCGTGCTCGCCGGCGGCGAGGCGGGCGGGTGCGCCGCCCCCTGGGCCTCGCAGGAAGGTCTGCAGAAAGTCTTTCCGAAACAGCACAGACCGTGCGTGAGCATGAGCGCGCGGGCGTGATGCCAGGTCCGTCGTGACTGAGGGCTGTTGCGGGCTGCGGACCTGCGGCGCAGCAGTGAGGCGGGCCGCGCCGCGCGTAGGTGGATGGAGCGCGAGTACCACCACGTCGCGGAGGCCAGCAAGCCGGCCGACTCGGACACCGGCAGCAAGGCCAAGGCGGCCATGGACGAGGCGTCGCTGCCGGTCTACTCGCTGGCCGAGGTGCGGACCGCGCGGCCCGGCCCCTGTGGCAGCGGCTGGTGCTTGGATGTGTATGCACCCGGGCAAGCCTTTGTCACGTGAGGACTGTGATGCGATTTATGTGTGTGACACTGCTGGTTGAGGCCGCGGCGGTACAGCATGTCGCATGCAGCAGGCTTACATGGACTCCCCAGGGAGGCGCGGTCGCCCGAGGGCACGGCCCCGTGAAGACTGGGCAGTTGCGCTATTGTGCAATGATGCAGACGCCCGCAAGCGCTGTGCGGCGGGGCGGCAGGTGGAGAAGCACGCCAGCCGCGAGTCGGCCTGGTTCGTGCACAGCGGGCTCGTGTACGACGCGACCAAGTTCCTGGCGGAGCACCCGGGCGGCGCCGAGTCCATCCTCATTGTCGCCGGCCAGGTCCGGGCGCTGCTCTGCTTCGCATGGTTAGGGTTTTTGTGTGTGTTTAAACCTCCTGTGCGTGGCTGCACCCTGCCTGTGCCTGTGCATTGGCTGGTATGATGCATTGTTAGTCTCTGCGCGAAAACGCGCATCGACTATTGCGCTCCTGGTGTGCGTGGGCGTGCAAGAGCGGCTGCCATATGCCGCGTTGCGCATCGCGCAGGAGGCCACGGACGAGTTTGATGCCATCCACTCAGCTAAGGCCAAGGGCATGCTCAAGCAGTACCTCATCGGGCGGCTGGGCGACGCGCCGCCCGAGGAGCCCGGGCTGCCGGTGCCGCAGGAGCCTGCCTCGGTGCGCAGCAGCCCGCCGTCCTGAGCCTGTCCCTCTGCCAACGCGTAGGGGGCTGGGGCCCCCAAGCACTGAGTTCACTCCAAGAGCGCTGGAGCCATCATTTGCCGTGTAAGTGAGGCTTTCTGTCCACTCAATATTCGACTTACATACTCGAAACGCGTCTTGCGTTTGCGTGCTGGTGGTTCAAGCCTGCGCGCTGCTACTGCGCACTGTAGTTAATGCGGAGGCGGCGGCCGCAGGCGTCGGGGCAGGAGGAGGCGAAGGAGCTGATCGCGCTGAACCCGCGCAAGAAGATCCCGTTCAAGCTGGCGGAGCGCGTGGTGCTGAGCCGCAACTCGCGCCTGTTCCGCTTCGCGCTGCAGTCGCCCAAGCACCGCCTGGGCCTGCCGGTCGGGCAGCACATGTTCTTCTCGGCCAAGGCGCGCCGCGCCGCAGCGCGCGCGCAGCACAGAATGCTGTGCTGCAGCGTTGTCCGAGCCCTCAGCTCCAATTTGCAGCGCAGTGTGATGTGCACTGCTCGTGGCACTGCATGGCGCAAAATGCTTTGGGCCTCTCTGCTGTGTAGAGGGCTAGAAGCAAGCACACCTGTTCAAGGCGCGTTTGCAAAACCCATCAAGCGTGTTGATAAGGATCAGGCTTGAAGTCCTGCGGCCTCGCATCATGCGGGTCACGCCCCGCGCAAGCCGCGCTGCCCCATGGCGCGCCCTGAAAGCGACCCCGCCGCCCGCCGCCGCGCGCAGGACAAGGGCGAGGCAATCATGCGCGCGTACACGCCCACCAGCAGCGACGAGGACCTGGGCTACTTCGACCTGGTGGTCAAGGTCTACTTTGCCAACGAGCACCCCTCTTTCCCGCTGGTGCGCCCGCCGCGCCGCGCGCGCGGGCCACAATGGGGACGTGTGTAGCTTGTTTGCGAACTTGTTTCTTATCTGCGGGCATGCAGGCCCGCGACGGCGTAGCCAGGCTGCGCATGATGCGGGGGCGTAGTGGCAAGGTGCTGTTGCTTTGTAGTGCGCCGTGGAAGGCCACGCGGACAAGCAGTGCAGGCCATGCCCTGCCCTGGTCGCTGGCGCACAAGTGTTTCCGTCTTGTGCGGGAGCATTGTGTTGGCAGGGCGATCGCAACGCCATGTGACGAGCAGGGCGGGCCTTAGCGCCCGTGCCGCTGTGCACGCGTGCCTTTGCCCAATGCGGGGGTATGTTTCTCTGGCAGGGCGGGCGCATGTCGCGTACCCGGAGAAGGTATTGCTATGCGTGCCTCCATTTATGGGAGCATACTTGTCCGGCAGGGCGGGCGCATGTCGCAGTACCTGGAGAAGATGGCGCTGGGCGACACGATCGACGTGAAGGGCCCGCTGGGCCACTTCATCTACGAGGGCCGCGGCTACTACCGCTCGCACGGCACGCCGGGCTTCACGTCCCGCATGAGCATGATCGCCGGCGGCACGGGCATCACGCCCATGTTCCAGGTCATCAAGGTGCGCTCGACGCGCGTTCTGCGTGCCCGGAGCGCGTGCGTGCTCGGAGCGGCTGTGCGTGCTGCGCGCACGGAGCGGCGGCAGCGCCACTGCTGCGCGGTCGGCGGGGCACGTCGCTGCTCTGTCAGAGCGCACGTGCTCGAGCCGTGTGCCGGAAATGTGGTTGTGTCGTGGTTGATGAGTGATGTGTTGGGGTTGGGGCGCTTTGTCCAGCACCGACCCCCTGATAGGGGCGCTGAGGAGGGGCCTTCTGGCAGGCGGTGCTGCGGGATGCGGGGGACGCGACGGTCATGCGCCTGGTGTACGCAAACCAGACCGAGGAGGACATTCTGCTGAAGCGCGAGCTGGACGAGATGGCCAAGGACAAGCGCTTCGAAGTGCACTACATCTGCTCGCGGCCGCAGGCGCGACCCGCGCCGGCGCGGGCCAAGAGCAGCCATGCTGCTTGCTGCGAGCCCGCCAGGCTGGGCACTTGCACATGCCAGGCTGTGCAAATGCGCGCGAACAGCGCGCGAGCATGGCTGTCTGGTGAGGTGCGGGGTGTGCGACGATGATCGTTGAACAGCGTGCGTGCAGCTCTGCAGTGGTATGCAGGCGCGAGTGGTACTACGGACCGCTGACGCGCCTGGCGCCCTGGCTCGTCGCTCTGCAGCCTGCCTGGGCCGCTTGCTGAGGCGCGCCGCGCACCGCAGGGCAAGTGGAAGGGCAGCTGCGGGCGCGTGTGCGAGGAGCTGCTGAAGCGCGAGCTGCACGGGCCCGGCGAGGAGAGCCTTTCAATGATGTGCGGGCCGCCCGGCATGCAGGACGTGTGTATGAAAGTGCTGGAGGCCTGGGACTTCACCAAGGAGCAGGTCATCGTGTTCTGAGCGCCGGCGGCCGGCGCTGAGCACGTCGCCTGCTTCAGCTGTCAGTGAGCTCAGTATGGGGTGGTGTATGGCCGGGCGTAGGCAGAGCCGTGCCTGAGCAGTGCCTGGAGGCGGGGGGCGGTGCGCTGCAGGGAGGCTTACCTTGGTTTTGCAGGAGATAGGGGCGTCGATCAGCAAGCGCGAGTAGGTGAGTGAGCAGACTGTGGCAGGACGATAGACAGTGAGCGTGCAAGCCTCCTTGGCAGCCGAGCGAGCGGTAGCCAAGCGAGCGGAAGTCTCCAACGCGGCTGTGGATGCACGAGCGATCCGCTGAGTCTGTTGGTCGTTTTGTTTTGGGGGTGTCAGAACGCAAAGCGGAACATGTATAGCAGTGGTTTATTTACGTAGGGCATGCTCAGTGCCTGGCGCGATGTCTGCCGGTCCTTTTAGGGTGCTACTTCTGTTTTGGGGAACGTCGCGTGACTCGCGCTGTGCAACAGCCAGTATTCTTTGCTGATGCCGCAACCTGGCACTCAGTCGCAGCAAATGCTGCCGCTTTCTCATTAGGCTTCTCCTGCAGTATGCGCTTTGCTGCAATAGTGGCAGTTGCTTTGTAAATAATAGATAGTGGATCAGCCGCTATCAGCCGCTTGGTGGACATTCAATGTAACTCAGTGACTTGTTGCCTCATCGAGAGCTAATGTACCCCTGTGTCCACAGGTGTTGTGTAACACTCTTAACACACTTGTGTAACACTGTGTAACACAAACTTATAAGTACAAGTTATATCGCATGCAAATACGCCACTCTGTTACAGCCTTGCCTCAGCATGAGGTCCTTGCCTACACAATACACATCTGCCACAGAGTGAGCATGTGCAAAACAAGGTATAACATCTGCAATTGAAGTGCATGAAATGACCACATTAACACATGTATAGTGTTTGGCCCGTTCGTCATACAAGGGCCAAGTGCAGCCACCAAACACCTGGACATCCGCCTGTGCGCAGTTGCATGCACATGTACACGTTTGTTCTGTCTCTCTTCTGCAAAGCCCCATACAAGACGCCATCCGGATACTCAGCAACGAGGCAAGTAGACGACCCAACTAGCCACTCAGAGAGCGCGTCCACGCTTTTGACTTCTGCGCCAAAAGCAGCACGCCTGGCCTACAGCACCACATCCTGGCTTGGCCATGTACACGTGAGTCGATACCAAACTTGCACACACCGCTGGGGTGCTGCACATACCATCCATTCCACAATGCAGTCAGTTCGATATGGGCCCGCAACCACCACCGCCTGCAACATCATTTTGTTGGCACACATTCCAACATTGCATTCATAGTACAGTTCAGTGTACACTGGTAGAAATACACTTGGGGAGCTCGCAGATGCAGATGCGAGCCAGAAGCACCCTGTCATCAGGTCCACTGCATATGGCACAACAAACCCACACGCCCCTTCCTCGCACCATGCTAACACCACTCCCAATACACCGGCTGCCTCTGCGCCTATGCTGCTCGCCAGCAACACCCCTACGCACTAAGCTTGTTAGCAACAAGGCATTCATATGCATATCCTAAGTCTTTGCTGTGCTTGGCATGCCTACCTTGCCTTATTTCAACTCCCTGCCCTGCTCCAGATGCCGACCAGGTGTGCACTACTTAAAAACAGCTGCTGACACTCGTAACACCCGCATCCTGATCTACACGTTGACCCCGCGGCACCCTTTGGGGCCCAGCCACCAATGCTCGTTGCGCGCACCATCATTTGTTTGCAGGACATACCCCTTGCATCTCCCCAAGGCGCCCATGCGCCAAGCGAACTCCTCAAGCTTCTCAGGAGCAGCTCGATGCCGCAGGCTCGCGCCGCTGCAGCCGCTGCTCTGTTTGTACGAGCCTCATGGGCCCTTGGATACGCATAACCGTTTATCCAGGTACTGCAGGTTGCTTGTGCTGAGCGGCTCGCATAGCAGCTCACCTACCGCGGCGACGCGCCTCAGGGGCGCCGCGCCTCGCACGAGGTCGACGCACATGGGAGCCTGGCAGGCGCGCCCCGCGCGCCCCTCACGGCCCTGGCGCCCTGGGCAAGTGCGCGCTCCAAGCAGCGCCCCGCCACGCACGCCGGCTCACGTGGCGGCCCGACCACCGCAGGGCGCGCGCCGCCGGCGCGCAGGCCCTAGGCGGGCACGCGCTCCGCGCGGCGCCCGACCGGGCTCGCCGGCTCGGGCGGCAGCTCGCCGCTGGCGGTGAACGCGCGCTGCAGCAGGCGGCGCTGGCGCTCCAGGTCGCCGCCGACGGAGGAGGCGCAGACAGAGAGGGGTGCAGCCGGCGCGCGCGGCGACGCAGGCCAGGCGCTCTCAAACAGCTCCACCTGGTCGCCGTGCACGAGCGGCTCGCCCGCGCCGCCCGCGTCCTCGTGGTTCACCTGCGGCGCGGGCGCGCGCCGGCTTGGCACCCTGCCCGACCGGACCAGACTCGCCGAGCGGGGTGCGCACGAGCCTGCGCTAGCCACCGAGGTGACGACGAGCGGGCGCGAGACGTGACAAGAGTGCACAAATGTCTTCTTGAGCGTTGTCCAGCAACACTCGCCTTGCCAGCACAAACCCAAACCAACAGGTCCTAGCACAACACCACAACCGCAGCCAGGAGAACTGCGCTTTCGCGCCCACTGACCATGCAGCCGTGGCGTGCGGCTGCGCAGCCAGGCAAACCGCCAGCCACCACGCGTGCCCCCAACCCTCCCTCCCACGCGTCAATCCATGCATGCACCGCGCCCGCGGGCGCGCACCAGCACGCGCAGGTGCGTGGGCGAGGCCGCGCGCGCGACCAGGCGCGCGGCCAGCTCGCCGCGCGTGAAGCCGGCCGGCAGGCGCTCCACGGTCAGCGGCGCATCCGCGCCGCCCGCGGCCGTGCGGTCCACGACGACCACGTACACCTCGCCGCCCGCCGCCGGCGGCGGCTGCGGCGCCAGCTTCGCGCTGCGCGGTCCGGCCGCGCGCCGGGCGTCAGCAGCGCGCGCGGGGTCGTGGCGAGGATAACACCACACCGCCGTGCGCACAGGCGCGCCACACGCAGCAGCACTGCACGTGCGCGTTTACTGGTCCGCAGCGTGGCGCGCGGCAAATCAGCGGCTTGGCTTGTCCCAGCACTCCTAGCAGATGCCTCCTGACAGTTGTCGAAGAGGTGTACCAGAGGATGCACACCACCCGTGCCAACCACGTTCTTGGGCGATAGCGCAAAGGGCGCCCATCCCGGGTGCATGATAGGGTGAGCGCGCTGGGCAGGCGCGCGCCTGTAGAAGGTGGCGAACTTGCAGTCGGGCGCGTGCGCGGGAAACGCGCAGAGCTGGTGCGCCAGGTCGGCGAGCACGCCGTCGCGCGGCGGGCTGCCGCTCGGCCGCAGCTTCTTGTCCTCCAGCTCCATGCCCCAGGTGACCAGCCAGCGCGCGTATGCCACCTGCGCACGCGCGCGCGGCGTCGGCCGCGGCCTCGTTCTGCTGCCTGCTTGCGAGCGTACGGCGACACCGCCAGGCCACCGCGGCATGCAGCTGCAACAGCCACCCAGTTTATGCACATCAAACAACCGCCCGTTTCTAGACGTCCATACAGTCAAGACTTTCTGCTACCCGCCGCTGCATGCAGGCATCAAACCCTGCACCGCCTCTAAGCAGAGCGTTCGAGGCGGCGTTCGCACCGCCTGCTCCTGCGCCACGTCGGAAGGCACGTCCTCCTTGTAGCGCCAGTGCGCGGCCACGCCGTACTCGGCGATCAGGTGCATCTTGTGCGTGCGGATCTGGACCTCCATCGGCGCGCCGTCCGCGCCGCGCACCACCGTGTGCAGCGACTGGTAGCCATTGGGCTTGGGTGCGCGGATGTAGTCCTTGAGCCGTCCCTCCACCGGCTCCCACAGCGTGTGGACCTGCGCACGGCCGCCGTCCGTCAGCACGCCATCTTCAAACGCAACAGCGTCTTGCACATCGCCCCGGAGCAGCCAAACGGGCGAGCACCTTCGGCGTCCGCGCCACCCCTAAGCATCCGCACCGGCCCTAAGCAGGCAGGCGGGCGAGCCGGGCTCAGTGATCCTCTGCGGCACCCTAACCCTGACCCTGACCAGCGCGCGCGCCTGGCGCAGCGCCTCGTAGCAGTCGGCCTTGGAGGAGACGATGACGCGCAGCGCGCGCACGTCGTACACGCTCTCCAGGCCGTAGCCCTTGGCGGCCATCTTGCCGTACACGCCCCACAGG
>JAABUO010008060.1_pt1 | contig 11939 bp, 17 predicted proteins | sample 5559291 | NCBI WGS metagenome assembly JAABUO01 (sample SAMN10711878, study PRJNA513372) | rock metagenome | isolation source: Antarctica rocks | place: Antarctica: Victoria Land, Finger Mt sud | reverse complement strand
GGGAAGGTGCAGCAGCAGCTGCAGGGGCACTTCTAGGGGCTTCTGTAACTGACCCAGGGCCAGGTGCAGGTGCATGATATGGGAGACCAACAGGGGCTGCAGCTGACTGTGGTGCATATGACAGCAATGATCTGCTGGTGCTCAGCAGAGCATGTTTCTCCAGTGATGAAGACCGACCTGCAGCACACAGCGGTTGAATTTTCTGAGAAACACTTAACAGAGACAGACAAGTAGTGCCACAGACACGCAGGCAAGGAGAGCTATGGAAACAGCAGCACTAGAGGCACACATATGCACGCCTGTTGCCACAAAAGGCTAATCAAGCATCTGCAGCTGACGTTTCGGCAAAAGCGGCCGTGAGGGGAGATCGGACGTGTGCTATCTGAGTGCAGATTTGGGGGCTTGCGGGTAGCTTACGTGCGTCAATCATAGCTGTCCGGCATATGAGAAGTGCAGCGAAGATGAACTGGAGGGCGGACATTTGTCTGGTTGATAGTGCAGCCATGGCTGAGGTCTGCAGATCACACCACCCACACCTCAGTGCACATTCGGCCCTGTTCTACTGACAGCGAATGACGCAAGACAAGGACAGATGGGAATGAAAGCCAAGGGCTGTTCACAGTGCTCGTGATTGCACGGTAAGCGGAGACCGGCGTTAAATTCACAAGTGCAGATGTGAGAGGCCCAGAGGTCCAAAGCAGCGAAAACTACCTGACGTTTGTATTGGGAGGTGACAAGTAGACAGAAGTCCCAAATGTATGATGAGCACTTGCAAACGATCAGCGAAGAACTTTGTCGGCAAGCCGTGTTGCAGAGGTTGCCTGTTCTCGCGTTTGCTATGGCTGTCACTTTTCGAAACCTGAAGACGACAGCTGATGAGTAATTCCGGAACAATCATGGCACTGTAGCCACCGTTGATCGACTTTGAACTTCAGTGAGTCACAGAGTCTGTACAGGAATGTAGACACCGCCAGCGTAATGCAAGCTGACTCAAAAATACAGGCTTGCATGACAAGGCCACAGCCATGAGGCGGGAATGTTTGCCAGCGGTGCATTCAACAGCAGTAGCAATGGTTCACAGCATGCCAGCCTGTCAGGACAGACAGCATATACTCAGCATATTTTGGCGTCAAGCGACGCCAGCATTCAAAAATAGGAAGTTGCATGGCTTTGCAGCTCAGCTGGTACAATATTCATGGGAGCAGGACGCCGGGAAAGTGAAAGCTGCAGCTACGCTGTGGAATTGATTGCAACGGAGTGAAATTACAATGGATTTGCATGACGAGCACACTAACACAGTAGCACACAGGTAGGTCAAGATGTTGGAATCTTAAACCATACAGCGTGTATAACTCTGCAGCAGACATGGTGAGATTACATGTCACAGCTAAACCTGCACTGCGATGATTGCAGATTTGCTAAGCACTGTCACAATGCATTTCTGCTGCATTCATACAGTTGAGAAGAGCGTTCATTTGCTCAATCTACAGAACATAGTAGCAGCTAGCTCAAAATTGACACAATCAAGAAGAAGCAAGCAGTTTGGATGTGAAGTCTGCAGAAACAACATCAGAAGGGTTGAAGCTTTGGTGACAGGGGACATGTGACCATCAAGCTTGTGCTTGCAGCTTCCAGGCAGGAAAAATCGACAACATGTTGCTGCCTGAATGGTCACACAACAGTGATGGTTTGCTGGTTGCTAAGACAGTCTCATGGCTGCATGGCATCTGCTTTGAAGTCATCCTCATAGATGTGCTCTGACATTTGCCATATCTGCAGCAGCATGCAGTGCAGACATCAGCTTGTTGGTCTTTCATATGCTTCAGAGCCTCCATTGCTTCTATGACCAGTACTATAGAATGCAGATGCAGAAAAAGGGTTTGGACAGACATTTGAGCATTGAAACAAAGCTGCCTGAGGCTGTGCATCTTGATTGGTGAACATAATGACCAACATAGGCACTCTTGCAGCAGTAGCAGCAAGAGACGTTTGAGAGCATTGGCAAAACCACTTAAGCACAACAATCAGCCTAGCAAACCAGTCCCTTTGCTAGTATGCTAACATGCATGGCTTCCCTAGAACACCAATAGCTTGCCTGCCTTGTCAGGCAAGAAGAAGAAGAAGAAGAAGGAGAAGAAGAAGAAGGAGAAGAAGATCACAAGCTTTGGGCAGCCAACAAGTCTGATAGCAATGCATACACCATCAGCTCAAGTCGCTCTTCACTCAAGGGTAGTTGCACAGAAAGCTCTGAGGTCACGTGCTGCTAGGGAAGCACAGAAGCTGCCTCTCACCTGAAGAATGTTGTCCTCTGCCACAGATGCAATGACCCAGTCATCACTGGGGTTCCAGGCAAAGTCTGACACCTTGCTGGTGTGGCCCCCATGGATGAACAGCAGCTCTGGGGGGCCGTCCTCTGCATCCTCAGGAGTCTGAAAGCAAACCAGCTGTTTCAAGTCTCTGTACAACAGCATTCAAGCCTTCCATGTTTAGGCATTCTCTCGTGTGGTACAAGTTTGCGTGCAAGATCTTCGGTCAAGTTCATGTCTGAAAGCAAAGCAGTTGTTCCATGTCTCTGTACAAAAGCATTTCATGTCTCTGTAAAACAGCATTTCATGTCTCTGTAAAACATCATTTCATGTCTTCCAAGGCTGAGCATACTCAAATGTGGCAAGTTTGCGTTCAGAATCTTCACTAGTGTTGATGTGTGAAAGCAAAGCAGCTGTTTCATGTATCGGTACAAGAGCATGCATGCTTTCTGTGGCTAAACGTTCTTTCCTGTAGTGCAGATTGCATTGGTTAACATGTTCAGCAGCGTTCATGTTTGTGACAGACGTGATGTTGTGAGCCTCTGTTTAAGTCATGTCTGAAACATGGAGGAATGTGTTTCCTGCAGAGACTTTTATTTGCTGCCACTGCAGACAGCAAAGGCGTGCTTTGTGCACCAAAATGACATCCCGAAAGTGCCAACAGGTGTACGCACAGATATAGACAGTGCACCACAACACAAGACATGCCATGCAAGCGCGCAGAGACTCAAGTCCTTGCATTTTCCTTGATCCAATGAATGGAAGGCATCTGCAGACACTCTTGTGGAGTAGGCAGCCAGTTGCTGAGTGAACACTGCAAGCATTCAGGATACTGAACGGCTGCTTGGTCATGCAGGTGCCCAGCTGGCTTCAAGACCTCTGCTGTGTTGCTGTCAACCTTGAAAAGAGGTGCCAAGCATTCCCATGTCAACCCATGTAAATGCCAAGCGTCCCCATGTAGACGCCAAGCATCTTCACATTGAACGATGTAAACAAGAGAATGACTGGACTGTGCAACTAGACTGCAGGAGCGTACCTGCTCATCTCCAATCTTGGACAGGTCCCAGACCATGACTCGCCTGTCAGCGCCACAGCTTGCCATCACAGTCTCATTCTCACGACTCCACCCAATCTGCAGTGCATGCACCCTCAAAAACAGGACCCATGTTTGCAAAGGTCAAATGGTGTGTTTCATTAGCATGGAGAAAAGACAGCTGTCCAGCAGCATGATGAATTTGTTCACTGTGTTTCTGTTGCCTCTCTTAGATGTTGTCTATTGGCTTTCTATTGGTCTCAAGGATACACATGCGCAAAGTAGTCTGGAGTCGGAATGTGCTATGGTTGCTGACACCACCACACCCTTCTTGCAGATATAGTTTGCTTCAGGATTGTAGTGGTCATGATACACTGACAGATGGAGTGCATCAGAGGCTGTCACGGATGTAGTGCTCTAACTATTAAGGTAAAGGTAACATAAGCAATGCCACTGTGAGTGAATGGGCAAGCTGTGCTCTTGCTTAGAGCATTCAGATTTGCATTGGCAACTTTGGAAAGCAAGCTTTGCCGCAATGTATGGCAAAATGGCAAGTTTGGCATTGTGAGCAGCCTATCACAAAACATAGCAGCAATCCTAAGTCAGTGGGCAGCAAGGCAGATGTGTATCTTTATGCAAAAGCAGATGTGTATATTTGTGCAGGCAGGATACCTGGAAGACTTCATCATTGTGATGCTCAAACTGATGAAGCTCCTTCCTCAGGTTTCGCAGATCATGCAGGCTGACCTGTACATCACAGAAACAAAATCCTGAGAGGTGTCCCCTGATGCATAGCGCTGGATACAGTGCAGCATTGCAGCTTGCAGAGAGGAATATGAGCCGGGGGGGACAAAGCTGGGTTTGTTGCCTTTGCAGACAGAGACAGATGGAAAAGATATTGCCGCTGGGCAGTTTTATGAAGAGAAGCTTGTTGCCTCAGGCAGTCAGTACAGCTCTGCTGCCCTGCAGGTTAATAGCCACACCATGCATTGGTGGCGGAGACAGCTCCCAATCTGACACTGGCTATTGCAACAGTGCAAGACAGACAGGAGGCAGCAGGTTGCACAATGAGGCCGGCTGTGAATATGATATGCAGAACCAGCTTGCTTCATCTGAGCGCCGCACACTTGATGCAATACGCAAACAGCGCTCAACCAACAGGGAATGCCACTGGCAATGAATATCAGGCTGCTGGAAGGGAAAGCCTGTGAAGTATGATTGCAAACAACGCTAGTCATGCAAGGGAGATTATGAGGTGACTCACTGTCTTGTCAGCACTGCCGGTGGCCAGGATATATTCGCTGTATGGGTTGAAAGCCAGGCAGTTGACCTCAGCGTTGTGTGCTTCATGCTGCTGCACGACGCCTACACAGCAGTCAAACAGCTTCTTCATGCAGTGTTGGGCAACACCCATGGCTTGTACCCTGGTACGCATCAGGGTAGGTATTGAGGTGGAGCTCAGATTTCTTGCAGAGATGGACTGTACCAGAAAGGCTAGCAACCCTTCTGTGACACGTCCTGTTTGCAGAGCAGTACATGCGTGCAGGAAACCACAACAGGAGGGGAACAGACACAATGATACAGCTCAGTGTGGCAGATGCTGGGGAAAGTGTAATGCCTTGCTGTCTTTCGATGCACATTAGAGCCGGAAGGCACAGTAGATGAAACCAGGTGCAGCAAATCTAAGTGCAGCTTGCGTCTGGCACTGTGACAAGTCATCCCAATGACCACATTGCCATCCCAACGAGCCATTGCTATCCCAATAACTACGCGACCATCCCCAAAAGCACATAATTGCCTCAATAAGCACGTGGCCATTCCAACAAGCACATGACCATGCGAGTAAGCTCATGGCTTCTCAACAAGCAATTTGAGCACGGGCATGAATCTGTCTGAAGGTACACCAGCAGGTGATAGACTCACCTGACTGTCTGGTATCCCAGATGATGAGCTGCTTGTCATCTCCCACGCTGCCAAACATGTGCTCATGCTTGGTATGCCACGCCACATCCTGCAATCATATGCAGGATTGTGGCAACGGGGCATGCCTCATGACGGGTCAGGAATTGCCACATTGCAGCAAACCGCACTGACAATCAAATGGCATGTAACGTCAGGCGACACAGGCATGAATGTTGTGTCCACGCTGGATATGCCAATGAACAGCAAGCCGACTTTTGCACTAGCTGACAAGCATACTGCATCATCAGCACAAGCATGGCCAGTCTGTTCGATGCAGAAGTACTGTGATGGCACATGCAACATACAAGGACTCTCAATGCCTCAAACATGAGACAGATCATGATGCTAGGCAGGCATCTGCATCTGAGGTCAAAGCAGGCAGCTCCTTCCAGTCGCGCAGGAAGAAAAGCTGGTTGTCAGGTCCCGTGCATGCATGCAGAGTACATGAATGCATGTAAATTTGAACATGACATCCACAAAGAGTTTGCTCACTTCAACTACCCCAGCATGTTCTGAGAAGGTTGACTTGGCTTCGATTCTCTGCAATCACATCAAACTTTTACCAGCTTGTCCAAACGCGAAAATGTGTTGACATACTTGCTGTCATAGGCTGACAAAAAGTACATTACTTTGCAAAGCTGTTAATTGAAACCACAGTGTGACTTGCATCAAGAGCTTTGCACCCAGCATACATGAAGGACAAGAAGCAGAGGCAGATGCAACATTATCAAGATCAGCGGGAATATGTTGCATGCCAACATGTGTCATGCGCTCTGATCCTTGAAATCCTACCTTGCCTTGCATAGGTCGTCCAGAGATATCCCACAAGCAGATGGTGGCGTCATCAGATCCACTGATCAGGTGACCCTCCATGAATGGACTCCAGGCAAGTCCATAGCCCTCAGTCTTGTGACCAATCAGCCGCAAGTCAGGAGTGCAGTTGGTGTCCTGTGGCTTGCTAGGATGTTTGCTGTAGTCAAAGACATACACCTCTGCACTGATGGTCTTTGTGGCAATCATGAAGGAGTTCTGAGGCATGTAGCGAGCTCTGTTGACTTCACCCTCATGATTGATCTGTTGGATGACATGAATCTTGCCTGCTGGCACAAACCGTGTGTGAGGCAGCTGGATAATAGAGGCTGCATTTTGAGCACTATGCAGAAAGGTAAACTCCACACTGAGGCTTTTACAACATGCAATGCAGCATGTGCGCAGCATGGTTGCATAGTTAGCAGCTGTCACATGATAGAAGCCATGTGTTTAGTAAAGGGTAAGGGCAAGCAAAGTCATGATCAGGCAATCGCACCTGGTGAAGCCCCATAGCCACCAGTCTCTGACTGCTCCTCATCGTACTGAGCTGAAGACAGTTCAGAGTCCTCTGTTGGCAAGTGCACCTCTGCTAGTAACAAGTGATTTTGCTCCTCTTCGCTGGTGTGGGTTCCCAGTAGCATCTTCTGCTTGTAGTAGTTCTTGTCTGGGACCTCTACCTTCTCCTGAAGATAGCATACAATGTTCCTTTACCCAAGCGTGGACCATTGTAAACAGTTCCCAAAAATAGAGTCCAGTGCTCCTGCATCCTTTGTGGTGCAGCCCAGCTTACCGGTAGCCACTGTACCGTCAGGCTGGGCCATTCCAGGGCATGTGTGATGACAAGATCTGCAGTGACACACAGTGTTCATTTGAGGTTGTGACCAGGCAACACCGGTGATCAGGACTACCAAGAGCGTCACCGTAAAGAAAAGGCGTGTTCTTCTTCCAGATCTTGTACTCTTCGTTCACAAGGCGCTCCTCCATCTCGTCAGGATAGTCTTCCTCCTCGCGGCCGACCATGTTGTACAATGCTCAACGACAAGGGCACGTCTCAAGGCAAAGACAGGCTTGAGGAACACAGCATGACACGCTCAGGAGGTTCAAGACCGAGCAGCACCTCAGGTCTCTCTTGAAATTAGCTGCAGCGGAATGCAGATGATTTATGATACTACTAACTTGCTGTATGTGTGATCAGTAATGCCGCAAGGAGCTGGAGTGCGGGCGAAAGCAATGCATGTGTTTAAACGCCGGCTCGGCTACTCAGACTCATCTGAGCAAAACACGAACGAGCTGAGCTGACTAGCTAAGCAGAAGAAGACAACAAGCTTTGCCAACCAACAAGTCAGATCGCAAACAGCGCTCTTCAGACACAAGCCTTGACAGGAAGAGCGTAAGTTGACGGCTGAGATGTGAAGCCTACCTGTGTTGTGCTGTCGTCAGCGCTCACTGCATCGTTGGTACCACATCTTTGCTCCAGAAAGCTTGTCCAGGTCTGTCAATTATGTATGTGACTATGCAACATGCATTATACAAGTATGCAGGCCAGCTACATGTGCACTGAAGTTCAAACCGCAGTGATTACCGTTAGTAACATGTATCTCACCACATGACTGTGTATGCCAGGCAGTGATACTGCAGGGCCTACTAGTGTGCTGGCTGAATGGCCACAAACAAAAACACAGCAGCACAAGACATTGCCAACCTCCCCTGTCAAGATGAGCACACATGTGTGATCCAATTAGCCAATACCCGGTCAAAGCAGGTTATGCTGCATCGTACATTAATGAAATAAGAAATACCTAGCAATTGCAAGCTGAACATCAAGGTGGCAGTCATACAGCTGACGCAGTGACAAGTTCTGAACAGCACCAATACACAACACACCTGCATCAGCTCACATGCAGGACCAGATCGACACGGGTAGCAGTCAGTATCAGCACAACCAACAAGCACACAGACTTTGTTTCCCAGAAAGGTCAGGGGTCATCATGAGTTTGTTCTGACTTCAGCATTTGGTTGCTTGAACTGACCACTTGCATGGCCTGTGATGGGACACGGCAGGCCATACTTGGCAAACGTGGTGTAGATGTTCATCTTGACACGATCCAGAGCTGCTGTTGGCGTATCCACTGCTGGTCGCACACGCAAAGTGAATGCCTGCAGAGAGCAAGAGCATCAGCGCCTCTGTTGAGAGCAGTGTGGGGGTGAGGCATAGCTAAGGCATGAAATTGCGCTGGAACTGCCTGTCGAGTGGCAATCCCAGGTTGTGGTGACAATGACCTACCTCAGGGCTCCCAGCCTTGTCATCATCAAAGTAAAAATCTATGACATACCGCACTTCTTCACCACAGCGATCTACAAACCAGTCATGCCTGTCAAAGGGCATGGGACCGCCGATCCAGCCCATGAGCCTTGCCATCGGACTGCGATGCAAAACATGCGTCAGCACTGCAGCTGAAGCAATGTATTTGTGTGTGCCAAGTTAGATATGGCACGCAATTGCGCCAACTAGGCAAAATGCTGCTGCTGGCATAGCAGCAGCTATGTTCAATGCTTGACAGGGCAATAGTCTGAGCAACACACTTGGTGAAGGTTCCTGATCATACATGACTCAATTGATCCACTCAGCGAACAAATGCTTTTGACATACAGTCCTGACTTACTCGTTGTATGAGGTCCTGCTTTAGCTGACTAGACTTTTGCAAGGCAAGGCAAACAAGGTGCATGAGTGACACAACAGAAGCACGTCTGCACATGTCACAAACCACACCTGAGGTCATGCGGTTTGCCCATAAAGCGCAATAGCTTGGGGTCACCACATGTGTCATGATGCAAGGCTTCCCATTCAAGGACTCGCCGCCATGTCAGCTCATTCATCGCTGCAAATGTGACCACTCAACTTAAGCAATGAAGCTAGCGTGTGAACACCACACAAGCAACGCCCGTATACCGGAAGCAGCTATGAACCCACACAGGACTAGATGTGCAAGTGCCAAAAGAAGATGTGATCCTTGACATAGCATGACAGGCATCAATGCCATGACCGGTCAGTAAGCAAGGACATCAGCCTTTCTGATGCTCACTGTTGTGCGCATGAACAACCGCCTCCATATCAGCCTCTTCCACATCGCTGCCTTTTCCCTTCCGCTTCAATGCTGCAATGCACATGCTCAGACATCCAAACCTGATTTACACAAACAGGTTGTAGCGTTCACTCTGCAAAAGTGCAGGCACTGTCAGTGTGTCTGTATGTGGTGTGTGCGACTCACAGTTGTAAAACATCTGTGGAGAGGGATACACCCAAGTGCCTTGCGTTCCGCCCTTAGGAATGTTAGACACGAGCCGCGAGGTGGAAATCAGCTGCCGCTGACCAGCGCAGGGTTGCTGATTTGCTTCTCTAGGCATATTGTTCCTAGGGTCAACGTCTCCCTGAGGACTACTGGTGCTGGCGGCATTGCCGCTGTCTATGCGTTGATTGTACACGTTGTACACAGCAATGCTCCTTTGGTCTTCGGGAATAGGACAGCTTGACGCCTCTCCTTGGCCAAATCTGCGGCCGAGTTGTCCTTGCTATTTGACCCTCCCATATCACGCTGCTGTATCGACAATGTTCCAGCCCACACTAGCCGGCTAGCATGCTCAGGATAGCAACGCAGCCGAATGGCGTGAATGTATCAAAGTCAATGCAGCTGCAGGTGTCGTCAGCACAGCTTCACGCAATGCGATGAAGAAGAGCAACAGAACGCAAATATGCGATTTAAAGGATCAACAGGGGTCAATGGATTCAACCGAAGAATGTTGTGAAGATGCAAAATGGTGCAGACAAATGAGATCCAGCAACGCCCAGCTGTGCATACGAAGCAGCGGGCTGCATCACAGTCAGCGGCATTGCCAAGGTTGTGCACACATGATGTGCAGCTGCATGTGGCACTTGAAGTCAAATCATGTTCATCGCAACAGGATGTCTGTTTGTGACAATATGGACGCATTGTACATCAAAAGATATGCCTAGGTTTTCGTGTCTGCCAGACACTGTCTGGTGCATGGCTGCAGTCAACGTGCCCTGTGAATTAGTAATTCCGACTCGATTTGGTCAAACTGAGGGATGGCTAATGTTGGTGGCAACCGCTTGCAACATCTTGAACGCCAGGCAAAGTAGTCAACAAGCGGTGCATCTGTTCGTTTGCAAAGCCTTGACTCGCAGCATTGCACACGAAAAGAGCAGTGTCTAATCTCCTTCAGTGATCTGCCAACCTTGGAAACTGATCACTGGGAGCTGTTGCTGCGTGCTGCGAGACGTTTACTATCAAGCAACTCCTGTCTGCTGAAAGCTAAACTCTGCATGCTGCCAGGCAAGCCGCATACCGCCTACTCTGCTCTGGCCTCGTTCATTGTCATTTGCACTTGCTCCCCTTGTACTTATGTTGGCTTATATGTAGGTTATGTCCAATCGAGAGGCATTGACAGATCGCACTAACGCTATCAGTGACAACAGCCGTATTCTGTTCAGCAGCTGCAAGGGAGAAACTCACACCGTCAGAGCAGGTTTCAAGCAGCTATCACGCCGACTGAGAACACTTTACAGAACAGATACCCTTGAAAGCAAGGATGACTTCACTCTCAAGTCATTATCAAGCGCTGCAGCAGTTGTGTTTGGGAACCCTCAGCAGAAGTTCACTGCTGCCGAGTTTGAGACTCTCAAGCAGTATGTAGGGGATGGAGGATCCATTTTGATATTCAGCTCTGAGGGTGGTGAAGCGCGGTCAAACAGCAATATCAACTATTTGATAGAGGAGTTTGGCATCAATGTCAACAGCGACAGCGTTATCAGGCTGTCTCACGACAAGTACCTTCACCCCAAAGAGGCGCTGATTGTGGACGGGATCCTTAATCGAGAAATTGCCTTCAGCCTCAAAGGCAATGCCAGAGCAGAAAACAAGACCCTACTGTCTGGGTCAAGAGCCAGGCCTGGTGTCAAGGAGCAGTTTGACGGACGAGGAGCTGCTTTTGTATATGCACGTGGAGCAACACTCACTGTACAGAAGCCATCTGTTCCTTTCCTTGCAACAGGCCAGGTTGCCTACCCAATGCATAGACCGATAGGTGAGCCTTGTAAGCTTGTCTTTGTCATTGAGCACACAGACATATTGCTGACACTTCAGCCTCTGAATAAAGATGAAGATGTCTGCGCATGTGGCACAGCATGCAGATGCATGTCCAGCACAGAGAAAATCCGTGAAGTGCATTTCGAAGTCAAGACACATGAGGTTTTTGAAATCCCATGAGAACAGCATATCTTCCATGTTTGCTGAGATCCTCATCAGCCTCATTGCTTTGCCGGCTTTCATCAAGTTCAACAGAACTTTGAAAGCATGCTCCCCTGCCAGTCAATGGCAAATCAGTCAAGCATGGATCCAACTGCTGGTGTCCATGCACTGCCTTGTGAGACATGTGCAAGACATTGAGCACTCACATACTGTAGCATATACAGTTATAGAACGCAGTGCAACGATTGGGATGCTGAAGTGAAAATACCTAGTGCACAGACTGGAGTGCACGTACCTAGCTCATCATGAGCAGGTAAGCATTTAATCATTATTATTATCAGTGTGCTAAATGCAATTGTAGGCGCACTGTGGCAAGGTCAAGCTGGAGGGAAGCTTGCTGTGATGGGCAGTGTGGCCATGTTTGATGACAAATGGCTGGACAGCGAGGACAACTCCAAGATCATGGATTGGCTCTTCCGATGGCTCAAGCAAGTATGACCACTCTTCTTCATGCCTGAGTCTGGGGAACTCACAGCAAACCACACATGACAGGATGACAAG
>JAABUO010008059.1_pt1 | contig 11940 bp, 18 predicted proteins | sample 5559291 | NCBI WGS metagenome assembly JAABUO01 (sample SAMN10711878, study PRJNA513372) | rock metagenome | isolation source: Antarctica rocks | place: Antarctica: Victoria Land, Finger Mt sud | reverse complement strand
GTCTGCCGGGACAGGGGTCCAGTGGGGGGGTCAGGGGGGCTGGCTTGGCGGGAGCCTATGAGGGAGCCAAAGCCATCGGCTGAACTGCCTCTGCCTCCAACTTCTGGAGTTGCACTGCTGGACACCTGTATGCCAAACAGCGCCGATTGCATGGTATGAAAATGCCAATGCTCTGGGAGAGGCGAGGTCATTGGCTGAGGAAGTCTCTACCAGGTATCCTTAAACTTGCACCTGATTGACAGCTGTATACATGACCGCAATGTCTTGACTGAGGTTCAAGTCTGCGCCACAACTAGTGTCAGGCTTTCAGGGAGTTGAGGTCATGAGCTGGACTGCTCCTGCCTGCTGCAGAAGGGCACGCCTTGCTTGACGCCATTGTACATGGTGCACATGCTGAGAACATAGCAAGACAGCGTCAGCCAAAACATGACATATGAGCAGGCAAGACGCAACACCTCCGGGCAGCAGCAGTGCCACACCACAATGTATCAGCAGGCAATACGCAACTTGTGAGGCAGCAGCATTGCCACAGCTTCTTTCACTCGACCTCTTGCATTTGCAACTACTCTCTGAAAGATTTACCCAGACCTGCAGACAGGCAAGATACAAACAAAGTACTACGCTGCATGCAAGCATAGTGCCTGTTGGCTCGAGAAATGTGACACTCATGTCTGCCAATCTGCTTCAGCTAACCTGGAGTCTACTGGCAGTCCTGGTGCTCCCAATCTGGGGGGTAGCCTGCAGAAGGGGGCTCAAGCCCGGGCTCAGCCCTGGGCTATGCTGCTGCTGCACGGCCAGCTGAGCCTTCATGCCTGCTAGCTCCAACTCCTGTCGCTGTTGTTGGAGAGACCTGGCTTCAGCATCCAGCCGCCGCTCATTGCCACTCAGTGCCTCCTCCCTGGCCTTCAGCTCACTTGCTAATGCCTGTCAACATGGCAAGGGATGGAGTCAATGATCACCTGGGTGTCAAGGCTTGTGCCACTGCTGTAGGCAGCTTCTTGATGAGGCAAGTGCAAGATGAAGACAAGTTTACTACTTGTCAGCCATGGTATCCTCCCATGGCCTTGCACTCATTTGCCAGACCTGTTACTGAACGGCCCTTGATTGACAGCGTACTTTACTCATGATTCTGCAGGTGCAGTATGTGTACTGATGCTTGCCACCATGTGATGCTTGGGCCATGCCAGTGAGCATTTGCACACACAGGATGGCAGCTGATGTTCGTTTGGTGTCAAAGATTGCATAGAGCCTAGCTCTTTGCCTGGGCTCGTGTGCACTTTGTCATACTTCTCATTCTGTCTTGACTGTTTCTGTTGATTTTCAGTGTGTGCATGCAATGGATCATGGCAACCACTGCAGACAGCAGCTGCTTGCAAGTATGACATATTGATGTCTTTCAGGACACTATGCAAGTCACAAACATAAGTTCCCCACGCGTATGTAGAGGCACCAAGATTGAGCACCATCACATTGCTGAGGTTCAACCTCCATGTTGTTGCTATTTTGACTGATACTCACCGCACCAACAGCAACAGCAGCAGGAGTAGAAGAGGTTTCAAAGCAGGGGAACAACAGAACAGGAGGTAAGAAAAGTCAAGGAACACTGCCTGCGCACCTTGAGGTCTCTGTCTCGGCGTGCCAGGTCAGCTTCTTGCTGTGAGAGCTGGGCCTGGGTGCGCGCAGCTCCTGTCAGCTGGCGCCGCTGCCTCTCCACCTCCCCTGCCTGCTCATCTAGCTCAGCCCTGTGAGAACCAACGTCACCCCATGCAATTACGCAGTACTGACACGCAATACTTAATCTGTTGAAGTTTGCAATATCTCTCCAGCAAGCTGAGTATTGCCACAATAGTAAGTTGAAACAAAATCGTGTGAATTACATATCTTCTGCAGGGCAGGGGTCTGATTGAGAAGACCATCCTCAGCATTAAGTTTAATGTAGCCTTGCTAGACGTGCAGCAGCAGCAGATCAAGCGTGTCTTGTGCTAGCCCAGGCTGGCCTATTCTAGGCTAGACTGTGTCCACACTGTGCTGTGTCATGCCGTCCCACGCTGTGCTTTGCTATGCCAGGCCACGCATACCACTGACAACACACCTGCCATGCCTGCTTCATGCTGATGTCAGCATGCAACAAGATTATACACTGTGCGGTGTTTGATGCATGCTCCTGTGCGTCACAATGCTGTTCTGGGTCTGGTTTCAGCACAGAGCGTTGCAGCTTGCCTTGCTCTGTCCAGGGCTGTTTTGTCAGCAGTGAGCTGGCGGTCTGTGGCCAAGCACTCGTCTTCATGGGATCGCAGGCGGCGCTCCCTGTCTTGCAGCTCCACCGCCAGCTGGTCCTGGCGGGCTTGCAAGGCACGCTCCCGTTCTCCCAGGGCAGTGCTCACAGACACCTCCTGCCCCTTCACTCTCTTCTCGCGTTCCACCAGCTGCTCATACACCTCCTGCACCCTCCAAACACAGCTTTCATTCTTTGTTCATTGGGTGTTCTCAACTCTGGCACTGTCTTCAATGATGGCATTATGCTGTTAATCCTACATGTGGCTGTGGGATGCATGCATCAAAACTGTAGACAGAGGGGTTGGACAAAATCTGTTGCCCTTGTACCCCCTGTCATGTCCCATCAGCTGCTCATGCATCTCCTGGAAAGACGCTAAAAGACATTGTCTGAATTGAGCATGATCTTAAGATTGGCATTTGCCTGGGGCTGCGCCTATGGAGGCTGCGTGCGCCTTTGATTCTGTCCCTTGCACCACCGACTGCTTGCATGTTGCCTGTAGAGACAGGTTTGTAAGCTGCACCTCCTGCAGAACATGCTTGTTGAAGCCTGTTGACTGACTCAGGCTTTATTGTGTAGCATCAGCAAACTGCCAGACAAGTCTGTACAATGGCGCAGACGCAACAGTCAGCAGCCACAACACACGCATATTCATTCTTTCTTTTGTACAAGGCCTGTACAGGTCAGCAGCATTTGGGCATGCCTACAAGCATGTGGTCAGGCCACGCAGGCTTCACAAGGTATTCTTTGCCTGTCGGGGCATGTGCAGGACAGTTTTCTGCAGCTCTTTGGCTGCCAGTACCCCTCGCTTACAGCTGCACCTCTGGTGCTGTGGCATCTGGCAGCTACAACAAACTTGGGCTACACAATGGGTAGGCAAACAGAAGGAGGTGTATGTTCAAAGATGTGCCATCAGGGCTGACCTGCAGCTCCTTGGCCTCCAGCTTCTTCTCCTGCAGCTGCGCCTCTGCTGCTTTGATGTCTGCCAGCTGACTGGCCAGAGCTTGCTCACGTGCTGCCAGCTCCCCCTCGCGCTTCATGGCATCAGCATTACCAGACAGGGTTGCAGCTTCCTGGCGGGTCAGGTCTGCCTCACGCTTCGCTACTGCCGCCTCACGCACCTTGACTTCTGCTGCAGCCTGCTCAACCTGTGGGGCCATGGCACAACAAAGTCACTGAAGGGCGGCCTTTCATACCAGCTGCATTGCCAAATAGCCTGTTGAGGTGCTACGCAACAATGCCAGGGTATTACGCTTGACTACTGCAGCTTCATGCACATTCAGCTGAGCTGCTGTCTGCCAAACCTACAGTATCACAATTGAGACAATAGCCTTGCTCGATAGCGACAGCATTGCTAAACACTGGATGTCTTCCCTCAAGCAAAACTTGTGGTCTGTGATTGCTGTCTCATGCCATTCGGCTTCTGCTGCTGTCTACACTACCCAGAATGAATCAGTCACGCAGTGACAGGAAATAGCACAGTGAAGTCATCAAAAACCCAGTGGCTAGCACAAACAAAGCAGGCTTGTCTCAAGGGTGGCATACGAAGCTGATTGGGTCAAAGTGCTTGGACTAGTGCAAAGGCAGCTGCTGAGCCAATACAATTGTACAAGTTGATGCAGGCTTGGCTTAGACTTGCAGCACACAAGTTGCAAGGGGGTACCTTAGCCCAGAGCTCAGCAGTGAGGGAGCTGAGAGACTTCTCCTTCTCAGAGGCAGACCTGTCCTTCTGGTCAAGAGCTGCAATCTTGCGTGCCATCTCTGCCAAGGTGTGGTCTGCGGCTTCTTCCCGTTTGCGCATCTGCACACCCAGAATCACCCTGCTCAGAAACATGTGCACAGACAGAAACACACACTGTGGACAGACACACACGAGCAATTAGACAGACAGACAGACAGACAGACAGACAGACAGGAACATGCACTGTGACGGAGTACAGCAGCTCATGGTGGGCCAAGAGCTAAAATGCAATTTGCAATCCAGCCTCACAACGCTAGATCACTTGCAGTAACTAGTAGCTTCATCGCTTCTGCAGGTTGCATGACACTTCGTTGCAACTGTGTGGCAGACTGACCGTGCCCTCCTTTTCATCTAGCTGGTGCTTGAGGGCCTTCAAGTCATTCTCCTGTACTTGCAAGGTGCGCTCTAGCTTATGCAGATCCTTGGAGGCAGATTCCACCTCAGCCTGCAAGGTCAACCACATAGGCTTCACCACACACACCACATCAGCACATTGGGCTCACCATAAAGTCTGTGTCAAATGGGTACTGCTCATGCTATGACTCTGCTCCAGACAGGTGCCAATGGCAGAACACTTGACTAGGCTGTTGTGCAGAGCTCAAGTCTTTGACCCAGTAGTGCCTTCTTGCATCAAGTACATCCAGATTAAGCCACGATGGCCGTATTATTATGTACAATTGCACTTGACACATGGTTTGGCATCATACATGTCACTAATTTAGAGTGGGATAGGTGAGTGTTGGGTCTTTGGTCAGGCAACATTTGGGAGCCTACCTCTTGTTTGGTGATCTTGGCAGCACGCTGGTCCAGGTCAGCAGCCTGGACTGCCAGCAGGTGGCCCTGTTTGGTGTTGTCCTGCTGGGCCTGCGCCAATCGATCCTGAAGGGCACGAATCTCCTCTCGCCCCTTCTCCACTCCCTTCAACTGGCTGTCCAGCTCCCTTCGGGCTGCAGCTGTTGCCTCTGCCCGCACCTGAAGCATGCGCACAGGCCATTGCTCATTGTGTTGCTGAGTTGCGCATGTCTGCTGGACAGCTGAACATCTTGCTTGTGCTCTCATGAGGCTTATGTCTGACTGCCTGCGGCACTTGATTGGTCAAGATTGACAGTTGACACGTCCTGGGAAGTTTCAATGTGTTTGATGCCTGCATGCCCTCATGGCAGCCTTTGTCAAGCATGACAAAGGACTTCTCTTCAGTCAAGCAACAAGATGTGGCGCAGCTGCTGCAGCAGTGCAAACACAGCTTATACGCCTTAATGGCATGCAGCCCTGAGCTCATATAGTGCAAAGATGCTGACCTGGGTATTGGCAGCTTCAGTAGCCTGCTCAGTGGCTCGGCGAGACAGCTCTCGATCCCTCTGGTTGAGCTCATGCCTGAGCGCTACCAGCTCTGTATGTTCTTCTGCCAGCTGCTCACTGCGCACCTGCACTCACAGAACAGTGCAAAATGGCCACACTGTTCAATATGTCTTGCAAAATAGGCTGGCATGGTCAGCGTGCAGGCAGAAAGAGACAGCAGAGGATAAAATCACCTCTATTGTTCTGCAACTGCTGTCGTAATGACACAACATGCATGGCCAAAGCTTCTGATCACAACCGTGTCCAGTCAGTTTTATCAACATCACCATCAGTGCAGGACAATTCAGAAAGTTTATAGCTAGAGGGCGGCTCGTGCACCTTCAGATGTTGCACTTGCTGCTTGCTTTCGCGCGCAGCAGCATCAAGGCGCGAGCGCTCAGCTTCCCCATCCTGCCAGGCACGGCGCTCTATCTGCAATCGCTGCGACTCAGCCTCCTGCTTCAGGCCGGTGTCGGCCAGACTCGTGGCCCGCCGCTGCAGGTCTTCTTGCTCACGCTGGACCCGGCTGCTCATCTGGGCAACATCCTTTTCAGCACTGTAGATGGCTTCCTGCATCAGGAGCAAGGGTTGTCAGGACGGTTCTTGCTCTGCTGACATGCAGGCCAATACATGATCTCAGCAAATTGCCATTTGATAACAGAGTCTACCCTGGTCTGCATTGGGTACAGGTTGTTACTTGTCTCAGCTGCATGCAAGCTTACAGGGAGATGCTGTATGAACGTCAAAGCTTGCAGTGTGGACATCTCAACAAAATTGCACAGGTTTTCAATGGTATGCTGGGCAATTGGCCGTAAATTGCACCCAGGTCTCATGCTTGAGTGAGCATAGGAAACAGAGGTGCACCTCGCGGCTGTCCAGTTCTTTAGTGCGCACAGTCAGCAGCGCCTTGGCCTCTGCTGCAGCAGCCTCCTGGCGTGCTAGGGCCTGGGTGCGGCCCTCTAGGGCAGCTGCCGCCAGGGCTGTTTCCCTCTTCATTGCCTCAGCCTCTTGCTGAGCTGCCTTGACCCTCTCAGCTCCCTGCAACAACAGTGCCAAGCATGCTTTGCCCACCAAAGCTGTGCAAAACACTTTGCTCTTTGTCAACAAGACCTGGCGGCACCTGTTATGCACCCAGCTGACAATATACCAGTGTTGACTTTGAGAGACAGAGGACAGGCTGGCCTGCGTGAGACTTCTTTTCTGCAAACGATCTGTGTGTCTGCAGGCCAAACTGCACAGCACAGCATGTTCTTGTGTCTCAGAACTGCTGTGCATCTCAGGAAGCACATGAGCTACGATCACTACCTTGGCTGAAACGTCTTCTGTGAGCTTAGCCCAGCGCTTCTCAGCAGCAGCTTCAGCTTGATCTAGACTGCGCTCCTTGGCGAGGATGTCCTGCCGCCGAGCCTCCAGCTCTTGCTGCATGTGTTGCTTGTCCTCTGCATTGCATGCATACATTCATTCAGTCCATAGGTCGCAGGTGCAGCTCGCCCCTGAGCAATGAGTTCATGCACGTGATGTTGGCATGCAGCAATTTCAGCGCTGTGTGCATCACTGTACATTTCTGATGCTGATGCAGGAAGGCCTGTAGGCAGAGACAGCTGCTGCTGAACAGCTCGTATGGTAAGTGATCGCTTGCACAGCAACTGCAAAACAGCCTTGCTTCCTCGCATCAGTCTACACAACTCAACGGGTGTGGTATACAGCAAGAGCACAAGCGCTGAACACTGCAACAGCATCAATTTACCCAGCCCATGAGACCACAGTGTATCAAAGCATCTAAAAGGCTGCACACAGAGATCACGGCAGGGAATCAATGTCTGTAGGCATTCATAAAGCAGCACATGCATGGATGCTGCCAGGTCATTACAATCTGCAAATCATGACTGTAATGAGGAGAGCTGCCGTAGCTCATATGTTATTGAGGAAAGGAATGTAGAGTCCCTACCGGACAGCTCAAGTTCCAGCTTGTGTCTGTATTGATGCAGGTCCTCGGTCTTACGTGCCAGACCTGCCTCAATATCATCCACATGCCGCTTGAAATCCGCTGCAAGAACCACACCCTCTATGAGCTGGCATGCTTTACGGCTCGCGTCTGTGCATCATACTTGTGCAAATCTGCATGTTATCCACGAGCAGATGCAGCCCAGGGCTGCATGAGTGCACGTACAAGAAGAACTCTGGTTAGGGCAGCACCAGCACTCCTCAAGCAACAGATCTCAGGCTGCACATGTCAACCAGTCTAGCAAAGACGCAAGCCAGGATTGCTGCTGACACCACCCAAGTTGTGCTGCTGGGATTTGCATGTGGATTTGCGCAATTGGGCACATCGCACATAGCTTGCGGGCTGCTGTCATATGAGTCAAGATGTCCAAGCCCATGCCTTGATATGCACAGAAGCATGCATCGCATGCTGCTTCATTGTTGTGGTCACATGAGGCAGGATGGTCAACTCCACACGTGGATATGCTTTGGAGGATGCATTGCAATGGCTGCTGGGTTGCACCTTCTTTGTCCTTCAAGGCTTGAGCATCATTTGCAAGAGAGTGCTGCTGAGCCTTGAGATCAGACTCGCGCCTTTCCAGAGCCGCTAGCTTGTCTGCATGCTGCACCATGCACAGCAAGCAAGTCTCATGCCAAAGGCACGCAATGATCACAATATGGGCACAGTCTATGTATGCTTGTGGTTGGTAATACGGCTCTGCTACTGGCTGGCCAACCTTGAATGATTTGACAAACCTGATGATCTAGGCATGCTTTACAAGAGCTGCTGTTTTAAAGTGACATGTGTAAGGCATGTGCTCAAGCTCCACAGAGTGGACACTTAACCAGGCTATGCCATTTTACTACTGAACATGCACAACAAGCATGCCATTGCATGACCATCTCTCCACTGATTTGACAAGATGCTGTGAAGCTGTTGTTGACCTTGCAAACAGTTTGTACTTAGCAGACATTGCCAGACTGAGCCAGCAGTCTTCAGACACACACACACACAGACACACACACACACACACTCTCTGTATACAACCTGTATGAAGCATGGTAAGCAGGTGTGAATCAGTGTCTGCCTTTGACAGTGTTTGCATACCTTGTGTTCAAGCTCCCTGGCTTCAGCTATAGCTGCTGCAAGGGCGGCCTTTGCTGCGGCCAATTCACCTTGAACCTTTTCCACATCTGCTCGCTCGTGGGTCTGCATTCAATCACAACCTGCTGAAAGCATTGCTTGCTGCATTGCATACTTGCGCTGAACATCCTGTCTGTGTGTAATGGCAACTTGATTCCTGTGACTGTTCTCTGTGTAATAAGTTGGTGCTAAATCCAGGCCTGACTCAACACCCCATGTCATACAGTAAAGACTTGTGTACCGTACATGCACGTTCCCAGACTTGAGCCACACACTCCACCTGCTGAAGCTGCAATTCTGGCCAAACAGCTGTGATTGCGGCACTCTTGTACTAGTTGAGGAGCTGTTTTCCCATGTCATGTTGCTTACCAGCTCTGTCTCCTGCCGCCGCAGCAGGGCAGCCCTCTCATTCAGCTCATGCTCACGGTCTTCATAGCGCAGCTGGGCATGCTTGGCCTCTGCCTTGGCATCAGCCTCAGTCTTGCAGACAACCTCCAGCTTGTGCTCGACCTCTGCCTGCTGCTTCTTCAAGTACTCCCGTTCCTCTTCACATCTGCGCATCGGAGCTGCTCAGCCCACCACAACAAGGGAAGCTTGACAGCACATGCGACATGGCAGTGATGCAGGCCTGGTGCGTGAAAGCCTAGCCTGATAGGTTATTCATCTTACTCAAGAGATACAGGCAGGCGTGCGCAGCGTTATATCTGTCACCTGCTTGGTAGAGTACTGCGTTGCCAACGCAAAGCTTGACGGTTCAAATCCCTTTTTCCTGCTTTATGTGAATAGCAGATTATTGCTGATTGCTGGTTGCTGACAGAGCAGTATTAGCATGTGCTAACATGCAATGCAACAGTAGAGACCACATTGACACACTGTTCAGCTGAGGATGAGGATGGGGTGGCTTACCTTCTGCGCTCAGAGGCGGCAATGGCCTGGGCCTCCTTGGCGTCCTGAGAAGCTCTGCCTGCAGCTTCTTGAGCCACTGCCAGACGTTGCTCATCACCCTACGCACGCAAACATCATCATCATCATCATCATCATCTTGAATGCCGAGTGGCATTGCCATGCATGTCTTGCAGGCAAACTCTTGGACCTGGCTAGCGCAGATCCATGTTGCACTCATGTGCAATGTGCAGCAGCCAGAAGAAGTGCTACTGGAGAACCCTATCAAGATTGTGAAGACCTATTTTGCAGATCTGTGACTGAAAGCTGCTCAAGGCCTTCGCAGGGCATCAACACAGTGGCAGCATCAGGGCAGCTGCATGCAATATCTGACTTGCTGTCAGTATACATGCTCTGCATGGTGAGCTGGAACCTGACTCAGAGCAGACACCATGACATTACAGTTGCTAACAGCCTGTTGCTATTGGACGTGTGCAGACTAGACATTGAGTGAAGCTGGGTCGTAGGGTAGGTAATAACTTATAAGATGCGCAGGCAGAGAGTTCAAATAGTAGGGGAGGCAGTACCTCTAGCTGCAGCTTGTGGCTGGCCAGGCGAGCCTCTTCCTCATTGACCTGCTGCTGATGCTGAGTAAGGCGCTGCTCCTGCTGATGCAGCTGTTGGCTCAGCTCCTTTGCCTCTTCGTTGCTGCGAAGCTGCTCCTACATGCATCAACACTGTTCGTTGTCAACTACAAACTATAATACAATGCCATTAGACTCTGGTTGAGCTTGGCTGGGAGAATGCAGTGACAGCTCAGGCTGGCGTTTGACTAGCAGTATCAGCTGTGCTGGCTGCAGACTGCTGACTGATGTGATGGTCACTCAGGCTGCAGGGCCTTGCTGAATGCTGTGCAACACTGCACAACATGCTGTCTGCACCACCTTGCACACCACCACCAGGCAACAGCTTTGCAGGCAAGAACGCCTGTGGTGTTTGACAGGCATGTTGTGCTGAGTGCATGATCAGGGAAGTGCATGTGTGCATGCATGAACACAGGTAAACAGGTGTTTACCTGCTCAAAGGCATGTCGATGCTGCTGCAGGATGCGCCGTTCTTCTTCCAAGGCCTGGCTCTGACGGTCAACTTCGGCAGCAGCTGACTGCAACAGGTTGTCAGCTCGCTCCTCAGCCTCTTGGACCTGGCGCTCACGCCTCCTCAGAGTCGCCTTCTCTTCTTCACCCCACACCTGAGCTGCCTGTCAAACACCATCACACACGTATAAGCAGCAAAGTGATGCAAGCAAGCAAGAGCAAGAGTAGTCAGGTTGGGTTGTAGATATCAATGTTCTTTATCTGATGCATACCAGCATAATGCAGGCACATGCAAAACGATGGCATGCCACTTGATAAGCAGTAGCTCAATGACTATATGATGTGAAAGCACAGGCAGGCACTGCTTCCTTTCTGGGTCCAAAACCATCGTCTCAACAAGCGTAAAGCATTCAAATCTGCATGGCCTCGCACATGACACAGTCTTGCATTCCAACCCTTGCTGGGCTGGGTAACTTGGTATAGAGCTGTCAAGGCAAGGCTCACTGAAATTGCTTTGGCTCTTCTTTAGCAGTGATGTGAACACGCACAGTTTTGACAACACACTGTTGATATTCATGCAGGACTATTTACTCTCATGAGCATTCTCTGACCATTTGATCGGTGACAGTTACATGTAAGCATGATATGTCTGTGTAGCTTCTAATGTAGGAGTCACCTTGAGCATGTCTCTGGCCTCCAGGCGTTCCTTCTCAATTGCTGCAGCAGCCTCCTCTAGCAGAGCCTTCTGCTGCCTCACCTGCTCCTGCTCATTCTGCAGGCTGGCTTCACGCTGCGCCAGCTCCTTCTCTTGCGCTGCCAGAGCTTCAGCATGTCGCTCAACTGCGCACCCATAGACTTGTTCAAATGCTGTAAGCTGGCTGTGTGTGGTATGAGACTCATGCTGGGCACGCTAGGCGCTCTGTTGCAGAGATGTCTTGGACAGCACACAAGGCGTCAGGAGCTGACACCCCTTCCATAATTTTATAGGCTTTCAAGATTTAGACACCCCTTCCCCTCTCACTGTGCCGACACGCAACTGGGTCAACTCACAGCAATGGGGCTATGCACAGTCAATCAAGAACTGATTGAGATCCAGCTGTGATGCACAGCCAGTCAAGAATGGATTGAGATCCAGCAGCGATGCACAGCAGCGGTGACATGCACAATCAGTAGGAGATTGGTTGGGTCCCAGCACTGGTGCACAGCAATGGAACTATGCACAACCAGGAAAGAAGGGATGCAGCTCCAGCAGTGGTGCACAGCAATGAGGCCATGTACAATCAGTAGGAAGTTGATTGGGTCCCAGCACTGGTGCACAGCAATGGGGCTATGCACAATCAGTAAAGCAGGGATTGAGATCCAGCACTGGTGCACAGCAATGAGGCCATGCACAATCAGTAGGAGATTGGTTGGGTCCCAGCACTGGTGCACAGCAATGGAACTATGCACAACCAGTGCTGGGATGCAGCTCCAGCAGCGATGC
>JAABUO010008056.1_pt1 | contig 11941 bp, 12 predicted proteins | sample 5559291 | NCBI WGS metagenome assembly JAABUO01 (sample SAMN10711878, study PRJNA513372) | rock metagenome | isolation source: Antarctica rocks | place: Antarctica: Victoria Land, Finger Mt sud | reverse complement strand
GCTTGCAAACACTTTCGCTTTAATACCTGAAGCTCTAGCTTATCGCTTCGGTTCCGCGAGAGTCACCGGCTCACTGTACGCAGCTCTTCTACCGGAAGTGACAGAGAACCAGAGTTCATCTTGTGCGTTAAGCACGTTGGGGTGGTAACGTTGCCACTGGGGACATGGTCTGTCCCTGCCGAGTGATCCTCGCTGCGTTATCCGCCTTTGTGGCTGTGTTCTTGATCTTACATACAACACGAGACAGCTCACAGACCACAGACCAAGCCGTTGATGATGCGAAAGCCCCTCTCAAGGTTGACTGATCTGCAACTACCTGCAGCTATTTGGTGCTCAAAGGTGTCCGAAGCAAGTGATTTGAGCTTGGTATACAATGGCTGTAGGGTGGCTGTACAAGCCGAGTGTCAGCTCTGCATGAACGATGGAGTTGGCATACTGTGGCAGACCTATTCACTGGCAAGTTCCTGTGGGACGTCTTGTCAGAATATCGAGGGCAGCAGAACCCTTCAGATGAAGTGGCTTCAAGCTAACACCAATTTGTAACGTCATCAGGTCATATGAGGCTACAACAGCAGCCTGATGATCTGTGGGGTATTGTAACATTTTTACGCCTTGCAGTTGCGTAGGCACTGTGGATGCTTAGCAGCAATATAGTTGCTGTACATTCCTAATCAGTTCTGCTTGGCATGCAGCTTAAACATTTGATTCATTTCATGTACCTAGATGCCTTTATGTCTTTCTTCTGGCAGCAGTTAACGTTTGGTACACTGGCTGAAGCGTTCTTGGTCAAATGGCACGCATGTAGCCTATGAGCATTGCAAAGCACTAGGCACCCAGAACAACACCAAGGTCTCTTATAACACTGGACATAAGACGATGAGTGTTTGCATCTTAAACTTTATCAATGCAATGCTACTTCAGCATCCAATGCACATGTGGCAGTGTTGCCAGTTAACGTAACAGTTGAATGACAGTGTATGGGGCTCCAAGTAGATACGGGGCTTGCTCTCCCACCTCTGCTGTTGTCCTGTGTGCCTCATATGAGGCCGTTATATAGTGGTGTGATGTTGTGGCAAATTGATATGCCCCTTGCTGTTACGGGGGTTATATGGGGGGGAAAATGCATGGTCTTTCACCGAAAATTACAAACTTGTGTTCATACCTGCAAATTGTTTCTCTGTTCATGACATGCACTGGCTGGTAACATAATGATTGTTGTCAACACCAGTGAAAATCAACTGGCAAGACTCCAGTCTAGTCTTAAACAACAGGGATGCTGTAGCTAATAGGTTGCAGCACAACTGGGCTCAATCTCTGTGTGCCAGACAGCCATTCATGATATATATGAATACGTGTTTGCTCAACTGACTACTGGCATAGGATTTACCCTGTGTATATAGCACAACAATTCAGCAAAACGTCAGTCACTGCATCTGCAGTTCATGTACCAAAGCCTGAATGCACAATCTATTAAAGTAAGGGACAGAACAGCAAACTGTGTGGTAGATATACAGGAGTGAAATCACATCCGTATGGACATGAAGCATGGCTTGCATGCATCAAATAATAAGGTACTTCATGACGGAAAACAGAATGAGCATATTTGCCTTGTGACACAGCACAAAACATAGCTACATAGCAAGCCTGCAATCCACCCATTCCCCTACTCATTTCGAGCTTTGGCTTTGTTCAAAGGTTTTCCATTTCCGCCTGTTGTCCTCTACTGCCCGCAGCATTGGGCGAGCGTCAGTCAACACGGCGCACCAGCTTCTGAACAGGGGCATAGCCACCACGTCAAAGAAGCCAACCTGTACAAGCAACGATGGTCAGTGACGAGTTGTCACTGACAACAGTAAACACAGGCTGCAGCCTGGGAGTCAAGTAATATCTTGGATGCCACAAATGTGTCATCGGTCTGGTGTGAGTGCTGCATAGACCAGCTGTTACCAAGGGAGATCGTCTATACAACAGGTCTATGACAGCAGCAATGCCTCACTTGCATTATCCCCACAATAAATCAAGATAATGATTATGCTTTCTGGCTCATGATGAGCTAGGTATGAGCAGGGCAAGCCTTGTCTCTCCAGCGTTAATCCCATGGGCGTTATAACGGCATGTTTTCAAGCACCCAGCCAAGCTTGTTATTATGCAACCCAAACAGGTATCCATGACACTCAACTGCAGCCAGTGGATGCTTTTGCTGGATCTTGTTGGAAGGGAGAGACAGCTGGTTTTGTCGACATTTGATCACATGCTCTGTGTGCATTGTGTGATCAGCAAAGTGTAATGCACAATGTGTCGCAAACATGTGTGTCTGACCTGCATTGTGGACCAGAAGAGGACACGCTGTCGACAAGCTGATTGAGGCACTGTGATGCTTGTCTAGCACATCTGATGTCCAGTTGACTGACCTGGGACTTAGTGATGCCTCCTTTGGTTCGGTCCATGAGGGGGGAGACCAGCATGTGAAGCTGCTTCTCATTGTCCCCTTGCCGGAAGAGCTCCTCCTCCAGGCCTGCCACCCACCTCTGGTGAACTGCCCAGGGCGCTGCCAAGTGCCCTAAGTCTGCGCACTTCAATGCCATCTGCAGCCAGCGCAACATCCTGGGGTTTTTTTATGTGGGTCATTGGTCACGCTTGATAAAAGTGGGCTTTCTCGCTTTGAGCAGGGGCATTGCTAGACCAGCATCAAGGCGAGCATGGCTACTCTCACTGCATTCCTTAGAGTTGCATGGCAAGTGCTGGGCCTATCTGTCATGTAAACAAGCTTTGCTTGTTGGTGGCGATAGACTTGCAAACGTCTTGCAGCTGCAGCTTTGGGGCAGGCCAGAAATTGCAAATGCAGAATAGTGCACCAGATTCTTTGAGCCAGGATCACCATACAATGCCTGGTGCACTTCTGGTGTCGTGTCAAGATAACAATGTAAGGGCGCTGCATTGCTCGCAAAAGGGTTGTGAGGGATCTGCGCTGCGCTACATGGAGGCAGACACTGGTGTGTCAAGCCAGCAATAGTACAAGAGACATTGAGTCATGCCTTGCACAAACAGTTGAAGCACCTGTAGTAGCATTGATCGGTCTGCTGGGTCCTCAAACTTGATGGCCTGGCCATCAGCGGAGGCAGAGGTGGCCCCATCTGTGGCCATCATGTGGCTGTGCAGCTTGACCTGCAGCACGGTCTGGAAGCGCGAGATGATGGTGCAGTGCTGCTTCATGTCTGTTCCCAGCACCATGTCTATCATCAGCTTACGCAACCGCACCTGCATTTGTCAAATAGTTGTCCATTTATTGTGATCCCATGTGATTCACCCAGTGTGATGTTCCAGCAGATGCACAACTGGGGTCTACATTGATGTCATACCTGCATTCTGTCATGTTAGATCCTGCCCAACTTGTGGCTGGCAACCTCACAAAGGCATCATGCAGCTTGGCAAATGCTTTTCAGCAAGTATGGGTACACTAAGTGAGCCAGATATGTTCTGTCATGGGCCGCTGACAGCATCAATTCAATAAGGCAGGAACAGACCTGCTTCACATATGCACAGACTGTCATGATCAAGTGCAACTGTAACGCCTGAAGATACTGAAAAGAAAAGAAAAGAAAAGACTACGCCTTTCGGCGTCAATTTAATGAGAAGCCCAGTATTATACCGGGCTGCCCAGTCTGAAGATACTGCATCAAGCCATGGAGACAACAGTTGGGTTGAGTGGCAACAGAAGTGTACACGTGATGTTTCACAACACTGTGCATCTCTGTGAACATGATTACATGACATATGAGTACAAGGCAGAGTGTGATGGTGCAGGCCCGATGAGCACGCTGGGCGTTCAAGGAGTAATCTGCAGCTGCACTTCACCAATACGTAGGCAGCCCACAAAGCCAGATACAGGCAATATGCTGTCAGGGCAGCAATCAACCAGCTTGTCTTTGCTCAGATGGCACAGCAGTCCGCAGTCGTCCCTTTGCAGCAGACGGAAAGTCTGTGACACATGGTGGTTTTCCAGAGGAGACAGGTCATTGTATTGGATGGCCAGCGGGTTGCTGGTCTTGATCAGGAAGTCGTTGTTCACGCCCTTGTGATCTAAATCGTGGCAGATCGCAGACAGGTACCCTGCATGCCATGTAAATGCGTGACCAAGGTGCTTGTTTACGTAAAGCTTTTTTGGTGAAAGATTTCAGGCTTTGTTGAAGTAAACACATGGTATGCTGTCGGACATGCTGCCCACTAGTGTGTACTTTAGGAGCCTTCAAACCATCATTGTTTGTCTTTGCTGGTTCTGCTGTTCCTGTGACCATTTGACTTACTGCACTTGACAAATCCGGCAATGCATGATGCATTTAAGTCCAACCAATTCAGTGTGGACTAGAAACTGAGCTCCACACACACACACACACACACACACACACACACACACACACACACACACACACACACACACACACACACACACACACACACACACACACACACACACAAACACACACACAAACATTCACACACACCTGGGCATACTGCACTCTAACATCCAATCAAACAGTGAAATGATTTCACAATTTGGAGCTTACCAGCCAGCATGATGAGCTCATCATCCATGCGGCTAGCAAGGCCGCCCAGGGTCAGCAGAGTATGCATGCTTTGCAGCACATCTGCCGCGTGTGCCTTACTGTGGTAGGGAGTGTCATTGTAGCCGTCTTCCACTCGCCTCAGGAACTTGGCAAGCTTGCTTGGCTCCAGCTCTGTACAAGTCAGATTGTTTGGTCAGGTGTCAATCCATTCTGCTGGCATGCAGGGGTCTATTTGACAATAGCAGAATTCAGGGGTTGACGCTTGACCATAGCAGATTTCAGGGGTTTGCGTTTGACAGCAGCAGCACCCAGGGGAATACACTGTCAGAGTGACTGTCAATCGTATGTTCAGGAGGCCTGCATGCATGATCATGTGCTGCAGTGGCAGACTAACCAGGATAGAGCAAGTATAGTGTCTAGAAGACTGGGCTTTGGGCCTGTAGTCTTGTACCTTTGCCTTCAGCATATTTAGCATGCCCAGCAAAATTATACGCATCAAGACTCTTGATCATTGGCTCTCAATTGTATTTGCATAAGCCAGAGGGCAGTCACTCAAGACTTGTACGCATGTGTTGAACAATGCCATTTACCGTCTTTAACAGGCGCAAAGTGGGACAGAGAGAAGACAGATTGTCTCACTGTAAACTTCGCCCAGTCTGCCCTGCCGCACCAGTCACAGCATCAGTATGAGGCTACTGGGGCCAGCACAATTGCAGCATGGCTGTAATACGGTACTGCCAGATACTGCATACATCAGCATTGCCATGAGAGGGCCTTGAGGCATGTCAGGAATGCCATGGTGCAGAAATTGTGTTCAATACAGTGGAGAACACTCACTGAATTCCTTGGCCACTCTGTTCTGTTGCATGAGCCAGAAGCCCAGGGTGCTGAGGGGGTAGCCCTGTGAGGCTTCCACCAGTCTGAAGGCATCAAAGTGCCAGTGGTCAGCTGTCCTCAGCACTGCCTCCACCTCTGGGATGGGTGCTGTGGCTATGTTGGGCAGATGACTCAGCTCCCCACTCGACCCTTCCTCTTCTTGCATTGTGTCTGACGCCCTGTGCCAATGCCATTGCAAGCATGATTGATTGCAGATATGGCATTTATTCCTTTGTCATTTGTTCATTGATCTATTGATTGCTTTGCATGATCATTCATCCAGCAAGCATGGTTTTGACAACCATGGCTTTGTTGTTTGGCATACAGGCACAGGCTGTCACAGCATTTCAGCTGTAGGGCTGCTGCTCCCTGCATTACAGCTTGGCATGTCCCAGCAAGCCTGACAAGTGGCACATGGAGCAATACAAAAAGGAAATGCAGATTTGCTGCGTAGGCCTACCTGCTGGAGCTGTCTCCGCACATGAAGGCATCTTTGAACCTGCAGCCAAAGACAAAGGCAATTTGAATCAGCATTTTGAGTCAGAAATTGATACCAGCCAAAGACAAAGCAGCTTAGACCCTGCAGCCCACGGAAAGGCGGAATATGATGCACTTCCAGCATGGCAAAAGGTCATGAAGGTACAATTCTTCTAACTCTAAGCTAGACTGGGTCATGAATCTGTCGTCATAAACATAGCCAGATTGTCAAAGGCAAAGCTTGTGGGCACACAGCAAGCAGAAACAACGAAGTGCATCATGTGTGACAATGCACGTGTGCTTGGAGGAAGAAGGAGGAGATAGAGAGAGGCTGACGCAACACTTAGAAGGCAGGGCTTGATAGTAATATCAAAAGCTTTGCTGGTGGTGGAAGCAGGTGGTGGGGATTACGCGCATTTTTTCCCGTTACCTTCATGCAAAGCTCTGCAAAGTGCAATGCATGTTATATGAACTGTGCCAGGTACAATGCCAGTGCGCTCAAATTACATATGTACCAAGTTTGCCAGGTATAGACACGTGCCAATGCAGCTATATGAGGACTGTCGCATGCCAACTAGCTTGTGCAATGCAGGATCATCCTGTTGACGACGGTAAACAAGGTAACAAATGAACCTGCTCCAAAACATAGGAATACATCTCAGTCAACTCTGCAAGACAGCCAGCATGTGGACAAAGAGGGGGCCACATGACGGCCTGTTGGGCAGGGGTGTGAGGGTGCACCTGCCACTGAGAATGCTGTCATTGCTGCTGGCTGAGGTGCAGCTGTTACGGCGACGCTTTGTGCCATAAAAGTCGTTTGAGCCGCCTAGCAGCTGAATCAGATTCATGCCCACATCGCTGTCCAGATCGTTGTCCTGTGTGATGATGTCCTGGATGTTGCGCTGCAGACCATACAACCCTGTCAGCAGCAGTTCTACACCTTCCATCTGGTCTGTACCAATTGCTGTGTTGAGATGGCTGCCCTGACTGATGGGCACAAGTTGTTGCAAGTCTGCGCTGCATGACTGCAATGCAGTGGCGTTAGTGACAATTGTTGCAAGAGCAAACATTTCAAGGTTCACATCACAGTGACAAGAGAGGCACAACAAGAACACAACAGCTGATGCTTTGCCAATCTGCAGCGCTCTGGCACAACACTGTGCAATTGCACATCCAGTCAGCATGCCAGTGTCTCAAACTCACATCTGCACTGAGGTCGCCAGCCACAGTCAGCTCATGCAGTTTGTGAACCGCATGCATGTCTGGCTGCTGACCATTGATGATTGCTTGCAGCACCCCCAGCATACGACGCACAGGTGTCTCGCCTGTGCAAAAACAGCATCAGCAATACAGGTCATACTTGTTACAGGCACTACCATGCTGACTCAATGCTTGATTGTGAGGTCTGTCACGTCCTAGTGTATGTGCTGCAAGCCCGTAACAGGCCCTGTGAGTCAAGACCTGCACAATGAAGCAGTGAGCAAGGGTTGCCACCCTTCCCTATGTACAGCTGTTTGAGCAGCGCAGCCTCTCAGTGTAGAAGCAAGATGCTTCAGAAAGACCAGAGCGTAATGTCACGCATGTCAAAACGCAGGCCAGCTTCTCACCATCAGTGCCTGGAACTGCAACGGATGCTTTGCTGCTTGTGCTACACTGGACCCTGTACTGGCGCAGCACATTATGCGCATCCTGACCACACGGCAGTGTGCAAGCCTCAGCTCCACGTATGACTTGCATCAGGCAGTGGCATTCCACAGTGCCTCCATGTGTTGACATGAGACTGATAGCCTGTATAGCAATATCAGGCTACAGCAAGTGCAACAGACGCCAGCAAAGCTTCAATCTGGAGTTGGATGTTTGCGTGCAGATGAACCGCTAGCGATACCAGTCAGTGGCAACTCAATAACAGGAAATAAGATCGACAGCATCAACAGCTCTGACTGGCAACATGCACAGCAATGCGCAGCTGCAATTTGGCACTGCTCAATGCAAGACACACTCAAGAAGTCATCAACAGGGCTTCATTGGCACTATCATCAAACCACCCTGAGCTGTGGTAGGCAATGCTTGATCTGCGTGCATCACCATGAGCAGCCAGAGGAGTCCGTACTGCTGCATCAATGCATGGTGTCCACCAGGCCAGCTCAGAAATAAAGATGAGCAGGCAATGGTTACCTTGTAGCTGACATCCAATTCCAGAGGTTTGCCAGAGGGGTAAAGGCCAGGCAACATCTTCCAACCACATCCCTCCAATACTTGTTCTCGGTGTGCTACCTGGGCAATACAAGATCAGTTGTCGTTGAGTGTGCAATGACAGATCAGGGCAAACAAGCTATGCTGTAGCACAATGTGAGCTCTCAGCAAAGTACTTGGCAGCATGCAAGAGCTGTTCACTTTCTGCATTGTATGTTGCCTGACAGAAGTCAGCTGACACAGGGAGCTTACAAAAGCATCCATTAGTGACAATAGGTGTGTAACATGTGCTTAAATAAAGGGGAAAGAAAATACCTCCACCTCTTCATGAACCAGGCTGTTCAGCGCATTGAAGGTAGCAAAATCATCCTTGGACACTGAACTTGCCACAGGACTTGTGTAGTCCAATGCAATAAATTCCTGGATGTTAGTTTTGAACAGCTGAAGAGCTGTTCTGTTGGCCCATATATTTCTTCGTGAGCAGCAACTGCATCACCAACTTGTTGCTTGTAGAGCTACCATCACTTCAAACAGCGTCTGGTCGGACGTGGCCATGGGCAGCTCATTGCAGTCATGCAGTGTAGCATACCTGTAGATCCAGAGGGGCTTGCTGACTTCTTCCAACAGTTTCAGCTGGCTAAGCAGGAAGATATCTGGCGCAAGAATTCTGGCCATTCAGGCTGGCTGCGCTTGCAGTGACAATCAAATAGCCGTGCTAGCCAAGATATGCAGGAGTCATCCCCAAAGCATTTGATGGATTTTACAGCATAGTGAGTTACAGATCAGGTATTGCCATCGTAACCCGGTGTACCTCAATGATCAGACAAGGCGTCAGCAGGCACAGGCTAATGATTGAAGCGTTTCTTCCGCATGTTTGCAAGCTTTACAATTATACAATAAAGAAAGTTTGTGTATAGGCGCTGTTTGACCAGTTACTGTTTGCTCGGTGCTTTTATACGACCAAAGGTGCCGCAGACTCAGATCGCATGTCAAGCCACGCCTGGCTGCTTTGGTGCAGAACTGATACGACTTACCGTCAGTCGGTCCAAGAAGCAGCCGAGCACAAGCTCTCTATCAAGGTCTGGTTTGAAGAAGTTCGGTGCCTCAAGCGTAAGGTCGGCGTAAGATTTGTATGGACTCTCGTCATACCGTACGCACAGAAACCAACCGCGAAGCGGAAAATTTTCGAATTAATTAAAGCTTCGCGAAAATCATCACGCAGCACGCAGCATGCAGTGGCAGTATCGCGCATGCCTGTCAAGTAATTATTTTTTGGATCGCGAAGGTGCATCGCGCGGCGAAATTTGGCGTGTTCTGCTGTGTTTTGACACCGTTTTGGCGTTTTGATACAATCAGGGCAGATTAAGAGATCGCGCAGGAGCCTGGCGAATTAATTTACGGACCGCGCAGGCACACCGCGAGGAGCCCCCAATGAATTGATTTTCATCACGCAAGGCTCAAAATAATTGTTTTTTCGCGGTTGGTTTCTGTGCGTACGGTATGCTGGGGACCCCTGCCTTCGCACAGTCAACCTTCACCATGTATTATCACTGCAGCACTTGCTTGACCGTCGGCAGAAGTACTGTTTAAACATGCTGACCAGCTCTCTCAGTCTCCATTTGCCGAAGTGTCCGCTTGCATATTCTCGCTGCCATTCAGTGCTGCGCACAAGACTTGCCTTGCCGTTGCTGCAATCAGCCAGCTTACAAAGCCGGAACACCTCACAGCCCCGCTCGTGAAGTCACGGTTGCCGAGTCCGAGCCATGACTACTCAGTCAACGGAAGATGCTTCGAAGGCCACTGCAACCGAGATGAAGCAGGTGAGCAAACGTTGCGATACTTGTTCGTAAACCCAGCACTACAGGATCCATCGGTGCGCAGGGCTTCATCGTCGTTTCATATGATGGGCTGTGCTGCAGGGTGGTGTTCTCACTGGCAAATGGGCTATCATTACAGGTGCGAGTTCAGCATTGTCTGTGCTTGCTAAAGTGGCGGTTGATCTTGCCATGTGCTCACCTGCTTCACTGTCTCAGGTGCATCTAGAGGCATAGGCCAAGCCATTGCTGAGGCGATGGCTGAGGAAGGTGCAAACCTCATACTCTTGGCGCAACGAAAAGGGGCACTGGAAGAGGTAAGAGCTGGTGTCATCTGCAGTCACAATGCATGCTCTCCTTCTCTCTGTCCCTGGCACCCAGGATCGCCCCTGAATCTGGAATTGCTCAACCGCCATGGCATGCGGAAATGTGCTGCCGGCCAGTCACCTTGCTTATATCGCACCTGCAGGTTGCAGAAATCTGCAAAAAGAAGGGCTCCCAGAAAGTTGATGTCATGCCTGTGGACCTTAGCGACATGTCCCAAGTCGACAAGTTTGCAGAGGATGTACTGAAGAAGTATGGCGCTGTAGATGTACTTGTCAACAATGCAGCCATTCTTGGACCTATAAGTTATGAGGGTGATGCAACAAAGAACCCCAACATGGGTCAAGGCCCAATCGATGGTAAGCTTTGAGCTGCTACATGCATCAAACCTGCCCACATGCTGCTACATTCCACCTTACCTGCTGTCACCTGTATCATCGTAATCATCTCTCATGACACTACCATGAAAGACTGCAAATGTGAGAGGCTTCTTTCATGTCTTGGAAAAGCCCACACAGCTATGTGACCATCCCTTCACAACACAGCAGACAGCATCCCGACCCTGTTGTATACCAAGCATCTCGCTTAATACCCACAACACAAAGATATGTCTTGGCATGGCAGATCATCTGGAAAATTGGACACACATTATGCAAAGAGACAAGATGGTCTTCAAGCCTTGTTCTGACAGTGCAGGTGATCCAGATGAGTGGGAGAAGGTTCTGAGGGTGAACATGATGGCACCCATGAGGTTGATGCGACGTCTGACCCCTGCTATGGTTGAGAAGGGGGAGGGGGTCGTCATCAACATTGACTCCAGCGCTGGTCTCTCCCCTAAGCCTGGGAATGCTGTCTACTCTGCTTCAAAGTAAGCGGACCCCTACCCCTACCCCTACCCCTACACCTACACCCTCACTACGTACCTCTCAAATGCCCTGGACCATCACAGGGTACCCTTGTACTTTTTGTATCGAAATCTAAACATCCTGCACACACCAGAAGTTGCTTTGTGTAATGCTTTGAATTCGCTCGTTTGGTGCAAATGATAGTACCAACGTGCTGAAGCTTGTTGGCATGCTGGTCTGTTGAATTAGTAGACCCTACAGGGATCCACAAGACAGGCTGCGTTGGAGAGACAAGACTTGTCCTGCACGTACCTAGCTCATCATCAGCTGGAAAACGTTTTAATTATTATTATCATGCTGGTCTACAGGTGGGGCTTCAGAGGATGGAGCAAAGGATGCACAATGGTGAGCTTCCGCTGCGCTTGTTGCATGCTTCTTCATGAAAATGAAAAGCCTTCCAATGGAGATTGACAATCCGTTTCTCTGTCAGTGACCCTAATCTCTGTCCTGTTGTGTGCATGGCCCTGTGCTTATGTACGGCATTCCTTGCTTGTCTGCTTTCTGTGCCAGAGACTCATGCTGGCAACTTGCCTTGTGATATGAGGAGTTGTTGAAATGCATCACAGTGACATGTCCGTCTGCTGTTGCAATGAACACACAGCATACGTTTGGAACCTTGAGCTACTCTGACAGCTGCTCAGTATATGGGAATGTACCCATGTTTTGAACTTCTTAACCTTGCTAAGATGTCCTCAACATCTCTCGCAGCATGCATTGTGTCTTGTTTCAGATATTGCTCTTGTGTGCTTTGTCTGCCTCACATCAGCCCATTCACCATGTAGACTCG
>JAABUO010008055.1_pt1 | contig 11941 bp, 12 predicted proteins | sample 5559291 | NCBI WGS metagenome assembly JAABUO01 (sample SAMN10711878, study PRJNA513372) | rock metagenome | isolation source: Antarctica rocks | place: Antarctica: Victoria Land, Finger Mt sud | reverse complement strand
CTTGCATGGTTATGGAAACGTGCGCCATTGTTTGAACAAAAAACAGTAGAGTTTTTTGCTGTTTGTGGAAGAGAATGGCTGGATTTGTTACTAACACATGGCAAGGTTCTTCCGCTAACACTTTAAGAGGTAACTCTAAGATCCTCGCAAAAATAGGCAATAGCGCACTTCTATTCTAAAAAGTGCTTAAGAAACGTTTCCTGAGAGCTAGTAAAAGGAGCTAAAAAGAGTATTTCGTGCAAATTTCTTCATCAGTCTTTACTCTTTACAACATTTATTCAACGAGCTTGGGAAGCCAATTCATCACCCTATTGCCTATTTTTGCGAGGATCTTAGAGTTACCTCTCGAAAAGACAATGGGGAAATATGTATAAAAAGAATATCTTCTCTCTTAACACGATTTTCATGAGTTCACTGATGTCTTATTTGCACTTCGAGAGACGGCGTGAGAAGGAACAGTTGTATTTTTTCTTACTCACACCCTTTGTGTACAATCATATCTCTCCTGTATCTTCTGCCGCTTTCCCCTAAACCACTTTACTGTTCCCTTGCACCACAGACCCCGTACTCAATCAGGAATTGCAGCAAGAGCGGGCGGCACGTGAAAGCCTCTCGACGATACTTGATGCACAACGAGAGCAGATAGAAGCCTTGCGTGGCATGGTGGAGGTGCTCACCAAGCGCAAAAAAGGGTAAGAGAGGAAGTGCGTGGTATCCTGGGCCTACCTCTATTATCCTATTTAGCTTGACCTCTTTTTGACTTATTGTTATAGTCTAGATATAAAATTGGTAGGAATTGTCTTTTTTAGAGGAGAAAACCTGCATAGGAAGAGGAAAACGTGAAAAACTACGTATTTCGCAGATTGTATCAGCTTGGCTTATTTCCTTTGTTGCTGCTGATAACCACCCTATTTGTATCTCAAGTAGTGCAAATAGGAATGACTTCAAATATAGCATATGCTGCCAGTTCACACGTCTACCCCGTCATGAATACTAGTGAAACGCTCCCAGATGGTGTGTGGTTTCGCACTAGTCGAGGTAGGACTAGGATCAATACCTTTCAAATAAGAGCCACGACTTGGGCGAAAGAGCCATCGCGCTGATAGGAGCGATAGTGTTCAGGCCGTTTGAGAGCGAAATTGCTCATCTTTTGTTTCACCACTCGCGAAGTGCTACGGAACCTTCGGGTAGGCAGGCGAGTGGAGGCGATATCTTGCAGCAAACGTTGATACAGGAGGTTAAAGTGTTGGGGAGCAGCCAATTGAAATTCGCTGATCGCCCCTTGCACCACCTCAATGGTGTGGACAAAACTCAGGCGATCGGGATCAAGGTCGGCCTGTAAAGCCGCCTGATGCATGAAAAAGCGCAGCGCATAATGAGCGAGTAAGAGGCCATAGAGTTCTTGAATCACACCCATGGGCAGCAGACTGCGCAATGGTCTTCCAACCAGACGTTGGTGCGTATCAACTTCATCGATGACTCGTTCGATCTCCCAGCGCTCATGATAGGCACAAGCAAGTTCCAGTGCTGGTGCTGTTTGCGGGTCAAGCAAGCTGGTGATCAAGCGATAAGATTGGCCGTAGCCGTCCAGATGCGGGTCGGTGAGCGTGTATTCGATCTGTCTGACGAGGGTTCGCACTCCGGCCTGTCGCTCTCGATACGCGCTAGGCAAAAGATACACCAGGGAACTGCCATCAGAGAAGCGACGCACCATTTGAGGATGGGCTTGAGCCGGTAAGCGGCCTAAACAATGGGCTTCCCGTGCCAGGGTGGTGTTCACCATCTGGAAGGAATGAAAACCGCGATCCCACATGACCAACATGCCCGATCCCACGCTCCGCAACAGACGCAACCCTCCTGTTCGCTCCGAGCACTGCCGCAGCCAGAAGCCCGCATCGACGATGGCGTGCGTGCCGCATTCGAGCAGAGAGACGCCCTGGATTTGAGGAAACGCTCCCTCTCCACGATCCCCTCGGTGTCGACCAAATGCTCGTGCATTCTCGGGCGTATCTGCTACGTCTTCGATGGTGCCATCAATGGCCATCACACGCAAGCCAAAGAGGAAGGCGCCTTTGGTTTGAAGTGTCGCCATGGGTTTGCAAATGGAGTGAAAGAGGGCGACCAACGGTTTGGCTCCCAGTTGAGAGCGTCGATAGGATAAAGCCGCGTCTCCAGGTAATTGATAGCACGGATCAGGCCAGAGAAAACGCAAGCCTCTGACCAGATGTCCAAAGACATGGGCCAACGAACAATGGCTGAAGAGGTGCATAGCAATCACCAGCCAGATAATTGCTCGAGGCGTTAAGCGACGATTCCTCGTCCCAACGGGGCCGTGCGCCGCCAGGACCGCCTCAATTTGTGCTGGCGGGATGACCTGTTGAAACACATCGAGGGACATCTGTTGACAGAAGTTGTCCTCTTGTGCAAATTGACGTAGAGTAAATGACATGGGTGAGATGATGCTCCTTTCACCGTTTTGAGATAGCAAGTGAAAGTATGCCACATCTCCCCTCTTTTTGTATTCCTTATTTGAAAGGTATTGGGACTAGGATGACTGTAAAAATCTATCACAACGCACTTTTGTTCTAAAAATTGCCTGAAAACTACGTGAAATGAGGGTACAGAAGGAGTCCTAGCCTTCTTTTCACACACTTCTTTGCCTCCTTTTCTTCCAGTGTGAAAGTATCTCACTTGGCCTGAGAAGCGATTTTACAATGCTCTGAGCTATTTTTGCACGTATCCTAGTTCTACCTCAACTACCTAGTTAATAGAGTTGTCTCACAAAATGACCATTACAATACTGTTTTGTTAGAATTGATAGATGGTATTGTAATAAGGTCAGATGAAAATTTAGTAAGCTAGCATCTGTTGTCTCTAATAGCAGGTGCTAGCTGTTCGCATCAAAAATTTATGCGAGGAAATACTTAACTTCTTGCATAATGTGAGTAATGAGTCGTTTTTAAGTGAAAGCGAGAATGAAACGTGAATAATTTTCCTAAGCAGAGATATACAGTACGAACAGCTTTCCTTGTTATTTGTGCATTTTTAGTTCTTGTTATTTACTTCTCAGCTTTTATATTTTACCCTATTTTAGCACTGCAAGTACTAATACCCTTAGCTCTTCTTTTCCTTTCATCTGTTAATATCTATCAAGGTATAAGAAAGCTAAATAACACAACAAATTATGAAAGAAGAAAAGTGTGGTATAGACAATATAACATTATTATTGCGCTTGCATGGCTATCAGGATTTATAATACTTGCTTTTTATCACCTTATGTCTCGTCAAAACTTTATAGCGTTAGAAATCAGCGTAATTGTATTACTCCTTGCTACTATGATAGTTTTATTCTCATATGCATTTATTTTGTATAAGGCTAATGATACCAATTGAGAGAACTAAATCACGAACATAAATTCTACCAGTCCTAACTCTACCGATAGCTACATCTACAGTGGAGCCGACCAGACCGACCGTGTGAGGCTCAACCGCATCAACGAGGTCTACAGTGCGCTGGGCTTGAGCGTGGATGGAGCGGGAAGCTCGTCGCCGACGTATTACACTCGTACCAATGCGGGTCAACTGGTGAGTGAAAGGACGACAGCAGGGACGTACTACTACCTGATGGACGATCTCGGCTCGGTCCTCAAAGTGGTGGATAGCAGTGGCAGCGTCAAGAACAGCTATTCCTACGACCCCTATGGCAACAGCCTGAACAAGAGCGAGACCGTCTCGAACTCCTGGCAGTTCGCCAGTGGCTACCTCGACACCACCACGGGCCTGTACAAGTTCGGCACGCGGTACTACGACCCGCAGTTGGGACGATGGACACAGAAGGACCCGATAGGCGGGAGTGTGGGCAAGATTGGATCGGGCAATCCGTATGTGTATGTCAATAACGTACCGAACATGGCGACAGATCCCAGTGGAAGGGATGTCTGGGACTGTATACTTGCTTGGGTCATAGTAGTAGGTCTTGGTGCGACGCTTGTTTCATTGATTGGGGCATTGCTTTTCGCTGATCCCCCTTTAACGGGTGCATTACTCTTTTTTGCTTGGTTAGGCGTGGGAGGAGCAGTTGCAGCATATCTAGCTGGCGTTATCATAACCATAAAAGCTAATTACTGTTCTTGACCACCGTGTAGAAAGAGAACAACCAGCGCACATTTTAGGATTCTACGGTCAGGCAATACTTGATACTATCGTCTGACCGTAGAACAACCATAAGAACTTTGTGTTTGCATTATTGAGTTGCTATTAGGAAGGATAAATATTATGAAAAGAAGTACATTAGCCTCAAGAATTTCTGCCGCAATACTTGCTGTATTAATAACGATATTCAATTTGACAATTAATCTTTATTTTAAGCCGCCAATATTTTTAGCAATGGTACTTTATGTTGTAGCATTTATATTAATAGTTTTTGTTGTAGTTTTTATTACAAGGACTTTCTTCTTAAAAGTGTAAGAAATTATTTAGGGAACCTAGAAAGTAAAGAGCAGCAAATGCCCTTGTCAAAGTTGACGAGCAGCCTGGTCAATGGCACGACCACGACCTACACGTATGATGGCAATGGCAACCAACTCACGGGAGCGGGCCGTACCTTCAGCATCAACGACAAGAACCAGATTACCGGAGTCAGTGATGGCAGTGCCAACGACAGCTACACCTACAATGGCACTGACCAGACCGACCGTGTACAATACAACGGGGCCAGCGCCATCTACAGTTCGCTTGGCCTCAGTGTGGATGGAGCGGGAGGCTCATCCGCCACGTATTACACTCGTACCAACGCGGGGCAACTCGTGAATGAAAGAACGACATCGGGAACGTACTACTACCTGATGGACGACCTCGGCTCGGTTCTCAAAGTAGTGGATAGCAGTGGCAGCGTCAAGAACAGCTATTCCTACGACCCCTTCGGTAACAGCCTGAACAAGAGCGAGACCGTCTCGAACTCCTGGCAGTTCGCCAGTGGCTACCTCGACACCACCACGGGCCTGTACGAGGTAACTCTAAGATCCTCGCAAAAATAGGCAATAGGGTGATGAATTGGCTTCCCAAGCTCGTTGAATAAATGCTGTAAAGAGTAAAGACTGATGAAGAAATTTGCACGAAATACTCTTTTTAGCTCCTTTTACTAGCTCTCAGGAAACGTTTCTTAAGCACTTTTTAGAATAGAAGTGCGCTATTGCCTATTTTTGCGAGGATCTTAGAGTTACCTCTTCGAGGGACAAGAAGAAAGATGGCCTAGAAATATGCTTTCATCTGTATATATACTTGTTTTACTTTTTTTCCTCAACCACTTTTCTGTTCCAATACTCCCTAGACCCCTATTTCACAAAAGTCAAGAAGTCGTTGTTAAGGTTGAAAGCATTGACGAGAGCAAAAGAGTAGTGGTGTCATTGCTAGAGGCACGTTAGTCCCTACAGATAATATGACATTTGTCACCTCACACTTATGATACTCTGCACTAGGTATATTGCTCCTTCAACGCTACACTAAGAAACAGAGAAGATACCTGAAATACGAAATGAGAGTTTTCGGATATCAAAGGTAAAACTCATTTACGAAAGCTAATGAAGGAGCAAATCATCATGCAAACATCTTTTTTTCACTCGACCTTCCGTTGGTTTCTGCCCGGACTGATTGCCGGGGCGGTGTTCCTGGCTATTGCGTTGCTGGCTGGTACTCTCAGCACGACAGTCTGGGCGATGCCCGAAGGTATTGCCCAGACTGTGGGGGTCAGCGCACCCGTAGGGTATGGCTTCGCGCTCGGACCACTGCTGGTCGGCGTCGTGGTTCACCTGGTGCTTTCCATCGGGTTGGGGGCCGTCTTTACCGCAATCGCGCTCTGGCTGCGGCTGCATGGCTGGGTCCTGGTGGTTGCTGCGGCGGTCTTTGTCAGCGTCGAAACTGCCGTTGCCCTCTGGGTCGTCTTGCACAACATGGTATCGGGCACCACGTTCTCGTACTTCTTGTCCGCTATCCCGTTGTGGGGATCGTTGCTCGGCCACTATGCATACGCGCTAGTCCTCGGACTGCTCCTAGTGTTCGGCCCATTTGCCCTCACTAGAAAGCCGCAACAGCAGACAGCGTAAGTTGTAGGAAAGCTCCTCCACCAATTTGCTCTTCAGAGAAACCTGTGGCAAATTGGTGGAGGAGCTTTTTTGCTTCTGACGGTTGTTTACGTATATTTTAGGAAAAAGGTTCTTTACCGCTTTGGTTCAGCATAGCACATGACATTTGTCACCTCACATTCATGACGTTCTCCACTACGCATAACATGCTCTTTCCAGTACACTCATAAGTGTAGAAAGTAACTGAAACGTAAGACAAAGATATTTCAGTTACACGAACAAAGAGCAATTGTTACCATACATTTTTCACAAAGGAGACAATACATCATGTCTACAAAACTTTTCCGTATTCTGACCGCCCTTGCTTGTATCATTGGTGTCGTTATGCTTATTACATCTTTCGTCATCAATCCCGGTCCTCCGCCTAACACTACTGTCGCCCAGTTGATTGCATTTGGCAACCAGTACCGCAACTCAGTTCTCGTTGGAGCATGGCTCCAAACTATTAGCCCAGTCTTTATTGTGTTTTTTGCTTTCGCAATCGTTCACCTGGCAGGAGCAACAACACGGCTAGTAGGCTGGATGACGCTGTTTGGAGGATTCATTCTTGTGCTAGTGAGTCTCGTCGAAGTTACATTTTACCTTAGTGCAGTAAACGGTAATCCAGCAACGACCGGGTTAATCAGCCTCGATCTTATCCATGCTGTTCAGCACCTCTACTCTATTGTTGCCGCACCAGCACTCTTCTTTCCTCTGGCAATCGTCATCCTCAATTCACGCGTACTGCCCCATGTGTTTGGGTATGTGGCACTTGTGATAGGAGCTGCCTTCGCAATCTTAGGTGTTGCGGCTCTCTTCAGCCCACTTCAGGACGAGGTTAATGTTTTGTCAATTGCACAAGGGTTCTGGTGGTTGCTAGCTGCTATCACACTTATTATACAGACAGGAAAAGCATCTGATACCAATCCGCATTCCATGATAGAATAAAGGAGGTGAGATTTCCAGCGCAAGGGGATAAATCGACGGAAGGGTGAGAAAGTGACGAATGAGTGGGAATTATGTGTTCCATCACCTCTTCCTTCCTCTCCTGTTCGGGAAGCCCCCCGCAATCTCTCTGGAAAGAAGACAAGAAAGATGACCCAATCGCATAACAGTCAAACCAACAGCTTGCTAGGGTATCCAGACGACGCTCGTTTATTGATCATCAACGCGGATGATTTCGGGAGGTCTCATGCGAGCAATGAGGCAACACTTCGCACACTCAAGGAAGGTGTGGTCAGTTCGACAACCTTGATAGTTCCTTGCCCTTGGGCTTTGCATGCCATGCAGATGCTCTCGGAACATCCTGATATTGCCTTCGGTGTTCACCTGACTGTCGTCTGCGATGTATCCCATTATCGGTGCGGGCCGCTCACCTCCAGGGACAAGGTGCCATCCTTGGTCGATGAGACTGGCTTTTTCTATACGATAGAACACATCGCCCAATGGCTGGCTCAGGTCAAGCTCTCCGAGCTGGAAGTCGAATTCCGGGCGCAGATTGAGGCCGTGCTTGCAGCTTCGCTCAAGCCAACTCATCTGGATTGGCATTGCTTGTATAATGGTGGCCGGGCAGATATTTTCGAGATGACAATAAAGCTGGCAAAAGAATACGGCCTGGCAGTGCGTGTCTTTGATCGATCTACGGGCGAAGGCTTGCAGCGCCAGGGCTTGCCTACCAACGACCACGATGTGCTGGATAGCTATCGTCTTGACATCGTCGAGAAATCAGCATGGTATGCCAGAGCGTTGCGAGAACTCCCGAGTGGGTTGAGCGAATGGGCGGTCCATCCTGCACTGGGTACCCCTGAGCTGCAAGCGATAGAACCTGAGAGTTGGCAGGTGCGCCCGACGGATTTTGACTTTCTAATCTCGCAGAAAGCTCACGAGATCATCGAGCAGGAAGGAATTGTGCTGCTCTCGTACAAGCCTCTGCAGCAGGTGTGGCGAGAGCAATGGTCAAGCACCACCTGATCGGTCGCTTTCCTCCCGTTCAGTTCAACATTGGACTCCCTTTGAGTCAATGTACCAAAAGGGGGTCACTAGATTGGCAGGGGCAGAACATACTCTAAAGCGACAGAATTGGCTGAATGTAACTGTTTTTACTGCAAAAAAAGAGAAAAACGGAACCTTGAAAGCTCTTCAGGTCAGCGGAACCTTTTCACCCATTGAGCTAAAGCCGCCTGTAGAGAGCATCTATTGCTTAGAGTATGTTCTGCCCCTGCCAATTTAGTGACCCCTTTCAGGCATTGAAACGCCCCAACTGGAACCGGGTGACGAAGCACTGGTGTTTTATGTGCCAATGTCAGCCGAGATACGCTCGGCTCGCGAACTGACTCATGAGTACATCATGCAGCACTACCAACTTGGACTGCTCAAACGCGTCGATCTCGTGGTTGAGGATGAGAAGACACAAGACACTGGTGAACTCATCCTCACTACTGTCAGAGAAAGGACAACCTCATGATGACTGGTGGTGATGAGCATGTTGAGCGTCGGCAGCACTCCCTCTGGCAGAATCGGGAGTATCTTCTCCTGGTGAGCGGACAAACCGTTTCTCAAGTTGGCACGCAAATCTCGCAATCGGCAGGACCTTTGCTGGTCCTGCTCCTCACTGGTTCAGCAGCGTGGGCGGGCCTCGTTTTTGGGATGGTGCTTGTCCCCAACCTTCTACTGAGCTTGCCCGCAGGGGCACTGGTTGACCGTTGGAACCGCAAACGAGTGATGATTGTCAGCGATCTCCTTCGCATCCTCGCGCTTGGAAGCATTCCTGTCGCACTTGCCTTTGGGCGTCTCACGCTTCTTCAGGTGTGTGCAGCCGCACTTGTTGAGGGAACGGGAGCCGTATTCTTCGGCGTTGCTGAAACCGCGAGCTTACCAGCAGTCATTGACGAATCACACATGGGTCAGGCGGCAGGGCAGCAGCAAGCTGCATTCAACCTGTCCCTCCTGTTCGGCCCGATGCTCGCTGGAATCACCTTGAGCATTGGCCGCGCATTCCCGTATCTCCTCGATGTCTGTTCGTACTTGTTCTCCGTCGTGTCCCTGTGCTTCATCAAGAAACCATTTCAAGCAACGAGGCGCGAAGGGAAACGAGTGCTCATCAGAGAGATACGCGAGGGCATGCACTGGGTCTGGAACGATGCATTTGTTCGCTTGTGTACCATACTCGCTGGAATCAGTAGTGGCATCGACAACTCCTGGTATCTGCTGGTGGTCGTGATTGCAACCACTCGCCTGCATACCCCGATCGCTCTCATTGGAGTGATGGTTGGAATAGCGGCTGGTCTGGGTGGTTTTGTGGGGGCATTACTCTCGAATCGACTGGAACGTGCTGTTGGTCTCGCGACACTGACACGAATGTCTTCCTGGGTCCGGGTGCTTCTGCTTCTGCTCCTGCTGCTGGCCCCCAACATCGTTGTAGTAGGAAGTCTCCTGTTTCTTGATGGGATCGCCCAGGTCGCTCCATCGACAGCCCTGTACGCAGCTCGGCTCCTGCGTGTTCCTGAAGCACTGCAAGGACGAGTGACCAGTGTGTACAAATTGGTATCGTATGCCTGACCACTGCTCTTCATTTGGGGCGCAGGCGTTGCCTTGCAATATAGTGGGACGATGTGGACCATCCTCATACTTGCGGCTATCGCTGCTGGTACCGCACTGATGATTTCGATGAGTAACGCAATAGGTGCCACCCCGACGTCGCCAGCACGCTCGGAAGTTGCCGTGGAAAGCGAAGGAGTATAGTATGCTTCGTTTCAAACGGAGACAATTGGAGCGCATCCTCTCCGATGACAGCATTTTAATATTGGATACCAAAACCCAGGCTCTTTCCCTTGTGGTTCAGGGAAGGCTCGTAGAGCAGGAAGTCTTTTACACAAAAATACGCGAAACTCCACGCGGTGCGGCATTCGTCGAGCTGCTGTGGGAAAGTTATCCTGGGGTGCTCACCCATGAGCGTTTGATCGAGTGGCACAATCAGGAGTCTTTTGCCAAGTTTCGCGCAACGCATAGTCGATGGACTCACAAGCGCGACTGGCTCACGAAAGCGGTGCGTGACCATATCCACGACATGCGAGATCACTTCGCTCCGTTCGGCATTGGCATTGCCAGCAGAATTGGCATCGGCTATGAACTTGTCTCACGAGGCTGTTCACCGACGAGAGATCCTGAACGATTTGAAGATATCGCGCTGCCTGGAATCATCGAAGACGGGTGTACGCTGACGGTAGACCATCAGAAGCGTGTGTTGACCTTGCTGCAAGGATCGTCCATTGTCGAGCAGGCGATCCTGATCCCCACCATGTATGCCATATTCAGGCTCCTCGTGCAAGACCTGCGCGATGGATGCAGCAATCGGGACCTGGTGATGCTTCAGTACGAGGTCAGCGAAGTGCAGGCCGACAAATGGATTCAGCGTGGGCTGCGAGAGAGTGAAGCTCAGAGAGAACTCATGATTCCGATACGATTGAAAATCAAAAAACTGCGAGCGGTCCTCAAGCCGTTCGGTATCAGCGTTGAAAACACCTCTACTGTTGGCTATTCATTAGAGCGTGTCGCATCCTACATGCGTCCACGCAAAGGGGTACAGGTATGAACAAGCGCTTTGAAGATATCGTGCTGGATGGCGTGCTGCCGACAGGAGCACGATTGGTCATAGACACGCAGTTGCAAAATGCGATCCTGATCAAGGGCAATATTCTGTTAGAGCAAATCCACCTTGGCAATAAGGAATATATTACCCTCCTCGCGCTCTGCGGAACGTTTCCGCGTGGCTGTCCATACGAAGGGTTGCTTGCTGTCTTGAAAAACATCAACGAGGATGAGGCAGAGTTGCTGCTGAAAAGTGCGGTCCAACGAGGCGATAAGCAAGGCTTTGAACGCCTGATGCGACCTATTCGCACGTTCATCAGCCGATTGCGGATGGATGTCAGTCCTCTGGGCATCAATATCAGCCATGACAAAGAGGGATTATATGGAATCGCGAAACCAGTCAAGCGAGACTTTTTGTATGATCGTATCAAGGCGCGTCTGGAAGCAGAGGTCGGAGAAGAAGCTGCTGCTCTTCCCTCGTGAGCAAGAGAACGAAAATATGAACAAGAAGACGTTTCGACACCTTCACATGCAAGCGGCTCACCATCGGCTTGGTGAGCCGCTTGCATGCATCGTTCACCCACCACAACCGATCTCTCGACTCGGCATCCTGGCGATACTCATCGGCCTGGTCCTGCTCGTAGCACTGGCACAGCTTGCCCCATTTCTCAGCACGTTGCTTCCACTGTGGCAGATAGTGTTGGTCTTGCTCATCGCGCTCATGTGGCTCCTGGTCGGCCTCTGGCTCCTGATTGCCTCGATGATGCCTTCTGCACGCGTTGTATCGCTGCTCTGTACTGGCGGTATTGTGTGGAGCTATCGACGGTCTCTGAAGACGATACGTTGGCTGGAGATCGAGTCACTCTGGCGCAAAACGACACACGGCTCAGCAATCCGCTATGAGATACGGCTACGCGATGGGCGCATAGTGACACTTGACTCACGAGTGCCAGGAGCGGAGAAGCTAGCGCGTTTTGTCGAAGGTGTCGTCATCTCGCGGCACCGCACTTCGCTGATGCAGGCATACCAGAATGGTGCAACGCTCAAATTTGGCCCTCTCTGCATCAGTCATGATGGCCTTCGAGTGTCCGAGCATCCAGAGGTGTTGCTATGGGACCAGATCAAATATGTTCGGAACGAGAAAGGCGTCTTGCATATTCAAGCGAAGCACACAACAACACTTTGGGCTACCATTCCCCTTTCGACGATCCCCAATGTGTGCCTGCTTGGGGCCA
>JAABUO010008054.1_pt1 | contig 11942 bp, 15 predicted proteins | sample 5559291 | NCBI WGS metagenome assembly JAABUO01 (sample SAMN10711878, study PRJNA513372) | rock metagenome | isolation source: Antarctica rocks | place: Antarctica: Victoria Land, Finger Mt sud | reverse complement strand
TGGCCTTTTGTCCCCAGCTGGGTTGACCTACAGTTGGGGGCAAGGCAAGCACGCACCTTGATGGAGGTCAAGAAAGCTCTGCTATGCTGGACGGGCAAAGCGTGCACGGCATAGCGTGCGCCCGCAATAGCTTCTGCCACACTGGTGGTGGCAGTCACATTTGTGGGCAGCATCAGGTCCTGAAACACAGATACACATGGATGCTGATATTGAAAAGTTGCCTGGACAAGAGACAATGTCAATGACTACATGTAATGATTGCAAAGCTTCAATCAAGATCATGTCCTGTGAGGTTGGCTATTACTTTGACTGCACCCGGTGGCAGCTGCAGCAGTGGAACAGACACAAATACCACTCAATTCCAAGAAATTGCGTGCAATCATCTTGTGTAGGTGTTGTCCACATGCATACCAGACTTGCTGTGTTACAATGGGGCTTACTGGCAAGTAGCGCGTGTTGGTGTGCAAGCTGTTGATGTCCCTGCAAATGTAGGCGTCCCGCAGCAGCAAGGACACATTGAGCGTGCTTTTCTGCCTGGCCAGTGCCACACCCATGGCAGTGCCAAAGGAGCCACCACCAAACACAACCACCTTGTCTATTTTATCCAACACATGCACGCCATTCTGATCCTTTTTGAAGACCTTTGACCACCGCATCAGCGTCTGCCAAGAGTCCTTGATGTTGCCTTGTTCCTTGGCAGGGTACAGGACAGTTCTGGGTGAGGCGTATGCAGCAGAAGCCTGAGACACTGAAGCTGCGGCTTTGCTGGCTGCGTTTCCTGAAGGGCTTTGGACATGAGTGACAGAGGCTTCCGAGATGATACCAGCCTCTGGTGGCTGGTCGCTGTCTTCATCGCTGAGGCTGGGTATGTCTGAGTCTCGTAGAAGCTTATTGCTGCCATCAGTCGGCCTGCCGGCTTTGACGCTATTTGAGCGGTTGTGGGATGGGGACAATGTTCTCCCTGCACCTGCAGCCGTGCTGTGTGCAGTGGGACTGCAGCATTGTCTAAGGCGGGAGCTTCTGTGCTGTTGGCTGTATCTATCTAGCTTGCTCCACCAGAGTAGGGCTTTGCCTGTAAGAGGTCTGCCACAGGATGCACACTCCTCTGAGTGTAGTGAATACGATGTGCTGCAGTGCTTAGCACTTGTAGTCCTGTCTGCAGACGGCAGCCTCTCTTGCTGTTTGGCGCCTATGTCTCCCAAGCTGAGCTGAGCGGTGGCGTGAGACTTAGTTGGTCTGCGTGGCTGCACAGACCTGGCAGCTTGTGGTGGTGTCGACAATCTGTTGCGTGACCGGCGGTGACTACCACAGCTAACGGTGCCTGGTGACCTTAAATGTTGGCAAACACCAGGCTCTCCGATCATGCCAAGAACTAGGTCAAGCAGAGCTATTTCAGGCCGAAGGACTCAAATCGCTTTTCAAATACCGCCACCAAGCAACAGTTGTGCAGCAGGCAGCGCTGTTCGTGACTACGTGAAGTGCTCGTGACTCGCAATTGAGGGCAATTCATTGCTATTCATACGACACGAACTGTCGCCGAAACTGTATTTATTGACAGCAGGCCACCTTGCAGTACCGCGGGCCTACTGCAGAAGTAGCAGGATAACAGGACAGGGCGCTTTCGCAGCGCCCTCCAATAGTCACTTTCCACCAAGAGTTTTGTCGCTGGCTTCAACTTGCGTGCGCTTGTCACGTTTGCGCCAATCGCTGCAATAACGCTGTTCGGCTCTGGCCTGGCGTTTTCTGCCCGCAGTTCGGTCGGTGATAGCGGATGTCCGAGTGCAGCCTTGGCAACGCGGCAGGCCATCAGTATTCCAAGTGCCAGATACCCCCGTCTGAGCACTTTCTACCTGCATGTGCACTTGCTGAGACTTTGTTTCATGACACCAAAGATTTTTGGTGTCTGACTTCAGCTTTAGCTGTGTGGTCCACCTGAATGCTATGTTGATAGTTTGCGTATCATGGAACTGTTGTGCTTCAAATGTTCTTAATAGCAGGCTGGTACAGCTCTAGCTTCGAAGGCACACAGACAAACGATACCTGGCAGGCCAGCTGGGAGCCTGTTTGCAAGCGGCCGCAAATTGATCATACCTGCACAACCTTCTGCTGGCACGCCTCGCTTTGACATGTTGCCGGCTTGTCAAACTTGCTTCACCCGTTGCTGCAAGGGCACCAAATTGTCAAGGAAATACATGTGCAGCATGTTATACTTTCTGACAGCAATAACAGGGCAAATGGCTGAAACACCTATTTCCTACTCACTGTTAGACCTGTTAAGTACAATGCAGCTTGAAGGGAGAAGCGCAACCACTTGCTGAAATGACACCTCAATTGTCACAGGGGCTGCGCTTGCACTCAAGGGCCTCTTGCCAATTTCTCCGCTTGTGTCTGCAATTGCACAAGTTACATGAAAGTCAAGGCATGTATAGGTAGCAGCGCTTAGTGAAGTCTCAGGACTATGCCACAATGCCTGTACTGAGTATGCTCCATGGGCTGCGCCGCGAGACGATCTGTGCTACAACTCTGTGCATTGAAGGCTCAGCATGCCACTTTAATATGTTTCAAGCTTGAGCCAAGCGCACAATCAGCAACGCACTTTCTTGCTTTTATGTATGCAGATGACTGGGCAAGCGTATGAGTTTCATCTCGTTTGAGGTACAAGCAGCTGTAAGTTGCTGCTGCCTGGTATACATAAAAACCATGTGCATGACTGTACATAGGCAAATATATATATACATGGCATATACAGTCATGCACACTGTGCACTTCCTATCTAGATTCAGATTCAGACTTTTAAGGTCTTGCGCAAGGTTCACTTTGGGCTGTGCATGCTGCGCTGTGATGCCCAGTCCTCCCCCGCTCGCCTGATTAAACCCCACCGGGCCGGTCATAGTTCCATCATAGCAGGGCCGCAATTTATCAACAGCTCCGGTGCAGGCTGCTCTGCCGTCGATCACCATGCAGTCGTCCCAGATTCTGCGCAGCATGCTGCATCAGCCACGTCTCGGACTCAGCCCTTCTGTCACAGGCTGCAGCACTTCGGCAAGATGCAACCACAGCGGGCACGCAAATGCTGCCTCACAAAGTATGTGCCAGAGTTGCACTGCTAATACTACCCAGACTTGGGCTTCTTAGTGACTGCAACCTTGCAGGACCCGCTTTCACTGCCACGATAGTGCGCAAATCCAGATCAAAGTCTACGAGACAGCGCTTCAGGCCTGTAGCAGCCTCAGACGCTAGTGCTGACCTGCCCTCAGAACAAGTTTCCACAAGCAACCAAGGGTGACTGAGCCTCCTCGCTATCTTGGCAAAGCAGATGTTGCAGTCGATCTGAGCAGTCAGCAAGCGATGCAAGAAGCATTTGCTGCCATGATGAGTAAAGACATAGAAGTGCTATGTGTAGGGGCCTCAGCAAAAGTAACACAAGGAGCTTGCAAGGCGGTGCATTTATCATCGCCTTTGGTGCAGCAGCAGCATTTTATCTGTATCAAGGAGGCTACTTTCCAGCCATACAGGTGAAACAATGCACATGCCAAGTGCCACTTCAGTGCTGCCATATACTGTCATACTTCCCCAAAACATCATGTGGTCCACATTCACCTTACTCTCCCTGATTGCGTGCCCAGATCATGCCACACCTCACACTTATCTAAGCCTGCAGGAGTACGTAGCCAACTCACCTTTGGGCAAATCTGGCTGCTTAGCTGCTTTTGCCCTCATCTTCCTGTCAGAGATTGGCGACAAAACCTTCTTCATAGCAGCTTTGCTAGCCATGCGAGTTGGCAAGTGGCTCAGCTTCACAGGCTCAGTAGCAGCGCTCAGTCTCATGACATTTGTCTCTGTTGGCATTGGGGTGGTCTTCAAGAACGTGCCAGATCAGTTCAGCAGCAGCATCCCAATTGGACAGTACCTGGGGATTGCATTGCTTGTATACTTTGGCTTGAAGACACTCAAGGTACGGTGCAGTGCAATTCACTCTCTGCAAAAAACTTTCGTTGCCTAAATGTGGAACTCGTGCAACTGCAGCGTGACTGCATGATGTTCTCGCTGCTGTTAGCTGTTGAGCTCCCTATTTCAAGTTGCAAATTGCACACAAATGTGCTGGACGAGGCTGCAGATATTCAGACCTCAGGAACCATTGCCATCAGCGGTATATGCTGTAGAATGCACATAAAGTGCACCAAGATGGCAGCATGTTTATGTTGCAGCACCAGATTGACCAAGTTGCATACCTGGCATCACTGTTGTACAGGCTGCGCACTTACTGCTGTGGGATCTGCAGCATCAGCTGGGTGAACTAGACTTAAACTGGGCAGAACTAAACTTAGAAATCTTCTTTGACCAAATTGTCTATTGTATTATGCCAATCAGGCTTGACCCATGCTAGGCGTTGCCATACAATTTGGCACAAATGCAGAAACCAGTCTGCAATCTTTGGGTTGCAGGAAGCACGTTACAGGGAGGCCCAACATACCTCACCCTTGGGGGTTTCTTTTTCTCGATGTCAAAAGGTACAGTCTTACTTTTGGTCTTCTTGTAGGAAGCGTGGGACACGCCTGATGATGCAGAGGCCGGTGGTGAGCTGAAGGATGCGGAATCCTCCCTGAGCGAATACAGTCATCGTCTGGGCGGTGCCTGGTGGCAAAATTTTGCAGAGGTTTGCCACTACAGCCTCTACGCGCACTTGAATATCTGCTTGGCTGTGGTCGTTGTGATCCTGCCTTGGACCTTGATCCGCTGCTGCACAAATGTCATTGCTGTGAGGATACCTTGTGTAGCACTCATCATTTCTGCTGTTGTCGAGTGCACAAGCAGCCTGTTGGCCTTCAGCCTGTGCCAAAGAGCACTTTGCAAGTCAAGGCAGCAAAGCATGTTCATGGTGATCAGTGCCAGCTAAAGGAAAGGCGTGATGTGAAATGAGTGTATGCAAGGTGTTTTGGGTTGCAGGTTGCGTCTTTGATTTTTGTGGCTGAGTGGGGTGACAGGTCGATGCTTGCGACCATTGCTCTTGGCGCGGCACAGTCCCCTATTGGTACAGTTTTTTGTGTCTACATTATTGCTGTTGCCTCATCTTCCTTTCCCGCTGCTGCTTCTGCTTATGTCACTGCTGCTCCTCTCCCGTGTCATCACTCACATGCACTTCGTATATTGCTGCGGCAATGATCTGCTTGTGTACACATATTCTCTATCTCCTTTGTGTCCATGGTGTCTCCTATCGCTTCAGCATGTCATTGTTATGTACCATTGCTTATGGCAGAAGGAGCAATGCATGTTTGCAACTGTCACATGCTTGCAATTCTCAGTGTATTCATATCAACAAGTAAAAAGCTGCAGGCCACCTGGTCTGCATTTTGACTCTTAGCAAGCTTGAATCTTATACCCTCAAGCAGATCAAGATATCCTCAAACCATTGCATTTATGCGTTTGCCAATGAACATTGCCTGTTTGGGCTGAACAGCAGTTGCCCATCCAAATGGTTGTGTGGTTGCAGGTGTGGCAACAGGAGCAGTTTTCGGCCATGCAATTGCAACCGCCATTGCTGTTGTTGGTGGCTCTATTGCGTCTCAATACATTTCCGAAAAGACAATCGGTTATATTGGCGGCGTTTTTTTCCTGGTTTTTGCTGTTGCCACAGGACTTGGTTACTTCTAACACAAAATGACCGTGTCGAATGCCTGCACAGCCAAGCTGTCTGTCGTAATGTCAACATTCACCTCAACTTCAAATGTGTGTGAGAGCTGAGCTGCATCTTAAAACTCAAGCAATACTGTCTTAGTAAACTGCTCATACCATTTGATATGTTAGCAGGCACATAAATACTGACGTCTGACTATTAAAGTGTGGTTTTGTTTGCATATGGTGATCAGCGTGAACATGAAATGCCGTGTCATGACTCACATGCACATCTATATGTTGCTGCGGCAGTGATCTGCTTGTGTACATATATTCTCTATCTTCTGACATCAGTGGGTCATTCAGCCGGTCATTGGCCAAACATTGCAACGAAAGTCAAAACGGAATCTCAGACTGCAGTCAATCAAGCAAAATCTTTGACCTATTGTCCACAAACGTGCGGCAACATCCTGATGTTGCAACGCTGTTGAACATCAGGAACAACTATTGATCCCAAGACTCAGTCCTGTCACTAAGCAGTATGCCTGATGTGCGCTCCCTTACATCTACTTCTTTCTTTTGGCCACGTTGCAACAGGTTGCGGAAGCTGCCTGACACAGTCTCTGCTTCAGGCTGAGTTGGCTCCTCTCCTGCTTCCTTCACAATGAGTTTGTGCTCTGGCCTGCGTACCTTCTGACGCCACTGCAGCAAACAACAGGTTCACAGCCAGTTGCGGCACCCGACTGTGCTGTCTTTTAAAGACACAGGCAACCACGCTAATGGTTGGCTCTAGACTCTGTTCTGTCTTTGCCTGATGATGTCAGTCACCTGCTTATCCGTGCAAGACTCAGCTTTGATCAAATGGCAACATAGATTTCAACAGCACAGCGTCATTCACAGCATGTATACTGCCATACACAAGCCAGACAAATGGAATGCTTATGTTCACAGTCAACCATATTCTATTTTGACCACAAGCTATTATTGCTGTCAAGCCTGCTGGTTGCATTTGCGCCAAGTACAAAAGTTTGCATGGAAACTATGGCGTGATGCACTAGATGCCTGTTTTGTGCCCCTGCATAGCCCATGTCAAGCATGCATGTGAGGGCTCCAGGTTAGAAAGGCCTATGGTCTCTGTGTGCATTTGCAGGCCTGGCTGCAGCATGCCTTTCATCAGGTTTGACATCAAAACCATTACCGCAAAATATATGAAACAAGCCAAACATACAAAGCAAACCGATCATCTCAGAACTGCTGTTCGCCTCTCACCTTGGCAGCCTGAGGCGGCAAATCCAAGGACTGCGCCTGAAGGGAGTCAACAAGCTTATCCCCCACAGATGCTAGAGCAGCTGCCTTGGCAGCTGCATTCACACTGCGCTGACTAATGTCTGGCAGGTTGGCGCGCCACATGGAGGCGCTGGCTGGAAGAGGCGTCCCAGCAGGCTCATCTCTTGATCCCTGCATGCAAATAGAATAATGTAAAGAAAATGGATCTGCTGTGAAACAATGCCACCGTGGGTACCTATGTTAGGAGGTCCTTCCGCCCAGGGACAGGTGGCAATCAAGGGAGTTCAATTATTTGCAAGCGAACTCAATGTGCATCATGTATGTATGGACAGATGCAATGTGTTGCAAGGCAAGAGGCAGATCTGTGAGATGAGTTGACTTTTTATCATTGTTGACACTGATGGGACCGTGTTTGCACGGGAAAACTGACATGTGGTAACAGATGGAAACGGCAACTTGCCAAGAAAAGAGCAGGCAATTTGCGACGACAAAAGACACAATTGACACCACTAGGACATGAGTGTGTGCCCTGGCAAGCATGTCACACAGCAGACCTGAGGAGATTCGTCAGCATCACGGGGCCTGGGTGGGACTGCTCGGGTCCCCCCTGCCATAGCTGACATGGCTGTCCAGCTACTGCTGGGCAGCCGCTGCCGAGGAGCTGGCGCGGAAGCTGCAGCCTTGCCTTGACTACCAGCATTACTACGCTGAGCAGCATCTGCTTCCTCTGCAATGCAATGATGGCGCTGAACATCAAGAAAATGTACAAGCAGCTGTCAGACTGCGTGAGAAATGCAGCACATCTCTGGTCAAGGCAAGGCTGCAGCTTGCCTCAAGTGTTGTTGCCACCGCGCTGCCGTGCATCTCTTTCATGTGAATTCTTCAGGCACATGGCGTGCGACCTACAGCCTGGTCAGGAAACAATGGCCAGCACTGTTGTCATGAGCAACAGGGTAAGAATGGGGCTGGTCCAGGAAGTGGAGTCGTGCCATTGCTGGCAATCTCAAAGCGCAGCCATGCATCTTACCCAAAGCAGCTACAGAATATCACCCAGCAGCTACTGTTGATTGCCAAGCAATGATGCCATGCCGAGCAAGCTGTAGCTGCTGCTGGAGGCCCTGGTGCCTTGTATAAAACAACACGGCATCTGGGAGCTGCCACACAGTGACAATATCTTGAAGGCAGCATGCTTGTCAGGATGTCACTTGTGGGCATGGACAGAGTGACAGGCACAAGATGCATGCAAACAAATAAGATTGGCATAACAAGCCAACTGGTACATTGTTGTGATAGTCCTTGAAACGCACTTACAGAAGGAAAGGACCAAAAGGGGAGTGTGTTCTTGGTATAAAGATGAAGGTAAACCATGTAAAATGATGCAAAAATGAAGTTAAATATATAAAGGTGATGAGAGCCACCTGATGAAGTGGCCGCAGGATCCACCACAGCCAGTGTGTTGCGAGCTGCAGCAGCTGCTGAGGCAGGCGCTGGTAGTGGTACACCTGGCGGTAAGCGCAGCACCAGCAAAGACACTTCCACCTTGACTGTCCTGCCGCCATCGTCCTCCTGCATGAATGCACACCCCTGAGAGCCTTGTTCACAGCAACACTGCAGCTATGCCTGTGGTCACCGTTGTCGTCAGGAAGCACATCCCAGCTTCATCTTAAAATCTGCTGTTTTGGCGCCTTTAGCACAATAATAGCAACCACTGCAACTGACGAGATGCACGTTGTGTTTTCGCACAGAAATGTAACCACCAAACTGATAGTTGGCCATATTCAGGCAGATGTCAGAAGCACTGGATGGGTAGCTTTGGGGGAAAGGCAGCAGGTGACACCTCAAGCATGTCGTCCCACTCTCTTGAGGTGGAGCACATGACGATGTCCTCGCAGGTGTGGCCTGTCACACTCATTAGTGCCCCTGCTGCAGCCTGCACTGCCATACGTCCGGCAGATTTTTCGGCGTCGTAATCTCTCAGGCTATGCATCACAATCATGTCACCATTGTCGCCTGCAGCACACCGCCATTCTTGATAAACATCAATAATAATTATATTATATTGTGTTATATTTATATTATATTTCTATATACCAAATATAATCAACCCAAATGTGTGGCCAGCAGCCTAGGCTCAGGTGCGTGCGATGCGAGTCAGCTCCCTCCAGACAGGCCTGTTCAGAGCATCAGGGGTGTTGCGCACCACCAGTGTTGCGTATGGCACGTGCAGCGCTGATCACAGAAGAAAAGTGTGAGATGCTCCCAATGTTTTGCCTATTCATTCCCTCCCGGAATGCATGCTTTGCTGAGAACCAGGTACGTACAGTGTGAGTAGCGCTCTGTATAAAGACCTGTTCTGGAAAGCAGCGTACCAGCAGCAACCTCTTGGTCCTGATGATGCAGATCATAGCTCAGCATTGCATTGCACGGCAGCAACATGAGCATCGGCATTGCAACAAAGGGCATTTGCTGTCAAGTAATTGAGTTTTGGACTAATAGCAGGCACAGTATCTGTGATCCTGCAATGCGCAAATCTCTTCTCCTTTCTATGTCAAGCCAGGCAATGATGCAAGACCACACATTCAACACCCAGCAGCTCCGGGCTGTTGCCTTGCATGGTGATCGCTGAACGGCAGCAGCATTTGTTTTGTTTCTCGAAATTTGGCCATGAAGAAGATGACAGGTCTCACCAGCAAAGCGTTGCTTAGGGGATGGCATGGAGATGCAGCACAGGATGGCAGACGCCTTCCTGACTGCCTCTTCCAGCAACGGTGACTCTGCTGCAGCTCTGACTGCATCTGACGCCAGGTGCATCAATGACTGACCTGGACCCATCTGCACTCAGCACCCCTGCTGTTGTTACTCTTGTAATTGTCATCGTCATGCGTCATGAATGCGTGAGTTGTGGATGCATCTGCACTCAACCAACCTGCTGTTGTTGCTCTTTTAAGTGTTGTCGTCATGCGTCATGAATGCGTGAATTGTGGACGCATCTGCACTGGGTGCAGCTGCTGTCATTGTTGTTTTTGGTCTTCTTATTACTTCTGAGCAGGTTTTGAGGTGGCTCATACTGTGCACAGGTGCATACGCAAGATGGCACAGCCTCTCAGCGAGTCCTGCTCCACTTCTGCAGCAATTGCTGAAGAGGTGCATGCATGGCTGCAAAGATGACTGCATGAGCATAGGAGGCAAGACATGGAGAGAAAGTGCACAGGACTGTGAATTCCTGGCCCTTGGACCCAACACATTCCCAATGAACAATTGAATGTATGAACAGAAGCATGAATTCATGGCTGAATGAATGAATGTATACACGAATGAAAGAATGAATGAATGTATACACGGATGAAAGAATGAACAAATGAATGAATGAATGAAGGAATGAACGATGGATGAAAGAATGTATGGCTGAACATAGTAATGGATGAATGGATGAATGAATGAATGAATGAATGAATGAATGAATGAATGAGAAGCAGCTGCATGCTGGACAGCAAGGCTGACCTGATGAGCATAGGAGGCAGGCATGGAGGCAACCCCCCGGCCCAGGGCTGCGGTCCCTGGGCAGGTGAGCAGGCGCTGCAGGGGGGGCGACAGCAGCCTCTTGTACCGCCTCAGATCCCGCCCATGCCATATCAAAGCACCTGGGTTCAGTCCACAAAGTCAGCCCGCAAGCTCAAGTCAAAAATTTCAGTTGCACCAATAAGGGATGTGAGGAAAGTGACAGCAAGTGATCAGCAGCTTTAGAAAGCTGAGAGCGTCCCAATGCTTGAACGGCCACCTTTAAATGCTCGTCAGTGAATTACAAGACTCTAGCCAACTCACAGTCAATTTCAAGCATAAGTAGGTGGCAAGCTTGTCCACAGCTGAATGTGAAGCACAGAACAGAAAGCACATGCTTGTCACAGGTTGAAAATTTTGTAGTAACCCCACAGATAATCTGAGAAGCAATCCTGCAGTACCCCACGAATGGATTTGATGATCAGGCTGCAATACCATACGCAAGCTTTAGCTACTGAGCATGATGATGTGCGACACCTGAGGTGGATTTGAGGATCTCAGGTGCTTGCAATGACGCCAGAATGGTTCGTACTGTATGCTCCAGCGCATTGTCAGCTATATTGGCAGCTTCTGCTACCGTCATGGCAGAACCTCCCACAGCCTTTGACAGTACATCCTGCATAACAAGTGCTGTGATTGGCAATGACAGGTATGCAAGTTGTGCCTTGCCAATATGCATCGTGGGCTGCCCTGGATACTATTGTAGCTCGCTGCAGCCACACTGACTGTGAAACGTTGTGCCGAGCACCGTGCAAGTCATGGTAATCTTTCACAGCCGACCGGGGGTCGACAAGTTCACAAAAAAGAAATATGGACTGTATAGGGTGTGCATGCACATGCTGTGCTTTGACGTGCTCAGACCTAAATATTTCCACAATACAGAAACGCCTGACACTAGTCCCCACGCGTCATTGGATACGACAACATTCTGTGGAACAAGCGTTTCTCTGAAGAAAGCAATGTTTCTGTATCTCAAACAGCTGATTGGTGTTTGCGACAGTGTTCCATACCTGTTCCACAACCACAACCAGATGGGCTGCTTCCTCCAAAGCAGCAATCATGCGGTCGGCTGCATCGACCTTACGCTGCCCCTCAAACTCAAAGGGCCGAGTCACTGAGACTGCTGTGAAGTGGCCTGTCTCCCGGAGACGGTTCACCAGAGACAGCAGCTGCAGGTCACAGTTAAAGAGGGATCACAAGTTTGGATTTTTGCCTTTTGATATGTTTTTGATTCTGGTACTTGTTTTTTCTCAGTGATGGATTTGCTGTTGGCATATTTGTTCTGTTATTTTATCTACAACTGTTTATAAAGACACACATTTACCCCCCTAAAGTACAACAAGTTGCTCGTCAAAATATAAAACTCTATGGATCACATATCATCTGCTCTTCAGCTTTGTGACAGGGCTGTTCTTGTTTGCAGTGCAACTCGCAAAGGATGACCATTGCCATAAGCACACACAGCGGCCTGCTTGCACAGGTTG
>JAABUO010008053.1_pt1 | contig 11943 bp, 5 predicted proteins | sample 5559291 | NCBI WGS metagenome assembly JAABUO01 (sample SAMN10711878, study PRJNA513372) | rock metagenome | isolation source: Antarctica rocks | place: Antarctica: Victoria Land, Finger Mt sud | reverse complement strand
CATCGGGGAGATACTGTACATATTTTTTTTTGAACGCGTTGTACGTGTGTCAATAATGCAAATACATCCCCATCACTGGATCTAGTGTGTTCAATCATCCCATTGGAAGTTTTCCAATCGAATTTCTCACATAGTTGGATATTCACCCCTAACCCTTCACGCTCTCTCTACTCCCTGAATATCCTAAGCATCACACCACTCATCCCATCCGCCAAACCCCCCTCATGGCAGTCTGTACCAGATAATTAAAAATAGAAAGAAAAAGGGGGCGCCTTCAAGTTGGATTTTTTTTTTTGGGGGGGGGGGGTTCAGATTGAGACCGTCCTATGTTTTACCTTCCCCCTCACTTCAATTATACTCCTTTTTTTCTTTTCTCCTCTTGTAAAAAGAGAGTCAGATAGGGTAACCAAAGCCATGCATGATCTAATCTTATTTGTACCCACTAGTCATCTGCTGCTGCCTTGGAAAATATGAGAAAAAGAAAAAGCTCCCTTTTGTCCCCCTTTCCCCTCCTAAAGACGAGACATCTAAACTTCTTTCTACCTTGTCTTCTAACCGTTCAGAATCACTTTTTGGATTGGTGATGAGCCCCAGATCCGCCATTCTCGCCATCGTTGGATTCCGTCCTAATCTACCCCTCCATCTGCACCGCCCGCGTCACGCCCGACGCAGCTTGGTGGTGCGCTCCGCCAACCGCGGCGCCGCATTCGGGGCATCTGGCTAGTTGCATGGGCATGCCGCATTCGCCGATTGCAAACTTTGCCGCATGGTGAGTATTCATTCTACCGTCCTTGCTCGAGATTCTTCCGAAGGGGGAAACTTACAGGATGCCCATTCTGGCAATTATACCAATGCCCCGAATGCGTTGCGATGCCCTTGGCCCCACTCACCATGGCTGCCTTGACGGCGGCGAGTTCCGCCGCGCTGACGGGCTCGTACCATTCTTTGCGGAGGGATTTTAGCGTTTCTTCAACGGCGAGGTGGAAGGTTGCGGCGTTTTGGAAAGGTTGCGTACAGAGCTGTTTTGCTTCTTCCAAGTAACCGCGCGCCGCGGCGACGTGGTCTGTTGCGGTCTTGATGTTGGCGTTACCGCTGTTGCTCTGGGTCGAGGGCGATGACGCGTAGGCTTGGTAGAAGCGGACGGCGCGGGCGTGGTAGAGGCGGGCTTCGACATTGAGTTTTGGGAGGTACTCGGCGTTGCAGTTGCCGATGAAGGAGTTGCAGGACTTGAAGAACTTGGCGGATAGTTTCTGGAGGTCGTCGTCGGGGAGCTTGATGGCGGTGCTGATGGATTTGGATTTTAGTCCTCGGACGAGTTCGAGTTTGTCGGCGAAGATTGTGTATAGGAGCTTCAATTTGGTGGCATGTCCGCCGAGGACGATGCGGCGGTCTCGTGGGATTTGAGTAGTGGTGTCGACGGAGAGATGGTTCATTTGGTCCTCGATGGTTTGAGTGGCTCTGACGGCTTTTATAGTGGCGTCATGGAGTTTTCTGGCTGGTTGATTCTTATCGTCGACGTTTTTGAGGAACGAAGTAACAGCATGAATCAGTTTCTGAGATTTCTCTGCTCTGGAGTTTAACTTGGAGTTTGTGTCGACAATAGCTATTGGATTCGAAGGGTGCGCAGAAACTCCGTTAATAATCTCCATTTTCGATTTCTCAAGATCTTCTGCCAATTGATTGACTGCGAGCTCCAGTTTTTTGATTTGGGCCTTACCGGTGACCAAAAAGCGCTTCGACATCTCGTCGGCGACTGCGCGGTTGATGACTCGATTATAGCGTGCAGTGGCATACTGTCGGACGGGCTGCTGGCAGTCAGGACATTGCGGTACGGCTTTCGCTAAGGATCGGTCATCTAGAAGCCTGAAGAAGTTTCCATTTATATCTTGGTTGTAGACCTCACTCATCTGCATATGGCCGTCCAGAGTCTCTGCGGTGAAGAAATGACCACAACCAAGAACGACAATAGGGCTTTCGTCAAGGTCAATCTCGCTGAACGATTTGAACTCTAGTAGATCAATGCGCTGCAATTTTCGGCTCTCAGAGCAGCATAACTGACAATAGTCTACAGGGCAGATCTCGCCGCATAGGCTTGGGCATTGGTGACCACATGGAAGATATTGGCTACAACGTTCTGAACATGGAAGGCGATTGCACGGTGCCGCACATGGCATGCTACACCGACCTTGGTGCACGCAGAACCAGCCGCAGTCCTGGATACATGGTGCACATGCCTCGTGACACGACTTGTTGCACCGAGAATGGGCACAGCGCACCTCGCATGGAGAGGGGCAAAGGCCACAATCAGACCCTCCATGACATGGCCGAGAACACGAGTGGTTACAGGTACCAAAGTGTCTTCCACACGGGACTTTACATTCGAGATGGTTTACTGTGACCTGTCCATTCTCTAGGGTGTTGCATTTGCCACAAGTCCCACGGCATAAATGCCCACATTCGAGGATTTTCTCGCATTCAATGGGGCACCTTACTGCTTCGATATTTCGGTAACATTGCACTTCGATATTATGACCGCATGTGGGTAGTCGTCGCTCAACCAATTCGGTGCACCTGATAGATCCGAGATTGAGGGTTTGATAGCAAAAGACATTGTCTTTCATGTGGCCGCAAGGAAGTTGGACGCCATGGACTTTCAGCATACAATCCCCACAACTTTCGCCGCAAGACTTGGGACACCCATGATTGCACGGTTTATGGAGACGCTGGCATTGTTGTGGACAAGGGAACACTCTATGCATAGCCTCAGAATGGCATTTTGCCAGGCACCGATGGCCGCACCCGTCGAGACGCCTATCACAAGGAAGCGTACAGCCTCCTTCGGGACTAAGGTTAGCAAAGTCTTCCACCTTTGAGACCGAAATTTCTGTTTCAGTATGCCGGGGGCAACAGAGGCCAAGGGTTTCGCCGACCAACTTATTCAAACGCAGCATTCCCAAAATATTGGACCACATCGGAATATTAGAATACGTTGCCGAATTTCCAATCAGGTACATGCCGTGCTGAGCGCGGCTCAGAAGAACATTGATTCGATTTGTGGTCCTCAGAAATCCAACTTTTTTCTCATTGTTACTGCGGACAAGAGAAACCACAACGATCTTCGCCTCCTCGCCTTGAAAATTATCCACGGTAGCAATCCGTAATAACTCGTTCATTGCTTTCTTCTGGAGGATTGGAGCATTCGTAGTTACGGGATCAACTTCTTCAGCTAAGAATCCATCCTTGATGAGCACATCCTGATCTCTTTCGCTCAGAACAATTTCGAAGTCACGTCGCATTTTTGCACGGAGTTTCTGCAACTGGCCGCTATAGGGAGTCAGTACGGCAATTTCTTCGCTCTTGTATGCACCTTGGCGGACAATGTGCCGGATTAGAGCATGCGTTAGATCCACTTCCCAAAGGTTGCTCTTCGACTTCTGATTAACGTCTGGTCGGGTACTTTCCTCGAGATTGGTATGATCGAACCAAAATAAGTTCTTTCGCATGCCTACTACATCAGGCAAGCTTTGAACATTTTCGTGATCTTTCAGCCGAGGATAGAGAGTATTCCGGATCAGAGCAGATATGGAAGGACGCATTCGACGTTGGACATTTAGTTGAGATATTGGGAAAGTAGGCCTCCCATTTTCGACCACTGAGAGCCGCTCAAACTGGCTGCGATCAAGCTGGTAAAGCACGCCGTGCTGGCTCTCTAGTGACAAGTCCTTGAAATTGGTAATCGACGGCCTTAGCTGCTGGTAGTCACCAATTTGTATAAGGCTCTCGACGCTAGGTACCAAGGCTGATAGCATGTGAGCCTCGAGTACTTCACCAGCTTCTTCGCAGATCACGACCTTAGTACTAACGTGACGCAATACCGATATCCTCTTTGCAAGGCCTGAGGTCGTAACCCCAATAACATCAGCCGTTTCAAGGACACGCCGATCGACCTCGTCATGGACCTGAGTGACACGATTTTTGAGCTTCTCGGTCTCTTTTACCGCCTCGAACACGGCATCCGTCAAGTGATCGTGCATCTGCTGTGACCAGTAATTCAAGAGCTTCTGTCTATCGCCCAGAGACAGATCATACACATCCCGATTTGCTTTCCAGAGAATGATGTTGATGGTTCCTACGCAATCATCAAGTTTTCCAAGGTCCTCTCCTTCCCCTGTTTTCCATAGGTCGAAGGGCTCCATACGACCCACCAGCTCAAAGCCCTCGGTGTCAATACGAGAGAACTGAGAGCAGATGTGGGGGTGATTACGAAGCAAGTGGACTTTGAGAGTTACCCAGTCAAGCTTAGACTTATGTAGAGTACCCAGCCTAGACTTGATCTTTCGTTCGAGTGTGTCCATTTCCCCGTACGATTTGCCCAGGAGATAACGCTCAGCACCCGTCTTGGATTCGCCAAGAGATGCTAGCCTTAAATTCTTTCCTTCAAGGATATGAGACTTGCTCTCGCCTCCAATCCGGATAACCTTGTCAATACCGACCTTTATCAGATGTTCCAGAAACTGATCCAAAGCATGATTAGTGTAGCAGACAACGAGTATAGGGCCCAAACGAGCGTTCTTCTTGTTGTGTATTAGAACTCGCATGACTTGGATGCCGAGGTATGATTTGCCTGTACCTGGTGGGCCTTGAATGAGGGCAAACTCGCGTGTAAGAGCAGTGACCAGAGCCTCGCACTGTCCTCTGTCCAAAGAGGTCCTCTCATTGAGCTCATGTGGTATAGTGGAGTTGTCTGCAGATACATCCAAGAAGAGGCCGTCTTCAGGGTCCTTCAGAATAGGTTTTAGATCATAGGAAAAGCCGGGACTACGAGCATAGAGGGGGGGAGGCACATTAACGTACGCCCGAGCTATTGCTGCACTGTCGCCGGCTAAGTTGGGAACAATCCACTCCTGGAAAGGCAATCGACTGTCTTTTTGCATTTGCTGTATGTTCTCGAGAACTGGCATAAATGTCGCAAGTAAAACCCCTGGAAACTCAATGATCAGGTTGGTGTGACAATTTCTTTGAGCATGGCCTAGCAGGATCAGCTGTCTAACTTGTTCCAGGTTCCCAGTAGCAGCAATTTTGGCAGTGATCGTAGCGTAGTCTCCCGAAGCCAGTCCATGTGCATCCTTTGCATCGGTAAGTTTTTGGCTAACAGTAAAGAAGAGCACCGAGCTTTTCTTGTCCTCGAAGGTAATGAGACATAATAGAGAGCCTTGCTCAAGGCGCTTTGTTTCCTCCCACCACCTTACACGCTCTGCTGTCTTCTTCTTCTGCATTTGGTGAGGCTGCAAAAATGAGAGCTGAGCCTCTAGTCCACGTTTCTTGTCAAACGAAAGATAGCTGACACGTGCACTACTATAGCTGTATGCGTGTATATCTCCAAGAAATATTTTGGGATTCTTTGCAAGGTTAGCATCCTTATCACAGGCATCGAGAAGCCCGCTCAGTGCTGTTTTGACTTCTCCAAAGATGTCGTGGCGAAGTAGCCGAAAATGTGTATCAAGCAGTCTCTCAGCCCCGTGTAAGAAGTGTGGTTGTTCAACGCTTGTAGATGGTAGAAACCCAGCCCGTTCGCATCGAATCTCCTCCTCTGTCGGCACTATCTTAATCCTAACGATGTCTCTTTCGTCATTGTCATGTCGACCACCAGGCATATCGAGATCTCGTGGATAGGTCGATGTAACTACCGGTTGTTGGCCGTTGCTAAGTTCACCGCCCTTCTCTTCCACTAGTAGACCCGTTGCTCGATGGATCATTCGTAGAAGCTCGGCAACGCGGTTAGTGACAATATGGTAAGCTTTCGAGGTCTTATCAAAGGCCTTGATATCTAGATTGTTCCTCAGGGAGTCCACTAGGTCTGGAAGCTCATCATGAAATAGAGCTCGAGGGCTTCGCCTAAGGACCTCCCGGATAGCAGTAGTGATAGCGACGTGGGCATCTTCAAGGAGGTTCATCTCGATTGACGTTGATGCGAGACTCGCTTCCACTAGACTATTGCTCAATTGCTTGAAGAATGGTATGGCTCTTGTCCCACCGCTGCCGCTAATGAAATTGTACAAGTCCCCGACATAAGTGTCCACTGAAAGACAATCTAGCAATGCTGGATGGGTGATAACTTTCAAGAAAGGCCAAGCTAGTTCGTTAAACCTCGTCCAGCCACCAAGGTTGACCGTCATGCTCAGCAACACCTGGATGTGCTAATAGCCGTGAAGATCGTCGTCATTGGTCAGGTCCCGAGGCAGCATCTGTTTCCAATTTCTTTCGCCATGATCCAGGATTTCTAGAGCTTGGTTCCATAGACACTCGATGGTTCGAAGGTCATTCGGTTGCAACGGTGCTCTTAATATTCTCCTCCATGTAGTATAGTCCTGTCTCGCGGCTCGTTCTTCTCCTGTTGCTTCGGGTTTACGGTGTTCTTGGACTGATGACGCATCACCGTCGGAGGCTAGGTCATGGGAGAAGTTGCAGTCATAAGCGTTGAACCGGCATTGACCTTGAGAAAAGTAGCGGCATACAGCTCCGTTCCCTCGACCTCGATTTCCACTCCCTCTTCCTCTCCCACCTCTTCCTGAACTTGCTAGCCAGGACCCACCTCTTCCGCCTCTTGGTGCCATGGTCAACAGTGCGGTTGCAGTTACTTGTTCCTGTACTCTGTGGATATTGCAACAGCTAAATTGCAGAGGGGTATTTGAGATGGAAGACAGACAAGAAATTTAAAGATGGTAAGGCTGTACTTAAACCATCAGCGTTTGCATAATCCGAAAATCCGGGTGCAAATCATATCCAATAAGAGCCTACAGAGATTTGGAACCCTGAAAGAAGTATACACGTTCCAGATCACAATTGATGATGGCTAAAAAACACCTGCTACTTGACTGAAACTGGCAAAATCTGGTAATGTATGAGGGTTGTTTGTCATTAAAGAGTAGTGGATTCAAAGGGTAGCTGCACCCGTGTCTCAAAGTGAGAATCTTGGATTTTCCAACACTCTTTATCAAGATCCCAGCAAACCTCACGGCGGGTTCTTACATTGTTACACATCAGGATAATGCCATGGTGATTGTACCCTGTAGAGGGCAAGGGTCTGCCTATAAAAGAGTCGCGTTGATGAATTGCGTATGGCGGGGCAAGCAGCAGTCATTCAGCATCTGCAAGCCCTTGACCTATGGGACTATACATTTCAGCCGTAATCAATGTCACTCTCATCCCAAGTCTTCGCTTGGCTTGTTGAAACGGTCATATCCTGTGGTGATCTGTCTCCGTTTGCCACTTGACAAAAGGTCGCATCTCTGTGGTACAGACGAGGATGACTGTTAACAGTATTCCAACGACTCCCATGCATGATTGACAATAGTATTGAATCCGCATCCAAACGCAATGTTGGTTGATCAAAGTCCTAGATATAGGAGTAGGAGGGAAGGTTTATACATAGTAGAGTACCGGACCGATGTACTTGTTCAATGGTGATACGAGCAAGTTGGTTAGCCCCGCACGCGGGACGCAAAACTATTGAGACACCCTAATTTCCCTCCACCAAAAATTTATATATATATACAAAACCAATTATTTAATAATTAGTCATCTTTCCTTCGCTCTGAATTACGTCTTAATATCTCTTAAGCATCGTATCGATCTTTTCGTTAATAAATCTTTAAGAAATCTTGCTTTAATTCTTTAAAATGAGCTTCTTTGTAATGTCATCGTCTTAATGAGAACCCTTTTTTAAATGTTGTTTAAAAATTTGTCACGTATTTTCTATAAAGATTAAATCGAGCGATTTAATTACGTTAAAATAGTAATCTAGATTATGATCTTTCTTTCATTTTTTAATTATGTTATGAGAACTAGGCTCGTGTTCTGTATCGTTATCTTCTTTTAATGTAAAGTCGTCGTCTCGAAGAATTTAAGATTTAACGCACGACTCGAGAATTTAATTAATATAAGCCTGAAAACTGAGCTTTTCGTTCTTATTGCTCTTAACATCGTAAAACTGAAGATTAAACTTAAAGTCGTAATTTACAGCAGCTTAACAGTGAAAGCGTTTCTTGTTCTTGTCTGTAAACTGTTCTTTCTTCTGAATATAATTCTGACAGTAACGCATTTCAGACTTTCGTATAATTTAAATCTTGTCTTAAGAATCGTAATTAAAGTGAATCTCGTCGCTAAATCTAACACGATATTAATTCTCTTTTTTCGAATATCTTTTTAACATGAACGTTGCATGTTTAAGTCGACGTTCAGCTAGATGAGAATGAATTCAGTCCTTTTTACAAGTTATGCATTTGTGATAATTCATAATTTTCATAGCTCGTTTAATCGTATCGACATGAACGTTAAGTTCAGCTTTAAAAGCTAGCTGATCTCATGTTAAAGCGTGTTCCTCGAAGCCGTTTTTTTTAAATATTTTTTCACACTCGCGTATCTGCTTCTTTAATATCTTATGTAATCGTTCAGTAAGTTTTTTTTCATTGAAAGATTCATGATGACGTGAAGATTCAGCTTAAAGAATTCGATATTCTGTTGCACGTAACACGTTATAATGTCGAAACACGTTCGATTTGTGATATTAAACGCCGTGCGCATCATTGAATTCACAGATTGCTTTTATAGCAGCTTTATTAAATGTAGGATGCTCCTGTTCAGCTTCGTGAGACTCATTTAAAGGGGTCTGAGAGCGTTGCATAGTGATGATGTTGGTTGGGAAAAATGCGATGTTTTTGATGGGGGGAAATTAGGGTGTCTCAATAGTTTTGCGTCCCGCGTGCCCCGGTAGCTCCTCGGGGCCTCGGCTTCCCCACGCGCGGTGCAACCTAAATTTAAAGCCTAAATGTTTCCTGGAACCTGCCAAAAGTCCAATGGGTTGGTAAAGATCTACTCTACCGTAGAGTGTAAACCGGTCGACACTGTTCATGACCCATCCAGTCGAGAGATCTGTCCTCATTGTATGATGGAACGGTGCTTTTGCTACCTGAGAATCTGAGGCTGCCACCATTCTACCTACCCATGACGCCCTTGTCCTGTGGACCTTTGTGCAAGTCTCCAAGCTGAAGCTCCCCGGAGCTCCATATACGATGACTCGCAGGATCGTATGTCTATGTCCCCAAGGAAAACCAAGTCTACTAGCCCTTAACTCTCTCTGTAGGTGCGCACTAGTATACAGCTTGGAGTTCTGACCTTTGTCATCCTCCTACTGGTGTTCATTCTCGACAACCGCTTCCGACTACTCCCAGAAGCCATACATAATGCCCTGCCTGTCCATCATCCTGGATTCGTTATTACCGACATAACCTTGGCAACCTGCTCAAGCCTCAACTTCTTGTCTAGCTGCACGCTAGACCCAGCAAAATGGCACCGCATAGAGAAGGATCTCTATCTCTCTCGTAGTTGGGTTACGCATGCCTACGTACATATTGAGAGGAAACGAGAGTCAGAGTTGGCGGAGAATGATCGAGTAATAGTTGACGTTCGCGTCGGCCGCCTCGACCCTGTCACCTCGGAAAAGGACCAAGGCGCTGAACGCTGGGAGTCTCGACCTGGAGGTATATGGCTCAAACGCTCATCTAAAAGGCACGCCTCGGATTCCCAAAAAGCAATCACGGCGGTAGACGTACTTTTCGGCGCCGACGCGGTAGAACCCCGACTGGGCTGGGAGATCCGCGACCAAACCCTCCTTCTCTCGAACCCCAGCGACAATCAAGAAGCCCGCCTTAGCATTCGTCGTGGTCCTCCACCCCCTGTCGAACCACCCGTCCTCCGTGTCAATAAAGACGGCAAATTTAAAATCCTTCAAGTCTCCGACCTGCACCTATCCACCGGGCTTGGCGTCTGCCGCGACGCCGAACCTCCTACCCACAACGGCGGCAAATGCGACGCCGACCCGCGCACCCTCGACTTCATCGGCCTCGTCCTCGACAGCGAAAAGCCCGACTTAGTAGTCCTCTCGGGTGACCAAATCAACGGCGAAACAGCCCCCGATGCGCAATCGGCCCTCTTCAAATTCGCCGAACTCTTCATCCGCCGCTCCATCCCCTATGCCCTCATCTTCGGCAACCACGACGACGAGGGTTCTCTCTCCCGCCCGGCCCTCATGCAACTTGTCCAATCCCTCCCGCTCTCCCTTTCCTCCTCCGGCCCCCCTGACATCGACGGCGTCGGCAACTACCACCTCGAAATCCTCGCCCGCGGCACCTCCTCCCATTCCGCCATGACGCTCTACCTGCTCGACACGCACGGCTACAGCCCCGATGAGCGCCAATTCCGCGGCTACGACTGGCTCAAAAAGTCCCAAATCGACTGGTTCCACGCCATCGCCCAGCAACTCAAACACAGCCCGGCGCACACGGACTACACGCACACCCACATGGACATGGCCTTCATCCATATCCCCCTCCCCGAATACCGCACCCTCGACCTCATCTCCGACCGCACAGGTACCTACACCGAACCGCCCACCGCCCCCGGCTTCAACTCCGGCTTCGCATCCGCCCTCATCGAAGAAGGGGTCCTCGCTGTCAGCTGCGGCCACGACCACGTCAACGACTACTGCAGCCTCGCGAAACACGAAGACACGGGCGCCCCGGCGCTGTGGATGTGCTATGCCGGCGGCAGCGGCTTCGGCGGGTATGGTGGTTATGGGGGCTATCACCGCAGGGTCAGGGTGTTCGAGATGGATTTCAACGAGGTGAGGATTGTGACATGGAAGCGCGTGGAGTGGCCGGTTGGGGAGGGGAGGGTGGGCGAGGCGATTATTGTTGAAGGGGGGAAGGTGGTGGAGGCTTGATTTCCTGCCGTCCCGTCGCAGACCCAAGGCCGGGAGGAATCTTGGGATTCCGATAACGACACAGAGCGAGCAGAAAAGGGGTTTGGGGGGTTGAATGAAAGCGCGGCGTTTTCTCAAGGACGGGCAAAATTGTATGGTTATTGCTGCGCGGAGTGGCTTCTATCTTTCGAAATGTTTGGCTAAAGCGAGCACCGGAGGTTGGGAGAAACGTTGCTCTATTTGGGAGATTTTGGGCGACAGGGCGAGAGTATATATCGGGCATCAATCACTAGCGAGACACACGCACACACAATGATACCAACCCTCTCTTCCTATATTTCGGTGCACGTACAAAAATCCGAATTATTTCCTGTGACACCCGATGGCGGTCAAGCGACCAGAGCAATCCCTATCTATACATACACTAACCACTCCAACTCGCGATACTTTCTCACTCCTCCAGCTCCGCCGTAGCCGTAGCCGCCGCTTCCTGCTGACTCTCAACGCCGGTGCCAGCCCTCGAGTTCGCACCAGACTCCCCTTCCCGCTGCTGTGGTTCCGAATGTTGCCGTATCGGGACGGGGGTGATGGCCTGGGGTTTGAAGAAGGGTTCGCCGTCCTCGTCGGCGTCGAGTTGCATGAGGAAGGTTTCCCAGAGTTCGATGAGCTGTGGATTGTGTTGGTACATAAGTATACTTCAAAGAGGAAGTTGTAGGCCGAGAAGCAGAAGAAATAGGGGGAGTGGGAATGACGAACCTCCTTCTGCGCCTCAATCGCGCCCTCCAAAAACGTCTCCAGCCCATTCTTGAAATCCTCCACCTTCTCCTTCTCGAACCTCTCCAACTCTGCCCGCATCAAGCGTCCCATATCCTCAAACAGCAATCTCGCCTGATGGCATCTCCTCTCCCCATCACTCACATCCGCCTGCAGCTGGTTTAGCCGATCCTGTTGCGTTTTCCCCGAGCTGAGCACTTTCTCCTGCGTGGCGCGGCGTTTCGAGAGCTCGGTCTCGGTGCTGCGCCAGGCATGGAAAGATTTCTGGCGCTGGGAGAAGGCCATTTTGATGGAGGAGATGAGGCGGATATATTCATCTACGGTAATGCCGAGGGTTAGGACATCTTGCTGGGCTTGGCGCTCGTAGAGCTCACGGATGCGGAGTTGGAGGTCTGAGAGGCCTTCTAGGG
>JAABUO010008048.1_pt1 | contig 11949 bp, 19 predicted proteins | sample 5559291 | NCBI WGS metagenome assembly JAABUO01 (sample SAMN10711878, study PRJNA513372) | rock metagenome | isolation source: Antarctica rocks | place: Antarctica: Victoria Land, Finger Mt sud | reverse complement strand
ACACTCTTGACTTCAACTGCTACACTCCTTTGTACATTGTGAGAAGTACAACACCTGCAGAGAGCAAGGTGCCCTCTGATGCCATTGATGCCTCCTTATACAGACATGATTGGTCTGAGCAACACACATCAAGGCACATGCACAATTGTCATGCACTCCAAGCTAATGCAGGACCAGGACAGCATGCTGGTCTTACAAAGCAAATGAGAGGACGCCGAGCACTCCTGTGCGTCTACTTCACGCTAGATTGGACAAAGTGTGACACCATTGTACACAAGCTTGACCATGCTGCTGCCAGACCCATCGCCACACATCTCAGTGTGTCTCATGCAGTTGCAGTGCATAACCTTGTATGTGCCTTATGCACATCAATCAACACATGTCTGTCATTCCCCTCAAGGAAATGACACAGCTGGGCTGATGTACACCTGTGAGCTTGTGATCGTACATTGACTGTGTATACCACAGGAACATGCATGTTGATGACACAGTCAGGCAATGTACCTGAGGAACTCCTCAAGGGTAGGCACATGAATCCCTTGCCGGCCTGAGATGTGCACCCTCTTCAGCTGGGCAGCAGTCAGGCTCTGCAAGCCAGCAGTGTCACCATATAAGCCCCGGCCAGCTGCCTGTGCCTTCTGCATTAGCTTTGCCTAGCCATGCCAGGCAGAATTGGTCAATGATAAGTTACAGTGCAACCTGCTATACATGCATGATGTGAGCCTGGACTTTCTGCACTAGCTTTGCCTGGGCATGCAAGGCACAATCACAATAAGGTTATTGACAAGTAGACAGAGCAACCTGCTGTACTCGCACATTCTGAACCTGTGCTTGCTGCCTGGGACCTTTCAGCCAAGCTTGCCAAACCTGGCTGCGACCGTATTGCACCACTACTGGTCCCAACACAAGCTGAGAGCAAAAGCTTGCTTTACATGCTGTGTTTGATAGGTAGCCTGACCAACAGGACTATGTAAGCAATATGTGATTTTTAACCCAAAAGTTTTTCATCATGTGAAACATCACAGTCACTCACCAATGTATCAATGAGCTGTGACTTACTACAAAAGTCTGCATTGAATCTGCGCAAAGATGCAAGAACCAGCATTACTTACTGTAGTGGTGGTAGCTGGGGCCTCTAGCTGCAGCCCTGCCCCAGCCAGCTCTTGCATAATGCCCTGGTTGATCTCATAGGGAGCTGACGCGGCTAGAACTGAATGCAGGTCATGGAGTACTACCAATTCCTGATCTGCTGTTTCCTGCAACAGTGTTTTTTTTATGGACGCATTGACAATTTGAGCAGGGCGATTGAGTGGCGGGTGGTGGATGCACTTGCCTGCCCTATTGAGGTCAATGCGCTTGTAACACTGGATGCAATCAGGTGGGCAGCAGCAGTATGTTGAGGGAATAACACCTGTGCATGGCATAGACGCATAGGTGGGTCACACAATTTGCCATGCCAGATCCATTGGTCAGATCAAGTTTTGAAGCAGAGTCAGTGCAACCAGAATTCCTGCACTCTGTGATGTTATGCGCACATTTTGATCCAGTGCTGATGATCAGAAGCTTACATGCACATCAAATTCCACATAGGCCAAGGTGGTGAGACCGCCCGGTGTGCTGTTGTCCCTTTGAATCAGGGCTGTCAGGGCTTCCAATGTGTTCTCAATGTGCTCCCCTACAAGCCATGGCACAGCATAAATTTGCTTGAAAATGCTTGCAAAGCGATGCGCGCTGCTGCCAGTCATTGTGATGCAACCCTGCATGTGTTGTATTGCAAATGACACCTTGTCCTACTGCCAAGGGCGCATGATGATAGCATAGGCAGAAGCAGATATGTGACTTGTCAGCATTGATGCTTGCCTGCAAATCCCTTTCCCCCTGCTCTATGGCCAGCGTTGACTTCTGGTGTGTAGGCTAGCTGTTTGACCGTTGTGAGGATGAGTGCAAAGACCACAAGGGCTGTTGCTGTGAAAACGCCAAATTGCCAGCTAGCAAGCGCAAAGGCAGCAAGCAGAATGGCTCCTTCTGATGACGACCTGCAAGAAGCATCCTTGCAGTGTGTTCAAGTCATTTGTGAGGCAGAGCAACCAGTCTGCCTGCTTGCTGTCTTCTGCATGCAACTCAGGTCTCTCTGGTTGTAGAGCTGCAGCTGACCTGATGAACAGCCTCCAAGATCGGGCCAGGAGCAGAAGCGATATCAATGTCATTGCTGCAATGCGGATGATTCTGTAAGGGGCTGATATGGAGGTGTTCCACAAATACGTACTGTACTTTGATCTGAAGCACAGGTTCCCCAAGTATTGCGAAAGTCCGCCTTCCGCAGCGTCTGATGGGGATACATTGGCGGTTAGCTTTTCCGGCTGTGCGCTAGTAGGTGCCATAAGACCGGTGAGCCAGCCGTGTTTGGTGGATAGTATCCTCCTCAGTGGCCTAATTCGGGTGGTACACGCAAACTGCCCCACGGGAGTGGGCACACTCAGCCACTTGTTTTTGGTAGCAGGCTGGAAAACGTGCTGGCATGTGGTTGTAGCTACCGAGCGAAGGTTCATGCAGGCCTGAATCGAGCAGTGCATAGCAGATGATTGGCACTCGACTCAGCAGACCCTGGAGCATGTGCAGGCATTATTAGCCGAGGGCATTTTCTTAGTGGTATGAATCCGATCACCAATTCCCGAAACTGCACTCTTCAGCAAAGCTCGGTGAACTGTCGGGATCAGTGTGTACATTGCCGAGGGCATTTGCAGATCACGTATTGCACCCTTGTCAAGCTCAGCGTACCCCTTTGGGCTTAGTTGCAGCTGGGAATCATCTGTCAGCTGACCAGTTAAGTTAGCAAAGGCGAGTGCCTTCCTGAGAAGCTGGCGCAACATGGATATGACCTGACACAGCATCTGCAACTATCAATCATCAGACATGATCTTCGCATTCCGCTGGGCCGCTGGCCAGCTTCTGCAATCATTCATAATGTGGCTCACCGGTTGATAAACAATGGCTTTGTCTGCGTTAATGCATGGCATTGCTAGCACATGCTTTGCACCATCAAAAAAATAGTTGAACACTAGTGAGGCTGAATGGAAATGGTAACATCTGACTTGCACTTTGTGGCATGCAGATGGCTGTAAAAGCCCATATGGTTTTTGATGCATCAACCAGCTTATCATGTGTGCAACTGCTGCCAAAAAGTGTCAGTGCTTGATCTTCAGAGCCTGTATGATCAACTTCAAACCTCAATGACGCCGCACATGTTCTGCATCAATATCTGTGTTGTGGTCAGCATCTGTATGCTGGCCGGCTGCCTCCAGAATGCAAGTCAGCTAGCATGCAGCTGCATGTTAAGCTGCACCATTCATCTGCTGGAGCAGTATGGTGTCTTGACAAATACGCATATGCAGCTTCGTCTGTGAGCTGCTCTGTAATATCATCCGCTTAAGTACTGTCTTTGTATTCTTGTTGCCTCACTCAGTCCATCATATTTGTGTGAGGAAGGCATTCAGACTGCTGGAGTGCCACAGAACAGCCGACTGCCTCTGATCAGGGCCAGTTCTGCTCAATGGGCCTTCTGACCAGGGCCAGTTCTGCTCAAGGGGCCTTCTGACCAGGGCCAGTTCTGCTCAAGGGCCCTTCTGACCAGGGCCAGTTCTGCTCAAGGGCCCTTCTGATCAGGGGCAGTTCCGCTCATGAGGCTCCCGTCTTGGTACACCCAGCAGCTCCATGATATCGCCCTCATCCTTCACAACCCTACCCTCACCCCAGCCTGGGGGCCACCATGCTTTGCCATTTCTGTCATTGGGAGCTCCCTCCTGAGGAACCACACAAGACTGCTGTCCTTCTCTTCGCATCAGCCTGCAAAACAAGAAAAGAAAAGGCTATGCCTTTCAGCGTTGATCAAAGAATAGGCCGAGGGTGAGGTTTGTTGGGCTTCCCTTTGGGGTCAGCACGCAAACATGCCAGCTGCCCATTCATCAACTTGCATTGCATGCTACTGATGCCTGTGGGCCAAGCATGCCTTGGGATCATTGTCATCCTAACTGCTGTTGTTATTATGTTTATGTTTTGTATTGTTACTTGTGTCAATGTCATCAGTAGTATTGTTGGCCAAAATATCTCTGTCGTGACAGCATCTCTTGTCTGCCTCACAAGAATGCATACTGCCATTGCATTTTCAGCTTCCATGTGTGGCTCTAGCAGCAAGTCCAATTTGTCTTGGACCCCCCTGACTTGTTGCACATTTAGGCTCTTGTCTGAGCCTACACGATCAGCCTACTTGGGCAGGCACACACCTGTAACTCTTTCTGTACATGTGCTCTTGGTAAGGGCTTACTTGGCAACGTACTACACTACACATTGTGTTGCCTCATGAGGTCAGGCAGATGTTAGCTGCGTGAGACTCATGTGCTTGCCTGTGCGAGTTGAGGTACATATTGCAGTTGCCTGCATGCTGCCTCAAGAAGCGCAAGTACTGTTTGGAGCCGGTCCACCCCAGCAGGCAGAAGGGGTACTCCTCAGGGGGGGTGATGATGAGGTCCATGCGCCTGACTTTGCCACTCTTGGTCATAAACATCCCAAACACCTTGTCAAACCTGAGAGAATAGTTCAGCTTTACATGTAAGCTGGACAGATGCATGGAGATTCCAAACGCCTTGCTAGAAATAGTTGAGCATACAGTTCAGCTTAATACGCCAGCTGGACAAACCTGTGACGCACATGTACTTGACAGGTTGTCACATGTACTCATGTTGTGAAGAATGGACAGTCGAATTGAGCATGAGTAGCAGCTGTTGTTGCAGCACAAGCGCAGACTTGACATTAGGCTGGATATGCTCGTTGATTGGCAGTGCTTGCATGGCACCATTTGCAGTGCATACATCTTAGGAAAGACACGACAAGCATCAGCACCACTGTGAGCAGGACCAGCAACAGGGTGATCTGCTGGTGTCCTGAACATTTGGCTGTCAACCAGCAAAAATTCAGAAAATGTTACAACCCCCCGCCTCCGTTTTCTTACCCAGGGCTTTGAAGAAAGTGTTGCCAAGTGAACTGACCTGTCAACAGCAATGTTGTTGCTGTTCGTGGTGGTCCCATGCACGACATGCTCTCTCATGTGGTCAAGATGAGCTGGCATGCGCCCTTCCTGCGCCATCACAAGCTTTTCTTTCAAGCTTTCAAATGGGCGTTTAGTGACACAAAAAAAACTGTTTCATGTAAATTCTCAAGGGAAAAGCTTCTTGATGAACAAGTGGCAACAGAAGAGCATCGCATGTGCAGGATGCATTGGAATGCTGCAATAGAGTATGCATACACTTGAGCGGAAGCAGAGGTATGGAGTTCCGAAGCAAAGCTGACAGATACGAGGCGTATGCCGGGTGTTTGCACAATCAACACCAGGTGAAGAAGACTGACTGAGATGCGGCACATGGCTTGTTTGGCCGGCACAAGCCTTTTCTGATCTACAAGGCGCTGCACCAGCAATCTGACGACCCCTTCTGTTGTCCTGCATGCATTACATGCAGCATGTGGCAAGACACTTATGCAGCTGAATCCTTTGAGTCATGCATGAGAAGAGGTAGAAGATGGGAGGAGATGGGTAAACATTTCAATAATCATGGAGGACTGCTGCCTGGACGACACCAGTCTAGGGAGGTAGTTGATCAGGACAGAATTCTTCTAGCCAGTTTAGGGGCCATTGAGAGGGGAAGGGGGGGGGCGCAGGGAACAGGCATGACAGGTTGAAGGGCAGCAGGGTTACAGTGGGGGAGAGATTTGTCTGTTGAAAAGGCAGTGCAGAAAGGGGGAGCCATTGCAGAGGAGCCTTGAAGGGGAAAGCTATGTACATGTATGCAGGAAGAATTTAGCGTCAAATCACACACAAACGGTTCAGGTAAAGGAGGCGAAGGTGACAACTAGTGATGGGGTCAGGGTGGGGTGGGGCAGGTTGGGGTGGGGTAGGGGTGAGAGGGTGCCTGGGTGGGGTGATGGAGTGCATGCGTAGGTAGCAGGGTGCTTATGCAAAAAGGTATGGGGAAGAAGCAGGGGAAAGCTGTACCTAGTGGGATGGGTGATGACAAAGTCCCCATCATGAGAAGGCAAGCTACGGCGGCCGCCCCCAACCACAATCATGTCCCACTCCCCATCACCTGAACCTCATCAATGACATGCAATCAGCAAAATAATCAATGGTAAAACTTAAACACTGAACCCCAAATCATCCCCAGTCCCCATCACCTGAACATCATCGAGGACTAACAATCAGCGAAAAATCACTTGCCTAAACAGGGCTGACATGGCCTTTGCAGACACCTGATTTGACTCATGGCATTGAAAGGATTACACAGCAGCAGAGCATTCAGGGTGTGCACATGTGGCAGCAATGCAGAGCTGCTGTGACTAATATTGCAGTGATAAGGTTCCATGCACTAGATGTGCTATTGCATTGGCACCAAGGTTCCTCCTGTCTGTATGAGATAGCAGGACAGGGCAGTTGTCCATTGCTGACACTGCCAATTCAAGGGTCGGCAGACTAGAATTAGGTGGTAAGGTTAGAAACCCTAAACCCCCTAAGTAGCAGGGCAGGTCAGTTGTTCACTGTTGATACGGCCACTTCAAGGGTTGGCAGGGTTTCCAAAGACCCATACCTGTGACATGCTGGAGCGCCTCTGCGACAGCAGCCTGCATGTCTGTCAGGTCACTGGCTGGTAAGGCTTCCAGCAAGTCAGCCCTGCATGCCAGCTGGCGTCGGTCTCTGACTCATGAGTGCAGAGTTGAAGGCGTTGCTTAGTCATATGACCATGTCGATTGTGATGTGTTCCTGTCATGCTGTGGCTTTGCTCAGGTGCACGCCAGGTTACACAGTAAGAGAGTAACACAGTAAGTGCAGGAACATGGGGTAAATTAAGTGCATATGCACATTAGTTCCGTATAAGGGCGAGCCTGTTTTTGCAATGAGTCATTGATCCGATCAGATCAGAAAACGAGTCACCTGTGCTGCAGGGAGAAAGCCTGTTCATAGCTGATGGGCAGGCGGCCGCCTTCAGACCGTACATCTCCTTCATCAATGGCCTCATCCAGGTCTTCATAGGACCTAGCGCGACACACCAAAGCATTTGGACGTCAAAGCATTCCTAACAAACATCTGGTATGTAAAACAATGAAAACGATTAAAGTTGCATGCAATTGGGACAATAAGTGTTATTGATGATCTGTACGATCCTGCTGATGGCACAGACAGTTTTGCATGCATTTGACCCCATATTTGTGCCAATGCTATACTGCGCACGGTTTACAATATGCTATGGCATTCAGCTCAGCTCTTGAGGTGCCAGCTATCAAATTATGCTGCGCACAACATCACCAGCACAAACACCGGGTACCCCAACTCCCCCTTTGTTAGTGACAACATCAATACATGCATCCCGACTCCCCCTTTGTTAGTAGCGATGTCAATAGATGTCCCCCGTACACAAAGCCCACTGCACAAGCAGCGCCGTCTTTCCCTTTTGTCCCACGTGTTTCCAACAGACGTCAACAGACCAGGATGCAATTAGAACTGAGAAAGGACTGAGAAAAGACTGAGAAAAGGACTGAGAAAAGGACTGAGAAAGGACTGAGAAAGGACTGAGTCGACACACCTGTAGCCCAGGTCATACCAGATCTTGGCAGTCTTGGCACCAACACCGGGCAGCTGCATGAATAGCCGCCGGGTGGCGCCGCCACCTGTGTCTGCTCTTGGCTTGCCAGATGAGTCACAGACCACTTCATTCGCCCTACAATCGAGTCACAGACCACTTCATTTGCCCTACAATCGAGTGACAGACCACTTCATTCGCCCTACAATCGAGTCACAGACCACTTCATTCGCCCTACAATCGAGTCGCAGACCACTTCATTCGCCCTACAATCGAGTCACAGACCACTTCATTTGCCCTGCCATCAAGGAACACGCAATGCCTTATGCATGCCTTTGTTTGTTACATGTGTCTCCCCTTAGGTCAGGTATATACGCTGCTGAGTAGCTCCCTGTATGCAACGCCTGGGGCAGGGGGCTATTCGCCAACAAATTACTAACATGCGACTTACCAACATGCTGTCTACTGACACACAGATGTCACTCTCCCGTAACAACAATGCAGAGCTGTTGTGACTACAACCCGGCAGCAAGTGACACCTGTGAGCGTCCAGTACGCTGGTGGTGCCTGTTCTGGCAATGTCCTTGATCTTGTTTGCAGTGGCCTCCCCACAAAAGGGAATCTGGTCTGGTTGCAGCGTGTCATCGATCTTGAACTGACAGGCTCTCACCATGGCTGCCGCTCGTGAGTACACCAGAGACTGCAGAAAAGAAAAGAAAAGACTACACCTTTTGGCATCAATTTAATGAGAAGCCAAATATGATACCGGGCTGCCCAGACATTAACAGGTAGTAAGGACTAGAGACTGCATGACAGGGCAAGCATTGTTTGTGCAGTGTGCCTGCTTCATATTCAACACTAATGCAAAGTTAGTGATGACACTGCTTCTCCCCTGGTATGCACCTTTTCTCAGAAGTCTCAGAAGTCTCAGAATTGCCTTTTCAGAAGTGTATTAGATTCTACTTCTCCCATAGTATGAACACTGCTGAGAAGAGGTGCATGCATCGAAAATGAACGTCGGTTGTTTGATTGCGCAACAAGCAAGCGACTTTATCACGTGATAGCTCGTCTGCGTGTGTGCTGCAGTGCATGTGTACCAAGCTATACTGCAAGAGACAGACTCCTGGCATGATGGCCAAAATTCAAAAAGATTCATGATCTTGGGATGTACAACATGGCTTCAATAGCTTAAGTTCACAGCTCATCCACATGGTGCACCCTTGCTTGATATAGACTGCCCACCTCATGGCTGGCATGCGACATCTGTTATGCTCTTGGTTTGTACAGCATGCATCAGAAATGCATGAAATGGTCACAAATGTTGAGCTGTCACCATGGTAATCACCATGGTAATCACCACGGTAAGTATCATGGTAATCATCATGGTAAGTACCATGTTAATTATCATGGTAACATGCGTCGTAACCACCATGGTAATCACCATGATAACCACCACGGTGACAGTTTGACAGCGCGCATAGACTGGCAACAGCTCAAGAGCTCAGTGATGCAAGCCCTTGTCTTGAGAAAGACATGTTGCCAGCCTTACTTGTTTGCACAGAACCATCTCCACAATAAACCATCATGCCAGTATCACAGCATCAACTACATATACATTGTCATGATTGCTCCTGCTGCCTGCTTCCGTCCTGACTGATGATTTGTCATCGTCATCATTACTGATGAGCATCGCCATCTCATACTTCATCATCTCCTTGAGGGCTTGCACCACAGGCTCATTGCCAATGCGCTCACTGATGTCCTCAGAATAAATTGCCTGCAGGCAAAGTTGAGGCTGATGAGCTCACTATTGTCCTCAAATTAAAGTGCCTTTATGGAAACATCAAGCTGATGAGCTCACTAATGTCCTCAGAATAAACTGCTTGCACCAAAGGCTCGTTGCCAATGCGCCCACTGATGTCCTCGGAATAAATTGCCTGCAGCCAAAACTGAAGCTGCTGAGCTCACTGATGCCCTCAGAAAAAAAATGCTGGGCAAAATTGAGGCTGATCAGCTCACTAATGTCCTCAGAGTAGACTGCCTGCAGGCAAAATTGAGGCTGATGAGCTCACTAATGTCCTCAAAATACACTGCCTCCAGGCAAAAGTCAAGCCGATAAGCTTTTTGATATCCTCAGAATACACTGCCTACAGGCAACATCGAGGCTGATGAGCTCAGTAATGTCCTTGAAATACACTGCCTGCAGGCACATACCATTCAAAAGCATGCACTGATGTCCTCAAACTAACCCCATGCAGACACATGTGCTTGGTGGTGCCCTCAGAACAATACGCCCGTAAAACAAAAGGCAAGCTACTGCGCTTGCAGGAGGCCTCAGAGCAAAGAGCCTGCAGACAAAGACCGAGCCAGTGAATGCAACACCTGCAGGAAAAGGCCAGGCCAATTGGATTGCTGGAGACCTGAGGGGGATCAGCTGACGCACAAAGACCGGGGCATAGTCTGTATTGCTAACCAGAACAAGGCCACTACCATGATTGTGACAGCCATTACTCATGTTGTACAGTGCAAAGTCCAACAGCTTCTTCTTGGGCGACTTTTCAGTCGTTTCCAAAAGCTTCTTCAGGTTCCATAGGCTGATGCCAACACACATGCCAGAGCATAGAACTGGGGAAAAGAGACTACAGTCACAAAGCTGCAGTGACAAAACTGCTCGATGCTGGTACAAACACTGGCGCTGCAGCTCTCAAACTTGCTGCCAGCTGTACAGGCAGCAGCTGTGTTTCAAAGCCATGTGACAAGTCAGAAATGTGGCCACATGCATTACATAAGCAAGCTGTACATCTAGGCTTGTCAGTGGTTATGCAATGTATCACATGCATTGCATCTCCATCTCAACATGTGATGAGCATGTGCAGGTCATGTGATGAACAAGTCAAAGAAGAGGTACTCACGTGCAAAGCCAGTTCTGTCTCTGTTCTGATGTGATCATACTCAGGCTTCCAGTGTCCGAGCCATCGCCTGTACTTGTACAACCTACCAGGCTGACTAGACGCTGTGTCATCAGCTGCTGATTTCCCCTGCATGCTCTGCAGGCTCGCTTCTTCTTCGCTTGTTTCTGCATTGCATGCGGTAGCAGCATGTATGTTCACATGTCTCTGCACAAGCATATGCTGTGGCTGGTCCATACAGTCAGCTGAACAAGGGGCATGTCGCTCATCAACCACAGCTTCGTCACCTTGCAACCTCCCTTTTGTTGCTGAAGACCTTCCATAGAGAACAAGGCAGACAGGATGGATGATTGTGATGTTCGCAATGTGATTGTGAAGGCCTTTGACAGTCAGCGTACACAAAGGCCTTGTCTACTACTTGTCCACACAAGCACAGTTGCACCTGGATCCTGCCTTGAGTTATGATTGGCACTGCAAATGTGCTTCTTGGATACGCACACATTACTGCAGGGCAGTTGGGATGTTCCTGTCAATGCAGTATGCAATGATGGAATGTGCCAAAGACACAAAATGCGTTACAAACCTGAATCGCAGCAGTACTCCAAGTGTACTCTGTACTTCTCCTCGTCCACCTTACACCCTTGCGCCAAACATTCTTCTAACCACTCTGGAGCCACCACCTATGTACGGTACATATTCACGTTGCTCCCTTCATTCTGCTATCAATCCGCCAGCAACATGAGCTGCATCTTGTGTCACTGGACAGGGGTCTTGAGACACAATATTGGTGTTTAAATTGGCAGTAAATGACTCCTGGCAGCCTTTCCTACCGGATTCATGGGAGTAGTATGATTGTTGAAGGGCATGTGAGGCTACCTGGATATGCCTTCTTTGAATCTGACCAGGTGTCAGAGGCAGCTTCTCAGCACATTCATCCCCAGCAACCATGTGGGTCACCCTTGTGCGTCGGTCAACAGCCTGAAGTTAGGAAGAAGGTGCAAATGCTGGTCACATGGCTACCACACGTGACAGCTGTCAGCACATGGGGTCAATGTCTACGCAAGTAATAAAAGATAAAGCATGCATGCAACTGCTGCATGCGTTGCTACAAGCGTATAGTAATATTAGGCAATGGCAATATAGATTTGTAGCTCTTGTGTAGGGTGCAAACAACATGACGGGATGCAGCGAATCTGAACACCACACAGTTAAGAGCAAGCCCCAAACCTGGACAACTGTCGCACCATGCTTTGCAAGTCCAGTTTGCCAGCTCTTCAGTCTTCTGCTGCCACTAGGAATTGCTTGGACCACGATGTGCACCTGTGCTGCCAGGAAAGGCGCCTGGGTGATGAGTCAGACAGCTATGTTTCGGGCAAGCTTGTGAATGCATCAGTCACTGTAGAGCTAGGGCCAGGGCT
>JAABUO010008046.1_pt1 | contig 11949 bp, 14 predicted proteins | sample 5559291 | NCBI WGS metagenome assembly JAABUO01 (sample SAMN10711878, study PRJNA513372) | rock metagenome | isolation source: Antarctica rocks | place: Antarctica: Victoria Land, Finger Mt sud | reverse complement strand
TGAATCATCACCGGAACCGCCATGCCCGCCCTGAATTCCCTACCCCTACCGCGTGTCAGCCACCCCAAACCCCCAGCTCAGACCGATGGACTCCCGACTTTGCCGGGGCCCTGGGGGTCAGGGAGCCTCCGGCGGCGCCACCGTTGGGTCGCGCGAGGTACCACTGTCGGCCCCGGTATCCGGCGGACTTGACCGCGGCAGCGCCGAGCTCCCGATCGCTGTCGATGATCTGGGACCCGTTGGGGTTGGGTCCCATGCCCTGGGTGATGCTGAGCGGTGCGGGCATGGGCGCTCCAGGAGGTGGTGGGGCCGGTGCGACACCGCCGCGGCCGGACAGGTTCGGGTTGCCGTGGGAGCCGATCAGTTCGTTGGGCAGGTACCAGGGGGTGGCGTCGAAGTACCCGATGCGGGTTTCGCGCGACGGGTCGTCATAGAACACGCCGTGCGCTCCGTTGGACCCGAAACGCTTACCCCACAGGAAGCCTTCGGTGTGGGAGTCGGGACCGCCGCCGCCGTGGTGGAACAGGAGCTGCACTGCGGTGCCCTGGGGGCCGAGGCCGGGACGCATCCCGTACGGGCCGACCCCCGCGGGTTCCGCGAGGCGCCACGACTCGGTAGAGAAGTCGTGGAAACCCTGCGGTGGGTTGTCACCCAACATGCAGCGAACCACGGCGCAGTCGATGCCGCTGCAATCGTAGGAGCGACCCGCGGACCCGGCGCCGCCGTAGTCGTAGGGCTGCCCGTCGACAGCGTGAAGCAGACCGAGGGTGTCGGCGGTGCGGTCATCGGTGATGGTCACAGCAACCTCCGGGGCATGGCTGGGACCCCGCCGAAGCAGGGTCAGATGGGGCGTGGGGGCGCTCAGCCCTGCAGGTTGAAGTAGATGTCGCACGTCGAGGTATTGCCGGGGTTGATGAAAGTGTTCGTCGCGACGGTGGTATTGGCTTTTACCTGCAAGTAGTCGTTGACATTCATGTGAACATTCTTCGACAATGGCAGGCTGGTCGCAAACGTTGTGCACGCATGCAGGCTTGTCACTCCCTGTTGATCCGCGCCATTGACGGTAAGCACTATGGCGTAATCTGCATTGACGCCGGGTGCGAAACACACATTTGCATGAACTGTGTACCACCCGGCGGTGCGACAGATGTAGCGGTCATTCGCTGCGGTGTGGCTCAGACCCCCGTCCGTGTCCACTTCGGTGCCATCGAAGACTATCGCCGTGTCCGTGTTCACGGGCAATGCGGTGGTCGCCGTGACTTGCCGCATCTTCGCCAGCGGCTTGGTCCGCAGCAGGAAGTCCGATACCTGCACTGCTTGGTTCAGTTGCGCGGCGGTGGCCACGACGCCGGCGGTGAAGGTGGGTTCGACGGGCAGGGGCATGGGGGTCTCCTAGTAGGCGAAGCGGTTGCCGGCGTCGAGGCGCCCGTACACCGGGTCGTCGGGGATGAAGTAGTGGTTCTCGTCGGCGGGTGAGAGTTGCACGGCGATGGTGAACACTCCGGAGGCGAAGTCGATGGTGTAGGCCAGGTGCTCCACCCAGCACACCCGGCTGCTGGTGACCCCCGCCCCCGGGCGCCGGTTGATGGTCACCGCGGCGTTCAGCTCCAACCCCAGCAGATAGGTCGGCGGCGAGCCCGACGCGGCGAGCATCGCGGCCATGTTCAGGACCAGCCCCGACACCCGGGGGCCTGCTTCGGAGTACACCTGCGCGAGGTAGGCGGCGGCGTCCACCGCCTGCTGCGCGTCGTACACGTCCAGGGTGAGGTTCAGGGTGCGGGTGCCGTACTTGGCGACCGAGGCCGCCACGGCGGCCTTCGCGACGATCCCGTTGGTCTGCGTGACGGTGACCGTGTTGCCCAAGTGGGTGGTGTCATGGTCCAGCGCCATGTTCTCGTACGGGTACTCACCGGCGCGTTCCCCGAAGGTGAATCCAGGCACCGGGTTGTATCGGGCGTGGCGGTTGACCAGAGTGGGCGATCCAGTCTTGTCGACATACACGGTGCCCGATTCGGTGGTGCCGACGTCGATCATGGCCTGAGCCACCGTCTTGCCGTTCAGGTCGGCGAGTCCCATCGCAGAGTCGCCGGTGTTGAGATAGGTGGCCTGCCCGCTCGGCAGCGGCGAGTACTTGCGGATCGTCAGGAAGCGGTCCGAGGTGACGTGGCCGTAGTCGGCGTTGCTGTAGGCGTCGCCGATACCCCCGTAGGCACCGAGGGGGTTGCTCGGGTTGGCGATCAGGTCGGTACCGAAAACCAGGTAGTTGCTCAGCGTCCCCACGAAGTTGTTTTGCGTGGTGGAGTTCACCGAGTTGCGGTAGGCGCCGAGGAACACCCGCGAGTACGGCGACCCCGCGATGGAGGGTAGTTGGACACCGTAGCTGGTGACGGTGCCGTTGATGCTGAGCTTCAGGGTCACCCCGTCCGCCGCGCAGGACAGGGCGATCAGGTGGTCCTGGCCGTCGTCGGGCATGGTCGCCATCAGGTAGTAACCGGCGGCGTTGAAGGCTATGTAGATCCCGTTGACCCCGTTCAACGGGCCGTAGTACAGGTGCACCAGCCGGTCGTGGAACTCCGAGCTGGCGCCCCACAGGCAGCCCAGCGCGGTGTGCGCACCGACGACGGCCTTCATGCCGATGACCACTGTCCACGGCGCCGCCAGCGGGGGGGCGGCGGCACCGGGCAGGATCAGGCACGACAAGTTCTGATACGTCTGAGAGGTGGTCGGCAGCGCGAACTGGGGTTGCGTCTTGCCCTTCACCCCGGGGGCGGTGGTGGCCACTCCGAGCACGAGGTTGCGGATACCGAAGTCGTAGTTGATGCCCATGTACAGTCCGGCGGCGCGCTCGCCCACCACGAGCTGCCCTGCAGACACCGAGCCCGGTGCATCGTCCAGTGGGTACCAGGCCAGCGGGTTGAGCAGCTTCACTTCCTCGTAGAAGATCGGCTCGAGGATTTGCTGGGCCAGCACGGCGAAGATGTCCACCGCCACCAGATCGGTCCATTGGAAGTTGCCGCCCGGTCCCCACCGTTGCGGGTACCGCTCGACGTACCCCGTCCACAGGGTGAACGACGACCCGCCGAGGGTCGCGACCAGTTGGATCCGCTTCCCGAGCTGCACGTTCGGCGCGTACGGGCTGGCCGTGCCGTCGGGGTCGAGGAAGCCGCTGGAGTTGTCGACGGTGATGGTCAAAGACCCGGCCTGCGGGGCCTGCAGCTCGTACTAGCGGCCGCGGGTGGCCGACACTTTCGTCACCCCACTGATCGTGGTCCAGGTGCCCGCGACGAACTCGATCTGCACCTGCGTGACCGGCCACGCGTAGCTCGGCGGTGCCACCATCAGGAGGCCCTGAAACCGAGCGGGGTGCGCTGCTGCAGCTTCAGCAACTCGTCCCGGATGTCGGAGGCGGCCTGCGAGGCACCGCCGAACCCGTAGTAGTTGCCGGTGATGTTCACGATGATCGGCTGCTGCCCGCCACCGGGCATCGTGGCGCCGAACGTGGCCCCCGGCCCGCCACCAGCGGAGAACTGGGGGCCAGTGATGGGCCCCGTGACGCTGGCGAGCGCGGTGGACAACACCCCACTGTTCGCGAGGATGCCCTGGGCGATACCCGCGGGGATGTGCACCCCGATCTCGTCGGCGAACACCTTCGAGGGAGAGGAGATGCCGAGCAGGCTCTTGGCGCCGTCCAGGGCGGAGCTGGCGACCCCCTTCACCGCGTTGACCATTTGCCCGGCCGCGCCCTTCACACCGCGGATCATGCCCATGATCAGGTTGTTGCCGATCTGCTCGGCGGTGCCGAACATGCCGACGATGTCATCCATCCCGGCGCGGATAGGCCGCCAAATGGCCTCTCGGACGCTGGCGAACACGCTGGTGATCGCACCCAGCACCCGACCGACCGCGTTGGCCACGGCGCCCACGATCTCGTTCCAGATACCGACCACATCGTTGTAGGCGGCGGTCCACACACCACGAGCGATACCGACGATCTCGTTCCACTTGCCGGACAGCCACCCGGTGGCAGCGCTCCACTTGTCCATGAGCCAGCCCACCGTGCTGTCCACAATGGCCAGTACCGTGTCGTGGATGATGCGCCAGGACAGCTCGGCCGTGGCCTTGATCTGCAACCACTTGGTTTCCAGCCAGCCCGCCAGCGCCCCAATTTTGTCGCCCACCCACTGAGAGAACTCGGTGACTGGAGTAATGATGTAGTCGCGGAGCAGGTTCCAGGCCGTTTGTGCGGTGTCCTTGATCCAATTCCAGGTGTTCGACAGGAATGTTTTGACGCCGTTCCAGACGCCGACGACCACAGCGGTGATCTGCTCATGGAAGTGGTTCCACATGCCGATGAGCAACGCGATGGGCGTCGCGAATACGACGAGCAGCAGCGGCCACCACTTCTCGAAGAAGGCCTTGATTCCGTTCCACACCGTGGAGGTGATCGACTCCACCCAGTGCCACGCGGTGACCAGTGGACCAACGACGGCCGTGACCCCCGTCATCACGGCGTGCGTCATGTCGTTCCAGGCGCCCACCAGGTAGCCGGTGACAGCGTTCCAGGCGGAGAGGGTGAAGGACTTGACCTTGTTCCATGCCCCGGTCACGGTGTTCGTCATGCTGGCCCAGCTCCCGGCGAGGTAGGACAGCACGTCGTTCCAGATTCGGACCGTGAAGTTCTTGACGTCGTTCCACCCGCCGACCACCACGCCGACCACGGCGTGCACCCCGGTCATCACGGCGTGCGTCATGTCGTTCCAGGCGCCCACGAGGTAGCCGGTGACGGCGTGCCAGATGCTCACCGTCCAGTTCTTCACGTCGTTCCAGGCGCCGAGGATCTGCTGGTTGGCGGCCGTGACCTGGCCGGTGATCCACCCCCAGATCTGGTGCCAGTGGGTCCACAGCTCGTAGATGCCCACCGACAGCAGCACCACCGCGGCGATGATGCCCGCGATGATCAGGGTCACCGGGTTCGTGGCGATGGTCCACAAGGCCACGGACAGGGCGGCGAGCGCCACGATCAGCGCACCACCGATCACAGCGGCCAGGGCGACCATCGCGGCCTTATGCTCGGTCACCCAGGTGATCCCGGTCTTGAACCCCTCGGCCACCTTCGTGACGGTGGGCAGCAGCTCGATGCCGAGTTTGGTGACGAGGGCGCCGAGAGTGGCTTTCAGTTCATCCATCTGCTGGTTGAAGTTGCCCTGCACCTCCGACCAGCCCTTGATGTTGCCGTCCGCCTGCTTCGTCGACCCGGCGATGTCCTTGATCGAGGCGTTTACCGCGTCGGTGTGCTCACCGGTGAGCTGCAGCGCCACGTTCATGCCGTCCGTGGTGCCCGTGGCCCGCTTCATGGCCTCGGTGAAGTTCTGGTTCTGGTTCGCCCCCGACCGCAACGCCTGGCTGAACCCGATCGCCTTGTCGTGCAGGGTGTTCCACTGCCCGAGCTGGGCTTTCTGCTCGACATCGAGCCCACCGCCGGTCTTGCGGAACTCCGCGAACGACATGGTGCCCTTGTCGATGGCCTCCGCGACTTTCTGGGCGGCCGGGGGCAGTGAACCGAAGGCGTTGCTCGCGGCGGTCACCGCCAGCTTCGATTCGTTGAAGTTGGACAACAGCACGGTGCCCGCAGGCCCCATTTTCGTCATGATCGCCTGCGCGACCTCTTGCAGCGTGCCGGCGACCCCCGTCTTGCCGAGGTTGTGGGACAGGTCGATCGCGTTCAGCCCGAGCGCGGACATCTCCTTGATCATCGGCTGCGTCGGCACCGACAAGGACTGGATGGCGTGCCCGAGGTTCTGCGAGGCCTGGTCGGCGGACATGCCCGAGGCGGTCATCGCCGACAGCGAGCCGGTGACGTCGGCCAGGCTGATGCCCGCCGCCGCCGCCAGCGGGGTCACGCTGTGCATGGCCCCGGTCAGCTCGTCGAAGGTGGTTTTACCGTGGGAGACCGCGGTGACCAGCTTCGAGGTGACAGTGGCCGCGTCGCCCACACTGGGGCCGTAGTCGTGCATGATCGTGGACACCGCGTCGGTGACGTGCCCCAGGTCGGCCTGCTCCTGCTTCGCACCCTCCGCGCTGGCCTTCAGGGTGTCCAGGGCTTGCGCACCGTGCTGCCCCGATGACTCCACCGTGTACATACCCTTGGCGAGATCCTGCGCGGAGATACCCACCTGCCCGGCCATCTCCAGCATGCCGTCGCCGACCATCTTCAGGCTGCCCTGCGCCTCACCGGCGGTCGTGCCCAACTTGGTCACGCTGGCCTGGAACTCGCCTGCCATCTTCACGGCCTCGACGGCCACCACCACCGTGCCCGCGGCGACAGCAGCGGACAGGGCGATGCCAACCTTCGCGACACCAGCCATCGACGCCTCGGACTCGAGCTTGACGCCCTTCATCTTGGCCATCATCGCGCCGAGCCCGGCATCCAAACCCGCTGTGCCCGCCATGAACTCGACAAATACGGGGATGCTCACAAGATGCCGTACTTCGCCACGACGCGGTTCATCGCGGCCTCCTGAATGCCTTTGAACTTCGGGGCAACCTGGTCATAGGCCTGCTGCGTGTGGTGATCGAGCGCCTCGATCTTCGCGGCGTAGGCGAAGGTGTGACCACCCCGCGGGCCGACCGTGATGCGGTAGTTGCGGGGGCTGACCGTCTTCAGCTTCCCGGCACCGATGGAGTCCCGGAGCGCGCCGCTGCGGACCCGCACGTTCCGGCGGGCAGCCCGTTTCGTCTGCCGCCCGGCTTCGCGCAGCGCCCACATGCACGAGCGGTCGGACATGCGCCGCAGGTCCAGCATCGCCGCGTTGTAGGGCTCGGTAATCATGTGCACCGATCACGGCTACCCCCTGTTGGCTTCCTCGTTGCGCCGGTTCTCTTCGGCGACGTACACGGCATGGACGGTGAGCAGCTCGGACAACTCGCGGGCAGGCAGTTCCGACTGCTCCCTCAGGGACACCCCCAGCAGCAACAGCGCGCGACGGCGGACGCTGCGGTGCACCCAGTACGGCAGAGCACGGGGGTCGATCTGGTGGCCCTCCAGGGACTGCCTCAGACGCTGGAGGGCACCGAAGGGGTCGCCATGTCCGGGGTCGGCTCGGTGTTCACCGTGGTCCCGCCGGTGGCCTTGACGACCTCCCCGATCTTGTCGGAGATCGTCTTGGTGACGGGTGCGGGCACCTCGGCGAACGCCTCCCGGGTGGGGGGTTGGGACACGCCCTCGTACTCCCACTCGGTGACGTAGGCGCACACCGTGACGTACATCAGCTCACGGAACGCCTGGAAGCCCTCCACTCCCACGATCCGCATCTGCTGCACCGGGGGGCGCGCCTGGAATTCCTCCGACTTCGCTTCGTCGATGAGGTGCTCCCCGGCCTTGGTGGCCATGAGGCTGATCTGCACGTCCTCGATGGACTCCGAGAGCCGGCCGGGCAGCTTGCGGGGGTCGCGAATGTTCGCCCACCCGCCGTCGAACTCGACGCGCATCAGACGTACGTCCCGGCTGCCTTGGCGTTGATCAGGGTGGCCTTGATAGGGGAGAACCCGGCGGACGCACCGACGTCGGTGACGTTGGCCAGTGCCTCGAACGTGACCGAGACGGTGCCGTAGTCCTTGCCGCGGATCACGTCGCCCTTGGTGAACGCGGCTTTGGACATGTGCAGGCGCAGCGAGGAGGGGCCCTGTGTCCAGACGAGGTCCAGGGCTGGTTGCACGTTGGTGAGGTAATCGGTCATCACCGACTGGTCCTCATAGATCAGGTTCAGCTTCCCGGACACCGCCAGCAACCCCGACCACATCTTGTAGGGGTCCGGGTTGCCGTCCACGGTCTGGATGGCCTCGACGGTGCGCTTCAGGTCGATGGTGCCGTCGATGATGGCGGTGTTCGGTGCGCCGGCGATCTGGGCGACACCCACCCACGACGCGATGGGCTGCGCAGCGGAGAAGCTCGGTGCCAGGGCGGTGGCGTAGACGGCCGGTGCCCAGCAGGTGGCCTTGCTGGTGTAGGACAGCAGCCCGTCCGCGGTGAACTTGATCGAGAGGTCGGAGAACCGCGCTGCGGCGTACTGGTTGGCCTGCCCGCCGTCGTAGTCGGTGATGGTGTACCCACCCGGCTGCTGCTGGCCGGTGTTCAGCAGCGACATGGCGTGCGTGAACGGCGCCGCAGCACCAGTGGTCACCACGTCGCCGAGCACCGACTGCAACTGGTAGCCGATGAGCGCGGGGTCCACGTTGCCGTCGACGCTGATCTCAGCCTTGCGCTGCCCCAGCACCTCGCCGAACAGGGCCGTGGCGGAACCGCGCCAGCCCTTGTCGGCCAGGTAGGTCTGCATGATGTTCGGCTTCGGGTCGGCGGTGACGGCGATGAAGTCCACCGGGGGGACCGGCACACCTTGCGTCAGCTCCTTCGCGATACCCACAAGGGTGCGGTATGTGGCTAGAGGCATGTCAGGCTCCCGTGGTTGCTGCGTCGGTGGTGGTCACTGGCTGATCGGCGGCAGCCGGTGCAGTAGAGGGCGCCGCGGGTTGCGCGGCAGGCTCAGCGGGCGTCTCAGCCGCAGCGGCGGGCTCCTGAGCGGGCGGCGGGGTGTTCCCAGCCGTCTGCGCGGGCTCGGCCGGGTCCGGCTTGTCGGGGGTGATGGGCTTGGGGTCGGTGCCCACCGTGGCCCAGCGGCCGTCCAGGGGTGCCTCGTCGAGCTCGTACTCCTGGCCCTGCACTGGCTCCAGGCCGAGGGTCGGGTACACCATGTCGGGCTCGCCGATATAGGTGAGTTTCACTGCGTCTCCTAGAAGTCGGACTCGATGGTGATGCCGAGGGTGATGTCCACCAACCGGCCCATTTGTTCGCTTTCCTCTTTGGGGTCGTCGCTGGAGTGCGCCGGAAAGGCCAGCGTCACCAGACCGCCCAGGGATGGGTCGGCGCGGACCGCTGACTCGATCTGCGTGGCCAGCAACCATGCGCGCTCGTAAACGTGCTGCGGCTGGTCCCCGCCGCGGTAGCAGGACACCACGACCTCGATGTCGTAGGTCTCCCACATCGACCCGCGACCGGTCATCGACCCGCGCATCGTGTACGGCTTCGAGACCCGGTTGGCCATCTTCCCGACCACCACGATGTCGTCGAGGATGTCGGTGCCCGGGTCGTCGTAGAACACCTTCAGACTCGTTTGGCCATCACCGGCCAGCTGCGCGCTGAGCAAGGTGAACAGGTAGGCCTTCGCTGCGGGCACGGTGGTCGTGCCGAGGGGGGCGGTCATCCGATCGACTGCGTGCGCACAGCCCGCTCCAGGATCGCCTGCACCCGCGGGAACAGCAGGATGGGCCCGGCCGAGAAGGAGTCCTCCCCGCCGCCACCGAAGCGCCGGCCGCCGCCACCCTGCTGCGACTGCTGGTACAGACCGCGGATGTCCTCCAGCGCCGCCAGGTAGACGTCGGGGGGGATCGACACCAACCCGGCGGTGTAGCCCACCACGACGGCGTTACCCAGGAACGACATCTCGGTGCCCACCGAGGACACCCGCCGTAGGACGCCCGTCTCGGGGAAGTCCATGACGTAGCCGTAGTTGTTGAGTGTGGTACCGGGCGCCTGCGCGGTCAGCGTGTAGGCGGACAGCCCCAGGTACTCGACGACAGAGTTCACCGACAGCACCGGGGGTTGGCGCAGCACGATCCGCGAGGAACCCCAGCAGCGGTGCGTCTCGATCACCGGTCGCGGCAGCACCGGTCCGGTGATGTACTCGATCTGCGGTGTCGCTGCGGCGATGTACCGCTGTATCTCGGGGTCGTGCGTGGTGTCGCCTTGGTCGAGGTTCAGGGCGTCCTTGACCGCTGCGAGGTCAACCAGATCGGGCATCAGGACTCCCTCTGTTCAGTGGGGCGCAGCACAGGGGGGTGCCCTCTCAACCACCCCCCTGTGCTGGCGATCAGGACGCGCTCGGTGCGGTCGCCTGCGCGGCCGGGCGAGGTGCGTCTGCCGTCTCGGCTGGCTTCGCCGCTGCGGTCGTTTCCAACACGTTGGTGGGCACCTCGGCGCCACGGAGGTTCTCCGCGCCGTCCTCGTCGTCCACCAGTGCCCGGTTCTCGGTGGGGTGCACACCTCGGTCCCGCCACGCCTGCGCGGACGCTTCGGCGCGTTCGAGGCCGTACTTCTCCTCGTGCGCCGGTCCGGTCAGGGTGCCGTCGCCGCGTTCCGGCTCGGGGTCAGCCGACGCCAGGTGGTGCAGCTTGCGGGCATCCGCAGCGTCGCGGGCCAGACGGCCTTCGTGCTCGCCGCCCTTGAAATGATCTTCAGCCATGATCCTGTACTCCTTCGAGCTAGTTGATGCCGATGGTGACGATGACGCCCGCGCCGATGGCGAGGCCGGTGCCGTTCTGGTGCAGAACGGCGTCGATGACGTCGTTGGTCTGCAGGTTCGGCGGTGCGGTGACCGGGACGGACAGCGGAGTCTCCGCGACCAGGTTGGTCCCCGGGTTCAGGGTGAGACCGGCGAACGTGGCCACCACCGCGCCGCCGCGGAGTTGGCGCAGGCTGAGGGTGGCGTTGTTCGTCGCGACACCCGTCACCGTGACGAACCCAGCCGGTGGGGTGGCGACGATATTGCCCACGCCCGAGCCTTGTCCGTCAGCGGGCTCGACCGTGGCGACGACCACGTTCGCGTCGGCGCCTGCCGCGGCCTGCGCCGGGAGTGCCGGTGAGTCGTATACAGCCATCTGTAAAGCTCCTTCTCGTGCAGTAGGGGTGGGGCAGTTTAGGAAGTCATGCCCCAGGACTCAGACCGCGATCAGGCCGATCAAAACGCGGGCGGGGTCAACCCGGTCAAAGTCCCGATCGAGGCTGCCTGGCGGTTCAAGATGGTGCCGAGGTAGCTGTAGAGCCGGTACAGAATGCCCATGCTGTCGGCGTAGGGCTCCCGAAACATTTCGATGCGGAAGCTGGACTCGAACAGGAGAAGGTCGTCCTGCTTGAGCAGGTAGACCCGGTCCTCGTTGTTGGCTGCACCGAAGGTCACACCCATGTTCGGGTCGATGTAGACGGGCAGCCCCAGGAAGGTCCCGACGTTGCCGGCGACAGCGGCCGGGTCGTCGGTCTGGGCGATGGGGTTGTAGGCCACCGCGGTGGGGACCACCAGGGGGCGGTTGGTGGTGTCGGTCTGGTTCATCAGCCAGAACCAGCGCCGGGGGTGCATCAGCCAGCAGGTGGCGGGCAGGAAGCGGGTCGTCGCGAACCCGGCGAGCAAGCCGAGGCTCTTCGAGTAGAAGTTCAGCGCCGTCTGAGCGGTCACCGCGAGGGTGTTCGCCACAGTGGCGTTGTTCAGGCCGTTGACGACCCCGTTGTTGTTGGCGCCCACACCTGCACCGTTGAGCACCTGCGAACCCACCTGCTGCGCGTAGGCCGCGATCAGGTCACCGGTGATCACGTCGTCGAAGTTGATCGCCGACTGGTCCAGCAACTGCTGGCTCACGACCTGCTTGCCGCCGACCGTGGTGAACCCGGTCGAGACGAATGTGGTGGTGAGGTCGGTCTGAGACAGCGCCGAGTTCTGCGTGGTCTGCGGGGCCACTGTGGTCCCGGTGGCGATCTTCGGGTAGTCCACGCTCGACACGCCCATGGGCACGTCGAGGTGCTTGAACAGGTCTGCGCCAACCCGACCCGGGCGGGCCAGGCGGATGTAGTCCTCGACCATCCACTTCGGCGGCGCGAATTCTCCACCAGAGCCGCCGGTGGTGTTGGTGTTGCCCAACGCGCGCTGCTCGGCGGCCATGGCCAGCGAGTGCCGCTGCAGCCGGTCCCGGGCATCGAAGGCGTTCTCCTTGAACCTGACCTCCGAGATGTCGCGGAAGAACGAGGGCCCGTTGATGTCGCCCCGGCGGTAGATGGCCGGCTCGGTGACCTGCGCCCCACCCTCGGGAATACCCGAGTTGGCGCGGGCGGCGTTGTCGAGCTTCGTG
>JAABUO010008045.1_pt1 | contig 11950 bp, 13 predicted proteins | sample 5559291 | NCBI WGS metagenome assembly JAABUO01 (sample SAMN10711878, study PRJNA513372) | rock metagenome | isolation source: Antarctica rocks | place: Antarctica: Victoria Land, Finger Mt sud | reverse complement strand
AGTACTATGAAGGGTGCAGCGGCCCCGACAAGAAATGACAGAGAACTTTCGCTTTGCACTTTGCCCTGATCAGCTGTGATTGAATCTTCTGCTACTGTGTGTCTCTTCAGCGCGACCCAATCTGGGCTGTTCCACCAGAGTTTCCGTTGCCACAGTGAGCCCCGAAGGCTGTTGTTTCTGAATCTGTGCTGTATGCTTAAAAACAAGGTTTCAGCTGGGAGAGAGCAGCGTGTGTGTTAGAAGCTTGCGTGTGCATCCTGCATCCGCAGCAAACCGCAGCTCTCCTGCAAGCACGAACGTGCAGGTAGCTGTCTTGACTGTCTTGTCCTCCCTGGAGAGTCGCGCTTGCTGCCTTGCTGCAGAGTAGCATCGTATGCATCTTTATTGTACGCGTCTTTGAAGTAACGTGACTGCACTTCTGCTCTTGTCTCTTGTCTGCGGCGAGAGCCAGATGTTCCTTCGGATCTTTGATGTGTTTTGATGCAATCTGTCGCGACAAGGCAGTTGATTGGGATCGCCAAACACCCGAGATGTGCTATAAAAAGCCCTTGCAATATGCAGGATTCCACCGTCGACAGTTTCGCTGGAGTCCTCAACTCCAGACCAAACCCATCGTGAGGCCTTTGGCAGACGGATTCCGATAATGCTAGGCACGGAGCACAGTTTGCCTGAACAGCTACAGGTAAGTTTGCAACAGACTCGAGTCTTGATGTGCAATATTGATTTGCTGCTGTCTTTTGGGGCACACTGAAAAACAGTGACAGTTTGCTGTGCACAAATATTTGACACGCTTTTGTGTCTGCAGAGTGCAACCAGCTTTCCCACCCCTAGGGCACCTCCAAATGACCCAGAGCGGCGTGGCAACATTTGGCAGCAGCACGAACAGCTGCAGGCCATGTACCAGCAGCTGATGGACCAGAACTCACAGCTGGTTACGGAGCGGACGCAATATCAGCATGTATGTCCAACACGTCTTCTGCTGTAGCTTATTTGTTACGTGTTTGTGAGCAACCACATACTCATATGCTCAAGCAGTGTCTACTTCTTTCAAGACTACCGCTGAAAATTTTGTGAGACATGCTTATGCGCTCATGAGTACAGTTGTGATTTTTCCATGTTGATCATTGTTTGACTTTCCATTCTACTGTCTTCACGCAGCCATGCCTGTATATGGTCTGCATGTTGAGTCATGAGTCAAATTCTGTTTACCCCCCTGACAAACTCCAGATGAAGAGCAGTGCAAACTGATATATTACTTTGACACTAGGTAGAGCATCATTAAACAGCTTGCTTGTGGTTGGAAATGCAGGACAAGCGACAAACAGAGAATGCAGTTGGCATGCTGCTGCAAGAGAACCACAATCTTCATCAGCAGGCAGCCGGTCAGCCTTACGTTCCACCTTCCGCAACCAACTCAACATCAGAGCATGCAGGCTCCATCACCTCTGATCACCCAGCCTCCAGAATTTACAATCAAGCCCCCTCAAACAGATTCCAGCGCTTCAACTCCTTCAAGTCAGACAACCTAGTTTCTCCCAGAGCTGCATTGCAGTCCATATTCCCCGGCAAGTTCAATGGGCATGACCACAGTCCAGACAACAGCTCTCAGGGTGAGTCATATGACCAGCAATATCCAGCTCAGCAGCAGTACTACAGTGAGTATCAACAAGCTGGTGCAGCAGGCAGTGCTATTGACCAGCTGGGTCAGCTCAGGGCAGAGCTAGCTGGCAAAGATGAGCAGATCGTGCACCTGCAACACAGCCTGCAAGGCCTGCGCCAGAAGTCCCAGTCCCTGCAGTACACCGTGGATGATGCTGACAGTCACCGGCGGCAGGTGCAGTCACACAACGGCGAGCTTCAGATGCAGCTTGACTCCCTCCTCTCTGAAATGGAGGCTTTGCGTCAGGGCCACAGCTGGGGCAGTGACCCCAACCACCTGCATCAGCTCACCCAGGACAATGTCGAGCTCAATGCTCAGCTGGCTGAGCTGACTCACAAGCTTGACACTCATGAGCCTGAGACTCAGGGCCTGTCTGAGCAAGAGGAAGCTCAGCTACGTGATCGTCTTGCTCAGCTGGAGTCTGACAACTCTGAGCTCAATGTTAAGCTTCAGGCTGTTGAGTCTCAGCTGAGGCATGAACACAGTCGTGAACTCAGGAGAATTGAGTCAGAGAAGGAGAACCGATTGCTTGAGCTCAAGGGTGAGCATGAGACGCTGATCAGCTTGTTGACCGAGCAGAACGAGCGGCTTGAGCTAGAGCTGAAGGAGGCTGTGGAGACAGCCAGAACAGCAGCTGCTGCAGCAGCTTCTTCACCCATGCCTTCTGGGTCACCACCTACCACTCCTACCACCCCCAGGGATCTGAGTGCTGAAGATGAGCGCAAGGTGCAGGGGCTGAAGGCCACCATTCTGCAGCTTGTGGAGGAGAACAAGTCTCTCACCCGGGCCCATGAGCACAACAGCCGCCTCAAGCATGAGGTATACACATATGCCTGCCACATATGCCTTTGGCCATCATGTACAAATGTCTTACACTGCAGTTTTTGACAGTTGCACAAAGGTCTATCTGGCAAGGTCATCCCTGTGATGCAGTCTGTTCACCTGTCTGTTGTGACACACTGGGTAGCTGGCTCCCTAACTGTCGTGTCAGATCTGACTGCCCACACCTGAATCTTTGCACATGTGCAGTCGTGTCATTCACAGCATGTACATTGACAATACATTGCAGGTTCAGCAAATGATGAAGGTGAAGGCTGAGAGAGAAGATGTGCGCCAAGAGAACTCCAAGCTCCAGTCAGACTTGAGGAAGCTGCAGCGCACCCTGGATGCTAAGCTTGCTGAGCCAGCAGTCACCACAGAAGCTGACAAGAAGCTCCAGGAGCAGCTGCAGGTGGTGAGTCAGGAGAAGGCAGGCCTGCAAGAGCAGGTGCAGCAGTTGCAGCAGCAGGCTTCATTGGCCCCTGTGCCTCAGCAACCAACTGCTGAGAAGGAGGGGGGAGCCCAAGGGTATCCCCAAACATGGAAGTTGGTGGATCAGCTGCGCAACCAGAACAGGTCTGCTGTGTTTACCTACGTTAATTCTGCCTTGCAATGCTGTAGAGTGCAAAAGGCCGGATGTCAATGTTTTGACAGCTTGAAGTCCTTATTGATGTAGTTTTGAACAGATGTGGCATGTTGCTGAAAGTTTGTCTGCCTAGCATTGTAGTGAAATTTTTCTTTGACATCTTCTTGCTGCAAAGCTGTGTGGCCGTATCTTGCAGCAATAGGCTAACATCGTGTGCAGACTGACTGACTGGTTGACTGACTGTTTGACTGACTGGCTGGCCAAAAGCTTTTGCTTGATTGGCATGCAAGCAATGTGACACCTTGGCTGAAGGCACGGCAATGTATGTGATGCAGCAGGGCTGAGCAAATGTCTGATACATGCAGGCAGTTGATTGCTGAGGTGACTGAGCTAAGGGGCAGTGGGCAGGCTCAGGGGCAGGGCATGGCAGCAGAAGGCCCTGGCATGGGCAGGGCTACCAGTGGCAGCCTTCTAAGGCGGCTAGGCCTCAAAAAGCCTAGGGACAGGTCAGTCTCATTGTGGCTTGTGACAGAGGACATCTGCAAGTCTGCAGCACCTGCACAGTGTTTGTGTGTGTGTGTTCACCTGTGTGCCTCTGTGCATCTTAAGATTGTAGCATTGTCTGCTTGGACAGCAAGACCAAGCCTATGTGGGCCATCGGCATACAGGATCAGGTCACTGTCAAATGGCCAAAGCGCTGCCCCATTTGCCAGTCTTAATAGTGATGTGTGCACAGCAATCTGCATTCATTGACATGTGTTCTTGTCAACACTCATGGTTGAATGTAGGCAGTTGCCGACTGGTAGGAGTTCAGCAGCACTGCCTGAGGCGGCCCAGCCAGACGGTGAAATGCTCAGCTCCAGCAGCTTCAATGAGGGTGAAGGCAGTGTGGAGGTGAGCAACCAGTCTCAGGCTGCCAGTGTGGACCAGGCAGCACCATCTGAGAAAGCTGTGGAGGAGCTGCTGGAAGTGGCTGATGAGCGTGTGTACCAGGCTGAGCAGCGAGCCATCAAGGCTGAGGAGGCAAGTCAGGCTCAGGAGGGCCTCATTTCACAGCTGTGTGATGAGAACCTGAAGCTGGGAGAAGAGGTGCAACGCCTCAATTCAGGGTATGTCTCTCCTGTACACTCTTGTAGTGTGTTTGCACAACAAGCATAATGCTCAGATGTACCTCACATGCTCTTCAGGTATTGTCATTACCAGCATGTTGATATTGTGCATTGTTGAGGCCATTTGCTGCATTACGCACTCACTACATCTCAAGTATGACATCTGAGCTCTAACTGCAGCTGTATGCCATACAACATCCGGCCTGCAGTTTGACCCTGCTGCAAAATACAGAACCACGATGTTGGTTAGCAGTGTGTATGCTGTGTGAAGTAATTCTTGCTGACTGTGTCTCTGGTGTGTTGCAGCATGAAGCTGGTGCAGGACCTGACAGAGGAGAACTCGCGCCTCATCCGGGACAATAAGCGCGCCAACGCCAGCCTGGACAGCATGGTGAAGGACATTGCAGAGCTCAACAACCGCCTCTTTGACATTGCCCTGCAATCTCCTGACGATGGGGGAGACATCTTTGATGATGCCTTTGCTGACCCAGCTGAGGTAGCTGAAAGGGCCGAGAAGAAGAAGAAAGAGGCTGCAGCTACAGCAAGTGCTGGTAGTAGTGACGCTGGGGCAGGCAGGGCTGTGGGTGGGATGGACAGCGCAATGAAGAAGAGGCAGGAAGAGACTGCTGCAGAGGTATGTCTGTGCTCCTAGTTTCTGTATTTGAGTTGCTCGATATTCTACCTTTCTTATCACGGGCAGCTCATCATTGGTAGGCTATGTGGGAGCTGTGCATCAGTCTTACGTGAGCTGCACATCATATATTGTGAATGTCCCTGCATGCTGGTTAGCTTGTTGTACATGTCGTGCTTTGCAAATGCCTTGTGCAAAAGACAGTTCAGGCTCTAGCCCAATTGCTGCCATGTTCAGTTGGCAATTGAATGTTGATGCAGGTCAAGGCTCGCGATGAGACCCTTGCCAAAGATGAGGAGCGCCACCAGCAGCTGAAGGAGGAATCAAAGAAACAGGTAAACAAAGCTGGAAAGGTCGTGCGGCAGGGGCTGCAGTTTTAGTTCAGCTGCACATGTTTTTACAGCTTGAGTTGAACAGCAGTATCTGTTCTTTGCGCTGTGCTTGTGTCATTTCATGTTGTGATAATACCTTATGCTGAGTTGCTGATTGCCATGCAGCTGGAGACCTTTGATAGGGTCAAAGAAAAGATGAGCAGCAGCTCCACCCCCTTCTCACTAGCGAGACAAAGGCTGCAAAGAGCAAACACTGGACTGAACGGACGCCCTCCTTCTGCCGGCAAGTCAGAGGCTAGCCCCTCAACTACAGCTGAGGCTGAGGGTGCAGCAGTCACCCCTAGATCACCATTCCAGGCTGCCTCTTCCAGAACTCCTGAGAGGACTCGCGCCTCACCTGTGCGAACCACTAGGCCGGCGCTGACTCCCGACGTTGACCTGTCGCCTTCCAAGCAGAGTCCTGTGAGTCCCGCGGCCAACAGAGGACCGGCAGCTCGGCAGACGTCCATCAAAGCCCCAGTGAACCCGCCGTTGAGCCATCCGGCGCTGAGCGCTTTGAGCAGCAGCAGCAAACAGCAAGCTGAACCTCAAAAAGCGTCAGGCCTGACAGGTGTGGGCAGTGCTGGCGGTCCACTCACACCAGAAAGGCTACCAAGTGGACGAATGATGAGTGGGCGCTTGCCTAGTGGCCTGGCCATGACTGATGGAGAACCAGGCCAAAATTTGAAGCCCATCTCTACCGCCAGGAGTTTGTCCAGAGGTGTAGACTATGTGCTGCGACTGCTTCATGCAACTGCTTTGCATGACCCAAATGATTGCAATTTCCCAGAATGCTGCATCTGTTACCGCTTCTTGCGACTGCTTTGCTTGATTCAACTTGCTTGATTATACCATGATGCTGCATCTGTACATGCACAACCAACCAGCTGCATTGGCAAAGCGTCCTCAGATGCCTGCCAAAAGGAATTGTCTGGCATTGCCAAACATTCTACACATGCTTCACGGGTGACTTCTTTCAACATGGTAATGAACAGCTTGTATGGCTTGCAGAGGGTAGCCTGACTCGCAGCGAGAGTGGCAATGAGAGACTCAGGCAAGAGGCTGAAAACAGTAGAGCAGAAATTTGGCGCAAGATACAGGCTGCCAAACTGAATAACAGTAAAAAGCAGCAGGTAAACTTTTTTTGCTGGCTCTGAAACTGCAATGCATGTTCCTGTAAACTTGAGCCCGTGGCTGCAACATCTGTCACAGAAGTGTCAATGCGTATGTATTGCAGGTGCTGACATGCTATTGCTGAACAGGCTTTGCCGTGCCTTACTGCAACAGCTTTCAGCTTTTCAGCTACAGCTTGTATAGAGGCTTGATGTCAAAGTATACCCGCCTGCTGCACTGCAGGCGCCCAGCTTTGACGCCAAGGGGCCCATTGCTTCTCCAACCTCCCCAACACAAGGGCTGGTCACCCATAGCCCTGCCCCTGCCCCTGCTGCGACACCACAGAGAGCAGCTGCTCCTGAGCCTTCCAAGCATGGCAGTGTCCAAGATCAGGTACACCTCCCTCTTGCTGCACCTTCCATGGCTGCTCATGTCACATGCGCTCTTGTGTGCTTAGCTGCAGTGCATGTTCTGACTGTGCATGATGGCAACCATTGCAAAAGCAAGCACTGCAAAGCAGTACAATTGCAAAATCAGGTGTTGTCACATATATGTTTTGCCGTCAGGGCCTTTGTGTCTGCATGCACTCCGTCGGGTGCAGTTCTGTACGTTCTTCATTGGCGTGCTGCTTGCTTTGTTCAGCACAGTAGTGGGCTGATGAGTCATCTCAGCAAAAGACCATGGTGCAATATTTGGCACACCTGGTCTCAGCTGCATGACTCATTTACAAGATGTCTGGTGCTTGGCTTTCACCTGCTGCGCTGCTGTGTGCAGGTTGATGAAGCCTATCTACAATTTGGGCCTGCACATGACATTGTGGCCTTCATGCAATCCCTGGGGTACAAGGACTTCAGGACGGCCCGCCAGGGCGAGGAGAAGATGGAGCAGTTCAAAAGGGCTCTCAAGCTTACCAGGCCAGCCTTTGCTGCCACCAGATCGCCGATGCAGCAGGTGCCCACATTGCTTGCTCATCACAGTGTGGCTTGCTTGCTTGCTGCAAAGCATGGCTCACCTTGTTCATAAGTTATGGTGCTATCCCGCCTGCTTGCCACTTGTGGTAGCCCACTGGTTGAAGCACACAAGCATGAAGCATGATGACATGGTGTGTGTGATGACATCAGCTGCACATGCCTGACATGTACTTGTGGCCTGGTGCAGGAAATGGCGAATGCAGTGTATAAGAAGTTGCAAAGTTGGGTTGATCAGTTTGTGTACAAGCGATGACTCTGTTTGTGATGGTGAGCTGGATGGCAGCGCAGAATCGAGGATTGTGTACTTGTGCACAGCCCGTATAGCTTGTGCATAGGCCTGGCCATGCAACTGCTGCCTGTTGGATAGCCTGTGGTGTGGCTTCCCAATTTCTAGATGCATGCAGCCAAACACAAGGGGCCTACGACGCGTGGTGTAGAGCATGATTGAGGATGACGTGAAGCTGTGACAGTTCTAGACAAGGGTGATAGCCATGGGGGTGTAGAGCATAGAGCATCACTGAGTGTAGTAGCATATGTGATATGGCAGTCTGGTGCCAACTCTGTCCAATTATGTAGAGGGTGACAGGCCATTTGACAGTGTCAGGCCATACAGTACATCGAGCACACCTTGCAGGGACACTGCCTGTAGTTCACAGACTGCACTCTTTGCTGCAGACACTGCTCCTGAACAACTCTAGGGCTAAGCCATGACTCGCAGATTTCATGTTTTACACTGGGTGTTTCTGACAACAGTTACTGAACTGCTTTGCTTTGACAATTTCATGTGCAGTCTGCTGACTCACCATGCATGTCGTTTGGGTGCAAACAACTCATACACTTCATTCGCATTGACATACTGTAATACTACTCGACAAGATCAATCACTTGCAGTCTGCAGCCTGTTTCTTCTTTCTGAGAAGCCTTCCTTAGGTATGCAGTGCCGTAATTCAAGCAGGAAACGACGGAGCATGGCACAATATTGATAGTGATTTGGCATATGGACGCTGGTGATTCTGCTAATCATCATTCAGGCCCTTTGTAGTTTTACAATGCTTGGTCCAAATTGGATGTGCCATGCTTCCACTTCACGCAATGTCCCTTGGTATGCCTATCTTTACTAGAAGCTTCTGAAGCCGTAAAGTGAGTGGTTGACTGTGCCAAACGCAAGCCTCTTCCCCTGCTAACTTCTTGTGGTGACTGACAAGTGCATGGAGTGTTAATGAAATGTTAGTACCTTGCAGTTAATTCCAGTCACATGCGCTGCATAGCTCCCCACCGCTGCCCATAGCTGACATTGACTGTCAATGGGACCTTCAAGCACGCAACGCCTTCCATGATTTGCTGCACAGCACCTGCAATACTGCATGTCTTGACGCACCTTGTGACAGATGAAGACAGCCAGGCATGCAGCAGACCATACAGTGCATCAAAGCAGTGCATATGCAAGATAAGCAGTTCAAAGCATTCCAGTTGCAGAAAGCTTGCATGACTGATAGTGGCTGCTTGCTTTGCTTACCTGCAATAATGTACACATCACAAAGCTGTGGGTTGACCTCCAACAGCAGCTCATCATGTATCTGAGCTACTAGGCGCACTGGGCGCCGCTCTGCTGCAGCACAGCATAATTATGTTGATGTATTCACACCTCAACACGACAGTCACAAAAACCAAGGCATACATCTGCACAGTATGTGGCCATTCAGAGCGGGCACTCTGAACAAGGCAAGTTGCATAGTACAGCCACATCGCATATGCAGCCAGATACCTGTACAGGTGTGCAGATGGGCATGCTGCCACGCTGCCCAAGAGCACATGGCTAGCTTGATGAGGTCAGCAGCGCTGCCCTGGATGGTGCTGTTAACAGCCTTCCTGTCTGCTTCTGCAGCAGCCCGCTGTGATGCTGCAGGCGCGCAGCCCTGCTCACTGCTGCTTACAGCCTTGATAGGCCTGCGACGGCCACTGAATGTGGTGATGTACCCTCTGCCTCGCCCTTCACGCTTTGTTTTCTCTAAAAACTGCTTGAGCTGCATGCCATAACAGAATTGGAAAGATTCGCATGCGCCAATTGTTTGCCACTAGTGCTCAGAGGCAGCAGCAGCATCTGAGGCTGTATGAGATACAGCAGGGCTGTCAAGCCTTGTATGCATTATCCCTAAAGTGGAGTAAGAAGGCAAGCAGAGCTGTTGCATGAACAAGACAAATGAAGCAGCTATACAGACATGACACAAGTGCCAAGGCCAACGAGGCAGATGATGTACCCCACTGAAATGGTTCAGGAAGGAGGTGATGAGACTTTGGGCCTGGCCTACTTGAATGCCTAGCCCCCCTGGCCCCTTGGCCAGGCCCCAGGGAGAAAGGCCATAGATGATGCCGTAAGTCACCCTCTTGGCCTTCTCACGCTCCTCTGACAACACTGCCCTGTCTGCATGTCACAAACAATAGCTATGGATCAGTCTCAGCAACCACTTACAACAGGATTATGTAAATTGAGTGCTTCCGCCAAAAAAAGAGCCAACAAACATAGAGCCACCAAAAGGATTGGCCGAGAGGCATGCTCGAAGGCAGGTGTGCCCATTGCTGATGACAGACTCGGCTCTTTTGGCTGCTGCAAAATGAACAGTGTCAGATGAAAAGCAAAGAAGCCTAGACAAGTCTGACCTGTGTCATGCGGCTTCCTGAGCCAGGTCTTGACAATGAGGGCAAAAGTGTCCCCACCCACTCCAGCCTGCCTCAGTATCTGAATGAGTTTGATGTCACCACTGAGATGAGCCAATACCCGCAGCTCAATCTGGCTGTAATCAGCTGCAATCAAGAGACAGCCCGGGCTAGCCACAAAGGCATCCCGGATGTTGATGTCTTGCTTGCTTGAGCCCGGGGCAGCATGCGGCTCTGGCGAAAGGCCTCTTGCAGATGTTGTGTACTTGGTCACTGCCTGCAGCCAATGAAGCTAAGCAAATGTCAGATGCAGCATTGTGCAATACCCAGTTCAGGTGGCTCAGCTGACACCTACTCTGTCCAGCCAAAGCAATCCTTCATTCTAAGGGATTTTGACAGAAAGCAAATGTCAACTAAGCATAAGTCTGATTGGCTAAGCAGTAAAGTGGTGCATGTAACAGATAGGCAATATGAAGCAGGATGCAGAAGGCACAGTACATGATGTTTGACTGTTGTCACCGTCTGATTCAAGGGCCCCTGGGGCTATGGGGCTATACAAAGAACAGTCAGTCACCCACCTGCAGCTTAGGTGAAGAAGAAGACAGGCGGCCAGTGGCAGTCGCAGTCTGATTCCAGGAGCACCGCACTCGCACTTGACCACCTGCTCATAGTGTCAACAATCATATACAACATGCTGTTGTGCACTGTGTAACTATTCCTGATGCAGTGCTGGAACAGAATTACAGCAGTCAGCTGACAGGCAGTGGCACAAATAGAAGACATCAATGCTGCACACAAAATGCTTGTGCTGGTCTGGAAAACACAAGCAGGATGCCGGCAGCAAAACATCAGGTAAGACCTGCACTGGCTGCTGCAATCTGCTGCACCCATGGAGGCTGAATCCACTTGGTGAGGATGTTGTGCATGCAGCGGTACTCCAGGATGAGGGCTGGCAGGGGGTGCAACCCTGTCAGCTGCTTCAGCGCCGCCTCATCTGTGGGGTGATGTGTCTTGGCAGACCCCCTGCACTTGCATCATTGCTTCTTTACATGCCCCTCAACAGCTACAGCACCAACGAATGCACTGCTGGTCAGGTGTGACATGTCACATCGTAGGCAACCAAATGCTGCACCTAGGTCCAAAGAGTGCTGGCTTGATGACATCAACAGTGAGAGTGCTGGCTTGATAGCATCAGCAAATCAGCATCTTGCTCCGATCTGACCACCCTGTTTTCTCAGTTGGGTCATGCTGCATGCAGTTGACTGACCTGTCGCTTCTTTGTTGAGGGGGTGGCAGAGCCAGGGTATCATACAGGGCTACGGACAGCTGAGAGGCACTTGACAGGTTGATGCTGCTGCCCACCAGCTGGGCGGCCTGCTGCTCAATGTCTGCAGTTCGCGTGCGCAGGCAGCGCTCGTGGTGCAGCAGATACTGGGCATTGAAACCTGCACAAGCGAGGGCTATATTCCGTTTTGCACATAAGCAATCTTTGTTTACAATAACGCTGACCGGTTTGTCCTGTTTGTGGCATGCTCACCAACTGGCACAGGGCACATCTGCTACAACACTGACTCTGCGAAAGGTTTCAAACGATGTTTACAAAAGACACATTTTTAGCAATTGCTGTCAAAGTCATGAAACAGCAACAACTCTGAGAGCCGTCGTGCTTTTCTATGAGTGACGCAACTTGCTGCAAAGTGTGACAGCAGCAAGCTGTGACCAATGCATGAGATATGGTACAGGGCCTACCCATGCCATCAACCTCCATCTGAGCCAGGATGACAGCAATCTGCATCTCCACCTGAAGAGCCTTCTGTGGCAAGTACGGCATGGTGCAGCCTTCCAATGCTGCTGTCAGCTGCACAGCTTTCAACATGTCGCTTTTCAGCTGTTGAAGCGGAGGGAGAGGATTTTCTGATGGTGTGGGCACACCATACCTGGCAGACAACACCTGCACAATGCGCTGCTCAGCACATGCTGCTCACTGCACTGCCAAGCAGCAACACCCTTCTGCCAGTACATGTCAATGCAGGCC
>JAABUO010008040.1_pt1 | contig 11956 bp, 12 predicted proteins | sample 5559291 | NCBI WGS metagenome assembly JAABUO01 (sample SAMN10711878, study PRJNA513372) | rock metagenome | isolation source: Antarctica rocks | place: Antarctica: Victoria Land, Finger Mt sud | reverse complement strand
TGGACGGGGGCATGATGGATATCGACAGCGAAGAGGCTGGGGAGTTCAGGTGCAGGGGTTGCGGGAGGGTGGTTTGTAAGGGGTGCGCGGTTGTGGAGGTGGGGGGCGGCAGGGAGTGTTTGATGTGTCGGACGAGTGTGAAGAGGTGGATTGGGGGGATTGGGTGGATGAGTTAGTAGGGGGGATGGCGGGGCGGGGCGGAGTGGGGTATTGCAGAAGGAGAGAGGCCATGATTGTGGTGAAGGCGGAGTTGCATGAGGGAGTTATGGTGGTTTTTTATTACTTCTGCTGAAAGGGTGGCTTCAAAGGTTACATGTGCTAAGCCCGCGGGCTTCTGAACCACTTGGCTCCTTGAAATACCATCGGTATACAAAAATTACATACCCTCAATCCATTACAGCCATGTAAAACCCATCCAGAATGATTGAGTCTGAATAATCCATAGATTCAACCACGATTCTCAAACCTAGGTATATCAACATCGAACCCGCCTCTCATCATACAACCGCCCAGGCTCTCTTCCGGTATTCATCCCTCTAGATCATCCCATACATGAAACTCCCTTTCTTTCGATCAGAGATCCGGAAACGCCCAGCACCAGTGCACCCCACGCACGCCCCTCATCACCTGATTCATTTCCAATAAACGCTCTGCCACCGCATCGCTGATCTGGAGGAAACTCCCACTGCATCGCTTTACCCCTAAGATCAGACTCCAACCGCCCAGGAACAGAAAATACAAACGCCAGAAGCTGGTAATGCCGGCGTAAAAGCAAAGTATAGTGGTATAGAAAAATGACAATGGGGACAAGTAAATTTGCCATAGCTAGGTATGCCGTGATGCCGATGAATGCAATATGCAGTAATCAATAACGGGGTTATCGTTATGACTTATGATAGTAAACGCCAGAATTCGAAAGTGTGTGAAACTTGGGAGCGGGGGTCCATTTGCGGAGGGTAGAAAGGTACATGGTGCAGCCCAGTTGCTTGGTGTGGTGTTGGTAATCGGAAAATTACCAGCATTGAAGCCTTTTAGTGTCCCTCCCTTGGCGGTTGCTCAGGCGGCACCCCCGAACCGTCCTCCGCCCTCGCCTGCCTCCACTGCTCCGCCCCATTTCTCCTCGCAGGCACCTTCGCCTCATGACCTGCCGGCCCCACCGCCGCCGCCGCTGTAGGTGACGAAGTCGGTGATGTCGGAAGCATAGTACCAATCGAGGCCGCAAGTGCCTGCACGACATAATTCTTCAGCTCTTTCTCTTCGCGTTCGTCCTCAACGATAAGGCGCATCCGCTCCTCTTTGAGCATGTTCTCACGCCGTTGGCGACGGATCTCGTTCGTGATCCACATGAGGACAGGCTCGGGCGCGCGGGTGCGCTCCCTGCCGTGCGTAGCGGCGTTGCGGACGTAGCGGCGGGTGACGTCAGTTGCGCCGTCGATGGAGAAGGCGATCACGTAGGAGAGTTTGCGGCCCCAGCCTGTTAGGGTTTGTTAATGGTTGGAGTGAATTTGGTGAGGACGGATGGGCTTACCTTCAGTGTATAACCTGGGGTTATCCCAAGCCTCTTCGCAAGCATCGACATGCACCCATCTCTTTTGATGACTCGAATACACCTCCGTCCAGACATGGTCTTCCGCATTCCATACCCACCTCACACGACCTCCAACGGCCCGACAGAGCATGCTGAAGCAGTTTGCCCATTCTCCGGAACGTCCTCGTCTTGATTGTAATAGCGCCCATACATCACCGTAGCGGGGAAATCGTTCGTAGGCTCCACAATTGGCTGCTGAGCAACGGTATAGTTCGACGCGCGCAGCGCCCCGGGCAGCTTCATCAGGGGTTGGGGGTGTTATGCCCATTGCGACTGTGGCTGTCGTGCAAACAGAGCAGGGAGGGTTATTGACGAATGTGAAGAAAGAATTCTTGAACCATCTGCAAAATGGGACTTAGAATCGGTTCATTACGAGCAATGCGCGACAGCTAGACTCACTTTAGAAGAGCTCTAATGACACAATCCTGATACCCCCACTCAGGCTTCGTATTCCCTCCCATACTGGCTGCTTGAGCTTGCAGAAGCTGGCTTTCATCTTCTGCCTCACCATATATTCTATCAAGTGGTATGACCTGTAACGCTTCATCTAGTAGACCTGGGTTCTCGTACTTTAATGGCCCAATCGAGAAGGCCTGTAGTTGATTGCGAAACCTTAGTGATGCCGCATCTTGTGGAGGCGATGCGATCTTGGGGAGGTTTCGTAATGAAGAGTAGGTGGATGGAGCTGGTTGGCCGCCGGTGGAGATTGGCCGAGGCGCATGATGTGAAGAAGATCGTGAAGGAGTAGAAGAATTCGGTTGGGGTGAACCTGAGCGTGATCGCGTCCTTTGAGATAGGTGGTTGAGTCGCCTCGTACGTAATAGCTGCTCGAACTGTTTTGTTAGATCATTCGGGTTGAAGTTTTGTAATTGTTGCCGTGACGAAGAGGTTCGCAGACGTTTATTGGAGTCCTCCATGATGCGATCTAACGATATAGCGATAGGCTAGGAAAGAAAATCCCTTAAGAGCCTTCCTCCTCCAATCTGACGTCCTGTTGCTGTTTATGAGATCAGATTAAGCAGATATGTTGCGTTCGGAAGAATAGTTGTGGTTTGGTGAATTGATAAAGACCAGGCTTTCCAAGGAGCCGCAGTCGAGGCACTGCCGAAGAATCGCCGCTACTAGGAAACCAAGACGTACTCCGTAGAAGCGACCTAAGAAACGCCCGACGCTGGATCAACTTGAGAACTGGCGCGAGGAAGTAAATGTACTGCGATTGTCGACTTCTTACACGCAATTACAAGCACGGATGATGGAGAAAAACCACTGAAGTCTGATGCTTTGGAGATAATTGATAATTGGGCGTGGCGAGGTTGACGACTCGCCCGCGTTGCGTCGTCAGCTATGCTTCTATGCCGACGAATCGGGCATCGATCATTTCTGACTAATAACCACTCGGTAGCCTACATTAGCCCTTAGTCCATTTGACACGTGATGCTATCCAATGTCTCCCCTGTCTTTGAATATCAATCATGAGAGCTTCTCTAATGACCTTCAATATGATCTAGAAGAGTATATAACTTCCTTCGTAAAAAACGTTTAACTCTCACTAAGAATATACTTCATAAGTAACGTCTTTAACTACGAGAACTTGCCTCCTTGGCCTCAGGTTCGGTTAATAGTCAGGAAGCTGGCCTAGCCATCAATTAAGTGCAATCAGAACTTCTACCTCATGAAACTATGACCAACACTGCTTACGACAGGAAAGCTTTCTACAATAGTGTTCATGTCAAGTCATCTAGGCACTTCTCTGCTTTGACAGAGACACACCGTCGTCAGCATAGGATTCCTGAATTAGTCCTAGCGTGAGATGGTATGACGCGGCTCTCATTAGCAAACACCTCGAAATATCAATCAACAGTATTACGACTTCGACTTAGATACAAGTTCAACCAGTTTCTCATGATGTGCTTTGCCGTTTCCTGGATTTCTATACTTCATATCCTTGAAAATCAGCGAGATCTTTTGAAGCTCCTCGTCACTTGGACGGTGAAACATGACCGTCTTTCGACAACCCTTCAGGGTTGTTGCACAGATCCCTTGGTAATTTTCCTTCCTAATCATGTGCAGCACGTTCTGCTTGTGTCACGGGAGTTGCACGAATCCTTCCTATTCATGTTCATAGCCACATGATAAGAGTAATTTTCGTACCTGTCTGGAATGCTCCTACCATCCAAGTGAGAGTATGTTATGTCACAGAAAATTTGTAGAGTAGTATTTGGAAGTATAGATCTTACTGTTTATCCCACTCCTGATCACCATGATACCGCGGTGGCAGGTCCATGTCCCATAGTGGCCTTTCCACCAAGGCAACCTCGACACCTTGCGTTAATCCGTCATCGTCACCATCAAGTTCGACATCTTCATCTTCGCCCTGCGATTCCCTCCCAAGAGAGACTATACCCAAGATAGGCCGGTACTTGTACGTACTCCAGTACGGTATATTGTTATTAGTTGTTCTCTCCATCATTGTTGTGTCACTATTTGTATTCGCCCCACCAAGCGTAGAGACTGCATGTCCCGCAACTGCATTGCTGAGGGATCCTAACTCGCCTACCTCTCGCCTTAGGTCAAGTAGTGCTGACCTACTAACATCGCAGTCGTCGTCATCCTCAGAACCTGGGCTATATTCGAGTCCGAGATTTATCCATCGATTCGAATCAGGCTCTGGCCCGTCTGTTCTTCGAAATTTGCGGCCAATTCCAACACCCAACTCCTTGTTTGGGATGATGCTTCCTGCACCCGTGTCATGTTTTCCTGATTCTCCTACTACCTTTTGCGCATCTCTGGTCTCCCGCTTCCGTTTACGCTTCTGTTTGCCATTGACGCTTATCGCAATTTCATCCTCTTCTGGTTTTTGTTGCGATTGCTGCGAGTATTCTCCAGGCCGCGGGAAATCCTTGGACAGATTAAACATCCACAACCACGAGCTCCCGTATAGCCAGATACGCTCCATATTCGTACTTATATCCCAAACCAACCCCTTAGCTCGATCTCGAATATTCCGGAAATCTTCCGGTAGGCTGGATGTAGGGTTTCTTCGCGACCAGCTGGTCATTCTGCCAGTAAGAATTTCAAATTCGTACATTTGGTGCTCAGAAGTCAAAGCGAACAATCGATCTTCAACAATAGGAAGGTCGTGAGAGTGAGGATGGGGAGTCTGCCGTGTAGGGTGGACTGTGGGCGTACCATTGGTCAAGCTGAGCACTGATGGCCTGCTTGGTGGCCGAAATGACAAGATCAGAGGTGCAGCAGCAAGTCTTGGTACTAGTTGTGCGGCAGGGTTACGAATCCAGTGCTGGCCAAATATGATGGCTGGTCGCTGCTCTTCATCGCCATCCTCATCATCTGACGACGCAGACGAGTCAACTCCATTTAAGTCTACGTCATTTGCTTGCCTAAGATCCTCGTAGCCTTCCAGAACCCACGTATCAAGATACCCAGAAAGATCTCCAGTGGCCAGAATTCGAGAATCCGCTGAGAAGGCAACTTGACTAATCAGTGTGTCATAGTTCCCGAGACTTCCATGCTGGAATTTGGGCTTTGCGGGCTCCCTGGGGAGTCTTCTTAACTCAACCGCGTTTGGCAGAAGTTGCAGTGCTTTGCTTCCCTCGTGATCTTCCGTGACCCTATAGATTTTGATTGGATTGTTAGGGGTGATGACAACCAGCCACCTGCCGTCAGGTGAGAACTGGACTATGCGTGCCCCTGAACGGGCCATACTCTGGGGAACTTCAACTTTCTGTACCCGCAGCGCGTTGTTGGTCTTAGACCGTAGGCGGAAAATCTTGATTTCTGACATCGTTGACGCTACGATCATGTTGCCATCTATTGACAGATCGGCACTAGTAATAGACTCCTCACCCTGTAGCAACAGTAAGTATCTCACGATACGGGAGACGCGAATCTAACCTTCAGAGCAATTTTTGCAAGTAGCTTTCTGGACCCAGCTTCAACGGAATCGGTTTGGCCGTTATTATTATCTCGAGACCTTTGAGGTTTGTGGACCCGCCAAAGGTTGAGTTCACGGTCCCACCAGCTCATGATAAGTCGTATCTTCGGAGCACTACATATAGGAGGCCTTTGGGGAAGACTTGATAGCGACCGATGATGTTCCCTCCCAAACTCCTGTATAGGTATGATGATTGGGTTCGTATCGAGTCCTGTCAACCAGATATTAGACTTTTTGACAGTTGTTTACAATCAACCTTCTTACCGCCAGAAGCCAGAATGCTTAGTTGGCGCGACTCGAACGTAGCCATGGCTTTGACGTCGTGTGAGTGCAATCTTTGATGTGCGACCTCTACCCAGCGGCGCTGATCGCCTCCTTTGCCACTGTTTATACGACGATATACTGTAGTTCTTCGATCCATCCCACCACTAATAACAGTTTCCCCATCTGCGCTTGCCGCAACGTCTAGGATGTCCACCGCGTGGCTTTTGATACGTTGCGATAGTGAGTAGGTCTTGCCGTCCCAGAACCTCACTGTACCTGTAGAGTCGCCGGACACGATTGTGCCATTATATAAGCATCTGACTGACCAAACAAGTATTTCTTTGGGTCCACCAGTTGGCCCAGCACCAAGCGACATTTGCCGTATCTGTTGACCATTGCGTGTGTCGAATACTCGAATCGCACTATCTGAGTACCCAACGACAACCATATTCCGCTTCTGAAAGGCGATGCTTAGGACTCGAGCCTTTTTAGTTGAGGGTCTCACGAGGATTTTCTGCAGCTGTAGATCGCTATCCGCAGTCGACAAAAGAACTACTGTTCCATTTGCGCAACCAACCGCAATACTTTGATATTGAGGCTCTATCTCTTTTACTGCGTTACTTCGTACTTCAGATATGGCTTCTTTAGACCCGGGCCCAAATGGCTGTGCTGCGATACACCAGAGCTCGCCATAAGTGCTAGAGTGGTGGCGTGAAGGCCTCCCAGATGCTAGATCCCACTCTGTCACAGCCGTTGAATATCCTATGCTAAACAGCCTCAATTTCCCAGGTGTTTTGAAACCATTCTTATCTGTGTCCTCTGGGTCTCGAGTCCAGACTAGACCTTCAACGCTCCGATCTTTGCCTCCCCGTAATATGCTTTCTTGATGCCATGCACCCTTTAGAGGGTTCCATATCTCAATATCACCATTTGCACGCCCGATCGCAAGCCGTAATGTAGGAGGCCCTTTGCCTTTATCTGCTGTAGAAGATGGATGCGAAAAAGCGAGGGCGTTGATGGCTGATGTAGGGTAGGGCACAAATCGGCAACGATGTATGTCCATTTCCTAAACTTGCGATGAGCACGACAATCGCATACACCGTGTGTCCATGAAGGAGTATCTTGAAACTTATGATTTACAATCATCCACAAGGCAAGCCATGGCGATGTAGTATTTACAATTGCTTTGAGCTGATTTTCATCATCTCGAAATTTGGAGCTTTAGAAGGAAACTTTTCCCGGGAGCGCTTAACCTTAAATTATTTCCTTAACCTCGCTTAGATATTGAAATATATGGTATATTGTGGGCTTTACCATTAATATTTTGGTTCTGGGAACATTATTACTCTCTTTTCACATGCTATGTTTTCAATCCTCTTGGGGTTTCTCAATACAAGGTCAGCCAAGTCTGCATGGCTCCAAGGAGAGATCTACATCCATGTTCTATCAAATGTCCTACCTCATACTCTGCAAACTTAGCTAGGAGTATCTAAATTCTTACGACTACTAGTCCAACACTTGGTATATAAGATGAGGAAAGGCACAGCTATCCACTCTACTGAAGATTCGGATATTCTTCGAATTTGCGCTCACTGTCCGAAGAGTACCGAATGACACCTCTCTGAGATATTGTGTGGGCCCACACATTCAATCATAAATCTCCTTCGATCACATCAAACGATTAATAGCCCCACATGACATACAGAGAGAATCTCCAGTCAGCGCAGGGCGAAAGAACGGGCACATGCATTGTGTGGATCCTTTTTGACGACGAGGTATCACCATCGGTGGTCAAAGAATCTTTATATCCGTAAATAAACGGTAAAGAATTCAGGGTAGAGGATATACAAATAGATAGGAGGAAGGAGAAGTAAAGTGGAAAACGATGCACCAAGACCTATTCAGCGAAATATGCACACACCACGGTCCGTCACTGTAAAGTAAGGTAAGGATTTGTTGTGAAAGGAGAAAGTGACGAGTTGATGATCCTTCCCTTGTCTGGCAACCTCTCGCCAAAATGAATGCCGGAAAAGGATGCAGTAATGAGTACGTGCAGGAGCGGAGACAACTCCTGGGTGGGGCCTGACAGTCCAGGGTGCTATAGTTTCAGGCGTCTCCTCTTCCTTGGCGCTGTAAAGCCCGACGGCATTGGCCAAATAACGACAATGATTGGGGCTTCTACGAACCAACAGCTAGATCAAGGTAACCATCTATGTTTAAGTTAGCCTTGCGAGTGTCAATGGCCGGGTCCAAAATCAATCAAAGTTTGATACGGAGTAGTAATCAGGCAATCCTTTTTCTTGAAGCGTGATGTGTATCACTGGCCAAGGCCTACGGAAATCTGGGATCAGCCTTGTGGGTGGTTGGCACCATCACCAAGGGCTTGCATTGGCTGGCTGAGCGTGCGTTGGCTATCTTGACCGCGTGTCGTGAGATTTTCGCGATAAACGCGTAAAGTGGTTTACCACGTCATAGTTTTGGGGGAAATTTGAGAACATGTACATGAGCGGAAATTATTCTGCAGAGATTTTACTCCGGGAAGGAATCTCACGGGCCATCTGAAAAACTGAAAAACACCGTCCATGGTAAAGCAAGTAGTGATACTTCTTCAACTAAGATTCATCACCAGATGAAGAGCCACAATCTATAAAGCTCGTTTCAAGCTCATGCAATATGGCCCGCTTGTACTGTCTCAGTTCGCTTGCGTATTGGGTTGGTGGCGCCATGGTTTAGCGGGTCTGACTGAACATAGCCCGCAGTTTGCCTTCCTGTCTATCCGATTCCGTTGAGCCGTTTTTATATGAACTCGTTCCAAGGCATGATAACAACTTACATATCTGGTGAGGATTGTAGGTCTGAAACTTAGAATATCTTCCACCATTTGAAGTGCAACTTCAGCCTCTTGGAGATCTCAGTTTTTGGGAGATAAAAATGGCACGATTGACTACCTTACCTACTGCACCTACTCACGCCGTACATAGTCAATGCAGATCATCTCATTACTAGAGTCTGTAGGACTCCCATGTGGCTGTACCAATAGATCGAAAAAGGTCACCCAACCTGCATGGCCACCAGGGGTACTTTGATCCAATGGTAAATTACTCGGAAAGCACCGCAGACATGTGGTGACCATGCATCTCTTGGGGTGTTATACAGCATCCCCGATTTGAGCAAATCTGGCTTCCTTCAGTCTCACAAGTACTCGCTTCGAAGCACGGAACCGTGCCGACACTGAGCATTGCAAGATAGATGTTGGCCATCACAGATTCCTGTAGTCCCCGAGAGAATCCGTTTGAGGTAGTCATGAATTCTCGATGTAGAAACCCTAAAGCACATTATGATTGAGGAAACGCAAACATTTAAGCAGTTGGCTCTTCTTATGCGGAAGGGGGAGGGCGCATGGGGTGCAATTCCAAATGCCTCCCTTGTACCTGTGAGCTTCCGGTCAAAGACAAGTGGAGGATTTGAATTTTTGCAATAGCCATGCAGCAGATTGGTTACAGATATCACGTCGCGGCAAGAGATGAAATCCTCCAGGCCGTGGGATGTATATGACGAATCTAGATGGGATGATTGTTTTTCATTATCTATCATACCGCAAGGGGTTATTGCTTTCCCACAGTAAAAGCGGTAGAGTAGCATCTACGCTGTGCATGGCAGGGTTAAGAATCAGGGAAAAGAGAGCGAATCGTAAGGTTATGGATTGGCTGCATGTAGGAACCCCTGAAGTTTTACGCAGGATCCAATGCACAGGCGAGATGGACAATCTACGGGGCGAGTCAGCGACGAAAGATCATTCGAGAGCCGCCTCTTGCTAGACCAGTACGAGTAGGAACGCGGATTCCATTGAAGATCATGTCGTAACTCTCGGAGCTGCATGGTAATAGGTCGCGCATAGCCTGCGGCACCTAAAGCCGTAGAGGGGCATGTAACACCAGATCGTGTAAGACGAAAATTGGCTTGAGGTAGGTTAGGTGACGTGAGGACCAGTAAATACGGTACATGGCTCGTGTGCTCAATGGAAACAAAGTAATTGTGTTTTATGATTGATGTAGATCTGAAGAAGGAAGAACGCAGAACGCGTGCATTAGACAACTGAAGTATCAAAAGATGATCTGAAGGTTATTCTCTCGTGTATGAGCAACGGAAAACGCGTCGAATGATTTTGAAGGTTTCGTCTGTTACCTTTGGGTCCAGGGTAAATCAAGGAGCTAAAGAATCCCACGAAGTGGATTGGCCGAGAGCTGGAAAAGACGCTAAACCCATTGGCGGAACCCTGTCAAATTTCGGCCTGCAAATCTTGTATGGAGTGCCAGCCTCAACCTTCTTCTGCTCAAGTTGTGGAAGGCATTACTTCCTTCTCCTTCTCACTTTCCCCCCTCTCCTCTCTAACTCCATCTGCCTCTCTCCCCTCTGCCAGTCACACAGAGGTTCTGAGTGGGCTCAGGGATCGTGAATGTGTCAGATGTTCATCCAGGCACTTCCGACTCCTGTCTCTACCAACCTCCTGCCGTGCAGGTGTCACTGCTCAAACCCTTCGACAATTGACATCTCCTCTAGTCACGGCAGCGAGCTGTCCTTTCCTTCGTCGTACTCCCTCCACCCTTACTATTCTCCCCCTCATCCGACCTTACAGTGAGCTCACTACTTATTCGAGCGGTCGGTCCACTCCCCATACGGTTCAAGCTTCTCTCTCAACAGAAGCCGTCTGGACGTACTTCATACAATCTTAGCTTCAGAGATTTGAGCTCAGCGTAGATTTGGGAGGTTCTGTTCGGTAGGTCAAATAATTGTTATCTGTTCTGGCATTCCTCGCCGAGATCTCCAAGGGATTGAGGAACTCCCCGGTCATGTGGACCACCAGACTCCTACCTACTTAGCTCTCGAACTATGGTCTATTCACTTTGGAATGCGATGCCATTTTCAACTTTCCCATGGCTTTGATTGGCTAGGTGGCCGCAACTACACGAACCGTCGATAAACCGTCTCATATTCACCCTATTCATCTTGAAAAACCTCTGTTTCAAATCTACCTTAATTCGACCACCACAAACTCCATCTACCTGATATTCCATACCTCATCCATATTTGACACGACCACAACACATGTTCACAACAATCCAGCCACCTTGTGCAGACAACAATCATTCAAGCTACATCTAACGTGGATATTTTCACTATTGCCTCCACAGGACCAAGCAATTCAAGTGATACTTTGGTGCACATCCAACTTCCTCCATTTAAACACCACGCGAGTGTAACGCATACCAATATTCGTGTCAGGGCCTCCATGGAACTTCTGCTTCAAACACTTCATACCTATAGGGCATCTTGCTAACTTTTGGGTATTATCTAGCCATCACATTGGTTTACTCTGATCTCACAAGCATCGCCGAGTTCGATCAGGGTAGGTCTAATTATACCCCTTTTAATGAGATGAATGCTCACAATATCTCCTTGCATAGAACGTGGTAGTCTACTTGTGGCTTCACATTCTCGATCGGTCGACCTTTTACGAAGGGTGGAGGCGTTAGCTCGTTCTCTCCTCTTCCGCTGTCGTTAAGCCTTGGCAAACCATTCCACGGCTTCCCAGGAACTTGACGAAATTGCAAGGGACTATTTTAGCGATCTAGTTCCAAGGCAAGTAGATCGTCATTCCTTCATCTGTAGTGAGATTCCTCGTTTGAATCCCTTACAATAGCTTGCCAAGGGCTAACATAGAGTGCAGCATTTGTGAAATCTATTATATCTTGCCTACCACTCCACGAAAGTCGTCTACCTCGATCATCTTTTTTTCCTAACTATTTACGATCCTTAATTTATAGTATCCTCACCAGAGTCACTCTCTTAATAGTGCTAGTGTTTTACAACTCGGGCTTTTAGTGGAACATATTTCAATCACCGACAATCAAACAGCACATAATTCTCGACGCAAAGAGAGGTTCGTTGCTGAATAAGAGAAGCCTTCAAAAGATTAACCGTCCACGAAAAGCTACAGCAATCATGGCGTACCCTCATGAATCCTGTGATAGCTACTTTGTGGAGTCGAACGAGGATCGAGGGAGATCGTATCGAGAGGCTCTTCGGGAACGTGAGAGGCATGTTAAGCAACAAACACAGCTCGCCATTGCCGAGGAATTGTCACAATTGGT
>JAABUO010008039.1_pt1 | contig 11956 bp, 10 predicted proteins | sample 5559291 | NCBI WGS metagenome assembly JAABUO01 (sample SAMN10711878, study PRJNA513372) | rock metagenome | isolation source: Antarctica rocks | place: Antarctica: Victoria Land, Finger Mt sud | reverse complement strand
CCCATCCCCCAACAACCACAACCGCAGACAACCTCTCCCCGCCCCCCCTAACCTCCCGCATCCTCATCCTCAGCGTCAGCGGCGACCTCGCCGCGCAGTACATCCCCATCATGAACACCATCTTCGCCACCCAACGCCTCTCGATCCCCATCGACATCTGCAAAATCGCCGGTGACACCGTATTCCTGCAGCAAGCGTCCGACGCCACCAGAGGCGTGTACATGAAGCTCGAGCAGCCGCGGGGTCTGTTGCAGTATCTGATGATGGCGTTTTTGCCCGATGCGGGCGCCCGGAGGCATTTGGTGGCGCCGACGGCGGTGGGCGTGGATTTCCGGGCGGCGTGTTTTTGCCATCGGGCGGTGGTGGATGTGGGCTTTGTGTGCAGTATCTGTTTGAGCATTTTCTGCGCGCCGCCCGAAGGAGCCATATGTCTGACATGTGAAACTCATTTGAAGCTCGGAGAATACGGAGCAAAACCCGCCGTGATCCGCAAGAAGAAAAAGAAGAAGACTAGGGCGGATGGCGAAGGAAGGGCTTCTACAGGGACTCCGGGGCTGTGATTGGGGCCTTTTCGGGAAGAAATGTAATACGGATAATACCCCGGCGTTTCTCTGTCAACCTAGAAGGTGCTTTGGAGAACGGACAAACTGGAGGCATTTAATACTTGTAAGATCTAGGGCTTTTCTATTGCCGATAATGTATTCTAGCCTAGGGTTCTAGGTAGAGATACAAAGTTTCCATGCATCAAAAGCAAGGAAGACGTGCCTAACCCAAGGGCATCTACCATCTCAGCAACCGTAGCTAACCAACGCCTTCTCGGATGGCGACCGTAGCTTCAGTAATCATCAACGCCGCGGTTTGGGCCCTCTATGCCAACGGACCTGCTCCAGAACCGCCTTTTATGACGCCTGCAGAAGACACCTTCACCTGCTCCAGGTCCCACAGGTGTAAGACTAGTTACTGCAAGCAGGGGCCTTGATAGGCTATGGCGTATCATCCGGCGCTTGATAGTCATAGACATACTTCGTGGGTACACGCTTAATCTTCTGCTTCTTCGCCGCCGGCTGCTCGGGCGAAGACCCGGACCCTGGATCCAAAGCTTCTACCGGGTTGGCAGGCCAGTAGGAGTGACCGGACCAGTTGGACACTCGATGGTGCTTGATTGAACGGCCTCCAGTGACGATCTTGTAGTCTCCCTTGTTGCGAGACATCAAAGATTTGGGCTTGCTGTCGTCAGAGGACATTGAGGCTATAGCCTGTAAATGCGTCAGTGGATGCTTACCTTGCTAATTTTATGCGGACGACTTACGAAGGAATCCGTGTTATGACCCCAGTATAGCCATACGCCATCCTTGGTCTTCTTCAGGGCTAGTACACCGATAGCACCAGCTGAATGGCTATTTGTGACGCTAGGATGCCCTACGGACCCTCTCATATTAGCAACAACGTATCGGTGAGCCGTGGTTGACGACTTACCCATAAAATCTTTCAGGACAAACGAGTGCATAGCGCTGTCACAGTCAGTACCTTCGAGAAGCCCATCTTTGCCCTTGCGTTCGGCGTTGTATATGCGACTGGCACATGTCATTGCTGCCATGGTAGTTGCCATATGCTCCCCGGTACCACTAGTGACAGTAGCTGTGCTGGTCTTGAATGGATCATCCGGATCAATAGGTACCACTGCAGTGCCGATGCCAACCAGTGCAGCTGGACCAACACGCCCCTTGTGCTTCATACCAATACCGCCAGAGGATGACCCAGCAGCAATGTTCCCGAGACAATCTATAGCGATAGCACCCACGGTGTCTGTGATCGCATCAGTTCTCGGACTGTAATCGGAAGATCCTGAACCATTAGTGGCTGGATTCGTCGATAGAGGGGACTGGCTGCCGTCAGTGGGGAGTTCCGGGAGATCCGGACTGACATTGTTTGGTTGATGCACTGGAAAACGCCTCACAAGATTCGGTAATTCAGGATTGTTATCTATCAGACTGCTTTCTTCATTGCTATTATCACTGCCATTGCTGAAGCTCGTATACCCTTGGCCATCGTTATTTGACTTCCGATGTGGCCAAGCCGTATGCTTAACCCTAGGGCTCTTGTTCGGGTTTGTTTGACATGTTAACGGCGAACTAGGTGAAACGTCGGATATCTCAGACGTAGGCTTTGGACTGAGTGTTCGTAAATCAGCTGGTAAAGCTGGCCCAAAGATATCAGCCGGGTCTGAAGAGCCAGAGGGAGTCAAGGCTGGCGAGTAAGGTTGGCTTTCATTCCAGCAGGCTGCTAGTAAACGGGTTTGCGCTTCGCGCTGCTTCTGCCCTTCACGGCCTTCAGATATCTTTTCTAGAATTTCAGGCAGCGCTCGTGTCTCGTCCTTTTGCTTTCCACCTACTTTCTTCAGGTCTGAGTTCCATCGTAACCAGCGCTCATGAGCACCAGCGGAGGTAAGAGCATCTCGGGGCAACACGGGGATTCCAACGTCGAAAGCAAAGTCTATCGCACCTTGCCCCACCAGCAGATTTGGAGGTACTCGGCGCAAGGATAACGGTTTGGTCGAGTGTTCTAGGATAAGTCGTGCAAGGTGAATAGGGTTGCGAATCTCTGAGTTTGTTCAGTTGTCATCCTTACTGGATTCAACAAAGAGCAGAATACGTACGACCAGCGGCACCGACCGCACCACTACGTCCAAAGTGATCTACCACCGTAGCATCACACTCCACAGTGCCATCAATAGCTAGATTACTCCCGTAGCCTGCGTTTGTAATTTCTTTGTCTTCGAGCACCTTGATAGCGATTTCAACAGCATCAGCAGCATCCCCGCCGGCATTGAGAAAGCCCATTGCACACTTAACAGCACTATTGAGGGTCAGCTATGCTTTCGATGACCTTAAGGTCTGTAGACATCCGTAGACTCGTCAAATCATGTGGTAGGACAATTAGACTTACTCTTCACAGGCTTGAAGATGGATCTTTTCATTCTGAAGGCTGTGGTACCCTGCACCAGCGTGAACGAATATTGCACATACATCTCCACCTAAACGGCGTCGACGGGTGGGCATATCGTCTGTAGATATGTTTCCTGGGTCGTCAAGCTCAAGTTCCGCCAATTTGCGTGTGTTCACTGTTTGCTCTGCCTCAAGCTTGTCGCTAATCGTCGTTTGCCATTGCTTTCGAGAGCAATAGCGCAGCGAAAAAAAGTTTTAGTGTGAATGGGAACAGAGTGCTCCTCCCGAGAAAATGTATTCAGCTGAGACGTGAACTCTTAACGGTGTCAGATAAAACCCGGTACTCCTAATCCAATAGTGATTCCGGAGTACTCGCGCAAGTATACTGACAAAGATGTCCCACCTCCCACAACCCACACTTCGACCAATAACGTCACAGGATATCCAGATGTAAGCCAGACCCGAATGAACTGCCTATCAAAACTAGTGAATGGCACACTTCATTTCGGTTGGGTCCGAATATGCCTTTATCGTCTAGGCTTCTTAACGGCACAAGACAGCTGCTCTAGCCGTCACCACCTTCGATTTCTGCGCTCTGTGAAGATAGTAGTACTATCAGAAGGCCGTAGTGAGTTTGAGTGCAGAACTCTGGTTGCCTTAGAGGGGGGGCACCTAATTGGCTAATGCAATAGCCTTCGGTATTCACTCCAATAGCATTGAAATCGCTAGACCAGTCTGGTATTCGAATCGAGGATCAAGAGATGTGATGTAGTGCCCGGTGTGATCAGGCTTTGGGAAACAAGGATCGAGGTAGTAAGACTTTAGGCGCAAGGAAAGGCGGATTAGGTAGTAGATTTGTGAATGACCAGCATTCGCCGTACTACAGCAAGTCTCAGCGAGGTAAAAATGGACACAAAGAATAGTTTTGTTTCCTCAATGTACTTGTTCGGATAAAGGAATGTCGTGGGAGAATGATGAGCAAGATTAATTATCTAGAGAAAGCGTAAAACTATTACCTAGTATCTGGCATCATAGCTACTTCTCGAAGTCACAATTTCAACTCTAACGACCTCCTTCCACTTCCCAAAGCTTCCAAAGCTGTAAAGTCACCTATTGTGGTTGCAACTTCCACTTTTCACTTCGAGATAGACGACGCGGATACTTTGTGTGCAGGTGAAGACGCGTCCGATTCGTGATGGTCTCAACGCCGTCTTAGGCGGCCTTCTTACTCGCGAATTCAGCTTACTGGTGGTATCTACTGGTTATCTTCAGGGCGAGGTGTGTAACTACATGACGGCCAAATTCATATTTGCGAACCCAAAACTGCTCATCTCGACCAAGCCCTACCCGCACTTTTACCAGCCTTACCAAGCTTGAAGATTAGCGTCTATGAGACTTTGAAGTCTCCGTTCCAAATTTCCTCTCCGCTGCACTTTCGTCCGGTCCACCACAGTCGTCATCACAATGGTCGCTTTTGGCAACTCAAAGAAATGGAGTCTACGTGTCTCATTGCGAACAACGAAGTAATTCTGTTTCCTACCAGCCTTCGGGTCTTGTGTAATTCTTTGACTTCGCCAGAGTCGTTTTGCAGTGCTTAAGTGTTGAAGCCTCGTACTTTTACGGCCACTCCCTTCTTATAATCCAATGATGCAAACATCACAGCTAGATCTACGGGGAGATGTTTTGTACTTGCTCGTCTTCTATCCTGTCGTTCAGATGATGAGCAGATATCACACGGTGCGAACTGCATCAAATAGCCAAGACCATTTTTGACAAAAAGTGAAGCAGGATCCTTCCTTCGCGAAGCGGGACTTTCGCATACACCGCAATGAATTATAATAAGAGGATCATCTTTAAGCGTTATATCGGCATCTCGGAATAGATCACAGTGTTCAAATCCCGCACATCGAGCTTTCATCAATGAATCGTGTTCAGAGCTTCGATGATACGACGGCCGGTTTCGTCGTTGTTAACTACGTTGCGTCCATACTTATGGCCTTGATGCAAAGGGTCCGCAACATTCAATCCGATCCATGATTATCTGATCGTCTCCTCTTGGCGGTAATCGTAAAGAGAGCTCACGGACAGAGTCTGAAAAACAAGGCAGTAATAAAGCTCTCCTATATCCAATATTACGTCTCTGACTTCCCGAATCTACTATATCGGCAAAGATTACCCAGGCTGACATAAAGAGCGACCCGACCAGGCTCCCGACTGAGTGAGTAATGAGAAGAAAACGCTGTGTGTTAGTCTCGTAAGTGTTTCTTGGCACATTAACAGATACCAAGCCGGATTATCGGGATCAAGTATAATCTTCAGATATCATCCTGCGTCTTGATTCTTTTCAGCTGAAGATAGCGACAGAAGACTGTAAGCACGATTAGTTCTAGTTAAAACCCCGTTGTCTTACAAATCATTTCAAATTTACTTTCTAACGTCAAGATATTTCTGATCGAGAATCAGCTCTTGCATCTTCGGGGTAAAAGCCGACCATAACATCTCATTGATATCTTGCTTAGTGACAAATTCTCGTTGTCTGCTAGGTAAATGCCGTAGTATCCGCTGCATCATCTCAGCAACAGTAGTTGGGCAAAAGCTAGCGTCCCCTCCTTCTCGATTGTGCATTATACCTGCAATTTCACATGCGCTAGTATTCTACCATAGTACAATTAATCCAGCTATCAGTCCTAGAGAGGGTTCTTCTCTCATACTTTAGATATCGTAAAGTTCGGCATTACGATTTTCACGAGCTACGTCTTTCTGCTTTTAAACTCTCGCCCTTTCATTGCAGATAACGAGTTAAAGATCAGGAGTCTCAGTGCGAATTTTTTGTTCTTCTGCGTTAAGCACGGCATATCAAGGCTGCTTCGCTACAGATATATTCGGCGTTAAAGGTTTCGAAGCTGTCTTCTGTTAATGAAATCCTTGTCGATGAGAAGATATGTGCCGATGAGTGGGTTCGTGTCGAAAAAGACATTTATTACCGTTCCTACATCCTCGTCAGAAGTCTTGTTATATTAATGTCGAATTGAACTTAAATACCTGCACTTGAGTCTGAATGCCTTAATTTCTACTAACCTTACAGGGTTTGAGATAGAGCTGAGTAATGAAGCTCTTCGGCGATTGTCGCACTCCTGCTCAAACCTCCGTCTCTTCACTTCCGGCCCTCTTTGCCACTTTCTTAGGTTGGAATTTCAATGCTTTATTAGGGGTTCCGAAAGATTCGAGCGCCATAAATAGAGATGTAGAATAATTCAACTTGAAGCTGTGCAAAAGATAGCTATGAAATTCGGAAGAGCCTACATTATATTCATTTTCACCCAATGGTCTTAAATCCGGTAGGTCCGGGTGCCGGGATGCCCCCTGAACCGACACCTACAGTACTGTATCCCAAATTGAAGGCGGTTGCCCAGTGCGACCGACTTAGGGGCAGCTTGCGGGGACCATCGACTACCCTAACGAAGTTAGATGAGAGACGAATGCGAGATGAAAGAGTGAAAGCCCAGTGTAAGAGAGAAAGACAGAGAGCGCAGGAGATGTCAAATATTGCATTTCCCGGAACTATAGATGTCGGGAATAGAACTATGTTTCCAAGGAAGCAGTCACAAGAGTAGAGCAGAGGAGAGCTACACTCTTGTTCGATGATCAAGCTCGCCGTATCTCCCACTGGATGTCCTTGATGCTGACCTCTTCACTGGTCTTCTCATCATAGTCAAACCACTCGCCGTCTTGTAAGTCGATGATCGATTCAAATTTCGTGGTTGACTCCAATGCCTTAGCCATCCATTGGCCCTGTTTCTGGAATCAGCAGGGCGCTGGTACTCTTTCGATCTTTCCACCGTACATCAGCTTTGAATTCTGTAAACTCTAATCCGCGGCAATCAAATTCGATGATATTTTGTCTTTTTGGTGGGGACTTCTGAGCGTAGGGACTGGGCGAATTCTTGATTGTGGCTGTCGATTCCCTCTTTCGAGTGGATAGGTTAATACGGATGAATAGGGTTACAATATCTGTGTTATCAAACCTTGCAGGACTTGCATTTCCATACAAAGTTTGCCTCTCCTCTGCTGCTAGGTATATCATCGGACTTCTAAATTTGAATTTAGGTCTAATAGGCGTTTTGCTTGGGATTTACTGACATGGCGATTTACCTTCACCCATTTCGGGTGAGTCTCCCGGCACGATGTGCACTGAACTTTGAATGTGTAGAAGTAGGGATCCTCTGGGGTATCAACTGGCAGTAGATCTGTGACCCTGGTGAAGTGTTAGTATTTTAGCTGCATTACAAGAGTGCTGTTAGTAGATACCCAGTCAAATCTGCAGTTAATGTCAGTGCCAACATCTTGAGACTTTGTTTGGCTAGACTCTACTACTAATATTGGGAATTTCAGTGAGAGCAGTGAAATCGTGGATATGATGGTTGACAATTCCTTGGCTTCGCTTGGCAAGAGATGCGCTAAAAGTCAATGGACCTCGGACGACAGAACGACCCGCATGCATTTCAGATGATCTCAATCAATTGCAGGCACCGCGCAAGGAACCTCTAAGGTAGATAGCGTATTGCTATCATACCCAGGGTAAGGTGATATCATGCAGACTCTCTGGACACGAGTTGCGCAGTCCAAATGTAGTTGCAATTGCTCTACCTGCGTCTCCTCGGCCTCCCTGCTCGCACGTCGTTCAACCACGGCAGCAGCAGGGCGCCGCCTACGATTTGGCGAAGTCTTTACCCTCTTCTATTCCTCCATGCTAGCCACAGCTGCAGTAGTAGACTCACAACGAAAGGATGCACGACGGGAAGCGCTGGATAAAGCAATCGCCCAAGCCAAGGATGAGCTAAAGGACCTAGACAGCCGGCAGCGGAGTCGATTGGCGGCTCTATCAATCAGGCCTAGTGAAGAGCAGATAATAGAGCGAACAAAGGGAGAACACTGGGGTGACGTCTTTGCATGGGCGACTCGGCAGAGGGAATGGAGGCAGGCTTTAGGTTTTCAAGATTGGAAAGGTGTCCCGTTGGACTTATTGGAGGGACTTGCTCCATCCGAGATCCAGACCGTTCTTGCAGACGGCAGGAACTCTCTCATTCTGAGTGGGAAAGCCGGCTCAGCTGCCTGGGACACCGAATACCCTGGCCGACCTCTCTCCCTAAAGAAGCTGAGGGCATTAGAATGGTCTGTAGCAAAGATGATATTACAGATTCTGTCTCACATCTCGAATGACGGGCTTACGTCAAGGGACGGGCTAGAGTCAGCAGAAGACAGATTTGTACGAAAATCCCCGCGGGCCGAGCAAGACCTTTCAAGCGCTATCTCGAAAATCGATGAACGGTTATCCGAGCTACAAAGGTACAGCCAGAATTCAAGGTTGCCGGAATCTTTGGAATGTCCACAATATCCACGATATAGCGCTGGGTCTGGGAACGACCCAAGCTCTCTGAATGCGACTTTGCGTTTCATCCTCAATCCCCCAGAAAGGAGTCTCGCTAAAAAGGATTCCATTTTGGCCAAGCTATGCTACAACCTCCTAATATCTACTACACCACCAGACCTTCGTATCTACAATATGCTTCTTGAAAACTTCTCCAATATGGAAGAACAAGACCTCGTCTATGTAGTATTGGGCTCTATGCGCGAGTCTCATATTCGGCCGAATGAGGTTACACATTCAATAACTCTTAAATTCTTCACCACTGTGAATAATCGCTCGGCTTTTGCGAATTATGTCCGGCTAATGGAAGGGCTCGGTCCGGGAATGGCTGTAGCTCACCGCAAGACAGCACGGACATCAATAAATCTGGGTCGATATCGCTTCCCCGAACATCATCAGAACCCAGTAGCTCAATTTGCAAGAAGCGAAGATGGCTCACCAGTCCCAATTGTTACCAAATCGAAAACAGATAACCCTCCTCGTCAGACCAAGATCATTGAGAAGGCCCGTATGAACGTAGAAGTCTACGGAGCTTTAATACATGGCGCCCTGCGACTTTTTGGGAATGAGCAAGCCATGCAATTCTACCGTGCTATGATCAGTGATGGGTGGGATCAGAACATTCAGATTCTAACGTCCATTCTCCGGCATTGCTGCTACAAGGAGGATTGGCCATCTGGAGTCGCAGTTTGGCAAGAGATACAAAAGCTAGCGTCCGGCGCAAACCAGAAGGCTTACACCTGGATGTTGCGCCTTTGTCGAAGATGTCAGCAGCAGAACGCTTTTGAAGCCGTACTTAGCGATGGCACTCAGCGAGGGATTCTGCCAGAGACATTGTGGGATCTAGGCGCTCAGATCAAGACGGCAAGAGTCGATGTTCTAATGGATACTGCGAAGCGGATCAATGCTTCAAAGATCATCCGAAACACAAGAAACCTTGAGCCTTCCATCATGGTTCAGCCTGCGATATTCACTGTTCCTGACAAGGTTACGCTAACCGAATATCTGACACATAATCAAACCGCAAAGGTTTCTGCTAGGCCTACTGTACGCCATCAACTCACCGCCGAGGATAAACGACGGAGCCCCAAAGCAGGACCTGAACCCATATCTCTCGACACTGGTTCAGCAGAAGTGCCTCCTCTCAACCCCAGCATAAAAAAAGCTTCCTTCCCACACCCTACGCCCTCTCAAACCAAGAAGCAAACCCAGCAACCTCCTTCGAATCTATCTATCGTGTACCGACATCGACGTGCTTTGCCTCTACAAACAATGCCAGACCAGTCCTTCTGGGAGGGTCGCGAGGAACCGATGGCTGCGACTGCATGACATCGACCCTTCTGAAATGAAGCTTTCGTATAATATGGTGCGATCTATATATGGACATGAACAAAGCATTATCGGCGCGGGTCTTTGACATTTCCGTACTGAGTAGGCGTTTGAATATCGGCAAAGAGTAAAGGATAGGCGCAATTTCTGGCGTTCAAGGATTGATAAGTATGATGCCCGGCTTTGTATGTTCAGGTGGGAAGGGAAAGAAAGAGAACAGGGCATGGAGGAGCAGAATTTTTGAGATGATGACGAACAGTGGGGTAAGAAAAAGATTTCAGGCTTACGATAGAGAAAGCGGCTTCACACGCCATGACTAGAAATCTAATCTCTGCGGCAACCTGGGCTATTTCCACGAAAGCAGACACACCTAACCAAACAGCCGAAAATTGCAGTAATAGACGGAAACGATATCCTCATAATCACAAGGCCCTTACAAGCCACATCTACAAATCTCATCACTACACAACAGCTTTGGTAAAATGCTTGATACCCCTCTCCTTGAACTTCACAAGACGAGTTGGAATAAGCGGAAAGCGAGTTTATATTACTTTAGTTCTGATGTTTGTGTCTGCACCCACCTTCTACTTTCCGTCACGATTACCCTTCTCTGGTAAACCCTCCCTGGAGTCGTCCTCTACACTCTTTTCTCACTCTTCCCTCAGCACATTTCAGAGGTGTCAATGTACAATTACAAAGTAGTTGGTGTATTTTTTGCGAGCAAGCGATACTTGCCCTCTCAGAATCTTTAGCACGCATCTCGGTTGCCAGTTCATGCCATGTTCAGGTATCATAATTTGGAATCTTCGACTCTGAGTGTGAACTTCATGTTCTGCAACTTGCGCGTTTAGATAGACAGAATTTCGTGTAGTCATCTACTTCTTTGGCGGTTCTATTATGTTTAGATTCTTGAACTGCGTTTGCAGCATCGTAATCTTTTCTCATTGCATCTCGTCGAAAATGCCGAACTCTGTGTTCATTAACTCAGTTGCGATCATTCCAAGCGTACGCAGAAAATCTTGAATCTGAACGTCATCGAGATGAGCGATGACCGCACCTTCGAAATTCGATGATTACGTCTCGTGAAAAGTATCATCTCAACTAACACCGTCCTTTAGCGGCATTGAAAGCATAGATCGGCTGGATCCGAAGACGGCCGTCCTGTTTCGTCAGGCTCCTCAAACGCTTGCACCCGCACAGTCCTGAAGTCAACTGACATCTTCGGGTGAAGAAGCTCAGATTTCTCGGAAGGACTTTTCGAGCGTTCGAGTTGAGAAGAGCGGAAAGGGGCAATCCGCTGAGGAGCTTTTCAATATATTTCTTTCTTGGGCATTTGCGTTTTCGAGTTGCTGCATAGATATGTTAACCAGGTGTGATACTTATATCGGAACTCATCTCAGCCCCGCCTAAGTGTTTAAGAACCTCAACTTTCGAATGCTTAGAAAAATCCGTCACCAAATCCGTCACCAAATCCGTTTAATGATGCTCCTCAGCTCAGTCAGCATATCACGGATGTCCTCGTGCTCTAGGATCCTCCACCTCAGCTTCTTCTACGTCTCTGAAGGCTAGATTCAGCGGCTTACGTTCCCTCTATTCGAGAATCCTAGACAGTGTGTTAATGAACGACTGCGAATGTTGAAAATGAATATTCTACCCCTGAACTTTCTACTTCGGACTTAACGTTTTCGTTCGCAACAAAGGATGCACTTTCCAGCTAGAACTTAACCTCAGTACTTTCTTCATTTCGGTGCTGTGTCAGCGATTTACCTTGCTCGGTGCGGAATGGGATCGATCCCTGACGACATTGTTGTCGGCTGACATGGTTAAATGATGGTTCGTTAGAAAAGAGTTCAAAAGGGTAGAGTTTTTGCGAATGTTAATGAGTTAGGGTATGATCGAAGAACCTGACAGGAATTGTTATTCTCACTCGATGTTAAAGATAAGAGTATGTAAAGAGAAAGAGAAGATATAAAGAGCAAGGATTAATAAGTATTTACGAAGTGAATGGGTCATAAGTTATGCATAATAGAGGGGATTATTTTTGTTTGCTATTTTTGTTTGCTATTTACTAGTAAACTGCGGCCGGATAGCGGAGAATCACTATGGCACATAGTGATAACAAACGAAAAAGATTCTCTCTATGCATGACTTATGACCTATTCTCTTACTTTCTGTTTAGCCTTTCTTTGTAAGAGTCTAGAGATCTAAATTGTGATATACTGCGTTCAGTTTGCTTGGTGAAAGGTATGAGATG
>JAABUO010008037.1_pt1 | contig 11961 bp, 10 predicted proteins | sample 5559291 | NCBI WGS metagenome assembly JAABUO01 (sample SAMN10711878, study PRJNA513372) | rock metagenome | isolation source: Antarctica rocks | place: Antarctica: Victoria Land, Finger Mt sud | reverse complement strand
TCCTCCGTGGTGAGCGGACGCAACGGTTCTTTTTGTGCTCGTGCCATGGTTGTCTCGACTATCCTCCTCCCCCCAGTCTCTCAGATCCCCTCCTTTAACTCCAGTTAAATGCGGCGTGACCCACTAGCGCGTTGCACGCGCGCGAGCGACACGGTGGCGCGGCTATCCGGCGATGAGTTCACGATCATTTTGCCTGATATCGGGGCGCGCGAGGACGTAGCGGTGGTGGCGCGCAAGGTCATCGAGGAAGGCGTCTATCAGAAGCTGGCCGGCGTCGGCGCATCAATGACGAGATCTTTGAGCGAGCAACCCATGGCGGCGAGGATGCGCTCTAAGGTTGTCAGCACAACATCGTGGCGGCCGAGTTCGATGCGCGAGAGGCTCTGCGGGGTGATGCTCGCGCGCCCGGCTAACTCCTTGCTGCTGAGGCCCCGACTCGTCCGAAGTTCCCTGATGCGCTGACCGACTAGTCGCGCTTCGTCCTCCGCCGCCGCCGCGCGATGGGCGCTGAACTCCTCATCGCTCAACACACGAACCGTGTCCCACGGTATTTCGTACGGCCCGTCGGCCGTTTGCACGATAATCTCGTAAGGGTTGTGCGTAAGCGTGTCCCAATCGACCGAGCCTATCCGCGATGGCAATAAACGTTGAGCACGCACGACGACCTGTGACCCGTCCTCGAAAAGTATCTCCAGGTCAGGCTCTCGGCGACGGACAGATGCCATGCGTTGATAGGGCAGGCTATCCCACTTATTCACGGTTTCATTTACCATACCCAATACTCTAAACGTATACGTCTATGTTGTCAACAAGTGAAACGGCTGGCTGGCACGGGGGCTCCTCGGCGGAGTGGTCCCAGGCTACAGGCTACAGGCTACAGGCTACAGGCTACAGGCCCGGCGCGTCGAGCGTCACGACCCCTTCACGAACTAGGAACCTCAGCTTGCGCAGCGCGGTTACCTCGAGTTGGCGCGCTCGCTCGCGCGCTACCCCGAGGTCCTGTCCCACTTCATCCAGCGTGTGGTCCCGGCCGTCCGTGAGGCCGAACCGTAACATGAGGACACGCCGCTCCCGCTCGCTCAAACGCCCCAAGGCCGCGTGGAGGTCCTCATACCGCGTCCGCGCTCCGATCTCGTCCTCCGCCGTGGGCGTCGCCACGTCGGCAATAAGTTCGCCGAGGACGGTCTCACCATCCTCCCCCACCGGCCGGTCCAGGCTGACGAGGTCCCGCCCGACGCCGGCGAACGCCGTCAACTCGGCGACGCGCCGTGGTGACATCCCAGCCGCCGCGGCGACTTCATCCCGCTCCGGCTCGCGGCCCAGCGACGCGCGCAGGAGCTGCGCCGTCCGGGCGAGGGTGGCGTGGGCCGCGCGAACGTGTTCCGGCAACCGGACCAGGCGGCCTCCGTTCACTACGGCCCGGTAGACGGCCTGCCTGATCCACCAGACGGCATACGTGCTGAAGCGGCAGCCGCGTGCGGGGTCGAAGCTCTCTACCGCGCGCAACAGGCCGATATTGCCCTCCTGCACCAGGTCGATGAGGTCGAGCCCACCCCCCGTGTAGCGCCGCGCTACCGCCACGACGAGGCGCAAGTTCGCCTCGGCCAGCAGACGCTCGGCCCGGTAGCCGCGCGCGATCGTTTCCGCGTTGTCCTGCCATCCCTCCAATGCGCGCGCCGCGCGGCCGGCCTGGATCGCCGCGCCCAGGGCGCGCTCTTGCGCCGCGTCGAGCAGCGGCGCCTGCCCGATGCCACGCAGATAGACGGCGACGCTATCATCCCCGCTCGTTCCCTAGGAATTGGACGTCATAGCGACGGCGGTGAACGTGTCCACGGTCTCGGCAATCTCGTCACTTAGCATTGCTACCATGATAAACCCCTCCTCGTGCTACGCCTTGGTATGCCTACCGGCCGGCGGCGTCCGCGCCGCGGCGCGGCGAATCGCCGCCGTCAGCGCCTCGGCCCCCTCACTTTTACCCACGAACGCCGCCGCCCCCGCGTCCAGCGCCCGCTGGCGCGTCGCGGCGTCATCATAGAAGGTGAGGATCACTACCGCGCTCGCTGGAGTGAGTTCGCGTAGCGCCGCGCAGACCGCGATCCCGCCCATCCCCGGCATCTCCGCGTCCATCACCACCACGTCGGGGCGCAGCGCCGCCGTCAGCGCCAGCGCGGGGCCGCCGTCGTCCGCCTCCGCGATGACCGACCAATCGGTCTCCAGCGCGAGTTGCATCCGCAATCCCTGGCGCACGGCCGGTTGGTCGTCGACCAGCAGGATTCTGATCATCGTCCCCTCATCGATCTGACCTTACCCTCTAGTAAACACGGCGGCGCTGCGTTGACGCATCAAACGAAGGACTGATCCCGTATCCGTCGAAAGGCGGAGGCACGCTCTCCGCCTTTCGACGGATACGGATAGGGTTCCCCCGCGTGGTTGTGGTAGAATGGCAAGCAACGACGAGCCAGGACAGGGTGAGTGGTATATAAGGCGGAGTATAGATGACGATCCGCATTTTGATCGCCGACGACCACAGCGTGGTACGCCAGGGATTGCGCATGTTCTTGGCGCTCGACCCTGACCTGGAGGTGGTGGGCGAGGCCGCCGACGGCGCGGAAGCGCTGCGGCTGGCGCGGCGCCTCCAGCCCGATGTCGTGCTGATGGACCTCCTGATGCCGGTGATGGACGGCATCGCCGCGACGGCCGCGATCCGGCGCGAGACGCACGAGATCGAGGTGCTCGCGCTCACTAGCGTGCTCGAAGACGCCGCGGTGACCGGCGCGGTCCGCGCGGGCGCCATCGGCTACCTGCTCAAGGATACGCAGGCCGACGAGCTGTGCCGGGCGATCAAGGCGGCGGCGGCCGGGCAGGTACAACTCTCGCCACAGGCCGCCGCGCGGCTGATGCGTGAGGTGCGCGCGCCGGAGAGCCCTGAGTCGCTGACCGAGCGCGAGATCGAGGTCCTGCGCTTGCTCGCGCGGGGCAAGGCCAACAAAGAGATCGGGGCCGCCCTGTACATTGGCGAGAAAACGGTGAAGACCCATGTGAGCAACATCCTGTCCAAGTTGGGCGTGCAGAGCCGCACACAGGCCGCGCTCTACGCTGTCCAACTCGGGTTGGTCTCCCCTGAGCGTATCGGTGAGGAGTGAGACACGATGCAAGCCACGCGCACGCCCCTGCTCTCGTCGCTGCGCTGGCGGCTCTCGGCGGCGATCAGCGGTGTCGTGGCGCTTTGCGTGGCCGTCTGCGTGGTCGTCGCGGTCATTTTTCTGCGCCAGGCGCTGACCATGCGCGCCGAGCTCGACCTGCAACGCACCCTCGCCGGCGTGTCCGGCTATATGACCTCCCAGGGCGACGACCTGCAGGGCGCCGCCGAGCTGGTCGCGGCCGATCCCGCGGTCGCCGCCGCCGCCAAGAGCGGCGACAAGCAGGCGCTACTGGATCGTCTCGGGCTGCTCTACACCAGCCTTAACGTCAACGTGCTCGACGTGATCGACGGGCATGGCCGCGTGCTGCTGTACCTGGGGGACCCGACGGGGGTGTATAACATGAATGCTCCCCTGGTCTACGGCGGCGTCGGACGCACCGCGCCCAGTGTGCGCGCCGCGCTCGCGGGCCAGAAGCCGCCGCCGGCCCTCGATACCGATATGCATCCGGGCGCGGCGGCCGGCGGGTACGCGCTGCGCGCCACCGTGCCGCTGTACGACGGCGCGCGGGTCATCGGCGCCGTGGTCGTGGGCCGCCAGTTCGACAGCGGCTATGCGAGCCGGATCGGTAACGCGCTCAACGCCACCGTGAACCTAATCGCGGGGACGCAACGCACCGGCACGACGCTCCTCGACCACAATGGGCTGCCGGTCATAGGACCCGCGTCGCCGGCGGTCCTGGCGCGCGTCGGCGGCGACAACCCGGGGATTATTCATAGTAAGGAGGACGGGCGCGATGTCCTCTCCGGCCTGACGCCGCTGCCCGCGGCCGCCGGCCCGCCGGTGGCGGCGGTCGAGGTCGTCAGCCGTCTTAACCCGCTCTACGATGTGGTCACGCAGCTCTCGCTCCTGCTGCTGGCGTTGGGCGCCGCCGTGGCCGTGGCCGGCTCGGCGTTGGCGTTCGGCATCGGCCGCCGGCTCACGGCGCGCTTGCTGGAGTTGGAGGTCGCCGCCGCGTACGTGGCGACGCAGGCTGGCGCGGAATCGGCGCACGGCGAGGCGACATCCCTGGGTGACGTGCACGCCGCGGTGGCGACGCCCCTTGGCGAATTGCACGCCGCAGTAGCGGCGCCCTTTGACGACTCGCACTCCGCGGTGGTGCATGGCGACGACGAGGTGGCCTCACTGGCCCGCTCGTTCGGGGCCATGATGCGGGCGCTCGACGAACGCATGGACGCCAACGCACGCCTCTACACGGCCGCGCGCGCGCGTGTGCGCGAGTTGAGCGGCCTGGCCGAGATCGCGCGCCTGCTCACGGCCGCGTCCCCGCTGCAGCAGACGCTCGACGAGCTCGGCGCGCACGTCTGTCGCCTGGTCGGCGGCGCGGCAGTGGCGATCGTGCTGCACGGAGAGGACGCGACGCCGAACGTCTACGGCGGGACCGGCCTGCCTGAGGACTACGCCGCGATCACCAACGCCGCGATGGCTACGGCGGCGGGTAGCGGTTTCAGGACCATTCCAGAGATAGCGCTCAGGAGCGGGGAGACCGCCTGGCGCCGCGTCGCCGACATACCGGATAGTGATGAGGCGCTGCGCGCGTTCGCCCAGGGCGCGGGCTGGGGTGGGACCATGGCGGCGCCGCTGCGGCTGCGCGATCGTACGATCGGCGCCCTGGCCTGCTACACAGCGACCGACGCGCCGCCCTCCGCCTCGGACCTGAGTCTGCTGACGACCATCGCCGACCAGGTCGCGGTGGTGGTGGAGAACGCGCGGCTGCAGGTGCGGGCGCGCGACCTGGCGGCGCTCGAAGAGCGCCAGCGGCTGGCGCGCGAGTTGCACGACTCGGTCTCGCAGGCCCTCTACGGCATCGCCCTGGGCGCCCGCACCGCCCGTACCCTGCTCGACCGCGACCCCGCGTAGGCCGCCGCGCCCCTGGACTACGTGCTCCAACTAGCGGGGGCTGGCATGGCGGAAATGCGCGCCCTCATCTTCGAGTTGCGGCCCGAGTCCCTGGAGTCCGAGGGCCTCGTCGCCGCGATAGCGAAACAAGCGGCGTCCATGCGGGCCCGCTATGGCATCGTGGTCGACGCGGTGACGGGCGAGGAGCCGGAGGCGCCGTACCCGGTGAAAGAGGCGCTGTACCGCATCGCGCAGGAGGCGCTGCACAACACGGTGAAGCACGCGCGCGCCCGGCGGGTGGAGGTGCGCCTGCATAGGAACGCGGCGGGGCTGGCGCTGGAGGTGTGCGACGACGGCGTGGGCTTCGAACCGGACGACGCGTTTCCGGGGCGTCTGGGACTGCACACGATGCGCGAACGGGCGGTTCGGCTGTCTGGGACGCTGGACGTCGCGAGCGCGGTGGGCGACGGCACGCGCGTCCGCGTGAAGATCCCGTGTTAGAGTGTTGAGTGTTGAGTGTTTAGTTCTAGACACTCAACACTCGTCACTTCAACAAAGGATTGATCTCGTCGCAGGCCGCCTGCGTGGCATGGGCCACCGTATCCTTGTTCAGCCACAGCTTGGACAGGGCGCCGTTATCCAGCGCGCTCTGCACGCGCTGCATGTTTACCACGTAGTGGGGGATGCGGGTGTACGCGAGCGCCGCGATGGAGATCGTGTCGGCTTGCTTGTCCGGCGAGATGAAGGGCGCGTTGGAGTGCAAAACAGGCTCGTAGGCCGGGAGGTCAATACCGACCCGGGCGATAGCGATCTGCCCTGGTCCCTGTGAGATGGCCTTGCCGATCTGGTAGCCCAGGTCGCGCCGCGGCGTGCCCGACCAGACGCCGATGCCGGCGTAGCCGGGATAGGCGTAGCGGTGTTTGCCGTCCAGGGCCAAGGGCGGTAACTGGACGCCCCAGCGGAAGGCTGGCGTCGACCCGCCGAGCAGCGGGGCATAGAGATAGAACCAGCGCTGCGCGCCCAGGACCATCGCCACCTTGCCCTTGGTGAAGAGAGCGCCCGACCAACCGCCGTTGGCCGTGATATCCGCGGCTACCGGCTGCACATGGTATTTGTAGGTCAGGTCCACCACCCACTGAAACGCCCGCCGCGCCGCGGGACTGGTCAGCGTGCACCCGGTACCGGCGCTATTGATGTAATCGGCGCCGAAGCTCCACAAGAAATCGAAAAAACTTGGTTTGTCGTTGGCGCCGGGTCCATCGTGTAGCATCAGCCCCCAGTGGTCCTTGGTGGTCAACCGTCTTGCCGCGTTGAGCATGTCGTTGAGCGTCCAGTGGGCCGAGGGGTAGGCCACATGCATCTGGTCGAAGATGTCTTTGTTGTAGTAGAGCACCGTCGCGGAGAAGCCGCGCGGCAAGCCGTACAGATGACCATGGTACGTCAGCCCTTGCAGCGCCTGAGGCACGTAGTCCTTGCGGTGGAAGGCGGGGTCCTTGGCGACGTAGGGATCGAGGTTCAGCAAGATGCCTTTGGAGGCCAGGTAGGGTATCCACCAGTCGGGCGCGTAGAAGAGATCCGGCCCATCATGGGCGGCGATACGGACGAGTAGTCCGGCCTCGTAGTCGCCCTGCGCGTCGATGTTCCTGATGGAAACGTTGAGCTTCTGGGCCACCTGTTGTGTGGCAACCACGTTGGTGTTGTACTCAGTCGTGCCGCCCCAAAAGTAGAAGGTCATGGTGGCCTGCGACGCGTGTAGGCGGCGCGCGCCGGTAAAGCCGGATGAGCCGGCAATCAGCAGCGCCAGCGCTATGGCTGCATACACCCTCTTCACGACGGTCCCCCTTCGTGCTCGGCCCGTGTGGCGCGGAAAGTTTTGTCTCGAGCCTTTACGCAAGCATACCGCAATCAGCGGCGATAGTAAAGCACGCGCGGCGCCTCGTTGCCTCGTGTTATGTCGCTGTTTACGATGCGCCACGCGATCGTGAAAGCGGACGGAGGACACGCTATCTCAGCACTATGACGGAGATGGCGCCTCCGCCATTCGCCCGATACCGCCCCCGACACGTCGGCACATACTAAAATCGTGGACGGCAACGTTTATCAAGTAGACGCATTCACACGTCTATCAGGTAGTCGGTCCAATCGAGGAGGTACCATGCGCGATCTCACATTCACTCGTGTCGGTTCACCGTTGACCCTCGCCGCCGCGGCCTTCGTGGTCGCCGGCGCCAGCGGCGGCTTCGCCTACGCCGCCCATCACCCCAGCAGGCTATCGAGTCCGGCTCCTACCAGCGCGCGGACCTACGACGTCACCGCCGGCTATGGCGACGACGACTACGCCGCCAACGCCTTCACTCCTGAGATCGTCAAGGTCTACGTGGGCGACACCGTCCGTTGGCACGCCGGCGGCCTGCTCGAGCCCCACGACGTCGCTTTCGGTTCGGTTGCCGCCCTGACAGCCCTCGCCGCGCAGTTGCAGGTCGTTACGCCTCAGAAGAATGGGCCGCCGCTGGTCACGGTCGGCCCACAGTTCGCTTTCCCCTCGTCGCGCACGACCTACGACGGGACCGGCGTCGCCCACTCTGGCTTCCTACGGAAGGGCGCCGGCCCCATGTCGACCTGGAGCCTGACCTTCACTAAACCGGGGACCTATCGCTACTATTGCCTCTTCCACACCGATCCGGCCGCACTAGCCACAAGCATGAGCGGTGTGGTCGAGGTGGTGTCCCGACCGGCGGCGGCCCATGTCTATCACATCACGGGCGGCTACGATAACGGCACGCCGCGTGAGGTCACCGACGCCTTCTTCCCGGAGGACCTGACTATCCACGCGGGCGACACCGTCGTTTGGTCGCCGGGCGGCTTTCACACGGTAGCCTTTGGGTCGCCGGCCCTGATCGCCCAATTGCGTCACAGCTTCATCACGGCGGTCCCTCATCAGAGTGGCCCGCCCACGCTTGTCTACAATCCGCGGGTCATCTTCCCATCCGGCGGCGCGATCTACGACGGGACGGGCTTCGTCAACTCGGGCCTGCTCATCGCGCCCAAGCCGCACGCTTTTTCGCTGACCTTCACCAAACCTGGTGTCTACACGTACGGCTGCCTGGTCCACCATGGGATGGATGGGGTCATCACGGTGCTGCCGGCCGGGCAGTAAATAGTCGTGAGTCAACAGTCGTGAGTCGTGAGTCGTGAGTCAAGCGTTGCGCATTGTATGGACGATGGGCATTTGTTCGCCTATGTAATGGTCGATAGCTCATCCGACTCACGACTTCCGACTTCCGACTCACGACTTCCGATTGGGAGGGTTCTTGATGATACACGCGGCGCATTATCATATTGCACGGAAGCGCACGGCGCCTCTATGGGCGCTGGCCGGGGCGCTGCTGGTTCTCGGGACCGTGTGCGCTGGCCTGCGGATCGTGGCGTCGCGGCATGCGGTCGCGGCGACCGTACAGCCAGGGATCATGGCCGGACTCGTCGTGCGCGGCCACCACCAGGCTGTCGCCGCGACGTTGGATGGGGGGATGCGGATACACGGCGCGCTGTACCCCGCGTTGCCCGGCGTCAACGCGCTGGATCTGACGTTACGTGGGGCGGCGCGGGGGGTGGACGCGGTAGGTCCGGGCACGCTGGAGTTGAACGTGGTGATGCCCGGTATGGCGATGCGGCCGGTGCGCGTGACGCTGCGGGGACGGAACGGCCGCTATTGGGGTAACCTCGCCCTGCCTATGTTCGGGAGATATGTAGCGCGCGTCGTTCTCGTCACGCCACGGGGACATTGGCGCGGGACAATGAACCTTGCCGTTCCCCTGACCTTATCGCCATAGGGCGAACGTGCATGTCGAGGCTCGTTAACACGGAAGAAAGTACCTTCGTCCTATACCCTACACGCGGGATCCTGTACTACCGTGAACCTTAGTAGATCAGCACGCCGTTTCCGCGACCTTTCGCGACAGTATCCATGGAGAAAGTACGATGGCGCCAACCTCCGTCAATATCCTGTTCGTCCTTCGTCATGCGCGACAGCCGGTCGTCGGGGCGTGGGCATGACGGCGCTGACCGTGCTGCTCGTCGAGGACGACCTGCTACAGCCGCGGCTCATGCATGACCTCCTGGCCGCCGCCGCCGCGCCGAGTTTCGCGGTCGAGCACGTCACGCGGCTCGGCGCGGCGCTCAACCGCGCGCGCCTGGGCGGTATCGACGTGATCCTGCTCGACCTCTCGCTGCCCGATGAGCAGGGGTTGACAGGCGTCAAGCGCCTGCGCGCCGCCGTGCCCCATGTGCCCATCGTCGTCATGAGTGGGAACGCCGACGAGTTGCTCGCGATCAAAGGCGTGCGCGAGGGGGCGCAGAACTATTTGGTCAAGGGCACGGTGGACGGAGATCTGTTGGCGCGCACGCTGCACTATGCCATCGAGCGGCAGCGCGTGGAGGACGATCTGGCCTACCTGGCCTACCACGACTCGCTCACCAGACTGCCCAACCGGGCGCTCTTCGCCGACCGGCTGGCTCATACCCTCGCCCAGGCAGGTCGCTACGGCCAGCGCGTGGCCCTATTGTTCCTCGACCTGGACGGGTTCAAGCAAGTCAACGACGTGCTGGACCACGAAGCGGGCGACGAACTCCTGCGCGAGGTAGGGCGGCGGCTGGCGCGCTGCACGCGCGAGAGCGACACAGTGGCGCGGCTGTCCGGCGACGAGTTTACGGTCATCTTGCCCGATATCGGGGCGCGCGAGGCCGCGGCGGTGGTGGCGCGCAAGATCATCGAGGCTATCGGCGCGCGGATACCCGTGAAGGGAAGCGGACGTGAAGCCATGGTCACGGCGAACATCGGCGTCAGCGTTTACCCGGACGACAGCCACGCCGCCGCCGTGCTGATCCGCGCGGCCGATGACGCCATGTATCGCTCTAAGCGCGAGGGCAAGAACACCTACACGTTCGCCTCCGAGCCGGAGCCGGAGTTCGATAGCGAGCCTGAAGATGCCGGCAACGTTGTCGCGCTGCCCATTAGAAGACGTGAATAGGCGTGTTGCGCGGAGGGGTATAGACGTGCGTTACGCCGCGATAAGCATCCTTTTGATCATCAGCGCGTGGGCGTTTTGGGCTGTGGTAAGTCATGTCGTGGGCGGTTTGGTCCTCCACAATAGTCCTGGGACTATCGCCGGCCATATCCTGGTTTACGGCGCAATCGGTAGCGGCGCCATCGCGGCCCTCAACCGATTGCGCACGCCGAAAGTATCGCGCTAGCGCACAAGCGGGGGCGCCCTTCAACCCCGTCCATGAGAAGTCACGGTCGCGGTGATACACTCCACGTATCAGGACCAGACGGATCTATCAGCGGAGGGATGATGAGCCATGGCTATGCGCGCCTACAGGACAGCCGCCACGACGCCGGAGCTAGCGGCGGCATTCGCGCCGGCCGACGTCGACCTCTCCTCGTTCCCCACGAGCGACGGTAAGCCCATGGCCGAGAACTTCATCAACCAAATCCAGATGATCGGCCTACAATACGCGCTACGCCAGCTGCTGGAGAGGCAAGGCCAGACGCGCGCCGCTATCGGGGGTAACCAATTTCTCTACTACAACCCCTATAATAAGCGCGACAACCTCTCGCCCGACGTCTATGCCGCCCTCGACGTGGAGCCGGGCAGCCGCGACGCATGGTTCACCTGGAAGGAGGGCAAGGCGCCGGACATCGTGTTCGAGATTGCCTCTCCAAGCACATGGCGGCAAGATGTGAGCACGGCGCCGCGCGGCAAGCTGACCCTCTACGGGCAGTTGGGCGTGCGCGAGTACTACGTGTACAACCCCACAGCCCTGGCGCCCCCGCATCTGCGCGCCTTCGTGCGGCGCGATGAGGGCGCGGCCCTGGAGGAGGCGCGGCTGCTCCCAAATGGGGGCGTGTGGAGCGTGTTGCTGGGGGCGGAATTGCGGCCGGCGTGGGCGTCGGGGACCGCGTGGGAATCGGCGGGGACCTACCTACGGGTGATCGACCCGGTGACCGGCGCGCCGATTCGTGTGGGCGACGAAGTGCGGCAAGACTATCAAGCCGCGCGGGAGCAGGTCGCCGCGCTCCAAGGGGACAACCAAGCCGCGCGGGAGCAGGTCGCCGCGCTCCAAGGGGACAACCAAGCCGCGCGGGAGCAGGTCCAAGCCGCGCGCGAGCAAGTCCAAGCCGCGCGGGAGCAGGTCGCCGCGCTCCAAGGGGACAACCAAGCCGCGCGGGAGCAGGTCGCCGCGCTCCAAGAGCGGGTGAGCGAGGTCGAGCAAACGTCACGGGAGCAGCTGAGCGAGGTCGAGCAATCGCTCCTGGAGCGCCTGACCAGGATCGAGCGGACGTTCGAGGAGCGGCTGACCGCGTCCGAGCGGGCGCGCCTGGACGCCGAAGATCGCGCGCGGTAGGCGGTAGAGTGAGGCGCTTGTCGCCGCTTACAAGCGGTCTCCTTTTTTGCGGCGGGCGCGCAGGCGCGCCCGCACCCGCTGCCACAGGGCTCGGGCGCCGGCGGCGTGCTCCTCATCGAAGGGGCGCCGGCTGTAGCGCGCCTCCAGGAAGAGGTCGGTCAGGTCCGTGAGGTCGGGGTCGAGATCGGGCAGTTCCCGGCGCAACTGGCGCGAGTACTCCGAGGCGGTCTGCCCTGTGCGGCGCGGCAGCCCCAGCCGCCGCGCGCGTTCTTCGATAGACAGGTAGAGGTAGGCGACGCGTTCGCGTGGACCTAGCCGGCGCAGCGGTGTGTGGCGCATGCGCCGGTTGAGGGAGCCCACGCGCGCCCGGCCCAACGGGGTCAACTGTCGCACGGCCAATGCCACGCCGGCCGCGCCGCGCCGCAGCAGGCCGAACGCCCGCCGCGCCAGACGCCCGCACAGGGCCAGCGCCCGCGTCATCAGGCGTCCGACCATGCCGAGCGCCGGCACGCGCCCT
>JAABUO010008036.1_pt1 | contig 11963 bp, 14 predicted proteins | sample 5559291 | NCBI WGS metagenome assembly JAABUO01 (sample SAMN10711878, study PRJNA513372) | rock metagenome | isolation source: Antarctica rocks | place: Antarctica: Victoria Land, Finger Mt sud | reverse complement strand
CGACATCATCACCGAGGGCATCCGCCGCCTCGCGGATGTCATCATCCGATCAAAGACATAGAAGAAGATTGATTACGTCATTTCGGCAAATTGACGAATCGGCAATCTGACCGTATTCTTCCTCCATGACGCGACTGATAAGGAGCAAATGATATGATGAAGACCGTGATTTCGATGAATGCCCAAGGGCGGCTGACTGTGCCGGCCGAAGCGCGGAAAGCGCTCCATGTCGAAGGCGAAACGCCGTTCGAACTCGAAGTGACGGAGCACGAGATTATTCTCCGGCCTGCACTCGTCATTCCGCGTGACGATGCCTGGGCCTATACTCCAGAGCATCTCGCGCGGGTGGAAAGGGCGCTCGCGGAAGGCCGCGCCGGTCTCGCCGTTCAGATGTCCAGGCGCGAACTCGAGCAGTTTATCGCTGACCGGACCAATGACGAGTAATCCGATCTACCAGACGCTGGAGTTGACGCCGACTTTCCTGAATGACCTTATCACGTCGGACTTTACCGCTTCCGATCGTCGGCGGTTTCTTCGTGCCTTGGACCTTCTTGACGCAAACGAACGGCATCCGTCGTTACGGCTTCATGCGCTAAAGGGAAAAATGGAAGGGACGTGGTCCGTTTCCGTCTCCGACGAACTGAGAATGACATTCGTTCGCCTCGACGGGGGACGAAAGCGTATGCTCTCGTGCAGCCGACACTATCAACGCTAGCGCCCGTGCTATACTCCGCGTACGGCAACGACGGCGGGCGGCGCGGGGGAAGCGATGGAGAATACCCTTTATTTCGGGGACAATCTCAGCGTCCTGAAGGGACACGACGGGCAGGGGCAGCCCTATTTTCCCGACGCCTGCGTTGACCTCATTTATCTCGACCCGCCGTTCAACTCGAACCGTTACGACAATGTCCTCACAGAGACGACATACCGCGATTCGTCACGGCGGTTCCCCACGATCGGAGGCGACGATGACCGCGAGGATTTCAACGATCCATGAACTCGATTCTGTCGAGATTTTGGTTGGTTTGCCGGACGTGCCCCTGGAAGATCCCGAGGCGGGCGATGCTCCGCTGCATACGGGAAATCGCGGCGTGGTCGTCTTCGTTTATGACGACGGACGAGCGTTTGCAGGCGAGCTCTTCCGGGGTGAAGAAACAGTTGCCATTGCAGATGTGACACCTAACCAGATACGTCTCATGGAATCACACGCGCCGACTTCGGACAAGAAAGAAGTACTATCCGGTATGTTCCATTCATAGATGAGAGGGCGCACGCAATCATCTGCTCTAACTAAATACGTTTCACTTGAGAGTCGCTGGCATCCGAAGCATGTTACGGACGATCATCAACCGCTTACCTGCCGGGCTGCAATGTGCGCAGAGAGTACGTACTGGCAAGCGTCGCAGGAGCAGGTCGCAGGGGTGACGGAGGGTGGCGAATTAGTTGGAGCTGATGGCACGCAATGTGCCCCTACACTCCCCCTCTCCTTTGCTTTGAAGCAAAGGAGAGGGGGCCAGGGGGTGAGGTTTCATGGCAACACACCGTTTCCAACCGACGACGTACTACAACACAATCGGCTCACACGAACCGGCGCTCCGCGTCGCGGATGGCGACACCGTCATCACCACAACGGCGGACGCGGGCGGTTGGGACATGCAAATGGAACGGGTCGCGCCGCGCGGCAATCCGCAATCGGGGCCGTTCTATGTCGCGGGCGCGGAACCGGGCGACACACTCGTCGTTGACATCGTCCGCCTGACGCCGAACCGCGATACGGGCTGGACCGCGAGCGTAATCGCCGGGAATGTCCTCGATCCGGAGGATGTCCGCCATTTACCCGCGTCGCAACAAACGACGTGGCGGATTGACCGCGCCAACCGCACAGTCGCGCTTGCCGAACCGCCGGAAGCGCTGCGCGATCTCGTCCTGCCGCTCGTGCCGATGGTCGGCTGCTTCGGCGTCGCGCCCGCCGGTGGCGAGGCAATCTCCACCGCGACCAGCGCCAAACACGGCGGCAATATGGATTATCGTGGCTTCACTGAGGGCGTGACGGTTTACTTCCCCGTTGCCGTCCCCGGCGCGCTCTTCCACATCGGGGACGGCCACGCGCTGCAAGGCGACGGCGAGATCGTCGGCACCGGCATCGAGACCTCGTTCGAGATGGAAGTCGTGCTGCGCGTTCTGAAGGGCAAAAACATCACCTGGCCGCGCGGCGAGAACGCGGAGTACATCTTCACCGTCGGCAACGCCCGCCCGCTCGATCAGGCGGTGCAGCACGCGACAAGCGAAATGCTCCGCTGGCTCGGCGAAGAGTACGGCCTCGATGCCACCGCCGCCAGCCTCCTGATGGGCCAGACCGTCGAGTACGACCTCGGTAACATCTTCGACCCCGCGTACACAATGGTCTGCAAAATGCCCAAACGCTGGCTGAACCGGAAATCCTAACCACGAATCTGCCCAGAGGGCGCCCGGAAGAGCACGAAGGGGATAGGAGGAACAAAGATTCTTTCCCCTTTTCTCTCGTGTTCCTTCGTGCTCTTCGTGTCTTCGTGGTTCAAACAGTCCCTATGGTAGATGACCGCAGTAGGCGGGTGTATCATCGGAGAGGAGGTACAGATGTTTGCGATGGTCTTTGATGCTCCCGGTCAGCCACTCCGTCCGGCGGAGGTTCCGACGCCGACGCCCGCGCCGGATCAAGTGCTGATCCGCATCAGCGCCTGCGGCATCTGCCGGACGGACCTGCATATCTTCGCGGGCGAGCTCGCCAATCCGAAACTGCCACTCATCCCCGGCCATCAGATCGTCGGGACGGTCGAGGCAACCGGCGCGCGCGTGACGCGATTTGCGGCGGGCGACCGCGTTGGTGTGCCGTGGCTCGGCTGGACGGACGGCACATGCCCATACTGTCGCACGGGCCGCGAAAACCTCTGCGATAACGCGCGCTTCACCGGCTACGAGATAGACGGCGGCTACGCGGAATATACCGTCGCCGACGAGCGGTATTGCTTCCCGATCCCCGCCGGGTATCCCGATACGCAGGCCGCGCCGCTCCTTTGCGCCGGGCTGATCGGCTACCGCGCCTATACGATGGCAGGCGACGCGAAGCGGCTCGGTTTCTACGGCTTCGGCAACGCGGCGCACATTCTCGTGCAAGTCGCGCGGCATCAGGGGCGGGAGGTGTTCGCCTTCACGCGACCGGGTGATACGGAGGGGCAACAATCCGCCCGCGCGCTCGGCGCGGTTTGGGCGGGTGGCTCGGACAGCGCACCGCCGGAAAAACTGGATGCGGCGATCCTCTTTGCCGCCGCTGGTGCACTGGTACCCGCCGCGCTGCGGGCGGTCGGCAAGGGCGGCAGCGTCATCTGCGCCGAGATTCACATGAGCGCTATCCCGTCGTTTCCGTACGACATTCTCTGGGAGGAGCGCGTCGTTCGCTCCGTGGCGAATCTCACCCGTCGCGACGGTGAGGAATTCCTCGCCCTCGCCCCGACGATCCCCGTCCAAACGGATGTCCAAACATTCCCACTCCGCGCGGCGAACGAAGCGATTGCTGCCATTCGTGACGGGAAAATTCACGGCACGGCCGTCCTTGTACCGAACATGGATGCGCTATGATACCGCGCATTGTCCATCGTCTTTTCGCAAGGGGATTGTCGTGACGGCAGACCGGCCAGTCCTCATTTCCGTCATTCAGTATCAGGAGCAGATCACGGCGGGCGCCATGAGTATCACCGATCTGTTCGATGCGGCGTACCGGCTCGGCGCGGACGGCGTTGAACTGCGGCCGCAATTCTGGAAGGAGAAGGCGCGGGAACTGCCCGCCGCGCGCGAACGTGCGGCGCAACACGGCCTCCTCGTTACCTATGCGACGATGGGCAGGCTCTTCGACACCGACCCGGCATCGCTCAGGCAGGATATAGACGATGCCCGTTCGCTCGGCTCGCCGATCTTGCGCGTCTTTCCCGGCCCCGTTCCCGCCGATGATGACACCGCCGGATGGGAGGTCGGCCAGGTGATTGCCCGCTATGCGGAGACGCAGGGCATTACCCTCGCGCTGGAAAACTTCGTCGGCACGCCGGGCGGCACCCTTGATGAGATCGAGCGCGGATTGGCGCACATCCCGGCGCTGATGACGAATATAGACATCGGCAATTATCCCCGGCACAATCAGGACGTACCCGCCGCGATTCGCGCCATCGGCAACCGCGCGATTTCCGCGCATTTGAAAGACGCAGACGACGACCCGGCGAACGGGACAACCTATCTCGGGGGCGCATTATTGCCCCTACCGGCTATCCTCGATGCACTCGACCGCCTGTCCCAACGTATCCTCTTGATCTTCGAGTTCGGCGGCGGCGATGATCCCGATGATCGCATTAGGCGGAGCATCGCCTATCTTCGCGCACGGTAACGCCTGTGACGGAGCATATCGAGACGGATGTGGCAATCGTCGGCGGCGGGCCGGTAGGCCTGACACTCGCTATGGATCTCGCCGGGCGCGGCATCCGTGTGACGGTGATCGAGCAGCGCCGACGGGGGGAGCCGCCGAGCGTCAAATGCAATCATGTCGCCGCTCGTTCGATGGAACTCTTCCGGCGCCTCGGTGTCAGCGAGAAACTCCGGCACGCCGGGTTGCCAGCGGATTTTCCCAACGACGTCGCCTATCGCACAACGATGGTCGGGCGGGAGATGGCGCGCATCCCGATCCCCTGCCGCCGCGACCGCTACACCGCCACGGGCGGCCCGGATACCTGGTGGCCAACCCCGGAGCCACCGCACCGAATCAACCAGATATTCCTCGAACCGATCCTGTTCGCGCACGCGTCGGCGGCGCCCGGCGTCACGATCCGTAATCGGGTCCGATTCGACGGCCTCACGCAGAACGACGACGGGGTGACGGCGCAGGCGCACGCTCTCGATTCCGGCGAAGGTCTCTCTCTTTCTGCGCGCTATCTTGTCGGTTGTGATGGCGGGAAATCCGACGTTCGCCACGCGATTGGCGCGCGGCTCGCGGGCGATCCCGTCGTGCAGCGTGTCCAATCATCCTACATCCGCGCGCCGCAGTTGCTGCCTCTCCTGGGTGGAGCGCCGGCGTGGGGGAACATCTCGCTCAATCCCCGTCGCAGCGGCACGGTCTACGCCATTGACGGTTACGAGACCTGGCTCATCCACAACTACCTACGGGACGACGAACCAGACTTCGACGCGGTTGATCGCGATTGGGCGATCCGCGCGATCCTCGGCGTCGGCCCGGATTTTCCGTACGCGATACTCAGCGAGGAGGACTGGTTTGGTCGCCGCCTCGTCGCTGACCGCTTCCGGGAGCGGCGCGTCTTCCTCTGCGGCGACGCGGCACATATCTGGGTGCCATATGCGGGGTATGGCATGAACGCCGGTCTGGCGGATGCGGCGAATCTCAGTTGGCTGCTCGCCGCCCGTCTCAACGGATGGGGCGCGGCAGGTATCCTCGACGCCTACGAGCGCGAGCGTCAGCCGATCACCGAACAGGTGTCACGCTTCGCGATGGATCATGCGCACGCGATGGCGAAGCAGCGCCGCAGTGTCCCGGCAGCGATCGAAGAAGAGAGTCCCGCTGGCGAAGCGGCGCGCGCGGCGGTCGGGCAGGCAGCATACGATCTCAACGTCCAGCAATACTGCTGCGCGGGGCTGAATTTCGGCTACTACTATGACACGTCGCCGATCATCGCCTACGACGGCGCGCCGCATCCACCCTACTCGATGGGCGATTTCACACCGTCAACAGTCCCCGGCTGTCGCGCGCCACATCTCTGGCTGGATGATGGGCGGTCGCTCTATGATGCGCTCGGCCCGGAATATACCCTGCTGCGCCTCGATCCGACGGTCGCTGTTGACGGCTTGCTGGATGCCGCCGCTAATCGTCGCCTCCCTCTCCAACTGCTCGACATCGTGGCTGGTGAGGCGGCTGCTGTGTACGACACCCGACTTACCCTCACGCGGCCCGATCAGCATGTGGCTTGGCGGGGTGACGTACAGCCAGCCGACCCACTCTCCCTGATTGACCGCGTGCGCGGCGCCACGATAGCGTGAGACGCACTAGCGTCCGCCCCACGCGCTCGGCGCGTGACCGACATTCGCGCGCTGATCGCGCCCGCCCGCATAATCGCCTCGGTCGTCCATCGCAGCGCTATGCTCGCGCACAACATGCGCAGGCGCCGCAGCGATGAAGCGATCGAGGATCGCGGCAATCACCACGACATCGAGACTCTGGCCGATCACTGGCACCCAGCCCGGCACGTCGAGCGGCGAGAGGACGAGCGCGATTGCGCCGATCGTCATCGCCTTATTGGCGGTCGGCACGCGCGGATCGCGCACGAGCCGGAGAGAGAGGCGCACCAGTTGGGGCAGCCGCTTCAGGCTGCGAAAAAGCAAGAACCGTTTCATAATTATTCTCCTTCGTGCAATTAGCCCCGGCTTCGATGGGTAGCGCCGAGAGCCGTCACTATCGGTAATGCAGGAAGGGTGCCAACCAGCCGCTCCGCTAATTTCCCTGTGGTGGCGGGCTTTAGCCTGCCACAGCAAAGACAGGCGGGCTAAAGCTCGCCACCACCAGTTGATTTCATAGGATTAATACTACGAGAATCGCCCTAATCCGCCGCCCGTGCGCCTTTGGAGATGATCGGCGTGTCGCGGCGAACTTCGTAGATGTCGCGGATCTGCTCGAATCGCTGGAGGATGCGACTGAGGGATTCGACGCCCGCCACTTCGACCGTCAGGCGCATCGTCACGGTGCGGTCGGGGTGCGTGTAGCTGTTGATCGAGAGCAGATTGATTTTCTCGTCTGCCGCGACGCTGGAGACATCGCGCATCAGGCCGACGCGATCCCACGCCTCCATGCGTACGCCGACCGGATACGCCTCCGTCTGCGTATTACCCCACGAGACGGGCACGAGCCGTTCTTGCTCGGGTTCTTTGATGACATTCGGGCAGTCGGTACGGTGGACGGTAATGCCCTTGCCGCGCGTCACGTACCCGATGATCTGGTCGCCCGGCACGGGCTTGCAGCAGGTCGCGAGTCGGGTCAGCAAGTCACCGACACCCATCACCTCGATACCGGACGTGGCGCTCGCCGGGCGCGGTGCGGCCTCCGTCGGCGGCAGTGCGATCACCTGCTCAACTGGATTGAGCGCCGAGACTTGTTGGGCGATCTGTTGCGTCGAAACCGCACCATACCCAATAGCGGCGAGGAAGTCGTCGAGGCGGTTGTAGCGCGTAAACTGCTTGGCGATGTCTTCCAGTTTCATCTCGACGCCGAGCCGCTTCAGTTCCTTCTCCAGCATGTCCCGGCCCTGGGCGATGTTCTGGTCGCGCTGCTGACGGCGGAACCACTGGCGAATCTTCTCGCGCGCCTGCGCGGTATGGACGTAGCCGGACGACGCGAGCAGCCAGTCCCGACTCGGCCCAACCTTGGCGCGGGAGGTCATGATTTTGATCATCTCACCGTTTTGCAGTTGGTAGTCAAGCGGTACGAGCCGATCATTGACCATCGCGCCGACGCAGGTGTGGCCGACATCGGAGTGGATGCGATAGGCGAAATCCACCGGCGTCGAACCGGCCGGTAGTTCGATGATGTCCCCAGCGGGCGTGAAGACGTAGAGCATCTCCTGAAAGACATCGCTCTTCAGCGTCTCCAGGAAGGCTTGCGCGTCCACAACCTCGTCGCGCCAGTCCATCAGTTGCCGCAGCCACGCGACGCGCGCTTCCAGGCCGGCGTCGCGCTTACCGCCCTCCTTGTAGCGCCAGTGTGATGCGATGCCGTACTCGGCGGCGAGGTGCATCTCCTTCGTGCGGATCTGCACCTCGACCGGGCGGGCATCGAGCGCGCGGACAGCGGTATGGAGGGACTGGTACATGCTCTCCTTCGGGGAGGCGATATAGTCGTCGAACTCGCCGGGGATCGGCCGCCACATCGTGTGGATGATCCCCAGGGCAGCGTAGCAATCCTTCAGTTCCGGCACGATCACGCGAATGGCGATTGCGTCGTAGATCTCTTCAAGCGACCGGCGCTTTTGGTCCATCTTGCGCGCGATGGACCAGAGATGCTTGGCGCGGCCATAGACATCGGCCTGAATGCCTGCGGCGCCGAGCGCCTCTTTCAGCGTCTCGATCACCCGATTGATGTAGGCGGTGCGGTTGCCGCCCTGCGCTTCGAGCGAGGCATCAATGACGCGATAGCGATCCGGTTCGAGCGCTCTGAAGGCGAGGTCTTCCAACTCGCTCTTGATCTGCCAGATACCGAGGCGGTTGGCGAGCGGCGCGTAGATCTCCATCGTCTCCTGGGCGGTCGCCAGCTGCTTACCGCGCGGCATCGAGTCGAGTGTGCGCATGTTGTGGAGGCGATCGGCCAATTTAATCAGCACGACGCGCACATCATCCGCCATCGCAAGAAACATCTTCCGCAGGCTCTCCGCCCGCGCCACGTCCTCGCGGTCGGAGACCCACTCGATCCGCTTCAACTTCGTCACGCCATCCACCAACCGGGCGACTTTCTCCCCGAACTGTTTGCGGATGTCATCGAGCGTAATCGTTGTATCCTCGGGCACGTCGTGGAGTAAGGAGGCCGCAATCGTCTCCGCGTCCATTTGCATCTCGGCAAGAATCGTCGCGACCGCAACGGGATGCGTGATGTACGCCTCGCCCGACTTCCGATCCACGCCCGCGTGCGCGTCCGTCGCGACGGTGTACGCCCGCGTCACGAGAGAGAGATCGGAGACACCCATGCCCGCGCCTTGCAACTGCTCTTCGAGCGGCTGAAAGAAGGTCATATCAGTGGGTGGATGTGCCGAAGAAACGGCGGCGGTAGCGGTAGCCATCAGGGCGAATCACCTTTTCTCTTGCATGCGATGCAGACCGGGGTTAGGCTGGTTCCGTGCAGCCTTCCTCGAAAGTATAACACACGGCGATCCTCGCCTGTTCCCAGATTTTCATGAAGCGCGCGTTCGCGGCATACTTGACCGACGCGCGTACGTTCGGATACCGTACCGTCAGCGAGCAGGGACGGTCATTATAGCGATCACCATGATACGCTTCACCGTGCCGCGACCCGCTTGCGCCGCGAACATTCAGACGCGCGCGAGCGAAAGGGAACGAACGACATGCCGAATCACTGGATTCTCGTGGGATCACCGGACAATTTCGCGAAGAGCCGCGCCCTCGGCTGGACGGTGCAGGGCATCAAATCCCGCCACCGCAAGAAAGCCGAGCAGATGCACGCGGGCGACACCTTCATCTATTACCTAACTGGCGTGCAGGCGTTCGCCGGTATCGTCGAGGCAGCCTCCGACTACTGGGAAGACCACAACACGCCGATCTGGCAGAGCAAGGACCCGAAGAAGGCGACCGAGGATTATCCCTTCCGCATCTCGATTACGCCCCTGCTCATTCTCGATGAACCGGACTGGCTGCCCGCGATCACGGTCGTTCCTGCGATGGAATATCCGAAGCGATGGCCGGTCGAGCACTGGCATCTCGCCTTCCAGGGCAATGTCCACAAGATTTCCGACGCCGACCACGCGATCATCGCGGATGCCCTTGCCGCTCGCGTACCGGTCGGCGCCCGCCACTAATTACACGCCGGAGGAGTGAAGGGAGGCGCATTCGACATGCTTCCCTCGGCTTTTTCTATGACAACGGACACCACATATCTTGTCCACCTTTGTTTTGGATCGAACTGCACGCTCGCCGGGTCGCGGAAACTTCTGCATGTGCTGGAGGAAGAGATCGCCGCACTTGGCATCGCCGATCAGGTAACGGTCGTGCCGACGACGTGCCGCAACCGGTGCGATTGGGCGCCGTCCATGAATGTGTTGCCGGGAAACGTCCGCTACAATGATCTGGATGCCGATGCGATCCGCCGCATTGCCCGCGACCATCTCGCGGCAGGCGTGATCGTGGACGAATACGTCTTTCGCCCGCCGCCACCGCCCACGCCAACCCACGGCCGTCACGTTTTCACCTTCGATCCGAACGCCTTTTGTCCCAAGGACAAATAAAGAGACGGTTCGGAGTTCGGCGTTCGATGTTCGATGTTCGGAGAAATTTCATCGAACGCCGAACTCCCTACCCCTTCGCCCGTCGCCATATCACGTCGATTGTGGAACACCGATCCCGCCCGTGCAGGCTGATCCCTGCTCAGGCGTCTGCGGACCCTGGCGATAGGCGCGAATGAACTGATTCAGGCGAGGATCGTCCGGCGAATCCACCTTCAGTTGCTTCCCCCACGCCGACGCCACGACGGGCGCGGGCAGGCCGGGATAGGGGCTGACGAGCATGTACGTCTGCCCCACGGCCAGTTTCCGTACTGCGGCGATCTGATCGGCAGGCAAGTCCGGCCGGTAGGTGATCCAGACAGCGCCATGTTCGAGCGAGTGGACGCCGTTCTCATTCGCGATGGGGGTTGCATAGTAGCCGCAGTTTTGCCAGACGGCGTTGTGCGGGCCCCCGACCGGTGGCGTCTGCGGGTAGGTAACGGGCGTTGATGTGTGAGTACGGACCAGACCGCTGAAACTCTCCACACCCGCGATTGCGGGCATCGCGTTCCGCCGGTGGATAAGCAGTACCACGGCCACGGCAATCGCGATCGCGACGATCAGCGTCCCCGCGCCAATCGTCAGCCAGCGTCGTCGCTGCTCCCGGCGCGCACGCTCCCGCGCCGCCGCACCTTGCCGCCGCCGCTCCTGTCCTGCCCGCTGACCTTGTGACGTTTCCGGCATGCATTCACTCCTCTCATGGCGCACTCATTGTCGCAGTGTATCACTGCGTCAATCATGTGTGTCAGCGGCACAGCGGAGACGACGCGGGACACAATTCTCTCCGTCATCGCCGTCGGCGCCTGGCTCGACCGCGCCCTCGATTCCTCGTTTGACCGAATGATACACGCGGAAGCCTAATGCATTTCGCGCTACTCCGGCCGCGTTCGATACAGCGTGAGGTCAGCGGCTGTGATGCCGTCTGGTGGCATCAAGCGGTATTGTCGCTCGGAAGAAACGGCGACACCATTTTCGCTCTCCTCGAAGTCAAAGAGCGCAATGAGATCGGCGCCAACGAATTGTGCAGCAATCGGGCGGCAGATGAGCGAAGGGAATTTCGCGGCGCAGAGCGCAAAGTCCTGCTCAATCTGCACGATGCTCAGTTTATCATTCCCACCTTTTGCCTGAACCGGAAAGACGTACTGTGCGCCTCTCCGGTCAACGCCGACATAGATCTCGTCCGTTTCGACCTGACCGATGCCAGAAACCGCCGTACGCAGATGGCTCTGGAGCGAATAACAGGTTACGCCGGTAAAGATGTCGATCAATCGGTTATACCGGACCTTCGCTAGTCCTCCGCCACAGTGGTTGTGATGGGATAGAGACGTGCCAACGTCGTGCGTGCCTCCGCGACCCCGAATCGCCAATCCACCGTCGCTTTCGCCACGTTGCGCGCCGCTTCCCAACTCGCCACTTCTTCTCGTAGCGTCTCGATCGCCCCGATCCGCCGATCCAGACACTGCCGCGTCAAGACCGACCACTCGATCTCCATCTGATTGAGCCACGACCCGTGCTTCGGCGTGTAATGGAACTCCAACCGCTCCAGAATCCGCCGCGCTTCAGCGGGCGCAAACGCTTCGTACAACGCCGCGCCCGTGTGGGTGTTCAGATTGTCCAGCACGACCCGCACCACGTCCGCCTCCGGGTACCACTCATCAACCAGTGTCCGCATCATCGCCGCGAAGTCTTCCTTCGTGCGCCGCTCGGTGACAACGATCTGTCGCCGTCCGGCAGCGGGTTCGAAGCAGCCGAAGAGATTGCACGTCCCGCGCCGCACGTACTCGTAGTCGTCGCGCACCGGCACCCCCGGCTGGCGTGGCAGCGGCGCGCGCGTCATCGAGTAGTTGATAGGGCAACTCATCGAAGCAGACCCTCGGACGCGCAGGATCGTGCGGT
>JAABUO010008035.1_pt1 | contig 11964 bp, 12 predicted proteins | sample 5559291 | NCBI WGS metagenome assembly JAABUO01 (sample SAMN10711878, study PRJNA513372) | rock metagenome | isolation source: Antarctica rocks | place: Antarctica: Victoria Land, Finger Mt sud | reverse complement strand
TTCGACAATGAACTCATACTTGCTAGTGTTCGCAAACGAACAAGTGCGAGACGAACTGCGAAACCTTGTGCGATCACGGCTAGACAAAGTTAAATTGCTCGAACTGAACTATCAATCTGTCGAAAAAACGACGTTTCTGAAACTCTGTGTGAAAAAGTAAGACAGAAATATAGATTCAATCAGTGAATAATCAGCAGCAGAGTGTCTTTGCAGTAAATTGTTTCAAGACATTAGACTTAGAGTCAACAATAGCAGGCTTTCTGCAGAGTATATGCGTTGTCATTCGCAATTCTCAAGTCACTTTGAGACAGTCAAGTACACTACATGATCAAGCGAATGATCTGATTTTATGTATGAAGTCTTTGATAATCAGCTTTGATGATATGTGCGCTTGGTGAAATGCAACATGTAGTCTATAAGATCGTACTTTTCAAAGCTTAACATGATGTTTCTATCGTAGCAGGAAATACTAAAAAACACTGTCTTCTATATTTTCGTCGCCTAGATCGATGTCTCAATAGTTCAACAGAATCGATTTTGCATCTGCTCGAGCCTTCGATCTCTTCTTTAGAGCACAATCGAAGTCTGTCAGAGCGACTTTCATGTCTAAACGAAGCTTGATGACTTTCTTCAAAAACCTCATCTCAGTCGCACGAATGTCTTTGTGATATGCTAGCTTCTGTAGCAAGAAGTTGTTTGTCTTTGTGAGCTTCATCACTCGTTCTGATGATGTCATTGATTGATGTTTCTTAGATGTTTTGAGTCGGTGAGACAGCTTCTCATAAGACGAGATTGTTCCCTCATGTCGTGCAATCCGATCATTCAGAGCATCTATATTGTCTGCTCTGCCGAATTCAGAACGTTGACGAAAGAGTGAGTGAATCATCGCTTGCCGTTGCGCTATGATGTCTTGAAAAGTCACATGACGATCAGCAGTTTTCGTGCTTCTTGCGACTCGAAATGTCTCTGAACATCGTTCATGTCGACGATCAGCGCGAGCTGAAGAAGTTGCGTCGCTGTCTCGTGACTTGATCACGACGATATGAATTTTCGACATGTCGAGTGAAAGCATGATATCTATAGTCTTCGATGAGATGTTCATGTCAGATCACAGAGATCGCTCTGAATGAAGTGATATGACTGTCGTTTCTTCGCGAAGAGAACGAACGAAAGCAATTGTAAAAGAGAATGCAACGTACATTAAAATCACGGCTCACTTTCGAATGCTTGAGAGCATTCACTTGTAAATTTCGAATGAAAAGTCTAAAGTGAATGCTCGAAAGACTTATAAGACAGTTCTCGTCACATGATGAAGACTAATGAGTATTCATCGATCATGTCTAATCGATTGACGCTGATGAACGACGAGGTGCCGTTGATTCTGCCTGGTAAAGTAGCTCGCGAGCGTGCGACTAGAGAAATTGTCAAAAAGATTTCGACTCAAGCAAGCTCGCATCAAAAGCGAGATCTCGAACCAAAGCATCATGTGTCTGAGTCGAAATCGATGTCACTCAGTTCAAGCAAGCCGCATGCAGTGACAGCCAAAAATCACAATTTCACGCAGATCGTGCGCAGTAAAAGCAGAACATTCTATCATACATTTATGCCTCTAGATCAAGCTGACCCGACTGTAATCACTCGCGACAACATGAAAGATAGAACGTTTGTGACAATCAAACGCGTGAAAAGAGTCGATCGCGACCCTGTGTATAGAATATTGAATTTCACGAGCGATCATCTTGTCAACATCAAAGACATGTTTTTGAAAGGCGACGACGAGATTGTGATAGTTTACGAACAAATGAACGTCTCTTTAAGACATATCGTAGCAGTGATCGAAGATTCATTGTAGATTTTCGAGATCGCGACAATCTGCAAAGAAATAAGCGATTGTATAGAAGTCATTTGATGATTACTGATAAGAAGCTGACAGCTGATCGATGATCTCTTCTACATTCATGAAAAGCTTTCGCTTTATCATGACACACTCAGCTGCAGTAGCGTTCTTCTGAATCAAAACGAAAAGATCAAGATTGATAAATTTCATAGCGTTCGAGATCGAGCGAAAAGACTGACCATTTACCAGCTAACATAGCAGAGTCGATTCTCGAGCGAAAGATTTTCTCAGTCGAGAAAGGCCTGACCGACATAAAGCGCATCGAATTCATCATGATCGAACTCATGAAATCGACGACAAGTACTCTGAACCTCAGTTCAGCAGTTCTAAAGAAGTCGAAGAAGTGAAGAGACGAATTGAGTATCAAAGACTTTCTGATTGCAGCGCAACGTCATTTCTTGTCTCGATTGAAGACGATGAGTCTTTCAAGCACTCTTCGATGACGTGCATTAACATGAATACATCAGCATTCATTCTTGCCGCCTGAGTCTCACGAATCATGGCTTCAGCCTCATGTTTTCGCAGCAGTCAGAGCAGTCAATGTATCGTGAAACAAGCTCTCACTCTCGTAGAACAGACGTTATCTGCTTTTCATACAATGAAAAGAGCTGTTCGTAGAATGAGTCGAGAAAGATACTCGAAGCGATTGAGAAATCGCATGAGTCGTGACCATCGATCATATTCATGTAGGCGATCACATCGTGTTCTCGCTCTGTTCAATCAGTTCAATTAGCACAACTCTTTGAAAGAGATAGAAGAATTGCTCGTTTGATTGCTGACAATGATCACTGTACATTAGATTAACATTGATGTACGTGTGCTGTTGAAAAGTTATATGAATTTGTATAACAGCATACGACTAAATTGCTATTGTGAGATCGAATGTAGACAGCGATATGTCTATATGCTGCTTATTCAGATTTTCAAGAGATCTATGACCATTTATCTGCGAATCATAATCTCGTCATCAATCTCTTATCTCTAGATTTGTGAACTCGCAGCAGTATTCTGACTTCTCTCGCTCTTATCTAGTCGTTCTGAACGTCTTGCCTTTATCTTCACAGATTTGCGCCAAGTATGTGCCTTTCGCGAAGAGATCACGAGAATTGTGAATCATTCATTGATAATAAAGAGAATTTTTAGTTCTGAAGCGAAGAAATATTAATGATTCTGATGAAATGCTCGTCCTTTTTGACGTGAGTTTGGCGCGTCCTGTTTTGAGTAAGACGTTTCTCATTGACCGGCCCGTCGTCTTCGACGATCCCTTGATAAAATCTATAGCTATTATTCGTCATATCTCTACACGAATTCACGATCGTCTTCAAGTCATTGATACAAGATCTCGCACTATCATTCTCTTCTGATTACGTCCGAACACGCTTCCGAAACGAGATGCTTGTCGCGACAGTTAGCTCTGCAGATGTCGAAAGATGATTACAACTACATTTATTCGAAGAAGAAGAAACTCATTGATCAGCTGATGCACTACAAAGAAGTGAGACTTCTAACGTCATAAATCTCATTCTATCTTCTGTCTATCATGATCTATGCTCACAGAAATATAAGAGCAGCCTACGAGAAGAAGTTCTCTTTGTCGAAGAAGCGAAGAGCGAGTTGATCAAAGTACCTGCTTTGTGTGAGTGCGAGTCTCTTCGCTTCACTTCTGAATTTTCAGCTTCAGTTTTCGAGCCTCAACTTCGATGAATTCTCTATGACGCGATAGCTCAGAAGACACTCTCACATGATTGATGATTGAAGCGATGAGATGATGTCTTTTCAACCTACAGATTACGAATGAGATGAACGATCGACACTGAGCAGACAAAGCTAGAATGATCAGATTGAAAAGATTGTGAATTTGCAAACAAGAAATGTTGAAGTAAAATGTCTTTCAGCTCATCTATTTTCGTGTCATGAAAATCATTCAGTGTATCGATTCATTATGACGAAAAACGTAGAGTTGTCGATCTTGCATTCGACATCATTATTGCATTCTAGCTCAGCCTTAACATCTTCAGCGCTGACATCGACTCTCATTCTCGTGATAACATCAATGATAAAAGCACATGAAGTAGTATTATTATCAGAAGATGTTTCAAAACTCAAGTTCAAAGACTCTTTCTCATAGTGATTCATCAGATGCAAAGACGAATTCATAGATGAGAATGCTGATGTTGCTATAGAGCTGCTGCTTAGTCGATTTTGCAGAACAGAGCTCTCGAACAGCGAGACAGAATTTGTAGTCGTTGTCATCAGTGACATTGAGATTAACGATCGTTTACAGATGCCGTCGCGAGACTTGAAGTCAGTCTTGCACACATTCTCAGTGCAAGACTTCTTCATATTCAGCTTTGTCTCGAGTATTGACGCTCTCGACGAAGTCTGAGCTTCGACACTTGACGTCGCAATAGTTCTATCAATTTCCTGACTCACGACGCCTCGAGATTGTAAAAGTGTTCTGAGACGTTTATTTTCCTTAACTACGAGTCTGACAGAAGCTTGAATCTTCGTCGATGCTTTCACGCTCATGCTCTCGTATTTTCGTAGTTTGCTTTTCAACTTCTGTAAGTACTCTTTTCTTCGTGCTCTCGATCTTCGCTGATTGTTTCTGATTCGATTGACGTTGTTTAGTTTCTGCAGCTCGAATTTTCGAGTTAGCTCACTCTTCAAGATCAGAACTTGCTTGAATTCTACTGTAGATGACATTGTTGCCTAGATACATAGTCTTCGACGTGAAAGTGTTTCTTTAGATCATCAATTCAGCAATGTGAAACGCGTTCTTTCAGTTGTTGCGCATCGATTATATATGCGATTCTTTCACGTTAAAGTTGAAGTCTGCGAGAAAGATTGAAAAGACGAAGAACGTAGAAATAGACTGCATCAGACACATTAAGAAATCTGAACCCTTTAAAAGGCTCAAGAGAAAGAGAAATCAGAATGATCATAGCACAGAACTTGAAACAATTCTAGCAGATCGAAAGTCAGCGAAAAAGAGCACGCACGTGTTGAAGTGAATGCTGAGAGCAAGAACTGAATGCTGAAGAAGAATGAGATGCACAAGAAGCTTTCATCACGTGACTAGTAGCGAGCTGTGATGTACATCAAAAATGATCTACCTCACGAGGCGTGATTCACACCATCAGCTGTGATGCACACTCAAAATGATCTATCTCATGAGGCGTGATTCACATCATCAGCTGTGATGCACACTCAAAATGATCTATCTCATGAGGCGTGATTCACATCATCAGCTGTGATGCACATCAAAAGTGGTTCATATCACGAGACGTGATTCACACCAAAAGTTGTTCACATCATCAGCATACTCATCGAAAGTTTTGTAGCGAATTACAGTAGCGTCGATTCATTGATCATTCAAAAGATCTTGCATAGTCGAAGAAAAACTCATTCGTGACTGAGTAGAATACTTTGATTTATCTCATGAAAGCTAACGCTAACGTATCATGTATTTGATTAATAATTCATTTCCAACAAACTCAATTCATCGTCTAAGTAGCTTCGCACAAGCCTTCGTAAATCATCACGAATTCTCTGAGATTCAGACACTACGATGTTTATCAGTAAGTCATCATGATCGATCGAGCAAGAAGTCTTACTCATGACAAGCATTTCATCGCTCTTCTTTCTTTCCTCTGACAGACTCAAGTTTTTCTCCACGAATGCCAGCTTTGCTTCATCAGGCTCAGAAACTTCGTTCACAAGCGCGTCTGCATCTCAATCTTCTTCTCTCTTTTCCATCGTTGTAAGCATCATGTCTGACTTTTTCGATTTATACTCTCTTAATACTTTCGCTCGTAACACATAATCTAGATTCATCGTCTTCTTATGAGCAAAGACTCGACGATGTTGACTCTCGTTTAAGAAGTCATGCTCAAGATGTTCGAACGCGTAGTAGATGAAGATGCGTAAGATCTAGACGAGTTAGTGACATCAATCTCGAGATGAAATTTGCTATTTACGTACGTAGCTGTCATCAAGTGCATCTTTCTTCAAGGCTTGATTCAAAAACTCTTGCGTCGATGCCTCATTCTCTGTCATCGTTAGCGACTAATTCGTCAATGACGATCTGCGCACTTATCGATGTTCTCTAATTGCCAGATCAAGCAAATTCGTCGTGTGCGAGTGATGAAGTCGTTGTAGTCTTGAATCAGTTGTCGTAGATATGACAATTGAGCGATTATTTCAAATCTTGAAGCGATCATGAGAACTCTTTCAAATTTTCTCAGAGAAGCGCTGACCTCATGCGAATCAGTGAACAATGCTCGACGAAAATCGCTTCGATCAGATTCGCTTTCGTATCTGACAAGTCGCTGAAGTTTGAAGATGAATTCTTTCTGAGAATCGATCAATAAGTTCAGAGTCGTCTGCTCGTCTTTCTCGCAAGATGCTATCATGAACGAATGGCTTTGCAGAAAGAATCAAAAACTGATCAATGATATTCACAAGTTGATGTACTGTTCTGCGTCGATCTTCAATTTGTCATGAACGATGAGACTTATCTTGAATTCGTCATCGACATTGATGATCACTGCTCGTGAAAGACGTTCTCGAAACACGCTGTTTCGATATAAAGTGACAAAGAGCTGAATCACGAATGTGAAGTCGAAGATCTCAGCCGAGACATAGAGACAGATCTGATTGACGAACGATTTAGAACTCAGATGACGTCAGAGCACATATTCGCTCAGAAACGCTAACGCTTGATGAGTGCGAAGAAAGAATTCATACGAAAGCTTGCGAATGAAGCGTAATGAGAGTATCATCAAGAAGCTGAGAGAAGCTATACTCTGTCAGTTCGTGAGTGACGTGTCTGCAAAAGTGATCATGTGACTTACGATGAGCAAATAAAGATTCCCAGGCACGCGTAAGAAATACGTAGGATCGTGATGAACAGCGACGAATATGTGCAACGTGACGAGTGCGAAAGACATTATTTCCGCGAAGCGATGAATTCGTCGATAGTTGAACAGTGACAGATCTAACAAATTCGCTAAGAAGCTCAGATGAAGATCAAAGAAAAGTGATGTCATGTTGATTATCGAAAGAGTTTCTGTTCTGTCTTTCGCTTCGTCGAAGAAAGTCACGCGAAAGATGACGCAGAAGACGTTGAGTGATATATACAAGAGCTGAAGCAGAATGTCGACAGAACTTCACGATCTCAAAAGTCGATGACGTCGCACGACAAGTGAGTAGATGAGATATCAAGATATGATAATGTTGAGTGATTGAAGAACTTGCTGAATGAATGAACAATCTTTCATGAACATCAAAAGAAGAAAGACGTCGTCTGCAATGATAGCATAGATTTGAGTGATCTTCATGATAAACCGGTAATATACGATGAGAACGAATAAGAAAAGCTGGCGCGAATAATGTGAGAAAGAGAGAAAGCAACGAGGGTTGACTATATCATGAAGAACACCCGAAGACATTAGAGGTGAGAACGAACCTGAGGTTCAAAATTGACTGATTGAGAAAGTGGAAAATGACTTCATGACATTCAGAACTGACTGCGAAACAAAGTGCTTTGACATCTACAATTGCTGCTGTGACATTCGAAAAGACAGACTCTAAGCTATATTTAGAACAACGATTCATTTGCGTCATGAATTTGACGATATTTCGACTCATAATTAATGCCTGCAAAATTATGTGAAGTGATCTAATGAATTGAGAATAGAATACAAAGTATTGAGTTACATAGAAAGTTGATGAATCACACTGAAAGCAGGAAAATTGTGACTTATCAGTTCATCATATAGAATCTGCGCGATGAGACTTGAGTGATTGATATCAACAAGACGAGGTCATTCTTCTTTCAATCATCAAGAAAAGCATGCTTCAAAAGTTAGAATTATCGTCATCTGAAGAGAGTCAAATTTACTGACTTGCAAAAGCTCTTCTGCGAAAGCAGATGTAGTCTTCGACAAGAACTCTTCGGCCGTGAAGAATCATCGACGTAGATCATTCGCTTCGTCTCTCTTACGCTTTTTCAACAATTGCATCATAACGTCTTCGAGAGTCTGCACGTTCGAATGTCTTCTTTCGATTTGTTTCAACATGATCGTACAGCGCTTCTGCATACTGATTTTGACCTGATCATTATCATTCAAGAGAACAGATGAACAGCTGATATTGTCGTGAATCAGGTTCTCGAACTCGAGGAATTTGATAGCACTCAGCATCTGTACTTGTCAATGTCGACGTTTAAATGAAACAGGCTGAAATTCTACCTGTTCGACTATTGCTGCCACGTGAGTCTCTCTCGAGTGAACGAATGCTGCGACGACTTGAACCAGGGAAATTGGCATGTGTTCAAGAATCACGTAAAGATCGACTTCGAATTCGTAAGTCTCGATGCATTTGACGAAATACTTCTCTTGTACTCGAAGAAGTGTGAAGAGATTGACATTTCTGCTTGAGCCTGAGAGCTTTCTTATCGCGATCACTGTCGAAGCTGAATCACTTTCTGTCATTTTAGAACTCGAACGTTTCTTCTTTGTCACGATGACAAGCTCATTGACTCTGAGATCATAGCCTTCGTCGTACGTTCATCAAGAAGATTCATTCTTCATTCTAAAAGACATATTCTGTCAAAGCTCAGGTTTATTTGAAGCTGAAAGATTCTGTTGTCTAGACTCGAATAAGAATGCATTCTCGACGTCTACAACGTCGAGACGTCTTTTCTTTTCGTTCGACTTGTCAGTAGCGTCATCTTTTCTAGACGTTTCATCAGCAGAGTCACGTTGACTGAAAGAATGTAGATCGCTGAAAGAAGATGACTTTGCTCTTTCAGTACTCTGCTCAACGTCAGGCCTCGTAGAAGTCAAATGTCTTCGATTTGCAAGACTAGCGATACGTCTATCATCATCTTTATCGAGGTATGCTCTATTTCTTTTTGATTTGACAGCGATATTGTTCTGAGAGTTCAACGAGTCTGAGATGTTTCTAGACTGTAAAGAATTGTCACTGACAGATGACACATCGTTCGAAGAGAGTGAGTTGACTTCACGAGATTTTAGATCGATTTGCGTAAGCGATCTGACGAAGTGAGAAGTCATTCTAGATATCGCGCGACGAAGTGTCGTTAGTGATCAACAAACGAAGAATGAGTAGAAAGAGCATAAAGCACGAGGACGAAAAATACGTAGTGAAGAGCGCAGAGAAAGTATTTGAAATACGATGAAAGATCGAAGAACATACTGTTCTATTTAAAGCGCAGCAGAATATCATTTAGTGATCAAGATAGCATTCACTTTTGACGTCTTGAATCATCAATTACGACGATGTGCTCATCTCTCACGAGGCATTGATCACTTCAGTTTCTGGCTGATTCGATTCTTCTCAGATCTGATCATAAAGCATCATTGATAATCTCTCAATGCTGAAGCTTCTCTTCTGTGAACGAGGCTTGTGATGCTGATCATTCAACGATACTCTCATGATGCAATGTACTCGAGTGCAAGATCAAGAAGAAAGTCTGAAGCGAGAGAAGCACATCAAATATAAAGGCTCGACACGAATCAGGCTCGAGCATTTGAATTTCTCGACGAGCGAACTCGAAGTGCTCGATAAATTCAACGTGAAGAATTTGATGTCAATTTTCGAAGAGGAAGACTGCTTTCAACAAGATAGTCGTCATCACGTGCCTGTCGTGATCGATCGAGAACACTTGAACCTCGTCATTCACTCTGCCGAAATCTTTCTCGACCTGTTGCTCGGCAATGCACAGACTGAATGATCTGAACTGCGATTTTCTTTCGGATTTCGGCTTGAATGTCTTCACGATCGACATCGAGTTCAAGCGAGAAGAAAGATGATGTCTCTTCAGCTTTGATGAACTGTGAATCTGTATCTGACTGGTATGATGAGCTGATTCTTGACTGAGCAGAACGTTTCTCACTGATGTCTTCAGATATAAATGACGATCTGAGAATCTTTCTGATCGAGCAATTGTCTAATGAGAAGAAATCAATCGACGGTGAAATATATCGCAAGATTCGTCAACACTGTCTCAAGTCGCTCGCAGCGACTTGATGATGAGCGTGTCTGACGAAGAATAAGAGACAGAAGATGAAAAGACTGCTGCGAATAAATGATTTTACGACGATCTTCGACGCTCTGTTGAATATTTCGAGTCTGTGATGAGACGAAATGCGACTGAGCGTGACGAAGTACATGATTGATTTGAAATGCGACGAGATAGATCACTCGTCTTATGCTGTTGAAGCTCACTGAACTGTCAAGCTGCAGAAGATGTTTCACTATCTCGATCACGTCAGAACATTCTGAACTCGTCTGTTTCAACACGACAAGCGCGATATGTGAAAGATGAATCACATCATGATGAAGACGCTGAAACTCAAAGCATCGAGCACATCGACATTCGATACTATGACTTTGTTTCGTCAACTGAAAAAGGGGGAAATATTCAACGTCTTCGACATGTATCGTTGCATGAAGATCTGAACGAGATTGCACGCATGAAACAATCTCATTCTCACTCTTTGAACTTTCTTCGAAGACTTCAAGTATATCGAAGCGTGCGCAAATTCTGTGAAGAGCTTGATCACGATATCTTTCAGAGAAACTCTGTATACGATCATGACACGAAGCTTCTTCGAAACGAATTAGAAAAGAGACAAATGCATTGTTCAAGAAGCGAAATTGATCTTCACTTTCAGATCTAGCAACTCGCAAGATCGCGTGACTCTACACTATCGAGAAGTATTTCTCTACGTCATGCGACACGTTCGTGAGTTGTCGTCGAAGTTCACGAAGTTGAAGTTCAAATCGAAGAAGAGAAAGATTCAGAGAACGAAGAATCTCAATAAATTCGTACTGTATGAACTTGTCGAATTGGCGAAGCGACTAGAATTCATGTCAGCGAAGATCAGCAATTTGAAGACGAAATATTTCGATCATGCAGACGTACGCTTATCGTTCGAGCAATCAAAGTCTACTTTCGTCGTAGATGAATCTGAAGAGAATCTGAAGAGAAGATGTGCATGTTTCTTTGATCTGACTTATGAGCAGAGCAAGAAGTTTCTTTTTCTCGATAACATGCACAGCACAGATAAAAGTCAAGAGAGCGATATTCAACTCGTTTTCGTAAGAAGATCTGTTTATCTGACTTACTTTGACAGACGAGTATTCAATGATCAAGAGCAAGATCGAGTCTCAAGACGAGAAGATGTACATCAAGCATACTCATCTCAAGATCAATCACACGTGAAGAAAATGCGAGAGAATCGAGATCGTAAACAAGTGAAGATTAATGAGAATCAAGGCATAAACTCAGTGAAAACAGGCGAATGACAAAATTGTGTGAAGCAGCTGAGAGAGACAAGTCATCTGTTTGAAAGTTCGCCTCGCTCACAGAGCATTCAGAGAAATCAGGAATCTCAATTGATGAACGACATCAAAGAGTCAATGACGTATGACGGCGAGAAAGAATGAGATTCTGTGACGTCTTCTATAATTTCATCAAGTTTTTATTCAGACGAGATCTCGCTCGAAGAAGATTCAGTCGAGAAAAGAGTCTCGTTTGAGAAAACTTCTCTTCGAGCAATCACTTCAGCGCTCATGAAAGCTACAGAAAAGAACGAACCTCTTCAAGAACGATTCAAATTCATCTTTCGTGACGAAGAAGATTGAATTACGATGAAAGAATACTTTTTTAGTTCATCTCTTTTCTCTTCGATGAAGCTCACGACAGAAAAACACGCAAGAAAGAAACGATATCTATTCGACACGACTCTTTGATCATTGCATCTCTCGAAATGCTTTGAAGCTGCTATGATAAATGACACACACGTCATTCTTCTATTTTCAGCAGGAAGAATTTGTATTTCTCAACAGCTCGTCGCATCTGCTTCGCAATTGAGTGATAACGTCAGATCATTGAAGAGTAACACTAGAAAAAGAGTTGTCAATGATGACATCTTCAAGAAAGATCAGATACGAAAGAAACAAATTCTATAAATCTTATTTATATGTCTTCACGTTCTTTGCTATCATTCAATTTTGAAATAAATTTGCTGCTG
>JAABUO010008034.1_pt1 | contig 11965 bp, 9 predicted proteins | sample 5559291 | NCBI WGS metagenome assembly JAABUO01 (sample SAMN10711878, study PRJNA513372) | rock metagenome | isolation source: Antarctica rocks | place: Antarctica: Victoria Land, Finger Mt sud | reverse complement strand
AGTCACACGGTTGGATTAGCAGTTCCCGCCTAATAGGGCTGACTATGACTCTTAACCAAATGACTCATAACAACCCCTATATAGAGGGAGTTTCCTCCCTAGATAGTTCTGCTTCCTTAAGCAACAACCATCATACCATATGCCCCATATGACCTCGTATTCCAATAGTATAGTGGGAGATCAGTATCGTGATCTGGGTGTCCTCTGTTAGTGATTGTGCAAAATCAAGAAATATTGACGATGCACACCTGTGAAGCCTTGCTCACAATCAGGCGGCGAAGGAACCCGTACTAGCTTTATGTTCTCTGCCATCACATTATCCCCAACTCTTCTGCGTTCTTTCGCATTTCCCTATCACGGAGTATATTGCTTCCGTGTCCCAGCAATTCTTTCAAGAAGAGCCTCGTATAGGCATCCAGCACCAGCTTCACTGCGGCCGGATCATTGCTCTGGTACAACTCATCTGGCAATGCTGGGCCATCATCGAGATCTCTTTCTTCGACGACAGAGGAGACCATTGATTTTAGTAGGGAGCTACAATGAGTGCAAACCTCAGAGGTCGGTAGAAGCCGTGTTTGGCTATCCGCTTCGTCTACTATCGGACGCTGACGAATACTGTTGTTCTTGTTGAAAGGACCACGAACTTTGGGGAAGGTGGTCTGAATTATGTCGCAGAGGCCTTGATCATGCCAGAACTCAAGGACGCAAGACGCAGCTTTGAGAGCATCGGAAGGTGAAGTTGAAGGTGGCCATTGCTGTCGATGGCCGATAGAGCTATCAACATCTTTGCATAGGATGTCTTCGAAGTCTGTGGTGATAAAAGTCACTCCAGTCGGTGTCTGAATGTCGCTCGGGTCGTTTGATAGGAGGATTATCAACATCTCTGGACGACCGAACAAGGAGGCAAACCGAGAAGCCATGAGCTGCCCATAATCTCCTATGCTGTCCGTTGAGGCTATCAATTCTAGGCGGCTGATAGTGTCATCTTCACCTCTGCATACTGCACGCAGCAGCTTGACCATATTCTTGAATTGTGGTGGCGTGTAAAGCGTTTTCATATCGCTCAGGGCGGACTCTCTAGTGGAGGCTCCTATCCTTGGGGATCTTGCGACACGGCAAATCGAAGCCCCAAGCCTCAAACAACCGCGTCGTTGTGCCTCGCTGAACCGTTCATTATCCTTTTCACTTTGTGCCCGAAGCAGCGGAGACTTGTCCTTCCCCTGCTGCAGGATTTTCGGGCTCGTTTTTGGATCAGAGCTTTCAGTAGCCTCGCTGGTCTGGCCTACTTCGTAGGCCAGCGCCTTTGTGAGATTGTCCAAAGCATAAGGCGCGAATTTGGTGAAGTCCTTCGCAACTTCAGCAACAGGATCTTCCACGGGATCGAGCTCCGTCCCGTCGATGACTGAGATGATATCGTTCTCTGTCGGCGATCCCTCGCTATCGTTCGGACTACCTTGGGTGTTAAGTCGAGTCACTGCTTCAGCTAGAAGGCCAACGAAGGATTCGTGGCGTTCCTGGACCATCTGCAGAGTAATGCCTTGCTCTTCGAGAGCTCGACCAAAGAACTTCCATCCGCGGCCCTCGTCCATGACGCTGGCCACAGTCTCAACGGAGACGACCGACCCGCGGCGCTTGAGGGTAGCAATAATCTTGTCTATCTTACGCTCCGTCCGATTGTGTGCCGACAATAGTAGAAAGCCATTAAATGTGTTAAGTCTATCGACCTGAGCTGCAATTCGAGTCCTAACAGAAGCAGTGTCTTTCCCAGCGAATTTGACTCGGCTCCAGGCTTTGCCTCGCCCTTCCATCTGGTACTTCCGTAGCATACTACGTATGTCTTCCAAGGCTTCTTTGCACCTCTTGGAAATGTCGTGGAGCTGTGCCCATTCACGAGCAGCCAGTGAATCGTTCTGCTTCTCTACTTTGCCTTCGACCTGAACCAATACTTCGTGAAGGGAAAGTACATCTTCCAGCAGAGTCTTGTGGTCTTCAGGGGCATCTTTCAGGGAGGAATAGACCTGCCAGGCCAGTTGTGGAACAGTGACAAAGTCACTGATGCCGAACCCGAAGCTCATTGTGCCTGATTGGTGGGTCTGCTTGGAATCCTGGATTAGATGTGCTGGACTGGTGGTTTCCACTTGAGCGGAAGAATTGCCTGGCTGTAGAATTTTTAATATTGATGAGCTTTCTGTTGCCAGAAAGCTGACTGAATCGTTAAAGATAACGGAGAATTTCCATCAACAAGTAGGTGATTGGGCATATGGCAGCTGATGTATCTTCTCTTAATTCTCCTAAGTCCACAATACATAATTCGGCGGTTAATGATCCACACGAAAAGAAAGGGGCACATCCTAAATGGGACACATGCATACTGGAAAATACATAGGACTAGAGGAAGCGCAAAAGCAGAAGCAGGTGATAAGATTCGACGGCGGCATTGGCTGCATGCAACAACCTTCTTAAGAGAACGTCTTTATAGGGTCCATGTGCCATGTTCGCTTGTCGCAAAAGTACGGGGAGTGGGATACTTTACAAAAAGAAATCCAGGCAACTGAGAGTGCAATCAACAAATCGTCAGCGCTGATAGCACAATTAGGCTACAAGCGTAGTTCATTAAAATATTCCGACCTTGTATCGGTTAGATATAGCCGCAGCTTCCGTACACGCGCAGCCATTCTGATTGAGACATCACAAACTGATGGCGGCGCGTGACGCTTTCTGCCGATATTGGGCTACAAAACATGAAAGAGAGATGGTGTGGATGTGAAATAAGGTGTCTTTTAGGGAATGGCAGCTAGAAGCTCACCAATACATTCAGGGAATGTATCGTTGACAAGCACTTGACGATCGCAATGGTGATTAGACGCCAGCCTCGACTGGAGGAACGTCCAGATCCCAGTTGATCTCGCCATCTTCGCCATATCTCTGCTTTAGCCATTCGTTTGTCTTCTTGAAATGTCCACAATCGAACTGCGTAACAAAATTAGCGCCGTCCCGTTCAAGAAAGACACTTGGCTAAAGAATGACTACTTACAAATCCCTTAGCCGCACTTAACGGGCTCGGATGCACACTCTGTAGTATGCAATGCCTCTGCTTATCTATCCTTGCCACCCTCTTTCCGGCAGGGGTCCCCCACGCTAAGAATACCACTCCCTTGGTCCTCGCCCTAGCCGCAACATCAATCACCTTTTGTGTGAATTTCTCCCAACCCTTACTAGCATGACTGTTGGCTTCGTGCGCGCGTACAGTGAGACAAGTATTCAGTAACAGCACCCCGCGATCTGCCCATGGCGTGAGTAAGCCTCCATTCTTCGGAGGTGGCTTGAAGCCAGGGTAATCCTTTGCGATGGCGACGTAGATATTCTTAAGGGAGGGAGGGGCGGCGGTAGGGGGCCGAACAGAGAAACAGAGACCATGGGCTTGGTTGACGTTGTGGTAGGGGTCTTGGCCAAGGATAACGACTTTGACGGTGGCGAGTGGGGTATGGCGAGACCTGCCAGACCCAGTTAGGTCCGGGAAACCACTTTAAACAGATTTCAACACGTACCAGGAGTACACATCCTCCTCAGGCGGAAACACCTTCTTCCCAGCCTCCTTCTCCTTCTTTAGAAATCGCTTCAGCTCCAGAAATTCCTTGCTCAGCACCTCTTCCTTCAATTGCGCCAACCAGCTTTCATGCAATGTGTCAATTTCCAGCTTCAACAACTCTCTTTGTTCCGACGTGAGCTTCTCGACCCACTTCGCTTTATCGAATTTGGAGACGGCGGGGAGCGATTCCGTTTGAGAGACTGGAACGACAGGGTTCGAGGTAGTGGAAGAGGTTGCAGGGGTGCCAATGCTGTTGTTGGGTGCGGATTTGGGTGCGGTAAAGAAGGAGGTTATGCTGGCGTTTGCTTTTGGTTTCTTCACCGCTGCTGCTGTAGAAGCAAGGTCGGCAGCTTTGCGTTTAAGTGGGGTGGTCATTTCGGCTATTCTTGGTGGAACCTTCGATTTGAAGGAGAGGTTGAATAGTGGGTGGATGATAAGATGAAGATAGGATCAAGCTCTAGCGACAAAGTGAGTGTTTTGTAGGCATCAGTCGCGTCGAGAGCTTTCAATAATCAAACTGTCAACGCGACGCGTACACAATATATTGACAGCTTGATCCACTATCGGCGGCCCGCTAGCCCCGAGGTTAAGGCTTCCGGAGCTGGGCAGACTAAGCCCACTAAGGCAACATAGTGTGGCATTTTCCGGGTGCCTCGAAGTGGGTAGGTAGCACTAGACATCGACTTGAGCGTCCTGACCCATGAAGCGTGAAATACGGTGTAGGGTACACAGAGGCTGCGAGTCAATTCTCTGTTAGTGCAGATATATGGGTCTCAGAATTTTAGGATTCTCGAAAGTATTCGCAGAGCAGCAGCGAAAGTGCTATTGAAACCAGTAAGGTACCCTAGGCTTGGGAAGATATCTTCATCCTAACGAGAACTACATAAATACCTTGAATCGTTAAATTGTGTTGATACTTGTTCTCCCCGCGATTGTCGGCCCAGACAAAGCCAAATATGCCGATCCTACCTGCTATGCTACACGGTGCGCAAGCGAAAAATCCTCAGATCGCTAGCTAGAGAAGATTTCTACATCAACTTCAGAGTTCAATTAAAGCCTCTTCGACTGGCTGCGCTTGAGGCTGATGCTGTGGTGCTGAGGGAAAAGAATCTTGGGTATATGATGGCATTGGCGGATACATTTGAGTCTGCGGCTGCGGTGGTGGCTGCGGTTGCTGTTGCTGAGACGGCGCGTGTTGGGGTTGTTGTTGTTGTTGTTGTTGTTGTTGTTGTTGTTGTTGCCAGTAAGACTGCTGGTTTTGTAGAGGTGGAGGGGCAATTGGTTGCGCACCCACGAGTTGAGGCGCATACTGTGGCGGTGGCTGCTGCTGCTGAGAAGGTATACGCTGAAGCTGCTCAGGCGAAGGAGCGTAATTCTGATCAGGTCTGTGCTGGTAATTCTGTTGCGGGGGGGAAGCTTCAGGGTTTCCTTGGTAGTAAGATGCTGCTGGATCCGCAGCGTGGGTCATTGTTGGTGTCTGGGCAGGTGGAGGCATAGCTGCAGGTTGTATCTGTGGCTGTGGTTGACCATCTGATGGGTTCTGATAGCCTTGATGATGGCTGTCAGGAAAGTAAAGGGCATCATGTCTCTGAGCCGGCGATTTCTGGTAGCTTTGGTAGCTTGAAGCCCGCTGTGGATGATATCCAGCATGACGTGGTGGCCCAGGCCCATACTGTGGCGATGCAGCTGGCGGTCCTCTATCAGGCTGCGTGTACGACGATTGAGATTGTGGGTAATGGGTATAAGTGGGTTGTGGTTGCGGATAAGGGTCCGCCGGTGCTGCGTTCATATTGTAATAGTTTTCTGCACCACCCTGCCCACTCGGCACCGTGGATGGTATAGAAGGGTACATGTTTGATGAAGACGGAGCTGCCTGCGTCCTGTAGCCTCCATATCTGTGTTGACTGTACGTGCTTGAGAGCCGCTCTTCTAGCATACGGTCGTAGTAGCGAACGACCGTAGCAAGCTTTGAATGTAAGTCAAGGAGGGTATCTGTGTAAGTTAGGAACGGAAAGCAGATCACCAATCACCCAGGGATGTATGTACCATGCTTGCTCATTGTCTCTCCGTAGGATCTTGCAAGTTTTGGCCGCAAAGCGCCAATACTGTCGTATAGCTCCTGAATCTGAGGCTCTCTTAATATTGTACCTGGCGGCTGATGTTGTAATCGATCCACAAGCGTAGAGAAAAGATTGATATTTTCAGCCTCAACGGGAGTTAGATCATATTCGTTCTTTGGCACGGTAAATTCGGAAAGGGTTGCCTTTGAGGCCTGTTTCTTGAGATTCGCCGCATGCTTCTTCTTCTGTTCCTCCATTTCTTTGATCGATGCGGCAATAGCAGCCTTCAGTTCCGAGTCTTCGTCCTCGTCTTGAGGTTTGACGGACTTTGAAGAGCCGTTTGTGGCTACAGGAGACCGCTGTGCTTGGAGCTGAGATTGGGGAACATAACCCGTACCGGAGTGACCTTTGACTTCTTCCAAACTCATCTGCAACGCCTTTTTCAAGTCATCGTCAAATCCGTCGTCCACGCGAGCGTCACGGGGCTGCATTGAATTCCGTGGTCTTATAATGCTCGCATTTCCTTTGGCAAGAGATCGCTCTATTGGGAAGGGTGAGCTTCGAGACCTGTCCATCAGTTTTGCATAACAGCCGTCGTCCACCCGAACAGCCTGAACGATACCCAGGTGCGGTAAAGGTATGGACTTAGTTGAGCACTGCGCATCGAATACGTTTCCACAGTTTCTGCAATGATGCTTTCGGTTGGTGAAGCTGAAAGCTGTGCGGCACCGCATGCAGACGTCCGAATCAATCCACTCTGGAGGCTACACAACAAGTCAGAGATAATATTGAAGTGATAAGGGAGAGGCTGACGGCGCTGCTGTCAAACATGCTGCTTGAAATTTCAACCTTGGGCGGAAACCGGAAGCCCTCTCTATGCAGTGTTCGATAGATCTCGCCAACATAGAAAAGATCTGGCCGTCCTTCTGTCGCACTTGCCCATGTCTGAATGAGCTCCAGAATCTTGCTTTTGACGTCGTCATTCGGCGCGGCAACTCCGTACGCTTTTAACAGAGACACCAGATTGTCCATAAATTCCTTTGAAGCAATCTCTGTTAGAAAATGTGATCCCCCATTCTTGACACAGGTATCTGTGAGCTATGGACGGTATTAGCCAGCCTGTCAAAGAGAACCTTGAAAAGGTCTGAAGCTGTACCATGAGTGTTGCTAACTGAATGTTCGGGTTCTTGTGTCCTATTCGCTTTTTGAGGGACCTCATGGCCTCTCTTGGTTGGACGCTCTTCGACCGGATGACATCTGAGATTTCGAGGTTCAGTGCAATATCTTCTCTACGCGAAAATTAGTCTGTCTCTGGCAAAGAAACGCAACCGCTTGAGTCGGGAGCTCCAGGCATCACAACAACATACAAGCTCGAAGATGTAGCTCGCTCGATCTGCTCGTCCAGAGCGGAATTGGAAGCAAACCAAGACGCCATCCTGTCCGAAAGTGTAGGGCCTCCGATTTGTTCAGTAAGATACCATCAATATATTGTTGAAGATCTCCGAGCACTCTCATATATTTTCTATGGCTTTTGAGATCAAGATTGGGAGTTCTGTAGGCTGTCACTGGTCCTGGAGATGACGGAGCCATGCCTTTAGCTCCCGCCAACTTTGCAAGGGTCAATGCGCCGCATGGTTTACTCATACCGTAGAAAGATAAATTGCTGTTTCTTGTCTTAGACACCTACAGCTCTCTCGCCACTGTCTCCCGAATTAAGGCCTCTTTAATAAGTTTTCAACAGCCTGTCACTGTAGCTACAAAACCAACCAGATACGTATGCCGCCATAAGCATCGTTCATACCAGTTTGTCCATCTCAGAAGCACGAGCTTGCCCGCAGTGCTAGATCAGTCAACAGGTCCGGAATTTCAACTGGCATTCCTGAAAATGCTCGAGCTTACTATGCGGGATGAACATCGATAGCTCCTTGTCGTTCGATCGGCGCCCATGGCTTTACGTGCCCCACCAAACGGGCACGTCTACACGCAGACCAATGGCTTTGAATATTCAAACAGGCAGAGCTCCGTGTACTCGGGCAATTCGAGCTGGGCTGGAAGTCAGGGTTCATCTGATATGCACAAAGGAGATCTAAGGCCGCAACCTCGGTATCCTCACATCAAGGATCTCCAAGCCAAGGCAGACGCAGCGCAGGAACTTACCAATATTCATACGCCGGTATGTGCTCGACCTCTTGTTTTGATGGGAAGAAAAGAGTCCGGTACATGCTGGGTTATGCCGCTTTCTGACAAGTCGTTACTTTGTAGATTCGGACCCTTCTACATCACGCAGAGCAGTCCACAAAGCAAGCTTTCATGGACATCGACTTAAAAAGACCTGACCGAGCTTACACCGAGTACCTTATCAGCTCTAATATACTCCTCTATCTTATACCGAAGAACAAAGACTATGTTTCGGTTACCACAGATCGTGGGGGGTGGCAGCGCGCATACAAGACCCTATGTAGGGTAAGTCATACATGTAGATCATGGCTGTGCATGGCTCCCAATCTCTTCAATCCAAATACCTGTATTCGCATTTTCAGTCACCCGAATCTTACAGGAGCATACATTGCTGACCGAATGATCTGTAGGAAAACAATAGTCAGCATGAAATATTCAAGGACATATATAACCTGATTGTTGAAGACAACATCAAAAGTGGGATAAGACCTTCGAACGCTAACCCATCTGGAGGCTATCCACAAGCCACGAACGATCGGACCCGCCTCATGGTGGGCTCTAATCCACGCCCCCTTTCGATGATGGCGAAATCGACGGCAACTAACAGAGATACTGAAGAGTTATTCATACCCAGCGCTATAGATAACACATCCTACAGAGATGAACGGCGACTATCGAACCAAGAGCACATCTCTCCGCAACAGAGCTCAGTACCGCGAAGAGAGAGGCCGAATGTGCGTCCCAAACCCGAAGGCTTGCAAAGTCGTGGCCGATTAAATAATGGGAGCCCAAACCTTCCTTCTGGCGACTTTCTTGCCGAGAGATTTTCAAAGCTTAGAGCCCAGCCGCGAACTCTGCAGATACGGACAGAGTCCGAGCCTCGAAATCCACTGTCCGGAAGTTATATTGATATGCCATCCCCCACTGATTATAGTCCACCATCTTCTGATAATTCACCTACGACATACTATAGCCGTCCAAACTCAGAATACTTATCTCCCTCTAGCAAATCTTCTCGGCCTCGTACATTGCCACCACCCCCAACAAAACCCCCCCATCCGCCTAAGATTCCTCTTGAAATGGGCCTAGAAACGCCCTTGCCAAGAGCTCCAAGTCCTGCGTATAATCCTTCGAGAAATTATCAATCCTCAAGCAGTACCCCACCACCTCAAAGGACAAGCTCGAGTTTGCGATCTTCGCAGGTTGTCATTAGCTCCTATAGGAACGGCGAAGGAATGAATGGCTCATATCAAAGCACAAGACCGAACGACGCAGGTAATGGTGTCAGGCTTTCGAAGACCGTGTCTTCAGATTTGCCTCATGCCACTACAATCTCTGCGGATGAGTTGTATGACCACCTGAGAGTATACAACATCCTCGTAATTGATATTCGTAACCGTGAAGAATTTGATCAGGGCCACATTTTTGCAAAGTCCATTATGTGCATTGAACCGTTGGGTCTTAAATCCGGCATCTCGGCCGAAGAGTTTGGAGAAAGACTGATTGTTTCTCCTGGAGCCGAACAGGCCTTGTTCGAGCAAAGAAATGAGTTTGATCTGGTAGTTTATTATGACCAGAAGACTCGTTCAACTGCTTTTCTCAAAGGACCCCCAACCGGCAGCGACGCTTTCGCATTGAGAGCTTTGCACGATACAATCTACGAGTTCAATTATGATAAGCCTTTACGACGACCACCAGTGATGTTAATAGGTGGCGTAGAGGCTTGGGAGGACCTTGTTGGGCGTAATGGTCTTGCAACGTCGAGTACTGCTGCTTTGGTGGGCTCGACAAGGCCACGAACCCTCGCCAGGAAAGCCGGACGACCCTTGGGTAGGGTTGTTATGGCTAGCTCCAACTCATACTTGGAAGTTCGTAAGCGGAGGCTAAGGGAATACAAGCCTCTGAATGCAGAGGAAGAGAGAACATGGCTCGAGACGGCTCGCAACGAGGAAGTCCAAACAGGAGACTACCAACATGCACAAAGTGATGGTGAGACGGATTCCAAACATTCATACGTCGACGAACCTATATCTCCTTACATTCAAACGTATGAGGAGTTTCTTCGCAAATTCCCGGAGCCATCAGCGATTGGAAAACAATCTATGATGGTCGCAATGCCACCACCGCCACCTGCGAGGCCAGCTCCGTCAATGCCAACGGTCCCATCTCGACCACCTCCGGCAGTCCCTCGTCCTAGTTATAGCGGAGTTTCAGAACGAGAACCATCTGGTATGTCGCCCACGTCACGACAACCGACATCAGCCCAACCACCACTCTACACGTCAAAATCCATCGCGCATTACCTCAAACTCCCTCGGACAGGTCTCATTAACTTCAGCGTGACCTGCTACATGAACGCCACCATTCAATGCCTTCTCGCTACCATCCCGCTCTCCCAATTCTTCCTTGATAACAGATGGCGTGACTTTACCCAAAAGAACTGGAAAGGCTCTAACGGTATCATGCCCGAAATTTACGCAAACCTCATCCGAAATCTCTGGCGCGGCGAAGTGCAAGCCATCCGCCCTACCTCACTTCGTAACTTCTGTGCCCGTCTGAACCGCGAATGGGGCGTCGACAGACAGCAAGACGCGAAGGAATTCTTTGACTTTCTCCTAGATTGTCTCCACGAAGACCTCAACATCAACTGGGAACGAAGTCCCCTTCGCCCTCTCAGCACCGAAGAAGAACAAAGACGTGAACTCACGCCTATGCAAATCGTCTCGCGCATTGAATGGGAACGCTACTCCCACCGTGAATCCTCCTTCATCTCGAGCCTCTTTGCCGGCCAGCACGCGTCCCGCCTCCGCTGCACCACCTGCCAGCACACCTCCACTACCTACGAAGCCTTCTACAGCATCAGCGTTGAGATCCCCCGCTCCGGCCGTGGCGACATCTATGAATGCTTAAGAAGCTACTGCCAGGAGGAAATGCTCAGCAAGGAGGAAATGTGGAAGTGCTCGTACTGCCGCTGCGAGCGCGAGGCTACCAAGCAAATCACCATCACCCGCGCCCCGCAGGTCCTCGTCGTGCACTTCAAGCGCTTCTCGGCCTCCAAGACGGAGTCGGCGCGCAAGGTGCACACGCCCATTCATTTCCCCCTCCATGGACTGAACATCGAAGCCTATATGGTCCCGCCCTCGCCCGACCCCGGTTTCGGAGACCACCACGACCCAGCCACCACGCCGCCCTTCCTTTACGACGCGTACGCTGTCATGAGACATTTGGGCGCTTCGGGCAATGGTGGGCATTATATTTCGCTGGTCAGAGACGCTGTGAGGAACTGCTGGCGCAAGTTTGATGACGAAAAGGCGACGGATTTCGATCCGAGGGGTTTGAAGCCCGACCAGAGGTTGCAGAACGAGCAGGCGTATTTGGTGTTTTATGGAAGATCGGCTGCGAGGTAGGGAGGTTGAAGACTTTGGGGGAACTGGTGCGACCCATCACGGCTGGGTATGGAACTATTTGTTTATGACGCGGCTGACGTCAGGGAACTGTTCGGGAGACTTACAAATGATCATTGGGTTGAATGAGTTAAATTTCGTCCTCGAGAGCGGAGGCAAGGGGTAATTGTATATAGCGCGTATCATGAGCGAGCGGGTCGAAATCTGTAATGATGGAATGCATTTGATATGGGCGTTTGCACATGGGAGTTTCTGGGTTCTGAGGATCCTTTTAATGGTATGGCTGTTATGAAATATGACACATCGAGAGCGAATTCGATAGGGAAACTTTTAATGTTAATGGAGGATATAAGTTGAAGACGTGAGGCTTTACATTGAATGTGGATTTCTAGCAGCTTTCAGTGCCATGGGATATGGTGTTTCCTGACATCAATACCTTATTTGTTCGAGCAACTTTCGGTAAGATTTCCGCGTAATCTCTCACCTACAACGGCCAAACCTTCGTCTTCCCATCACCTTTCCTCCCCATTTCCCGCACGCCACATCTACATACCCGACCCACACCCCCCTACCTCCCCCTCCCCCCCCCAATATCCTGCCCCAATCGATACCCCCCCACCTTCTCCCACTCAACCTTTTGCCTCGTAATCGGCAGCATCCTCCTCAATCCCCTAAATTCGCCCTCGCTAAGCCTATCAAACCCCCTATTCAGCTCCTCCTGGTACTTTTTCTCC